>Ga0210406_10000157_pt1 | contig 104880 bp, 88 predicted proteins | sample IncBWC30MmetaG_FD_155454 | JGI IMG/M metagenome (GOLD analysis project Ga0210406, IMG submission 155454) | Forest soil microbial communities from Barre Woods Harvard Forest LTER site, Petersham, Massachusetts, United States - Inc-BW-C-30-M | ecosystem: Environmental > Terrestrial > Soil >... | reverse complement strand
CGCCTGTGACTTTCTTCCGCGCTCTGCGACTCCGAGAGGAGGAATGGCAGTGAGACCTTGTGTACGTGCGCTCCTCCCAACAGCCATTGCAGTCACTCTGCTCGCCATCCCCTTGCCAGTGGCCCAAGCCGGCGGCCCGAAATATGTCGCGGGCGTCAGCTATTTCAACCCCGGACTCGCAGGAACGCCATTGACATGGAGTCAGGGAGTCCTCACCTACTACACCGATCAAGGCGATCTCAGTCCCATCTTGCCCGGGCCGGTCGCGGACGAATTCGTGGCCACTGCCTTCAGCCAGTGGACTTCGATTCCGATCGCTTCCGTGGTCGCCACCCACGGCGGGCAACTGGCGGAAAACGTCAGTGGCGCAAATGTGTTCGTAAATCCCGGTGGCGGCATCACGATGCCGGCCGACATTGAGCCTTCGGCCACCGGCACGCCCGTGGGAGTGGTCTACGACGAGGACGGCACAGTCACTGATGCGCTTCTTGGACTGGGCGCTGGCGACCCGTCGGAATGTTTTTACAATGCGGCCTATGGCGGAGACGACAATCTTGGAACCAGTGCGAACTTTCTGCACGCTCTGGTCGTCATAAATGGCAACTGCGCGCAGACCTCTTCCCAGCTCCCCGACGTAGAGTACCGGCTGGTGCGGGTGTTGGGACGAGTGCTGGGACTCGACTGGTCGCAGGTCAATATTAATGTGCTGACTCACAACCCGCCGCCGACGTCTGATGACTATGCCGGATTTCCGGTGATGCACCAGACCGATCCGCCGAACTGCATTCCCATCACGCTATGTTTTCCTAATCCCTACCAGCCCAAGATTGACGATCAGGCGGCGCTGTCGCGGCTGTACCCGGCGAGCGGTAACCTGCAACAGCCGGTCATTTCCGCCAACACGACACGCATTCACGGGAACGTGTTCTTCACCACGGCGACTGGTCAGGCCGCAGAGGCAATGCAGGGCGCGAATGTTGTTGCCCGCTGGATTGATCCCCAGAGCGGATTGCCCTCGCACGCCATTTCCTCGTCTTCAGTGTCTGGATTCTTGTTTTGTGGAAACGCGGGCAACGCCGTCACTGGCTTCAACGACAGCACTGGACAGCTATTGAATCAGTTTGGATCCGGCGACACTGTGCTAGAAGGGTTTTTCGATCTTGGCGGACTTCAGATTCCCAACGGCGGCACCAGCGCGCAATTTCAACTGACGGTCGAGGGCATTGACGCCTTTTGGTCGTATGCGCTGGAGCCTTACGGGCCGAGCCAAGTGCAACCCTCCGGACAGTCGTCGCCGATCATTGTGGACGTTAGCCTGGGTAATGACACTGAGCAAGACGTCCTGATGCAAGGCAGCTCGGTGCAAAAACAAGACCCGTTTCCGCCCACCACCTACCAGACTCCAGCGGCCGTCCCCCTGGGCGGTGACTGGGTGGGATCGTTCGACCCTTATGGCGATATCGACTTCTTCCAATTCACCGGGCAGGGCAACCGCACGCTCTCCGTATTCGTAACGGCTTTGGATGAACGTGGGGCTGCCACAGAGAGCAAGTCGCAGCCAGTGATCGGGATGTGGGGAATATCGGATCCGGAAATCTCCCCGGCGCCGGCAAACACACCCTCAGCATTCAACTCCTCCGTGTTCGGGATGACCATGCTCAACGCGCAGCTCTTGCAAACTTCGGGCTTCGTGATCGGAGTTTCGGACATCCGCGGTGACGGTCGCCCCGACTATCGCTACCTGGCACGGATCCTCTACGGCGACCAGGTAAACCCGGCGCGAGCCAGCGTGGCCGGGGGAACTGCCTTGGCCATTGCGGGATTAGGATTTCAATCGAACACGCGACCTACGATCGGAAACGTGATCGCGTCGCCGCTGGCGACCTCCGCCAACCAGATCCTCGTGACCGCGGGTCCGCGGACCGATGGCGTACAAGATATCGGGCTGACCGATCCACCAACGCTGGCCAGCTCAGTTCTCAGCGGCGTCCTTACTTATGGCGCCGGACCGAATGACACCCTACGCCTGATCGCAGGGGCAAACCCCCGGACACCCGTTGGCGGGCAAGCGCCAAACCCTGTTCAGATCCAGGTTCTCGCGCCCGATGCCAAGACTCCAGTGTTGGGAGCGAGCGTGGTTTTCACATCGAGCCCGGCCGCGGGTTTTTCTGCATGTTCGGGAAACGTCACCTGCACCGTCCTTAGCGACCAGAATGGTCAAGCTTCCAGCTTCGTCACCGTGCTGACGGCCGGTGCAATGACCATCACCGTGCAATTGGCTCCCGGATCCTATTCGAGCCCTCAGCAGGTACAGACCACTCTGGTGGGCGCTTCTTCGCCGCTGGACATTGCACTGGTTCCGCAGACAACCTCCATCATGCAGGGTGCGTCGATGACTGTGACGCTCACCGCCCGCGTGCTGTCAAATGGTGTTCCCCTCAGCGGAAGCACCGTCAATTTCCAGGTGCTCAAGGGATCGGCCGGGCTGAGCGCGCCTACTGTGACCACGAACTCAAGCGGCTACGCCAGCACGATGGTCGAGATTTCATCCATGGCTGGAGATTTGCTGGTAAGCGCCTGCGTTGGGCCGGGAAACAGTCCCTGCCTGAATTTCTCCGGAACCTCCGTAGCCGCCTCGGGATTGCAGCTTGAGGCGGTGGCGGGAAGTCCCCAGGTTGTAACCGCCGGACAAGCTTTCCAACCGGTGGTGGTGCGAGTGACGGATTCCTCCGTACCCGCGATTCCGGTGCTAGGTGCGGGAGTTGCGTTTCAATTCACGGGAGAGCGGGCGGGAGGCGATTCGACAATCATTTCGGCAGGAGACACCAACATTCAGAACAATCCGTCTCCGGTTATTTTGTTCAACGGGCAGAGCGCAGCGCAATCTGACATGAATGGATTGGCGATGTGGAAGCCGACGACAGAAGGATTCAGTGGAGACGTGGCAATTCTGGGAACAGCAAACGCCGGAACCGGACAGGTGCCTTTTGCTTTGCAAACTCTGCCACCACCGTAGCGCCGGGTCGCGGCCCCGCGGAGTTTCTTCCGTTCAATCAGTCTTCGCCTGCTCCACACATTCCAGAATTTCCGGCTCGCTCAGCGTGTGGTCGGAGGCTTTTGCGCACTTGTAAATGCGTTCGACGAGGTCGTCGGAAGCGGGTATGTTGCGACGTTCCAGCCAGTACAGGATGTTTGACTTCCCGCTCATGGGGCCGACGTCAATTACCTGCTCCAGGCCGAACACATGGGACGGAACACCGGAGTACACCGTGTTGGCCAGCTCGATGTCATTCTTCTTAAAAGCTTTGATGACGGCGGCTGCATGTACGCCAGTGGCGGTACGGAATGCGTCTTCACCGACCACGGGATAGTTGGCGGGAATCGGCACGCCGGTGGCGCGCGACACCGTCTGACAATAATCTTTCAGCCGGGTAAGATCCTGACGATCCCAGGGCGGGATTCCCATCAAATTAAGGTTGACCAGCATCTGGTCCATTTGCGTATTGCCCACACGTTCACCGATGCCGATCGCCGTCGCGTGTACGCAATCAGCGCCCGCTATCAGGGCAGCCATGGAGTTGGCAATCGCCAGGCCGCGGTCACTGTGGCCGTGCCAATCCACGCGAATCTTCTCGCCTGAAGGTTTGACCACTTCATCGATGACAAATTTCACCAGCGCGAAGGTTCCCATCGGTGTGGCGTGGCCGGCGGTATCGCAGATCACAATGGACCGCGCGCCGCAGCCGATTGCCGTGGAATAAAGGCGTTTCACGGTTTCGGGATCGCAGCGAGTGGTGTCTTCAGTGACGTACATGACGTCGAGCCGGAGGGATACGCCGTATTTCACCGCTTTTTCGGTAGTCTGAAGCAAGAAATCGTCGGTCCAGTTCTCGGTGTAGCGGCGGATGGGGCTGGAGCCGATGAACATCGCGGCCTCAATGTTCAGCCCAGTGCTCTGGACAATCTCAGCAATCGGACGAATGTCGTTCTCATGAGTGCGGGCCGCGCAGTTTGCCTTGATCTTCAACTTGTGCTGAACGATTTCGCGGGCCAGGGCTTCTACACTTTCGACTGCGCGCGGACCGGCGCCCGGCAGGCCGAGATCGAGAGAGTTGATCCCCAGGGCGTCCATCAGGTGGAGGATGGCCAGCTTTTCGGCGATTGAAGGGTCACGCACCGAAGGCGACTGCAGTCGAGCGCGCAGGGTCTCATCATTCAGCAGGACAGGCCCCGCAGGATGCAATGAGGCGGGGTGATCGCGGTTCCAGTCGTGGATGAGCTCGGAAGATTTCACCGCGCTTTGCCCGGAATCGTCAGGCCAAATATTGACGTCTGTCCCGGCCCGGCGACGTTGATGCTCGACTCTTCAGGACTGGGCAAATAAAGCGTTTTGCAATGCTCGCAGCGATAGACCTCGGCATCCTTTCCCCAGGCTTTTTCGGCGTCGCCGCAGGCTTGCTCCTGCACGTCTTCAGAGTAGAACCAGCGTTTGAGGTGGCCGCCGCAGAACTTGCCCTTGGCGTCTTTCTCGTTGCAAGCGCGCTGCCCCGGCTTCTTGATCTTGACTTTGTGTCTGGGGAGTTGGGCTACGTCGGTGGATACAGTTCCGCTAGTGGCCAAAAGTTTATCCTCGTGAGAGCAGTCGGTCGCTGCTTGATTCGGTTAACCATTCATTTTACTAAAGCTTTGCGCATCGCGAAAAGACGCCCGGCCCGAATATCACCCGAAACGGCGGGAGTGTTCCCAGTAGACTGGCCAGGGCGTCCGCAGGTTACGGCAGAGCAAAATATCGGGATGATCGCGTGATTCTTCATTCTCGACGCCAAAGCGATTCGTATTCTTGGCGGCGACCTCACAACTGCCGAAGAGTCGCCGGCCCTCATCTAAGTCGAAACCGATGACGATTACGGTTTGCGGCAAGCGCGGGTCGTAACCGCGGTACCAGAATGAATTGGTCAGGCTCATCGCGCGCGGCAGGCCCAGTGTTGGGCCATACAAATTGAGCGCTCCGCCTTCGCCGTAATTCCCGGTGAGAATTCCGGTTCGTTCGCGCTCCTCCGAAGGCAACGAGTGATAAACACTGGCCACCGTTTGTGCCAAGTCAGGCCAGCCGACCTGCTCCAGAAATTGATCGTACAACTGACTTGTGACTTTCCAGACCCTTGATCCGATGGGCGCAACGGGCAATAAAAGCAACACGCATACGAAGCCGTTCACAAGAATCGCCGTCCATTGCAAGCCATAAGCGAAACGCGACCACGCCGGCCGAACTCCGTCGACCAATAATCCGAGCAGAACGCTGCCGCCAGCGATCAGCATGGGATAGAGGGGCGCAGTGTAGTAGGAGCGTGAACCGGCCAGGCCAAACAGAAGAAGGGTGAGGGCAAAAATCCAGCCCAACAGGCGGTAGCAACGGCCCTCCGGCCGAAAGAAATAGAACCACAGCCCCATGAGGGCAAGTGGCGCGGTCACAAAATTCACGCAGGCCAAGAGTTGCTGACTATAGAAACCGTCGTAGCGCCCCTGACGCAAGTCACGGGCATGGAGGTATGAAAGAAAATCCCTGGCGATGAAATGGTGTTGGGCCTGCCAAACGAGGTTCGGCAGGAAGACAAGAATGGAAATCCCCACACCCAGCCATAGCCACCCACTGCGAAGGAACCGCCGTGCAGGCGTCAGCAACACCGCGCCGGCAACCCCTAGTGCGAGAAAACCCATGGTGTAACGCGTTTCCATGCCGATTCCGAGTATCCCACCGATTGCTACCCACCAACGTGGATTTTCCGATTTCAATAGTCGAATCAAGAGGTAAGTAACAGCAACACCCCAGAGGTAATCGAATGCTACGTATTGGAATACCGCTCCTTGACTAAGAGAAACAGGAGAAATCCCCGCACCGATAGCGGCCAGCAGTTGAAGGTGTCGCCTGCCGCCCAGTTGCCGGGCCATCAGGCCGGTCAGCACCATGATTGCGCTTACGGCGATGGCCGAGAACAAGCGAAAGCCAATGAGCGACGTCCCAAAGAGGATTAGCTCAAGGCGGCCGATGAGAGGGGTGATCGGGGGATAAGCCACAAAACCCCAGTCGAGGTGACGCGCGTCATCGAGCGTCTGGAGTTCATCACGATGAAATCCGTATTGGCTATTGGTTGCGATGTGGAGGATAAGGCGGGCCGCTGCGACGAAAACCAAAAGACCGAAATCTGAACGGCAAAAGTCCGCGATTCGTTTGGTCATGGACTCGTGATCATTTCCAGGAGAGGCCTGCATGAAATTAGACAGCTGCCTGGTTCAAAAAGTTCGCTTCGGCGGAATTTGATCCGAGCCTACCCGGCCGACCTCGACGATTGCCGCAAAATAGTTCTCCGCCTTGATCGGGCATCCGGCCAGCCGCCGCATCATCGCCAACTGGCCAACGTGAGTCAGCGCATCGGCCACGGGACCCTGGAAGAGCTTCTCGATTGGCGCCTGCATGGTTTCCAACGACGCCACGTAGTCATCAAATTTCTTGAGCGCGGCGAAGAATCGCTCAGCTTCCTGATCCCACGGCAGCGGCCTCGAGTCGTGCCATTGCCGGGTTCCGTCCGCCATGGAAAGCGCCCAATCCAGAAGATCACCAAGGTGTGCCAGAATTTGCGCAGGAGTTCGACCCGCACCGCTGAAGTCGGCGAACGTGGACGGAGCATCGCTGACAGTTTTCGCTCCGCGGTAGGCCAGCGTGGCCAGCGTGTGGCGCAGCAATTCGCGTTTGGGATCATTGTTGCTCATATCTAAATTTTGCCCTTTCGTGTGAACGTGCCGGCGGAATGTACTGCGCCCCGCAGTCGTTTGCCCCAACTCCGGGCGAACATCAGATCGACGAACCCTTCCATCTGGCGGGTGAAGGATTCGCCATACCCGTACCACCAGACTTTCTTCATGCCGGGGAAGCGGTCTGAATCCAGGTACTTGATCCGGACCATCTCCTCGAGTCCCAGAATTCCGTGAGTACGTCCCATGCCGCTCGACTTCACTCCGCCGTGCGGCGCTTCGCTGATGCCGAAACAGGATACCGCATCATTGACCATGACGGTGCCGGCGTGAATCCGCCGGGCAAGGGCCTCGCCACGGGCACGATCGCGCGTCCAGACGCTGGCCGCCAGACCGTACTCGGAATCGTTGGCCAAACGTACGGCTTCATCTTCCGAATCAAACGGCATGACGGGGAGTACAGGACCAAAGGTCTCCTCGCGCATGATACGCATTTCGTGCGTGACATCCGCGAGCACCGTGGGAGCGTAGAAATTCTGGCCGAGATCCAGCCGTCTTGCACCGCCGGTCAGCACTCGTGCGCCCTGGAGCCGGGCGTCTTCCACATGTGCTTCCACATTACCGAGCTGGCGCTGGTGAATCAGTGGACCAACGTCGATTTCTGGATCCATGCCGTTACCAACTCTCAACTGCGCCGCTTTGTATGAGCACGCCTCCAAGAATGGCTGGTATAAGCTGCGGTCGACGTAACAACGCTCGACCGAAAGGCAAGCCTGGCCGGCATTCATGAATGCGCCCCAAACGGCTGCGCTCGAGGAAACATCGACGTCAGCATCACGCAGCACGAGCATGGGATCCTTGCCACCCAACTCCAACACCACCGGGAGCAAGCGAGCAGATGCGGCTTGAGCGATTCGCTTGCCGGTGGCCACACTGCCAGTAAAAACCAACTTGTCGATGTTTGAATTGACCAGCGCCGCCCCTGTGTTGGCATCGCCGACGACTACCTGCAAAATGGATTTGGGCACGCCCGCTCCCCACAGCAAAGCGGCCAGCTCCAGCGCGATCGAGGTGGTGAATTCCGAAGGCTTCAGGACAACAGCGTTGCCCGTGACGAGTGCGGCCAAAGTCTCCGTCGCCGGGATGGAGAAAGGATAGTTCCAGGGTGAAATGATTCCGACCACACCATAGGGCTCGCGCGTCAGGCGACCGAGCTTGGTCTTCAGTGCGAGATTGCGGTGCGGAACATTTTGGTCGCGCAGGAACGCATAAGAATTCTCCGAACAGAAGCGGGCGGCATCGAGCACCACCAAGACTTCGGTAATCAGCGCTTCAACCTGAGGCTTGCCGGTTTCGCTGGTGATCAACCTGGCAATTTCGGACTTCTTCTCGTGAAGAAGGCTGCGGAACTTGTCGAGAATTGAGATTCGCCGCTGCACTCCCAGTCCGCACCAGGCAGGCTGAGTCGCAAGAGCGCGATCCACGGCAGCGTGCACCTCGCTCTCGTTTGCGGGAATAAATTCGCGCAGAACTTCTCCCGTCGCTGGATTGACGGAGGTGATCTTCCGAATCGCGGTCCTGGTGTCGGTGGCCATCTGCCCTGGCCAGTTTACGCGGCTAATAACTCTCTGCGCTATACGACCATCAATACTCCACGTCAACTAAATACAGCCCGGTCGGGGGCGCAGTGGCGCCTGCGGCTGATCGATCCCTGGCTTCCAATATCCGACTGAGATCTTGTGGCCGCAAAGTTCCCTTCCCGACCAGAATAAAAGTTCCGATCAAATTGCGTACCATATGGTGAAGGAAACCGCTGCCGCGCACGGTGTAAACCAACTCTTCCGCCGCACGCTCCCATGCCGAGGCAGAAATTCGACGCACGTTAGAGACTCCAGAATCCTCTCTTCCGCGCTCCGGATCCACAGCTGCAAAAGACGTGAAATCATGTTCGCCAATCACTAGAGTGGCAGCCTGCTGCATGGCAGTCTCGTCGAGGGGATAAGGATGGTGCCACACGTAACGAGCTAGAAAGGGAGGACAAACCGCGCCGCGGTATATGCGGTAGCGGTAGGTCTTGGCCGTGGCGGATTTGCGAGCGTGGAATTCGGACAATGCCTCACTTACTTCAAGCACGCGGATGGAGGCAGGAAGGAGGTCATTGAGTGCCTTCGCCAGATTCTCCGCCGGAATGGACGAATCGAGGGGGCATGTGGCCACCTGAGCAAGCGCATGAACGCCCGCATCGGTCCGTCCCGACCCCTGCGGCAAGACCTTTTCGCCGGTGATTCGTCCAATAGCCGAGGCCAACGTACCCTGGATGGTGGCAGAATCAGGCTGCACCTGCCAACCTGCAAAATCGGAGCCATCATAAGCGAGAACAATTTTGAGATTGCGCATAAGGAGCGGTAGGTACTCTCTGCGCGCCGCTGGCCAGCTGACGCAAGTCCCTCAGTTTCACGCCGTTGCGCTGGTCGGAATGCAAGTAAATCGCCTTCTGTCAGCTATACTATTGCATTCCGTCAGCGGATTCATAGCAACGTGCAATTCACCCAGGGACAGTAAAAATTGAAACTTGAGACGCGATTCGTGCGTAATAAATGTTGATCTTGGGGACGGCAGCCTCATCTTTACGAACAGCCTTTTTCTGTATGGAGAGAAACGAATGTCTTTGCCATGTTTGAATTCTGTGAATCGGCTGGCAGCAGCGATCTTGCTGGCCGGCGCATTTTCGGTCAACAGTGCCGCCCAGGACGCGGCACAAACTCCTCCGTCGGCGCCGCAAGCATCTCAACCCCCGGCGCAGGGATTTGTGGTGAAGAACTACTCCAAGCCGCAGTCGCATTTCCCCAACCCCATCGGCCCTTATATGCCGACCCACGTATCGCCGCCCAACTTGAACAACACAACGCGCATTGGCGACCTCATGCAAGACGGCAAGCTGATGATCTCCATCGACGACGCTGTGGCTTTAGCGTTAGAGAACAATCTTGACATCGGAATCGCGCGCTACAACCTGAATATCGCTGACACGGATGTCATGCGGGCTAAATCCGGCGCAGGGATTCTGGGCGTCAATGCCGGCGTGGTGCAAAATACTCCGGGCGGCGGCGTAGGCGGGCTGGGCGGACAAGTCGGCTCCGGCACTGGCGGCACGAGCGCCGGAGCGGGAGGCGCGGGCACTGGTGCGGGCGGACTCGTCGTCTCCACTTTGGGCGTCGGACCGGCCATCACCAGCTTCGATCCCATCTTGACCGGCACGGTGCAATGGGACCACTTCAACCAACTCGCCAGCAGTGCGTTCACCGGCGTGCCTGTGCTCGCCCAGAACACGCAAACTTATAATTTTGCTTACGCTCAAGGGTTTCAGACCGGCACCAACCTCACCGTCGGCTTCAACAACAGCCGGGTCAGCACCAACAGCCCGTTTACTACCCTAAGCCCACTGATCAACACCGGGTTCCAGTTCAGACTCACCCAGCACTTGCTGCAGGGTTTCGGTTTCGCCGCCAACGATCGTTTCATTCGGATCGCCAAGAACAACCGCGAGATTACTGACGTGGCATTTCGTTTGCAGGTCATAACCACCGTGGATCAGATTGAAGGCATGTATTGGGATCTAGTGTTCGCCTACGAGAACGTTCGGGTACAGCAGGAATCGATCGCTTTTGCAAAGAAAACGTTATCGGATAACCAGAAGCAAGTCCAAATCGGCAGCCTCGCTCCCATCGAAGTGGTTCGTGCGCAGAGCACGGTAGCCACCGATCAGCAGGCGCTTACCCTGGCCGAAACCAACCTTCAATTGCAGCAATTGCTGATGAAGAATGCGCTAAGCCGGACTCTAGTTGATCCCCGTTTGGCGGATGCGGAGGTGATTCCTACTTCCACGGTTAGCCTGCCAGCGCAAGAGGAGATTCAGCCGACGCAGGACCTGGTCGACACGGCGCTCAGTCATCGCGCGGAGCTGGCGGAGGCGCGCATTAATCTGGCGAGCACTGAACTCAGCAATAAGGCGGTCCGCAGCGCGCTGTTGCCCTCGCTCGACCTGTTTGCCTATTACGGAGGTTCGGGTCTGGCGGGCTCACAGAATCCGGCCAATCTATGCGCTAATCAAACTTCGGTACAACAGCAATTCGGCTGCGCAGGGCCTCCCCTTGCGCCCCCACTCTTCATCCCGCCGGCCTCGCCTATCGGTTATGGCACGTCGCTGAATGATCTGGTGAATTCAGCCGCTCCCGACAAGGGCTTGGGCCTGACCCTCAACGTCCCGTTGCGCAATCGCGCCGCTCAGTCTCAGCAGATTCGTTCTGAATTGGAATATCGTCAGGCGCAGATGCGTCTACAACAAATTGAGAATCAGATTCGGATCGAAGTCCGCAACGCACAGTTTGCGGTGCAACAGAATCGGGCTAGCGTGGAGTCCGCCCAAGCCGCCGTCAGGTTGGGCCACGAATCCCTGGATGCTGAACAGAAGAAGTTCAATCTGGGAGCTTCTACCAGCACGCTGGTGCTGCAAAACGAGTCAGCCCTGGCGACGGCCGAATCCACCCTGGTATCGGCGATGGCAGCGTACGAAAAATCGCGGCTGGAGTTGGATCGGGCTACTGGTCAGCTGCTCGACCATGCCGGGGTGATCCTGGCCGATGCCGAGCGAGGACAGGTCACACACATGCCTAACGTGCCGTACGTGGCCCCGCGGGAACATCCGCAGTCGGTGATGCCTCCTACGCAGCCGTAGATCTACTTGTTGCAAGAATGCCGGCAGCTCTGGTCGAACCAGAGCTGCCTTTTTCATTTTCCAGATAAGTCTTCAGTTTGCAATAGATCCCCAGAGAATTCGTCCTCAATTTATAAGTTTATAAATCTTTACAATTCCCATCCGATCGCGCCACGGCGAGGCGTTAGTCTAAAGCAAGCTTGAAATTTCGGATGGTTCTCGGATAGTTTGCATCCAAAACAAGCTCACGGCCTTAAGCAGCAAGGTATCAAAGGAGAGAGACATGTTTCTTGCCGGTTTTGATTTTGCCGCGCGGCGCGTTGCCGCCATCATGCTAGTCGGAGCCTTCATCGCCAGCGGTCGGGCGCAACAAACCCCAGTTAGCCCGCAGCCAGTCGCGCCGGCTAACGCGCCGGATTTGCCTCCAGCGCCGCGATCCGTGACGGCACAGACTCCGCAGAACGTCGTCAGGGACTACAGCCAGCCACGTTCGCAGTTTCCTAACATGCTCGCGCCTTATAAACCAGGCGTAGTGCCGCCGCCGAACTTGAGCAACACCTCGCGCATCGACCAGTTACTGCGTGATGGCAAGATTATGTTGTCGATCAACGATGCGGTTGCGCTCGCGCTGGAGAACAATCTTGACATCGTGCTGGCGCGCTACAACCTCAACATCGCCGACACCGACATTCTGCGGGCCAAAGGCGGAGCCAATATTCTGGGCGTGAACACCGGCATCGTACAAAATACGCCGGGAGGCGGAACCGGCGGGCTGAGCGGGACGGTGGGTTCGGGCACGGGTGGGACCAGCGTGGCTGCGGGCGGGGTGGGCACGGGCACCAACGGTCTGGTGAGTTCAACCTTGGGGATCGGCTCGCCCATCACCAGTTTCGACCCAGCCCTCACCGGCACCCTTCAGATAGACCGGGGATTCGCAGAGTCAACCAGCGTTTTTACTCCGGTGCCAGTGGTGAACACGAATACTGGTACTGCCAATTTCTCCTACCTGCAAGGGTTTCACTGGGGGACAAATCTCTCTGTGGGATTCAATAACACGCATATCACCACCAGCAATCCAACCAGTTCCTACACGCCGAGCATTGCATCGAATTTCCAGGTCAGAGTCTCGCAGGAACTGTTGCAGGGATTCGGCTTCCTTCCGAACACGCGCTTCATCCGGATTGCCAAGAATAACCGCGAAATCTCTGATGTTGCTTTTCGCCTGCAAATCATTACCACGGTCGACCAGATCGAGAACCTTTATTGGAACCTGGTATACGCCTACGAGAATGTGAGGGTACAACAGGAAGCCCTGGCATTTGCGCAGCGAAGCCTTGAAGACAACAAGAAACAGGTGCAGTTTGGGACCATGCCGCCAATCCAGGTGGTGAGCGCGCAAAGCACCGTTTCCACCGATCAGCAAAACCTGATTCTGGCCCGAACGAATCTGGAGTTGCAGGAACTGCTCATGAAGAATGCTCTCAGCCGCAACCTCGAAGATCCTGTCCTGGCTGGTGCGGAAGTAATCCCGACATCGATCATGCAATTGCCTTCGGAAGAATCGGTAGTGCCGACGCAAGATTTGATTAACGACGCATTGGGACATCGCGCCGAATTGAGCGAATCGCGTGTCGATTTGAGCAGCCGCGAGATCAACAACCGGGCCGTGCGCAATGCGATGTTGCCTTCGCTGAGCTTATATGCCTATTACGGCGGGTCGGGCATTGGCGGAAATGTGAGTCCGTCGGCGCTCCCCCCAGAATGCCTGAATCCCAAGTCTAGTTTCGGAAAATGCTTCTCTCCGACCACGGCCGCGCCGCCGTTTAGTAACGGGGGCCCGGTGAGCTACGGCGGCACACTGGATCAGCTGGTAACTTCAGCAGCTCCCGACAAAGGACTTGGGGTGACCCTCAATATTCCATTGCGCAACCGGGTTGCGCAAGCCGACGAGGTGCGCGCGCAGTTGGAATACCGGCAGGCGCAAGTACGCCTGCAGCAGCTTGAAAACCAGGTTCGTATCGAGGTGCGCAATGCCCAGTTTGACACTCAGCAAAACCGCGCGAGCGTCGAAGCTGCCCAGGCTGCGGTGGATTTTCAGCGGCAGACGCTGGATGCCGATCAGAAAAAGCTCGCCGTTGGTGTAGGCACTTCAACAGCCGTTCTCCAGGACCAGTCTTTGCTGACCGCAGCAGAGTCTAATTTGGTTTCTGCCATGGCTGCATATGAGAAATCGACAGTCGAGATGGATCGTGCCACTGGCCTGCTGCTCGATCACGCGGGAATCATGCTGGCCGATGCCGAGCGAGGGCAGGTCACACAAATGCCGAACGTGCCCTATGTGGCTGCCCGGGAAAATCCGCAGTCGGTCATGCCTCCCGCGCAACCCCAATAGAAAGCTGGCGGCGGTTCTCGCATTGTGGATTGACCGGCAAGATGCGAGAACTGCCCTCTCCTGCGCTCTGGCGTTTAGTGTGTGAGAGAATACACGTCCGGCGACGGAATTCACTTTCTACAGGCGCCTCGGCTTATGGGTTTGTCAGTTGCCATTGTCGCACTGAATGAGGAAGCCAATATCGCGCGCACCCTGGAGAGTGTGCGCTGGGCTGACGAGATCGTCCTGGTGGACTCCGGATCAAGCGATCGCACTCGCGAGATAGCCCAACAATACGGGGCGAAGGTGGTGGTCGAACCCTGGCGGGGCCACGTCGCTCAGAAAAACTACGCGCTCGAGCTTTGTACGCAAACCTGGGTTCTTGCGCTTGACGCTGACGAGGAAGTCAGCCCCGGCCTGGGAGATGAAATCCGGAGAGTGCTTTCCGAACCCGGCGCGCTGAATGGTTATTGGATACCCCGGAAGAACCTATTTCTGGGACGCTGGATTCGGTTCGGCGGTTTCTACCCGGATCCGAAGCTGCGGCTTTTCCGGCGAGGAGATGGGTATTCGACGGGTCACGATCCCCATGATCGTTACGAATTAAAAACCGGCCGCGCAGTCGGCCGGTTCAAGAATCCTCTGGAACACTACGCGTACCCCACCTTGTCCTATTACCTCGAACACATGAACAGCTATTCATCGCTAGGGGCAAAGTTAGCTGTGGCGAAAGGTCACCGGCGTTTCAGTGTGCTCAACATCGTCGTACGACCGATGCTTACTTTTGTATACAACTATTTCATTCGGCTGGGGTTTCTTGACGGTCGCGAGGGCCTGCTTTTGCACCTCTATCACTCGGTATACGTTTCCTGGAAATACGCGAAAGCGTGGGAACTAGCGCGCAAACCGGGAGCAGAGGCTATAAGCAACATCTCTACCACCGGCTTATAGACACGCCACTCGCCACGTCCTGGCGCCTTGCCCTGCACCCAAACTCCTCTTATCATCTAAATCAGGTGAGTTTTCTATGGCGAACAAAAAAACCGGGGTTGCGGAGAGTCCGATCGGTGATGTATTCGAGGGACGACATCCCTCCGCCAGCGAGAAGGATTGGGCAGAGAAAACGCTGGGGCCGACGCTGGAGAAGACTCCCGAGCGACCGATTGGCTCTCCGACCGGCACCAATCTGGACGATAACGGCAACGCGCGATTTACTACAATCTCCGGCGTCCCGATCCGCCGCCTTTACACCCAGGCTGACCTGCCTGAAGACTGGAACTACGATCAGCATCTAGGCCATCCCGGGCAAGCCCCGTTTACACGCGGCATCCACGCCACCGGTTATCGCGGCAAGCTTTTCACCATGCGGCAGTTTTCTGGCTTCGCGTCGCCCGAGGAAACCAACCAGCGATACAAGTATCTTCTCGAGCACGGCGGGGGTGGGCTGTCCGTTGCATTCGACCTGCCGACCTTGATGGGTTATGACTCGGACCACGCCGCCAGTGAAGGGGAAGTCGGGAAATGCGGCGTGGCGATTGATTCGCTGGAGGACATGGAGATTCTGTTCGATGGAATCGACCTGGAAAAGACTACGGTCTCCATGACCATCAACTCTCCGGCTTCGGTGTTGTGGGCGATGTACCTGGTCGTAGCGGAAAAGCAGGGAGCCGACTGGAAGAAGATTTCAGGAACCATCCAGAATGACATTCTGAAGGAATACATCGCGCAGAAGGAATACATCTATCCACCGGCGCCTTCCATGCGGCTGGTCGTGGATACTTTTGAGTTCGGGTCCAGATTTACGCCCCGCTTCAATACGATTTCCATCAGCGGTTATCACATTCGCGAGGCCGGATCCACCGCCTTGCAGGAGTTGGCGTTCACGTTGTACGACGGAGTTGAATATGTGGAGTGGGCTCGGCGACGAGGCCTGGATGTAGATGAGTTCGGTCCTCGTCTGAGTTTCTTCTTCAATGCGCACAACGATTTTTTCGAAGAGATCGCCAAGTACCGGGCGGCGCGCAAGATTTGGTATCAGGTAATGAAGGATCGATTCAAGGCCAAGAACCAGCGTTCATGGCTCATGCGATTCCACTCGCAGACCGCTGGAGTTTCGCTGACGGCGCAGCAGCCCATGAATAATATAGCGCGCGCGGCGCTACAGGCTCTGGCTGCCGTCCTGGGCGGCACGCAGTCGCTGCACGTGGATGGCTACGACGAGGCGTTGGCCTTACCCACCGAAGAAGCGGCGCGTATTGCTCTACGTACCCAGCAGATCGTCGCCTACGAGTCGGGAGTGGTGAATACGGTCGATCCCCTGGGCGGGTCATATTTTCTTGAAGCCCTCACGCTTGAGATGGAAAAAGGTGCGTTGGATTATTTCGGCAAGCTCGACGCGATGGGCGGGATGGTGAAAGCGATCGAGCGAGGCTATCCGCAAAAGGAAGTTGCCGAAGCAGCGTACCAGAATCAACGGGCGGTCGAAGCCAAGGAAAAAATCATCGTGGGCGCAAACGAATTTGTTATCGAGGAGGAATCGCCCAGTATTCTTTACATCGACGAAAGCGTGGCAGAGAGACAATCCGCCAAACTCAAAGCGCTACGAGAACGGCGATCGAACGGAGATGTACGCCGTTGTCTGGATGAGTTGAAACGAGCTGCGGCGCAAGAACCAAACGCCGGAACGAAGGATACGATTTCCTCCGCCAACACGATGCCTTACATTGTGGCCGCTGTCCGCGCCTACGCCACCGTGGGTGAAATCTGCGACGCGCTTCGCGAGGTTTACGGAACCTATACTGAAGCCAGCATTACTTGAGTCTCGAACCTAGACAATGAGGCTCTACTTGCTGATTTTGTACACCACACCGCAACCAGTGTAGTAGTGGTTTAGACTGCAATTCGCGATGTCGCCGCCCTCCATGGTTGTTCCGTAAAGGGCGTTTCCATACACCAACACTCCTCCTCCGGGGAACAATCCGTCATTGCCGGAAAATGTGTGGAGTACTGTCTCTTTGCCATTTGGATCAACCTTGAAGACAACTCCACAACCAGGCTGATAATAAGTGCAGTTCGGGTTACCTCCATACGCGGTCGCACCGTAAAGGTTGCCGGCAGTATCGCGCGTTAGAGGGCTGATCGGGCCATCGCCGTCGGATCCGTTAAACGCGTACAGGGTTGTTTTGGTCCATTGGCCATTTGTGTTCGTGAGTTTGAAGATTGTGCCGCACCCAGCACCACCGCAGGCGGAAAGATTGCCTCCATCGGCTGTGGTTCCATAGATGCTGCCATCGGTGTCGTTAAATAAACTTACGGCAGGGAAATCTCCGTCAGCGCCGCCTTGAAAGCGGTAAAGAACGGTTTCTGTCCAGGTGCCACCGTTGCTCGGACTCAACTCAAAGACAGTGCCGCAGCCAGAGTTCGGCTCACAGTCGACGTTGTTGATTGTCCCGCCAAACAGGGTACTTCCATAGAGATTCCCGGCCTCATCCTTGATCAGGGCTGTAAAGGGGTTGGCGCCATCGGAATTGTTATCAGGCCCCAGAAAGCTATAAATCACTTGTTCAGCACCATTCGCATTCACTTGATAGACAGTGCCACAGCCAAAAGAGTTAAACGGACAATCGAGATTGCCTCCTGACCCGGTCGTCCCGTAAAGCGAGCCGTTTGCGCCTGCGAGCAATGCAGAAAACGGCTGCTGGCCGTCTGGGGCGCCGGTGAAGCTATACACGACGGAGAACCTTCCATTGCGCCCTATCTCATAGATCGTTCCGCATCCTCCGTCCAGGTTGCAATTGGTCTGGGTAAAACTCCCGCCATAGGGAGCTGCTCCATATCCATTTCCGCCGGGCCCGGCAATGAGCCCATCTTCGGGGTCGGCTCCGTCATCTCCGTCGCTGAATTTGTGCAGTACTGATTCTTGCCACGTCCCATTACGGTTCGCGAGCTGAAATAACACGCCATTTCCATCACTTTCGTTGGTCACATCCCCGCCAAACTCGGTCGTCCCGTATAGCTTCCCTGTTGAATCGTTGGTTAACATACCCCGAGGATGTTTCCCGTCGGTTAATTCGAAGTTGTGCAGTACGGTGAAGGTCTGGGCCGAGAGAGTTGTCGCCAAAATAGCTGTCGTTCCAATCAAAAAAGCAATTCGCATCGGATTCACAAAGGCTTCCTTTACAAAGGGTCTTGCAGGCACCTCAAAAAATATGCGGAGATGCGGCCCTTGAAAATCAGGCGTAATCGGTAGGGTGGCTCTTTTTCTGCCTTACATCGGAAGTGTTGTGTCGGAGTTGGGAGCAGGGCTGCGACGAACTTGATATCCTGATTTGGCATTATATTTGTTGTTTCCCGTTAGACATTCACTCATGCGTAAAGCCATCAATCATCTGACCAAGGCTGACCCCATTCTGCGGGCCATTATTGAGCGCGTCGGGCCCTACTGCATCGAGTACGGGCCGCCGGAGTTTCATAGTTTGGCGGAATCCATCGTCTATCAGCAATTGAACGGCAAGGCGGCATTCACGATTTTCAAACGCTTCGCCACCCTCGCCGGCGACCCCGTCACCCCGGCGGGAATTTTGAAACTAACCGAGCCGCAGATGCGATCTGTGGGCCTTTCCAAGCAGAAATCTTCCTACCTGCGCGACATGGCGGAACGAGCGACACGTGGCGAGCTCGACTTCACTAAGTTGCACGAGTTGTCCGACGACGAAGTGATCAAGCACTTGACCCAGGTCAAAGGCGTCGGCACGTGGACCGCACAGATGTTCCTGGTGTTTACTCTGAGGCGCCCCAATGTTTTGCCGACTGGCGACTACGGCATACAAATGGCCATCAAGAAGCACTACAAGAAGCGCAAGTTACCCAAGCCCACCTCGATGGAAAAGCTTGCCAGGCCGTGGGAACCCTACCGTAGCGTCGCTTGTTGGTACTTGTGGCGGAGCTTGGATCTCAAGGAAAAGTAGTGACACCGGGCCGTTCGACCCAGGGTCTTTTTATGGTTCCTGCCTCGGCTGTGGTTTAATGATGAGATGGTCGACCAGAAAATCCGCGTTCTAGTCGCGAAACCTGGACTGGATGGTCATGACCGGGGTGCCAAGGTAATCGCACGAGCCCTGCGTGACGCGGGTATGGAAGTGATCTATACCGGACTTCGGCAGACACCGGAGATGATCGTGAGCGCCGCGTTGCAGGAGGACGCCAACGTCATCGGGCTCTCGATCCTTTCGGGAGCGCACAATGCCATCGTGCCGCGGGTTATGGATCTCCTCAAGCAGAACAAGATGGACGATGTGGTGGTAGTCGTCGGCGGTATCATTCCCGACCAGGACATCGCGAACCTTAAGAAAAACGGTGTTGCCGCCATCTTTCAGCCGGGAACTGCCATGGATGACATCGTTCAGTTTATCCGCGCCAATGTGAAGCCACGCGGCGTCCCGGCCGGTTAGGAACGTTTCTTATCAGCTCCCGTTGATTTCCTGATGCTGCCTCCAACCCATGGAGCGTTGTTCTCGTTACGCCGGGCCGCCGGAATACGCATACTGCAAATGCAGTCCGGGGATGGCATCAACCGGCTGACGCGAGCTCGGGTAGCTGCACTCACGAGTATGCTGCATCAGATGACAACTGAGCCGGGGCCTTTGATTATTACGGGTAATCAAGAATTCTTCTCTGTGGGGGCTGACTTGCAGGAAATTGCTGCGCTGACCTCAACGGCTGCCTACGAATTCTCCCGGCTGGGGCAGCAACTTATGAATGTCGTTGAGGGTTTCCCAGCGCCGGTTTGCGCGGCGATCAGTGGGTACTGCATGGGTGGCGGTTTGGATCTGGCGCTGGCGTGCCACTACAGGATTGCTTCGCCAGACGCGATCCTGGGGCATCGGGGCGCTGCGCTCGGCCTGATTACAGGCTGGGGTGGGACCCAGAGGCTGTCCCGTCTGATCGGAAAATCTCGTGCGATGCACATGTTCACGGCCGCCGAAAAGATCGATGCGGAATTTGCACTGAAGACCGGCCTTGTTGATCGCGTGGCTGACGATCCAGTACAAGCATGCTTGCAGTTTGATCGAGGCCAACATAGATCGGCTTGAACAGACTTCCCGCCCATGCAGGCGAAAAGAATCGTCTGGCATATCGTTCGATTGACCATCTCTTCCTAACATGTTATAAATACGAGTCTTGCTGTCAAGTCAGCTTCAGGGAGGAGAAGTCCCCTGCCCGCCGGCTTTTGCCGCAGACGCTTGTGCTGATATGTTGGTTACGAGCACAAGGACATCCGACGCGGCCAAGCTCAGCATTCCTATTTGAGTCTTGCGGTGGAAGCGTGTTCGGAGTTCCGGCCAATACGTTCCGAGCGGTTAAGTGTGAGACTGGAGCGAAATGCGCCGGGGCAAGCAGCTGAAACCGTCAGTCATCCTTAATATTTATTTTGGTGGAGGAATTCTATGCGCATCGGGCTCGCTCAAGCTGCGTCCCAGGGATGCCGTCTCGCCCGGACACTCGGAAAGACTTTGGCATCCGTCGTAGCGATCATGACTCTGGCATCGGTCGCGTTCGCCCAGCCTTCTGGAGAAGTCGGGGGCGAAGCCAATCTCAAGCTTCCTGATCTCTCTTCGGTCAGCTTCCTGAACAATGCCATCGACGGACACAAATTGCTGCTGGTCGGCATTCTGTTCTGCATCTTTGGCCTGGGCTTCGGGCTGGTGATTTACACACGTCTCAAGAACCTGCCGGTGCATCGCGCGATGCGCGAGATTTCCGAGCTTATCTACGAAACCTGCAAGACCTATCTGATAACCCAGGGCAAGTTCTTGCTGCTGTTGTGGGTTTTTATCGCCGTCATCATCCTGCTCTACTTCGGCGTATTGCTGAAGTTTGAAACGGCGCGGGTAGCGATCATTCTCCTGTTCAGCATCGTGGGAATCGCCGGCAGCTATGGGGTGGCCTGGTTCGGCATCCGCGTGAACACGTTTGCCAATTCGCGCACCGCATTTGCGGGCCTGGCGGGCAAACCGTATCCGATTTACAACATCCCGCTACAAGCCGGCATGAGCATCGGCATGATGCTCATCAGTGTGGAACTGCTGATCATGCTGTTCATTCTGTTGTTTGTGCCTGGGGATTACGCCGGCCCGTGCTTTATCGGGTTCGCCATCGGCGAATCGCTGGGAGCGGCGGCCTTGCGAATCGCTGGCGGCATCTTTACGAAGATCGCCGACATTGGATCGGACTTGATGAAGATCGTCTTCAAAATCAAGGAAGACGATGCCCGCAACCCAGGCGTGATTGCCGACTGTACGGGTGACAATGCCGGCGATTCGGTGGGGCCCAGCGCCGACGGGTTTGAAACTTACGGCGTTACCGGCGTGGCTCTTATTACTTTTATCTTGTTAGCCGTGAAGTCGCCCACCGTGCAGGTGCAACTGCTGGTATGGATTTTCGTGATGCGCATCGCCATGCTGATTTCAAGCGCGGCAGCGTACTTCATCAATGGGGCGATCGCCAAGGCGAAGTACGGCAACGCCAAAGAGATGAACTTCGAAACCCCGCTGACATCGTTAGTGTGGATCACCTCGGTGGTTTCGATTGCGATCACCTACCTTATCTCATCAATGATCGTGCCTGAACTCAGTGGCGACAGCACACTCTGGTGGAAGCTGGCATCCATCATTTCCTGCGGCACCCTGGCGGGGGCGGTGATTCCGGAACTGGTGAAGGTATTCACTTCGACGGAATCGCGGCACGTAAATGAAGTAGTTACCTCGGCGAAGGAAGGTGGAGCGTCGCTCGGTATTCTTTCAGGCTTCGTGGCAGGCAACTTCTCGGCTTATTACCTGGGGCTGGCCATGGTGGCGCTGATGTCCATTTCTTACTACTTCAGCCTGCAAGGACTGGGAGCTTTGATGGCGGCGCCGGCGGTCTTCGCATTCGGATTGGTGGCTTTTGGCTTCCTGGGTATGGGCCCGGTGACTATTGCTGTAGATTCCTACGGTCCCGTCACTGACAATGCGCAATCGGTGTACGAGCTTTCGTTGATCGAGCAGGTACCCAATGTGAAGGCGGAGATCAAGAAGGACTTCAACATCGATGTGAATTTCGATCGCGCGAAAGACCTGCTCGAAGAGAACGATGGAGCGGGCAACACCTTCAAAGCAACCGCCAAGCCGGTACTGATTGGAACGGCGGTGGTGGGGGCGACCACAATGATTTTCTCCATCATTATGGCGCTTACCAATGGCCTGACCGAGAATGTCAACAAACTATCTCTGCTGCACGCGCCGTTCTTCCTCGGCCTGATTACAGGCGGAGCGATGATCTATTGGTTTACCGGGGCATCCACGCAGGCGGTGACCACCGGAGCTTACCGGGCGGTGGAATTTATCAAGGCCAACATCAAGCTGGAAGGAGTCGAAAAGGCTTCGGTTGCCGACAGCAAAAAAGTGGTCGAGATATGCACCAAGTATGCGCAGAAAGGCATGTTGAACATCTTTCTGGCGGTCTTCTTTGGAACGCTTTGTTTTGCATTCATCGAGCCGTTTTTCTTTATCGGCTACCTGATCTCGATCGCAATCTTCGGTCTATACCAGGCAATCTTCATGGCTAACGCAGGCGCCGCCTGGGACAATGCCAAGAAGATTGTTGAAGTAGTTCTGAAGCAGAAAGGTACGCCGTTGCACGATGCCACCGTCGTGGGAGATACGGTCGGTGATCCTTTCAAGGACACATCTTCGGTCGCACTGAATCCGGTCATCAAGTTCACTACGTTGTTCGGCTTGTTGGCTGTCGAACTGGCAGTGAAGCTGACGATTGATGCGGGCGACACTCTCACTCACGGATTGGCTCTTGCTTTCTTCCTGGTGTCGTTTTTCTTCGTGTATCGCTCGTTCTACGGAATGAGGATTGGTACGGAGAAGGCGGGCCACTAGCGCATTGGTATCAAGTGGGCAACGCCATCCGCGCGCGCGGGTGGCGTTTTTCATTTTGGGGCCGAGCTCCACCCCATCCCGTCTAACCCAACCACGATTTGAATCACTATTCGTGCAGCGACTTCAGATAGGTAACCAGTTGCCATAACTGGGGGTCGGGGAGCTTGGCCCACGAGGGCATGCCCTTTTTCATGCTTCCGTTGACCAGCAACCAGTGCAGATCGCCCTCAGTAGCTTGCTGCTGGATCCTTGCTGTTCTCAACGAAGGGTGCTTCTTCACACCCTCGGCATTTTGGCCGTGGCATTTGGTGCAGTGTTCCTCAAAGATGTTGCGTCCGGCGGCAAGCGCTTCCGGCTGACTCTTGTAAGGATTGATCTTTTGATGATCGCTGGCTGGGACTCTGGCCAGCCATGCGCCATCCGCGGTAGCAAACAGCAATGCCGCGGAGAGAACAACCAGCGTCAGTACGGCAGGAAATCTCACTAATTGCTCCCCCGGAGAATCCCCAAAAACTGTTCGATCTCGTAAGAGATACCGAAGCGATAGACTCGCGGGATGCTGTAATCGTTGAGCCCGAACTGGGGAGAGAAGGACAGCGTCAAGTTGTTGGGAGCGCTCCAATTGACAGTGGGACCAACGTAATGCGAGGTCTCCCTCAGTCCGAAGCTATAGCGATCACCGAGTCCGCCGTACATTTCGACGCCAGCCTGAAACCGCTCGGCACAGAACACGCATTTGTGCGCGCTGGCAGCAAGTTTGAGAGGCCGGCTGACCGCCCAGGCATAGCCGAACTCCCAGGGATGGTTGGACAGGTTCTTTTCCGCGATGATGTTCTCGCTGACGTTCCAGCCGCGATAGTTGCTGCCCAGAATCAGTTTGGTTTCGATCTCACGCGCTTTGTCCTGGCGAGTAAGCCAATTTGGATCGGTAAAATCAGGCACGCCATCGTGTCCAACCACTTCGCGTAACGCTTTGTCAGCTCTGATGTTTTCGAATTCGACATAAATAACGGGATTGATCCAGTGTTCGCGAAGCAAGGGCCGAAAGCGATTTTCCCAGCGGTAGCCGGTAAAAATGGTGCTGTCATTAACTGTGGCTTGGCCGTCCAGATAGAACTCTGACGTCCACCAGGTCTTTACGCCGTATTCGAACTCAATATCGGAGCCGAGGAAGCGATTCGCGCCTGGAGGTTTGCCGACGGCATTGAAAACTTCGATATCGAGATTACCCGGTTCCTCCATCTCGTGGGAGTAAGTGACGAAGTAAGGGCGCTCCTGCGCGGCGGCAGCTGCGCTAACCGCGAAGAACACCAAGAGTAACCTGGCCAAAGCTCTCATATCTTAGTTGCAACTGTGTTGCATGTGATATTGTAAATTTGATACTAGTGGCTAGTCCGTCCGCGGTCAAGGCATTCACCACATTTAATGTGTCAGGATTGTTGCAACCAAGTGCAATAGTAGAGAGGCTTACTGCTTGCTGGCCGACCGGCACTGCGCACAGTAGCCGCCAACTTCGAGGCGGGTCACTACGATATGGAACTGGCAATCGCGCTGGATCTGACCCTTTAGCCGGTCGAAGAGGTCGCTTTCGAACTCCAAGATCTTACCGCAGCGCAGGCATGCCATGTGAATATGATCGCGTTGGGGGCGTCGTTCATAGAAGTGCTTCTCTCCCTGCATATGCATCAGGTCGAGCTCGTCCACCAAACCGTGCCGCTTGAGGAGCTTCAAAGTGCGGTACACGGTGACGCGATCGACCTGAGGATCGAGTTTGCGCGCGCGTCGTAAGATCTGGCTGGCATCGAGATGTTGTTTAGCTGTCTCGACGACGCTGAGGATGGTACGGCGTTGGTGGGTCATGCGCAGACCGCGCGACATGAGTTCCGCTTGCAACCTTCCTGGAGCTTCGGTCTGGGGCAGAGGCATGACGCTGCTTCATTCCTTCCGTGTTGATATCGAGTTGCAATTGTACTGCAAACACTCACTTTTGTGTTACGTCGAGATATTGCGAAAATCAGGCCACAAAAGAAGCCGTTGCCGAGCCTATGGCGTTGAGGAGAGGCACTAGTTGCCCTTCATCTTTTCCTTTACGCTGTGCGCCAGTCTCTCGATCTCCTCGGCTTTCTTGATGACCTCCAGGGAAAGAGTGTTCTCGCTGGATTTGTCCACATACTGCTTAAGCTCCGACGATAGTCGGAACAGGTGTTCGGCGTCGCGACGGAGTTGCGCTTGCCGCTCCTGGTTGGCCTTCTTGACCATTTTCTTTTCCAATGCCTGACGATCGGGATCTTCAGGAACTCCGAAAGGGTCGTGGACCTGTGGGCCCTGGGCTGGAGTTGTTGCGCGCGCAAACGGCGGCACTGCAAGCGTGAAGAGCAGAAGCGACAAAGACACAGCCACTAACTTGAGTCGCACAATCACCTCACAAAACCGGATAGCTGGATTATACGGGGGGCGGGCGACTACCCGCGACTTGCTATAATCACGCGCGGGAAACCACAATCGTATGCTGATCCCTGCGGACGGAAACTTTCCGGACATGGTGCGCGGATGGGGCGGCGACATGCGAGCTTTTCTGCGGCATGACGGCCCCAAGATATTGTTTGTAACCCTGGTCTCGTGCTCGCTAATCTGGATTCTGCGCAGCGCGGCCAGGAAAATAGCTGCCTTGCAGACCCGCAGACTGCCTCCCGGGTTTCGGTCCCAGCAGGTGCGCACTCTGGCCGGCGTGATTACCAGTGTGGGTGTGTTCGTCATCCTGTTTGTAGCGGCACTCGAACTGCTTCCTCTGTTCGGGTTCGACCTTGGCCCGCTGCTGGCAAGCGCAGGAGTGGCGGGATTGGCAATCGGGTTCGGCGCGCAGACACTGGTGAAGGACTTCATCAACGGGTTCTACATTCTGCTCGACAACCAATATGACATCGGCGACAAAGTCAGCATCGCGGGGGTGAAGGGGATTGTGGAAGACATGAGCCTGCGCCGCACTACCCTGCGGGATGACGACGGCACCGTCCACATCGTGCCGAATAGCGAGATCAAGATCGTTTCCAATCTGACTCGCGACTGGTCACAAGTGGCCATGCGGGTAGTGGTGGCTTACAGCGAGCCCAGCGACCGGATTATCAAATTGCTGCAAGCAGTCGGCGAAGACCTTCGTCACGACCCGACGTTTGCAGATCAGATTGTCGGCGAGGTACAAGTGCCAGGGATTGATCGTGTGGGAAACGGAGAGGCTGAATACCTCATGCTGATGAAGACTCGACCCAACCAGCAGTTTGCCATAAGCCGAGAGTTGCGGCGGCGGATCAAAGAGAGTTTCGAGAAGAACAAGGTTCAGACTGCGGCTCCCGGCAGGGTGTATGTGATGGACCAGGGCGGGACCAAAGCGGGTTAGGAATTATCGTCTGCCCTTCGATCTGCGTGGCCACCAGTGAAATCCGTCGACCACAATCGGGGCAACAAGCCCAACGAGGCAGATAAGCACGACCAAGACGACGACAAGAATCCGCACAAGCACAAGCCTAGCGCAGAAGCGCTTTGCCCTTCAATATTTGTCGGCATGCCTTTATCGCCGCTAGCGAGGTTGGTTGCCCCGGTCGCTCCGATGTTTCACGAACGATTGCGACCGGTCATTACAGTCAGTGCGGCCATCGCGTAAATCAGCAGATATCCGACGTCGGGCTGGCCATGGAGGATGTGGACGATTGCCGCCACACCGAAGGTGGCGAGCAGCAGGCGGCCACCAGCAAGCACCGTGGGTGGAAGCAGGAACAGAATCGCACCCAACAGTTCGACCGCACCAATGGCCACGCGAAACCACTGCGGCAAGTGGGTTTTCTCGAAAGAGCGCGCTGCTCCCGAGTAGAAGAGCAAACGGGAACACTCGTAGATCAAGACCAGGCCCAGCGACCATTGCAGGCCTGTTTTGGCGAGTTTGTTGGCATCTTGGCTCATGTCGCTCCCGCTTTCCTGCTACTTTTTCTTTTTGCTACCAGCAGTTCTGGTTCGACGGCGCCTTCTTTCAGGCGGTGACTGGCGCTTGCGGTGAGGTTCAGATCATAGAATTTCTTGAGATCGGCAATACGAGCGAGCGACTCCGGACTGAAAGGCGCTTTGCCCTCAAAGGCGTGCAGGACAATTCCCTCCAGCAGGTCACCCAGAGTCATGTCTTTGTATTCCGCGAACGCCTTGAGCACCTTCAACAGGCGTTTTTCCATGCGGACGCCGGTTTGTACGCGCTCGATGAGGAGGTTGGCCTCGTTCATCCGGTTATTGTACCGTGGTACATAGGTACATACAAGAGCGAGAACTCATCGCAAAGAACGCAGAGAAATGCGACCAGAGATCGCGGAGAAAAGGTTCGGGGAGCGAAAAAGGGCAGGTGAGCACACCTGCCCCTACGCGAATTAGATGATGTTTACAGCGAGCTCATATTCGCGAGGAATTCGCCGTTTGACTTAGTTTTGCTGAGCTTGTCGATCAGCAACTCCATGGCTTCCACCGGCGAGAGCGGATTCAGGACCTTGCGCAACACCCAGATGCGGGTCAGATCTTCTTTCGGAATCAGCAGCTCTTCCTTTCGCGTGCCGGAGCGCTGAATGTCGATCGCCGGGAAAACGCGCTTATCCACCAACTTACGTTCAAGAATGATTTCCGAGTTGCCGGTGCCTTTGAATTCCTCGAAGATCACGTCGTCCATGCGGGAGCCGGTGTCGATCAAGGCCGTCGCAATAATGGTCAGAGATCCGCCTTCTTCGATGTTTCGAGCCGATCCGAAGAAGCGCTTGGGACGCTGCAACGCGTTCGAATCGACGCCGCCGGAGAGCACTTTTCCGCTGGGCGGGACGATCGTATTGTAGGCGCGCGCCAGACGCGTAATGGAGTCGAGCAGAATCACCACGTCGCGTTTGTGCTCGATCAAGCGCTTGGCCTTTTCGATCACCATTTCTGCGACTTGCACGTGGCGCGCGGCGGGCTCGTCGAAAGTCGAAGAGATCACTTCGCCCTTGACTGAACGCTGCATGTCCGTGACTTCTTCCGGGCGCTCGTCGATCAGCAGCACCATCAGCACCACTTCGGGATGATTGGTGGTAATCGAGTTGGCGACGTTCTGCAACAGCATGGTCTTTCCGGCGCGGGGAGGCGAAACGATCAGGCCGCGTTGGCCCTTGCCGAGCGGGGTGAGCAGGTCCATGACCCGGGCGCTGACGTTTTCGCGGACGGTTTCGAGCTTCAACCGCTCCTGCGGATACAAGGGCGTCAGATTGTCGAACAGGATCTTGTTGCGGGCCTCGTCGGGCGACTCGAAGTTGACGGCTTCGATCTTCACCAGTGCGAAATACTTTTCGCCCTCGTGCGGCGGACGTACCTGGCCGCTGATGGTGTCTCCGGTTTTGAGGTCAAATTTGCGGATCTGCGAGGGCGAGACGTAAATGTCATCGGGGCCGGGCAGATAGTTGTAGTCGGGCGAGCGCAGGAAGCCGTAGCCGTCGGGCAATATCTCAAGCACTCCCTCGGCGAAGATGTGGCCCTCTTTTTCGCTTTGCGCCTGGAGGATTTTGAAGATCAAGTCCTGTTTGCGCAGACCGCTGGCCCCGGGCAGATCCAAAGATCGGGCGATCTTGGTCAGCTCAGTTATATTTTTTTCTTTCAATTCTGCGATGGTCATTCTCTAGTTCACCTGCGAAGGGAATTTTCAAAAAGGAGGGTCACTCAGGAAAGACTTGCCCGTGCGAGGGGAAAAGCGGGGCTGGTTTTACGCAGCCCGCCGTTGCGCCTCGGCGAAGTTTTCCGGCTCCGAGAGAACCGTCTGCCGTTCCGAGCTTGCGATCCGGTCCAACACTTCGTTCATTGTTTCCTGGATTCGGGTGTTGGGCTTGTGAAACTTCCGGGTAGCTTTGGAGGCAAGCTGGCAAAGCATATATCGGTTCCGTAATGTCTGTAAAGCGTCAAAAACACGATCAGAACGCATGATTAGTTTTCACTCCTGATCCGAACTCTCCGGTCGAGCGCCCATCTGCGTGCTGCCGCGCTGTGGGCCAGAGCACGCAAACTACACATTTCACATGGGTTGTACAGGAAAGCTCTGGCTACTGGTATAGATGCTCCGCCTGACCCGAAAGTTTCTCACTTTTTGGGAAAAGCCGCGATTGTCAGCGGAGGTTCGTCGGGCAAAATTCAGTTACTTAAGCCTTCGGAACGGTACACCTTACGTGAAACAGAACGCGGAGTCAAGGTGTTTCTTGCGGGATTATTGTCATGCAACGAACTTCACGCCCAGAACGTTCGATCCAACGTCCGATATTGAATCGCTTCGGCGATGTGCTTGGGCTCGAGGCCGGGGACACCCTCTAGATCGGCAATAGTGCGGGCGACTTTCAGGATGCGGTCGTGGGCGCGAGCGGTCAGGCTTTGTTGCAACATGGCACGCTCCAGCAGGCGCTCGCAGTCGGCTGAGAGTTCGCAGAAAGTACGGATATGGCGAGGGGCCATTTGCGCGTTGCAGTAGAGTTTGTCGCGGGGAGTAACCGCAAATCTTCGCAGCTGGGTTTCTCGTGCCCGCACTACACGCTCACGAACCGCGGCGGAGTTCTCCGGCTCAGATTTCGAGCGGATTTCTTTGTAGTTCACGGCGGGCACGTCGATATGAATGTCGATGCGGTCGAGCAACGGCCCGGAGATTTTCGACATGTAGCGTTGAATGATGGGCTGAGTACAGCGGCAATCGCGGGTCCGGTCGTTGAAGTAGCCGCAGGGGCAAGGATTCATTGCCGCCACCAGCATGAAGCGCGCGGGAAAGGTCAGAGACATGGCGGCGCGCGCGATGCACACGTTGCCGTCCTCGAGCGGCTGCCGCATGACTTCAAGTACATTTCGGGGAAATTCAGGCAGCTCGTCCAGAAACAGAACACCGTTATGAGAGAGGGAAACTTCTCCCGGACGGGGCACGGCGCCCCCGCCGATCAGCCCGGCGTCTGAAATGGTATGGTGCGGGGAGCGGAAGGGGCGAACTCCCACCAGGCCGGCCCCGGCGTCGAGCACGCCAGCGACGCTGTGAATCTTGGTTGTCTCCAGCGCTTCTTCAAATGTAAATGGGGGCAGAATGGTCGGCATGCGTTTGGCGAGCATGGTCTTGCCAGACCCCGGCGGTCCGATCATCAACAGGTTATGGCCGCCGGCGCAGGCCACTTCGAGTGCCCGCTTGGCGGTTTGCTGACCTCGAACGTCTTTGAAATCGACGGTGTAATGGGAGGCCTCGCTCAACAGGTTTTGGCCATCTACTTTAAGCGGGACGATGCCGTTGCCCGTGTTCACGAAGCGGATCACATCAAGCAACGACTTCACGGGATAAACCTCGACTCCGCTGACCATGGCGGCCTCCCGGGCGTTGAGCTCAGGTACCACGAGACGCGGAATCTTGCGGCCCCGGGCTTCGATCGCGATAGGTAACGCGCCGCGAACCCCTCGAACCCCACCGTCGAGCGATAACTCGCCCACGAACAAGCAATCCAGCACTTCCTTCTTATTCAGCCCTCCATAAGCTCCCACGATGCCCAGCGCCATCGGCAAGTCGAAGCCCGAACCTTCCTTCTTGATGTCGGCGGGTGCGAGGTTCACCGTGATATGGGTGGACGGAATGTCGTAGCCGCAGTTGCGGAGGGCTGACCGCACTCGATCGCGGCTCTCACGTACCGCGGCATCGGGCAGGCCCACGGTGTGGAACTGATCTTCCATGGTCTTGATGCCAGAGATGTCGACTTCGACTTCAATGATGTTGGCATCAATGCCGTACACTGCGGCGCTCATGGTTTTGTAGAGCATGGTGTTATGTTGACGAAAACCGCGGCGATGGGGTGCTCGTACTCGCCGAAACCCTGAACTTACCTCCTTTCGACAAGAACTACGGGTGACCGCCATCACTGGCAATTGGTGACCGGTGACCAAGGGTTAGGTGTGAACCAAACTTTCCAATAGTCCTCGGTTGTTTGCGTGTGTCACGTGCAATAGGATTCAGCTACGGCCCAGCTGCCAGATGCGGCTCACCGTAGTAAGAGCGATCGCAACCTATGGCAGAGGAAGAAAAACCGGGACAAGTACGCACTCCCAGCCACCTGGAAAAGGAAGAAAACTGGCTGTGGCGCACGGCGTTGCTGTTTCTGGTGTTATTGGCCACCGCGCTGGCGGCGGAGTCATGGGAACGCCTCCAGAATCTCCCCTATCATCTGGGACTGCTTTCCATCGGCCTGCTATGTGTTGCCATCGCGTTTGCAGGATTCGCTTATGGGCGCCGCAAGCGGGTCACTGAACTAAAGACTCTGGTGCGGGACTTGAAGGAACGCGCCAGCGTTCCCAGCGAACAACAACTCGATCAACTGGGACAACTGATTGCACGCTCACAACGCAGTTTCAAAGAGCTGATCGATTCGATCGACGACGTGGCGTTTGCCGTCTCGCTGAATGGCGATTTGCGCACCGTCAACCGCCGCATGGCGGAATTGCTGGGCATTCCTTATACCGACGTCGTGGGCCATAAGCTGGACGAATTTCTGGACGAGCCGAAACGCGACGACGTGGAGCACAGCTTAGCGCGCTTTCTGGAAACAAAGCGCTGGTCCGGGACGGTGCAGGTGCGTCTGAAATCAAACCGGCGGACACTCTATTTTGATTGCGCGGTCAATGCCATTGTAAAGGGGGGCGAAGTAGTTGGCATCAGCACACTGGCCCGCGACGTGACCGAAGAACATGAGAAAGAGCGCCGCTTCACCGAGCTTTTTGAGACTCTCCAGGAAGGCGTCTACTTCAGCACCCCGGAAGGCAGGCTTCTCGACGGGAATGCAGCCCTGGTACGGGTCCTCGGATACGAGAGCAAGGAGGAGTTGGTTGCGCTCGATCCCAAAGCCCTCAACTCCGACGCTAATCAGAGCCCGGTGCTGGGCCGAACTGCCTCCGACCAGGGCGGAGTACGCGCCAGAGAGGTTACGTTGCGCCGCAAAGGCGGCAGCCTAGGCACATTTCTCGATACATCACGGGCAGTTTGGGACGCATCGGGTAAAATCGTCCGCTATCAGGGCACGCTGGTGGACGTTACCGAACGGCGCGAAATGGAAAAATCGCTTCGCCGCCAGGAGGAATTTCAGCGCTATTTACTCGAGAGCTTTCCCGACTTGATCTTAGTCGTCGATCTCGACGAGCGTTACAGCTTTGTGAGCTCACGCGTTCACGATCTGCTGGGCTACACGCCGGAAGAGTTGCTGAAGAAGAAGATTGAGTCGGGACAAGACTATTCCGCGGAACTGCTGGCGCTGGTCCGCAGACTACTATCGGGCCAGCAGCAATTCGGCACCTGCGAGTGCGGCGCTCGCCACCGCGATGGAAGCTGGCGGACGATGCGCGCTTCGGCCAGTCCCCTGTTTGATGCGGAGAGCAAAGTGAGCGGCGTGATCGTTTCGGTGCGCGACATCACCGTCGAAAAGAAGCTGGAGCAGCAGATCATCCAGAGCGAACGCCTGGCGGCCATGGGCCAGATGATCGGAGGATTTGCCCATGAGCTGAACAATCCACTCACCGGTATTTTGGGAATGAGTGAACTGTTGCAAGATTCTCAGACGGCAGAGGCGCCTCGCAAGCAGTTGGAGATACTGCAGCAGCAGGCGCGGCGCGCGGTAGAAATCGTCCAAAACCTGATGTATTTCTCGCGGCCACCGGCGCCCGGCAAAGCGGCCATTGATCTTGCTGAACTGGTGCAGCGAACATTGCACCTGCACGCCTACTCTTTGCGCAAGAGCAATATCACCGTAGATTTCCTGCCGGAGAGTTCCATCCCTCCCGTTACCGGGGACCCGCACCAACTCATGCAGGTGTTCCTGAACTTGATCCTGAACTCTGAGCAGGCAATGCGCGAGGTACGCGACCGGGGCACGTTGCGCATCCGGCTCGAGAGGCGGGACAAGTCGGTCGCCGTGACGTTTCAGGACGATGGGCCGGGAATACCACCCGACATTCTGCCCAACATCTTTGATCCTTTCTATACCACCAAGCGCCCCGGCCGTGGTACGGGCCTGGGCTTAAGCATCTGCAAGGCAATCCTGCGTGAACACAATGGCAATGTGGAGGCGGCATCAGGCCCGGGCGGCGGAGCAGTATTTACGGTTACGCTGCCGGTTGGGAGTAAGGAAGTTGCGCGCCCCTAGTAGCAGCTTCCTAGGCAATAAGCACAGGAACCGCCACGAACCAGAACCCGTTCCTCGCGAGGCCATCGCATATCTTTGCTCGAACATCCTACTTGGCGAGTTTAACCACGCAGGAATGGCTGTTGCGCGCGAGCTGCGCCATCGACTCTAGAAGTTGGTGGTGAGACGCATGGCGTAGCTGCGAGGCGGGCCAATCGCGTTGCCGGAGAAAAGGCCGTGGAAATCGATCACATCAAGAACGTTGGTGAGGTTCTGTCCGTCGATCTGAAACCTCATGCTCAAGCGGTCCGATTTGTATAGATCGGCTCCCGCTGAAGCGTTGACCTGGAAGGTAGGGGAGATTCGTCCGAGGACAAAGTTGATGCGATTCACGACGTCCAGTCCATAGGTCTGGGCTGGTCCGCCCGGTCCGAAGACACACCGTTGAAGACTTGAGCTTGGGTCGCACGAAAACTGAAAGGGCAGGCCGCTGTCAAACTGAATGCCTCCCGCCACCCACACGCGTGAGGTCACTTGATAGCGCAGCCGTCCCCGAACAGTGTTGCGCTGGTCCTGTGAATCCGGGAAATGGCTTGTGGTCGGTATTACGGCGTTTGCGCCAAGGAAGAGGCCGCCCGTCACGGGATTGAACGCGTTCCCGAGCGTATACGAATAACTGACAAATCCGGAAAAACGATGCCAGTCGGGCAGATCTATTTTGGCGTCCGCGCCATAGATTACGGCATTGCGGAATGCAATCGGGAAGCTGATGGAAGTGTTATTGATCTGATCGTCGTCCGCAAAGTTATTGACGAGCCGCCGGAAATAATTCGTTTCCAACTTCAGTTGTTTAAAAAGGGTCTTGGTCAAGCCAGCTTCGTAATAATTTCCTTTCGAAGGCGCGACCGGCAATTGGAGGGAGACTGGGGCAAGGGTTGTGGCCGCGGTTGAACTCGAAAGAAGAATATTCTCGAAAGACGGCGTCTGAAATACCCGGTCATAGGAAAAATGCAACACGAGGCCGGCAGACGGGAAATAGCGAGAAATTGAAAAACGCGGCTCGACCGCCTGGCGGTTTAATATGAGCTGATAATGGTCCCAGCGTAGCCCAGCATTGACCGTCCAATTTCCGAAGCGGATCCGGTCCTGCACAAAGGCAGACTGCTCCAGATCCGGACGATTCGCCGCGAAACTGAACGGAGAGGGAGTGCCAGGATCGAACTGAGTCGGGTCGGTAATCGTGTAGCGGAAGCCTTCGTTCAGAAAGGTGTTATCTGATTCCAATCCGACCTTCCATTCGTGACGGCCACGATCGACGGTTACCGCCCCCTTGAAATATAGCTCGCGAAAACGGTTGTGCTGAAAGACCTCAATGGGGGTCGATTCCGGGTTGGAGTTGAAGTCGTTGGCATTGTCGCGGCTCATGACACGAAGATCGAGCATCGCACTCGACGAGAATGTGTGCTCGTAGGAGGCGATGCCCATGGTTTCAATGTTGTCCGCCGTCTGGCGCTGGCCAGCCGCCTGCTGCACTTGTTCGTTTGGAATATCGTAGCGTGAGAGTTCGTGGCGAATGATGAGCCGCAAGCGATCTTTCGAAGTCAAGTCGCGCTCGTAATTGAGGGAAAAGTCTCCGAGTGTGCCGGTATTCGAATAGTTCTGCGGAACCACGGGGTTCAGATAATGGCCGGTTATACTTCCGCTGGCACTGGCGCCGAGCGTGTTCTTGTCCCAGACGTACTGTCCCTGGGCAGCAGCACCCGCCGAATCAAAGCTGCCGCCGGAGAGTACAAGCTGGCCGCGGAAACCCGGCTGTGAATCGTGCAGCGTATTCACTTCGACCACGCCCCCCATCTTTCGGCCATATTCTGCGGGGATGCCAGCGGTATAAATGCTCATCGACTGCACATCGTCCGCATCGATCTCCGGACCGAAGCTGGGAGAGCGATTGTCGGTGAGAGGGATGCCGTCAACCACAAACTGCGTCTGATACTCCGAACCCCGGGGATGCAGCACCGCGTTGCCTTCGTACAACCAGCCCGGCTGCGAATTCACTAAATCCTGCAAAGAACGGCCCGGAACCGAACCGAGCCGGTCTTGGATAAGGTCGGAGCCAATCTGACTGACCGAGCCAGCCTGATCGGGGTCGATCAGTGTGTTGGATGCAGTCACGGTAACGGATTCATTCACGGTTGGTAGTTTGAGCTGGATCTTGTATTCCGTGGGCAGCGAGGAGTGAATTTCGACCGATTCTGCTATGGCCGCAAAGCCGTGTTGCCTGATTTCGAGTTGATAAATGCCATAAGGCAAGCGCTGCACGTCGAGGTTGCCCTGGTCGCTAGTCGCTAGAGTATTTCGATATTGATTCGCGGCGCTGACAATCTGAACATTGGTCTTCACGCCCAAGCCGTCCGGGTCGGTGACTCTAAGGCGCAATTCGCCGCTATTACTCTGACTAAAGAGCGGGACTGCACAGAACAAAAAGAGAATTGCAAATCTCTTCATGAAGAGTTCGGCCTGGTTTCGGCGGTTGATCTCCAACCACAGGTTAACAGACTGCGTTCCGGCTCGATATCTAGCATCATCTCGCGCATAAACCCAGGCGACACGATGGATGACCACACGCCACATTCGAAGCAAATCCGCAGGTATAATCGCCACTGTCCATGGCACTTGTCCCAGGTACGAAACTCGGTCCCTACGAAATCGTTGCGCTGTTAGGCGCAGGCGGCATGGGAGAAGTCTATCGCGCGCGCGATACCAGACTACAGCGCACGGTGGCAATCAAGATCCTGCCGGCCCATCTGTCCTCCAACCCGGAGTTGCATACGCGTTTCGCGCAAGAAGCAAAGGCGATCTCCGGGCTGCAACATCCCAACATCTGTGTGGTTCATGATGTGGGCGCTCAGGATGGCGTGGACTTCATGGTCATGGAGTACGTTGCTGGGAAGACTCTCGACAAACTGATCCCAGCTGGCGGCCTCGCGGCTGATCCTGCAACCAAGTACGCGCTACAGGTTGCCGAGGCTCTAACCCGTGCACACGCATCCGGTATCGTGCATCGTGACCTGAAACCCGCAAACATCATGGTGGATGAGACCGGATTGGTCAAAGTTCTGGATTTTGGACTGGCTAAGCTGGCTCAGCCGACTTCTGCCAGGGGCGATGAGGCGATGACGATGGCAACGACCCCCGGGATGATCGTGGGCACAACCGCTTATATGTCGCCGGAACAAGCTGAGGGTAAGGCCATCGACGCCCGCAGTGATGTTTTTTCATTCGGTTCGGTGCTGTACGAGATGCTGACTGGGGCGAGAGCTTTCCAGGGCCAATCCACGGCGGCACTGCTTTCGGCGATTACACGGGACGATCCCAAACCGTTGAGTGAAGTCAAACGAGACGTCCCGCCAGAGGTTCGCCGGATCGTTTCGCATTGCCTGACAAAAGACCCTCTGTCTAGATATGCATCGGGCGCCGAACTCGCCCAGGAACTCAAGAATTGTCGCGACATGCTGTTTCCGCAGTCAGGCGCAACGCTAAGCCCGGCTCGGATTGCCAGGGAGGTACAGCGTCCCCGAGTACTGTTTCCACTTCTGTTGACCGTCATCATCCTTGGCTCGGCGGTAACGTGGATCGTAAAGCGCTCCCGCGATGCCCGCTGGGCGCGCGAAGTAGCTCTGCCGGAGATTTCGCAGCTGGCCGATCAGGGGAAATTTGGCGAGGCTTATGCCATCGCTGTCAAAGCCGAGAAATCAATCCCAGGTGACCTCGCGCTGGCGAAACTTTGGCCGGTGATTTCCTACCGGCTTTCGGTGGAGACTACACCGCCCGGAGCTAACCTCTACCGAAGAGATTATGTCGACGCCGGTGCACCCTGGGAATCAGTCGGAAGCACCCCACTGAAGAATGTTCGTCAGCCGCGCGGGATGTTCATCTGGAAGATAGAAAAACCGGGGTTCGGTACAGTTCTTCGGACAACGATTTCTTTGGTGGGACGCGCGTTTAGCGTGGGCGATTCTGTTGAGGCGAGTATCGCGTTGGATGAGGTGACCAAAATTCCCCCGGGAATGGTCCGAGTTGCTTCGAGCAAATATCCCAAGACGCTGTACATCCCCGGGTATGAAGGAATGCCTGAGCTGGCATTGAAGGATTATTGGATCGACCAGTACGAGGTAACAAACCGCCAGTTTAAGACGTTTGTGGATCACGGCGGGTATCAGAAGCGCGAGTATTGGAAAATCGACTTCGACCGAGACGGGAAGCGTCTTTCGTGGGACGAAGGGATGGCGCTATTTCGTGATGGCGCTGGTCGCGCTGGACCGAAGGACTGGGTACAAGGCGAGTATCCCAAGGGGCAGGACGACTACCCCGTGACCGGCATCAGTTGGTACGAAGCTGCGGCCTATGCGGAGTTTGCCGGCAAGAGTTTGCCAACCATCTATCACTGGAATCGGGCAGCGGGACCCTTCTCCGCGTCTTTCGTTGTTCCGGCAAGCAACTTCGGCGGGCCGGGGGTTTTGCCGGTGGGGAGCAAACCCGGCATGGGCCCATGGGGCAACTACGACATGGCGGGTAACGTGAAGGAGTGGATATGGACGGAAGCGCAGTCACAGCAGCGTTATGTCCTGGGCGGAGCCTGGGACGAACCTACTTACATGTTCATCGATCCTGACGCACAATCACCATATCTTCGAGCTTCGAATATTGGGTTCCGTTGCGTCAAGTACATCGAGCCAGAATCGATCCCCAAGATTGCGACTGATCCAATGCCTACGCCGAGGCGTGATTTATCCAAAGAGAAACCTGCCTCGGACACGTTGTACCAGGCCTATCTCAGCCAGTATTCCTACGACAAGACGGCGCTGAACGCGACCGTCGAGCCTTTTGGCGAGGACGCGGAAGATTGGAAGGCGGAGAAGATAACCTACTCGGCAGGTTACGGTAATGAACGAGCAAGCGCCTACTTGTTTCTGCCAAAGAAAGCGAAGCCGCCATTCCAGACCGTCGTATTCTTTCCTGGATCGAACGCGCTCCTGCTGCGGAAGTTCTCGCTTTACACCACAGCGGCTCTGGATGCAGTACTCCGGAGCGGCCGGGCCGTGTTGTATCCCGTCTACAAGAGCACGTACGAACGAGGCGATGGGTTCGAGTCCGATGTGCCGAATACGACTATCGCCTGGCGAGACCATGTCGTCATGTGGGTTAAGGACGTCTCGCGGGCCATCGACTACGCGGAGACGCGGCCTGAACTGGATCGCACTAAGCTGGCCTATTATGGCTATAGCTGGGGCGCTGCCGAGGGAGGCTTGGTACCGGCTATCGAACCCAGGATCAAGGTTTGCGTTCTCGCATTAGGAGGACTCGAGTTCCAGCAATCGCTGCCGGAAGTCGATCCCATTAACTTCGTGTCACGCGTGAAGCAGCCGGTACTGATGCTGAATGGGCGTTACGATTTTTTCTTCCCTGTGGAATCGAACCAGGAGCCGTTCTATCGCTTACTCGGATCGAGAAAAGACCAAAAGAAACATATACTCTACGACACCGGTCACAACATTCCACGCAACGAACTGATCAAGGAAACACTGAACTGGCTGGACCAGTACTTGGGGCCGGTGCAGTAGAGTTCGGTTCTTGCGCTTCTACCGCTCTACGGCCATCGCCACTGCATTGCCTCCTCCGAGGCACAGCGCCGCGATCCCGCGATGCACGTCGCGGCGAATCATTTCGTAGATCAGGGTGACCAGCACACGCGCGCCGCTGGCGCCAATGGGATGTCCAATAGCCACTGCTCCGCCGTTGACGTTGACTTTGTTGGGATCGAGGCCGAGTTCCCGCATAACGCCGAGCGCCTGCACTGAGAAAGCTTCGTTGAGCTCGTAGAGATCGACGTCTTCGTTCTTCCAGCCAGTCTTTTCCCAAATCTGCCGTACTGCACCAACGGGAGCCATCATGACCCATTTGGGTTCCACGCCGCTGGTGGCTTGCGCCACGATGCGGACCATTGGCTTGGCACCGAGTTCTTTGGCACGGATAGCGCTGGCTACAACAACGGCGGCAGCGCCATCGTTTACTCCGGGCGCATTGCCGGCGGTAACGGTACCGTCTTTCTTGAAAGCGGGCTTCAGCGACCGCAGGATTTCGATGGTTGTGTCTTCGCGCGGAGATTCGTCTTTGTCGAAGACGACCGGAACTTCGCCTTTTTTCTTGGCGGGCAGTTCCACGGGAACGATCTGCGACTTGAAGCGGCATTCCTTGATTGCGGATACAGCCTTGCGGTGCGAGTTCACGGCAAACTGGTCCTGCTCCTCGCGTGTGATGCCGTATTTCTCAGCCACGTTCTCACCCGTGATGCCCATGTGGTAGTTGTTGTAAATGTCCCAGAGGCCGTCGTTGACCATGGAATCGACGATTTGTGCATTGCCCAAGCGATATCCCTTGCGCGCCTGCGGCAACAGGTAAGGCGCGTTGGTCATAGACTCCATGCCGCCCGCCACTACGATGGCACTATTCCCTGTCTGAATCGCTTGCGCGGCTAGCGCGACCGCTTTCAGTCCCGAACCGCAGACCTTGTTTATAGTCATGGCACCCACTTCGGGAGCTAAACCTCCGAAGATCGCGGCTTGACGGGCAGGATTTTGTCCGAGGCCGGCGGAAATTACGTTGCCCATGATGCATTCGTCCACCTGCTTCGGGTCGAGGTTGGCGCGCTTGACCGCCTCCCGCACTGCGACCGCGCCGATTTGGGGAGCGGTAAGATCCGAGAGGCTTCCCTGAAACTTTCCTACCGGAGTACGACAACCGGAAATAATGACAACATCGTCGAAAGCGGCCATTAGAGTGCTCCTGCGAGTATTTATCCTGTCAAATTATAGATGCGCGACGCGAGAAAAAGTTGAATTTATGCGGAAGTGAGCACGAGCCTTGCAAAAACGTTTTGGCGATGAAATCGTGCGCGCAGAAAACCGCGTCACAGGATATTCGTGTCGTTGTTCGCGAAGAAATATTTGTTTCGCACCGCTTGCCACACTGCTCACGCGCGAAATTTTCCGCCGGACTGCGATGGAGTGACTTTGGTGTGGTGCCCGAATGCGAAGAAGGCATCATTTTTTTCTTGACATCACTTTTCATTGACTCTAGATTTCAATCAGTCGCAGCAGATGATCGTTGCGAATCCATGAACAATGGAAAGGGAGAATAGTTAAATGGCAACCAAGAAGAAAGCAAAGAAGGCTGGCAAGAAGAAACACTAAGCCTTCGCTCAAGGCAAAAAGGCAAAGGGGACGCGGAAAGCGTCCCCTAAGTTTTTGAGCGGAAGATAATCATCCCGTGCGGTTGAACCTAGTCCCGGGATTTCTGTGTGCTTCCAGAAATGCGTTTTTCAGTTGCGGGACACAACACCCGGTAGGCACAGAAGCGGCAACTGAAGCTGGGTTTCGCGTCAAACTTCCCTTCAGAGATATTGCGCGCCACGTCTTCTACTTTGGCCTTGGCTGCCTGAAGCTGGGTTTCGCTGCGGTGAGTAAACACCGAAGTGTTCTCGCTCAAATTGTAGAAAGCCAGGTGATCAGCGCGGTATCCCCACTTCGCCTGCGCAGCGAGCGCGTAGATCGAAAGCTGCAGGCTGTCATCGGCATCCTCCTGCGACAGCGGCTTTCCGGTCTTGTAATCGGTGATGACCACGCGTCCGTCCGGCAGCGTATCGATGCGATCGATCCGCCCCGCGACTGTGGTCGCACCGACTTTCACCTCGAAGAATTCCTCGGTGTGCAACACTTCCGGCGTTTCGCTCCGGCGGAGCACAGCCAGGAATTCTTTGAGCTGTTCGATTCCCTGCCGCAGATAGAGGTCGTGTTGATACGTATCCTGGATTCTGGCGTCAGCTAGGTCGCTGCGGAACAGGTCGAGCAGCGATTCTTCTGTCATCGGGCGGCCCTGCCGAACAGAATCGTAGTAGGCCCGCAACACGCGGTGCATGGTTCCACCGTACTGCATGGCGGCGGGGACTTCTCCCGGAATCCGCCACTCGCGATCGAGTTTGAACTGAAGCGGGCAGATTTCGTAAGTCTGCACCGCACTCGCACTCAGGCGGGCGCTCAAATCGGAGACCGGCGACAGGGCAACCCACGCGGCCACGCCCACCGGTGGCGGGCTGGCATGCGCGAAAATGTCGGTCTGGAACCCGCGCGGCGGACGCTGACGCAAATCGCGGTGAAGCGTGGCATCCTTGAGAAGCGGACGCAGATAGCCCGCGGGCGTTGGATCGGTCTTGCCAGTGCCTCTTTTGGCGTAGATGGTGAGCGAGTCGCGGGCACGGGTCACGGCCACGTAAAACAACCGCCGTTCTTCCTCGTCGTAGAGGGTCCTGTCATCTTCGGGTCCTGTCGACTCGCGATCGCGCAACTCGCGGGGGAATTCCACCAGCGACTCTTTGTAAGCCGCGGGAAACGATCCCGAATTGGCGCGAAGAATCACAACGTGATCGAATTCGAGCCCTTTTGCAGTGTGAGCCGTCAGCAGGCGGACGGCGTCGACCTCGGGTGAGGACATTGGAATTGTCCCGCCGGCCTCGCGAAAATAGTCGAGGTATTCGAGCATCTCGGAAATCTGCCCGGTGCTGGTTGTGGGTTTCTCCTCCCACTTGCGAACAAACTCAAGAATTGCAGCCAGCACGGGCGAGCTGCGGTCAAGGCCGAACTGACGGACAATGATCTCGACGGCGGCACAGCTCTTCGCCTTTGCTTGTGCGATTTCGTCCCGAAGCTGCTGAAGTGTGCTCAACACGGTTGCGCCCCCAGGCACACGCTCCAAGACGCTGGCAACGCCGCCGGTCTCCTGATCACGTGGCAGCGCACGAATTCCGGCGCGAAGTTTTTCGGGATCAATATTGAACTGAGGCAACGCAGCTACACGAAACAAACTGGCGTCGTCTTTCGCGGAAACGATTGCACCCAGGCAGGCGAACAGATCGCGGGCCTGGGGCGTATCCATCACATCCATGTTTTCGATGGAAAATGGAATGTTTTGCTCCGCCAGTTCGCTCACCAGTTCGTCGCGATGAAGGTGCTGACGATAGAGGACGGCGAAATCTTTCCAGTCGCAGCGGCATTCGCGCCGGCGCTGGCGCAGCAAGGTGGCGACATCTGAACTTTCGAGGTCGCGGTCCCTGGGGCCGACGACCACGACCTCCACAGGAAGACTGGGTAGAGCTTTGCCTGTGCCAGCAGCGTCCGCTTCGCGAGCTGAGGTCAGAGGCGCTCGTTGGAAGCCCACACCACCCGGCTTGCCTGAGGAAAAATCGGGGTTACTGGAAATGAGGGCATGGGCGATTGTCAAGATCGGCGAGGTGGAACGGCGATTCTTCTCGAGAGCGACGATTCTCGCGGCGCGAAAGTTGTTCTGAAAGAGAGAAAACGCCGCGCTGGAAGCGCCGCGAAAACGGTAAATGGCCTGGTCGGGATCGCCGACGGCGAAAACGTTCTGGTCATTGCCCGCCAGATTCTGCAAAATCTTGACTTGGGCAAAGTTAGCGTCCTGAAATTCGTCCACCAGTACGAAGCGTGCGTGATTCCGTTCACGGGTCAGCAGTGCAGGGTCCTCGCACAACAGATCGTGCGCGCGAGTGATCATATGGCCAAAGGTGCCCAGATTTTGTTCACGAAGCATACCTTCCACATGGGTGAACACACGCGAAATCTCCTGGCAGCGGCCCAGGACTTCTTCGTCGCTCAGAGCAACTGACTCCTTGGACTTCGCGACGCGTGGGATAGGCAGTTCGCCTCGCTGCACCCGCTGCACGTACTGTGCGTATTTCTCCGGGCTCACCAGTTCGTCCTGGCAGCGGCGCATGAAGTCGAGAAGGTCGTGCAGGAACTTGCCTACATTCGCCGGGATGACGAAATGTTCCAGGTTTAACTCGCGGAGCCGTTTTCGCAGGAAAATCCATAGATCGTAGTCATCGAGCACTCCGAATTGCCTGCCATTGCGAATCAGCAGGTTGTTGCAATAGGCATGAAAGGTTTCAACCTGTAGGTCCTTGGCCTGGCCGCCGAGTTCGCCACGCGTGCGCTCGCGCATCTCCGTGGCGGCGTTTTCGGTGTATGTGAGGGCAAGGATTTCATCGGGCCGGGCGTGGCCTCCGTGCACCAGTTGAGCAATGCGTCGGATCAGGACGGTAGTCTTGCCGGTGCCGGCACCGGCGATAACCAGCAAAGGCCCGTGCAGATGATTGATGGCTTCGCGCTGACGGTCGTCAGGCGCGAAGCTCGGCACAGCAAAGATTGGTTTCGACATCGCCACTGAGCAGGAGGATATCAGAGAACTTCTGCGTTGAGCCTGTGCATCTCCTCCGCGGTCCGGGGTTTTCTTCAACAGGGAGGGCACAGGAATGTTAGATATTCTCTGATTGCCGCAGCTCAGCGAGCACTACCGCCACAGCTGCAATTGCCGCAGTCTCGGCACGAAGGATGGTAACGCCGAGAGACGCTGACGACCATCCAGCTTCGCGGAACTGATCGATTTCTGCGTCCGTCCATCCACCTTCGGGGCCGAGAGCGAGAACAATGCTCGAAGGGGCCGCCTGCAAAGCATCTGTCAGCATGGTGTCCTTTTCCGATTCAGATAGGAGAATGCGCGTGCTCCCTTGCAGAGCTAGCGCGTCCTTGAGTTTGATTGGTTGCGACACTTCCGGAGGCGAAACCCGGCGGCACTGCTCGGCTGCCTGACGGACCAGTCGCTGCCAGCGCTCCACGCGCTTGGCAGCAGCGGCGGCCAGGTGAGCTTCAGTGCGGCGGGCGATTACAGGAATGATGCGGGCGACACCCAGCTCGGTGCACTTCTCGATAGCCCAATCCATGCGGTCGAACTTGAAGATCGAAAGTGCCAGCGTGAGGTGTGGAGGACTGGAGACGGGAATGATTTCATTCAGCTCAAATTCGACACGATCCGTCTGGATGCGGGTGATGCGCCCACGACGTACTTGGTCGCCCGTAGCGATGTCGAATTCCTGGCCAACCTGAGCGCGCAGAACGCGGGAGAGGTGTTCGGCGTGGGGTCCGGTGAGGGTAGCATGATTCCCAGAAACTTCGTCGGCGATCCAGCGGCGTCGGGTCATGTTCTAAGGCCTCACCACAGAGGGCACAGAGTACACAGAGGAAAGCCGCTACACAAGTTGTGTCTATCCGAGGTGGTCGGCCAGTTTCCGGCTTTGCCCGTCAACTGCCGAGAATCCAAGGGTGTGGTTGCGAGCGCTAAAGGCCTGATTACACCAACTATGGAGTTTCAGGATGGGAGATCAAGTGCAGCGATCGCTGTGCGTCCAAGACTGCCTGCGAACTGGACGCCTTCATGTGTACCCACAAGACAAGCACGCTAAGCACTAGCCAGACAGCCACGTACGTAACCTCTTCCGACGCCACCGAGTGACCAACCACGTGGAACACGAAAACGAAACCGGCACAGACTCGGGTAGCAAAACACATCGCCGCTGAAACGGCGACACCTAGCAACGATCCGAACCAGGCTAAATGGTAGTAGCCAAGAAAAACCGGAAGGACCGAGACAAAGGCCGAGCCGAAATTTATGAATGGATCAAATTGCCGGGAGGGACCAAGGAAACGGTTCCACGAAGTTCCGGCAGCGGGAATCGAAGCGAGCGCAACGGCTAGCGCAATCACGGCCGCACACATCGAAGCGACGCCAACAACCTGAGCTTTGCTGAGGATATGGAAATTCTTCCACACGACGGGATTATAGTCCACCGGCCTGTAAACTGGCCCACTACGCTACCCGAAGATGTCTTTTACTTTACCCATCAGAGTGCGGCGCTGCGGCTTGTTCTCGACGTGAATCGTGCCGTCCAGTTCCTGAAGCAATTCGCGCTGCCGTTTGTTTAATTTGCCCGGTGTCTGCACGCGAATCTCGACGAACAGGTCGCCTTTGCCATGGCCGTTCAACACCGGCACGCCCTTGCCGCGGACGCGCATCGTGGTGCCCGATTGCACTCCCTCGGGGACCTTCAGCGTATGCTCGCCTTCCAGCGTGGGGACGCGAATCTCGGTTCCGAGCGCGGCCTGCCCAAAAGACACTGGAATCACGCAATGCAAGTCAGTGCCTTCACGCTCAAAAAACGGATGCTCCTTGACGTGCAAGATCACATAGAGATCGCCCGCGGGGCCGCCGAAAGCTCCGGCTTCACCGAGGCTGGTAAAACGTATGCGGGTGCCGTCCTCTACTCCCGCGGGAATTTTGGCTTCTACGGTTCTCTGCCGCAAAACCCGGCCTTGCCCCTTGCATTTGGAGCAAGGATCGGTGATCACGCTGCCCGCACCCTGACAAGTGGGACAGGTGCGGGCCATGCTGAAGAATCCTTGCTGGTAGCGTACTTGACCGCGGCCCGCGCAGGAGCGGCACGTAACCGGTGCTTTACCCTGGGCTGCCCCCGAGCCGCGGCAGTCTTCGCAAGTCTCGTGGCGGCGGATGGAGACTTGTGTCTCTTTGCCGAAGGCTGCTTCCTCGAACTCGAGTGTGATGTCTTCGCGCAGATCAGGACCACGCTGAGCCCGACTGCGTCCGCGCGTCCCGCCACCGAAAAGATCACCGAAGCCGAAGAAGTCGCCGAAAATCTCGCTGAAGTCGGTGAAAACAGTGGGATCAATTCCCGCTGATCCTCCAACTCCGCTGACGCCGGCGTGGCCGAAGCGATCGTAGGCGCTGCGTTTGTCGGCATCCGCCAGAATGCCGTAAGCTTCGCTGCACTCCTTGAACTTCTCTTCCGCGTCGGGATTGTTGGGGTTGCGGTCAGGATGGAATTGCAACGCCAGTTTGCGGTAGGCGCTCTTGATTTCCTGCTCGCCCGCCCCACGGGCAACCCCGAGGACCTCGTAGTAATCGCGTTTTACGTTGCTGGCCAGAATAGGGTTTTCGCTTTCGTGGAAATATGAGTTTCAATGTTTGGGGTTGCGTGCCACCCGGACCATCGCCGGTCGCAGCAGCCGGTCCTTCAACTTGTAGCCGGGTTGCAACTCATCGATAATCTGATGATCTTCCGCGTCCCTGGTATCCACCATTTCTATGGCTTCATGCCAGCGGGGGTCGAACGGCTCGCCCTTGGCGGGAATGGCGCGCAAGCCAAGCTTCCCTAACGCATCCTGCAACTGTTTGTATATGAGTTCCACCCCGTTGCGCAGTTCCGGTTTCTCTCCTGTGCCGGCCTGTAGCGCGCGTTCGAAACTGTCGAGCACTGGCAGCAGGGTCTTGAGTGCATCCGCCAAAGCAAACTCCCGAAATTCCTGCTGCTCTCGGGTCGCACGTTTGCGGGCGTTCTCAAAGTCAGCTTGCATGCGTGCCATGCGATCGAGCAAGCTGTCGCGCTCCGCTTTCACCTTCTGCAGTTCGCTGCCGTCTCCGGACGCGGAAGGCTCCCGCTGTGGCGAGTCTTCCGACCCGTCCGCTGGCGGAAGCTCGTGCTCTGCGTCCAGCTGGGGCTCTACTTCGGTTTTTCCGTTGCCTCTAGCCATAGAGCGTTTACTCGTATTCGTTCAAGACTTTGTCAAACAGCCGCGCGATATAGGAAACCGCGGTCATGGTGTGTTGATAATCAATACGTGTGGGGCCAATCACCGCCAGCGAGCCCATAACTTCACCGCCTACGCGCGCGGGCGCTCCAATCAGTACAAAGTTGCGCATGGAGGGCAAGGTCTGGTCGAGTCCAATTACTACGCGAACGGCTTCCTGCTTGGCATCGAGGTACGCGCCCAGCAACTCCACGATGCGCTGTTTCTCTTCGAGCGTGCGCAACATGTCCTGCAAGCGCTGGCGGTCGTCGTCTCCCGTGAGCAGGTTCGCCGCGCCTTCCACATACACCATCTGTGGCCCGTCATCGGCGACCAAAGCCCCTTGACGGTACAGTTGTTCCACCGAGGACATCAGCCGGTCGTATTCGCTGCGCTCTTGTTCCAGGCGGTGATCCAGCTCCGCGCGCATGGCATCAATGGTCCAGCCACGAAAATTCTCGTTGATGTAGCGGGCAGCCACATCCAAGTCCGCCTGTGGAAGATCCAGGCGCAGCACCCGGTCACGCACTACTCCGGAACGAGTCACCACAACCGCCAGGACTTTTTGATCTCCCAGCCGCGAAAAATAAACATGTTCGAGGGCATTCTTTGGCCCACCGATGGCGACCGCGACTCCCACATTTTTCGAGATCAGGGAAAGCACATGCGAAGTGCGCTCCATGAATTCCTGCACGTCGGTGATGCCATGGAGGGAACCCTCAATAATGCTCTGATCTTCGTTGCTGAGCCGCGCCTCACCAGTGAGTTGCTCAACGTAGTAACGATAGCCCTCGGGGCTGGGTACGCGGCCGGCAGAAGTATGCGGCTGTTCCAGAAATCCCACCTCCGCCAAATCCGACATTACATTGCGGATGGTGGCGGGACTAAGGCCTTCGCGATTGGAACGGGCTAGAGTCCGCGACCCCACCGGCTCACCCGTGGCAATGAAAGTCTCTACAATGGCGGTTAGAATCTCGCGTTCCCGGCCGCCGATTGGATTTCCTGAAGGCATATCTTCTTTGTATCACATTGAGTCGCCGGCGCTCCGCGAGTCCCGGCGCGTTATACTAAGTTGTTTAGATGCAATAGTTAGGCTGGAGGATGCAATCCTGGACTGTCTCGATTCTAGGAAGCGTCACCTCTCCTGTCAAGAGTTAGCACTCTTGATGCCAGAATGCCAATTTGCCGACGGTAATCAGGGAAAGCATACTCTTGATAAAGGGATCACATTTCATGGAAATGGCCAAGAGAGTATCGAGGCAACACATCGTTCAAGCGGCCAAGATTGGAATCGCGGGAGTGGTGTCGATTCTCGCCGCCAAACTGCTCAGGTTGCCACAAGGTTACTGGGCAGCCATCAGCGCTTTCATCGTGATGGGATCCGACGTGGGCACAACGCTCGCGGCATCGCGTGATCGTCTGATCGGAACGGGCATTGGAGCTGTGTTGGGAGCAGTCTGTGCTACGTTTTGGGGAGTTCACCTGGTTCCTTTCGGCATCGCCGTCGCGGCCACCGCGTTGGTCTGCGAAAGCCTCGGTTTCGGGCAGAACTATCGGCTGGCATGTGTGACGGTAGCGATCATCATGCTTATCAACACGGCGGTTTCTCCCTGGAAGGCTTCTACGTACCGGTTCCTGGAAGTTGCTCTGGGAATTGTGGTCGCACTGCTGATAACGGCATTGCCACCCAAATCGGTGGATAATCCTTAGTCGGATTAAACGCCTTATGCCATCAAAACCTCACATCGCAGTTATCGGGGCGGGCGCTTTCGGCGGATGGACCGCCCTCTATCTACTGCGGCGTGGCGCACGGGTCACGTTGCTCGATGCCTGGGGACCGGGGAATGCGAGGTCGTCTTCTGGAGGTGATACGCGAATCATGCGCCGGACTTACGGGCCCGACCAGCCTTACACCAAGATGGCGTCGGACGCTATGCGATTGTGGAAAGAGCACGATGATCGTTGGAAGTGTCGGCTGTTTCATCGTACCGGCGTGTTATGGATGGCCACGGCGGGCGACGATCAGTATGAACGGGCCTCGCTTCCCTTGCTCAACGAGGTTGGCGCCGAATTCGAAGAATTATCCTCAGCAGAAATGACTACGCGCTGGCCACAGATCAACTTTGAGGACGTGCGCTGGGGGATCTATGAGCAGGACGGCGGCTTCCTCTGCGCCAGGACTGCGTGTCAGAAGGTGGTAAATGGATTCGTCGCCGAAGGCGGGGACTATGAACAGAAAGCAGTCGTATCCGGCAAATCGGAATCCGAGTATCGAGATGGGTTGACGCTTTCGGATGGTTCGAAGCTGATCGCCGACACGTATGTTTTCGCCTGCGGACCATGGCTGGGGAAACTGTTTCCGGAAACCATTGGCGATCTCATCCGCCCGACCAAGCAGGACGTGTTCTTCTTTGGAACGCCGGCAGGAGATGATCGCTTCTCGGAAACTCGGTTGCCAGTGTGGGCTGACCATCGGGACTGCTTCCTCTATGGCATTCCGGCGAGCGACGGCCGGGGTTTCAAGGTCGCCGACGATACACGCGGAGCGGCTTTCGATCCGACGTCGGGCGAGCGCTGCGTAAACGGCAAAACGCTGGAAATGGTTCGTAACTACGTCGGTTTTCGCTTTCCCGCGATGAAAGACGCACCGTTGGTTGAGACACAGGTCTGCCAATACGAGAACACGCCGGACAATGACTTCATCATAGACCGGCATCCGCAGGCGGAGAACGTTTGGATCGTTGGCGGTGGCTCCGGTCATGGCTTCAAGCTTGGACCGGCGATTGGTGAGATGGTGGCAAGACTGGTGACGGAAGGAAAAGATGCGGATGCGATGTTTCGAGTGGGAAGGTTCAGGAAAGTGGAGAACTAACTACGTCTCCGAAAAGCTTGCAGCGCCACTTGCTCGTCGTTGTGGATTTCGAAGATGCTGTTTACCCTAGTGATCTGAAGAAGATCGTGCACCCTCTGCTGGAGGTGGACAAGTCTCATCTCGCCTCCCCTCTGCCTGACGACGCTATAACAACGGACCAGTTCGCCCATTCCGTCACTGTCGATGAAATCCACGCCCGCGAGATTAAGCAGAAAGTCCTTATGGCCGTTGCCGGTGAAGACGTGGATCAGGTCACGCAATCGCGTGCGACTGTCACTCAATGTGAGTCTCCCAACGGCTTCCACAACGATGACGTGGCCGAACTCCCGGGTGGTCAGTTCAAGAGGCATGGACCTGTCAACAATCGCTCTTAATCCTGTGGCGATGGGTTTTCCGCCTTTGGGTCGACGGCCTCCCTACTGAACACTGATTGAAAAGACTCCGCCGCCTTCGAAGCTGCCGGTTCCCGTGCCCGTGACACCCTTGCCGGGGCCAAACATGAGGGCCCCTGTTGGCCCGTAGTCGCTGCTGTTATTACCCAACGGAAATCTGCGTTCTGTCCATGCGCCGCCGGAACTGACGGGTGCGACTAGTTCATAGGCTGTTCCGCCTTTGTTAACTCCCCCTTCATATGTAGTGCCGTAAAGATTGCCATACCCATCCAGGATCGGAGGCGCCAACGCGTACCACCCGTCCGCGCCACCCTTGAAGTTGTATAGCACCGTTTCAGTCCACGCACCACCCGCCTGAAGCGGAGGGCTGAGTTCGAACACGTAACCACATCCCTGACGGTTACGGCATCCTTGGTCATTAGGACCATCCACCGAAGCGCCGTACAGGTTGCCCTTCGTGTCGAAGACTAGACCGTAGAAAACAGCAATTTCGCTGAAGCTGAAGATCACGTTTTTGGTCCAGGCTCCGCCGGACTGGGACGGTGGCACGAGCTGGAAGGCTATGTCAGAAGTTCCGGTCCAGGCTCCGCCGTAGAGCGCACCCTTCCTATCAATTGCCAAACTGGTTGCGAAGTTCTGACCATCTGCGCCACCCTGGAAGTTGTAGATCACGGCACCCGTCCAGTTCCCGCCGGACTGCAGCGGCGGCGACACTTCATATACCGTGCCACAACCGTGAGGCGGACAGGCGGTTCCACCGCTTGTCGTGGTGCCGTAAAGATTTCCGGCCCGGTCCCTCAGCAGATTACCTGTATTAAAACCACCCAAATACACGCTGGGGATATTGTAAAGTTGGGTGAACGTCCAAGCACCACCCATCTGACCAGGTGGCGACAGCTCCCACACTACTGCTCCGTAATCACTCTGAGAATAGTAGTAGATAGACGTGCCGTAGAGATTTCCGTTCTCGTCAATCACGAGCGTGCAAGTAGGCTTGTCACCGTCGCTGCCCCCTTGGAATTCGTATATAACGGTCTCCGTCCATGGGCCCCCCAGCTCCAACGGTGGTGACAGCTCAAAAACCGTGCCGCACCCTGATCCGTTAGAGCAATTAGTGGGGTTGACTCCGCCAAGCTGGGTTGTACCGTACAAATTACCTGCCTTATCGGCGACCATTGCGCCTTCGGGATCGTTACCGGTGCTGCCATCCCGCGAAAAGGAGTAAAGGACAGTTTCTTGCACGGTAGCCGCCGATGTCAGCGTCGGCAGTATCCCGACAAGGGCGAGCGCCAGAAACTGAATGGCGGTTGAGAGTGTGAAATGTCTTGCGGTCATCGGAAGACCTCGTCAATGAGCGATGGAAGTATAACCCGAAGCCTGCCAAAAGACATTGGGGCCGGGGGCGATTATTCTTCGAAGAATGGGAGCCCGATCTCAAAACCGCGAAGTTCCGCGATATCAAAGTCGAGGCCGGCCTTCGCAAACAAGGCAGAAATTTCTGTGCCGAAGCCGCCATCGGTGACGTCTTCATTCGGGGTAGCGGCTTGCGGGAATCTATTGAATCTGGATCACGCTTTCGGGGGCATTGGCTTTGATCTCATCCACCCGCGCGACGACTTTGCGGGCGAAATCGTAGAGCGATTTTGCATGAGCGGAGTTTTCACCTTCGAGGACGGAGGGTTTACCGCTGTCCCCGGCCTTGCGGAGTTCAGGATCAAGCTGGATGTTTCCAAGAAACGCTACCTCAAACTGCTTTGCAGTCTTCTCCGCTCCGCCGCGGGAGAAAATGTCGATCTCGTGCTGGCAATGAGGGCAGACGAAGTAGCTCATGTTCTCTACCATGCCCACGATGTCGACCTTCATCTGATGAAACATCTCGATGGCTTTGCGGGCGTCCTGTAGGGAAACATCGGAAGGGGTCGAAACTACTATCGCGCCGGTGAGCGGCACGGTCTGGATGAGCGAGAGTGCCACATCGCCAGTTCCCGGCGGTAGATCAACCACCAGATATTCGAGTTGTCCCCATACCACAGAACCCAGAAACTGCTTGATGATGGAATGCAACATCGGCCCGCGCCAGATGAGCGGTTTGTCTCCGGGATTCAGGAAGCCGACCGAAATTACTTTGAGGCCGTGGGCATCGAGAGGCTCAATGCGATTATCAGGCAAGACTTTCGGTTGCGCGTTAATACCGAGCATCAGCGGGACGTTGGGGCCGTAGACGTCAGCATCGAGGAGACCGACTCTGTGGCCTAGTTTCGCAAGCGCAAGGGCCAGATTAACGGCTAGGGTGGTCTTGCCGACCCCGCCTTTGCCGGAACCTACAGCAATGATGGTTTCTACGCCGGGGAGCGGTTGCGGGCCCTGGGGCGGCGCTTGTCCGGGATGGGGCATGTGTGCGTTCAAAGAATCACCTATGGAAAGCTTGTCCACCTTGATTATACAGGCGCAAGCTGAGCAGTCAGCACTCAGCACTCAGCACTCAGCCAAACCCAGCTGAAAGAACTCATCCGGAAGATTCGACCCGAGGGTTGTTTTGGCTGAACGCTGAGTGCTGAGTGCTGAATGCTCGGCGCTACATCGCCAAATATCCACCGTCGACCGGAAACACTGAGCCCGTCACCCAGGACGATTCGTCGCTGGCGAGATAGACCGCGAGGCCGGCGATATCCTCAGGCTGGCCCAAGCGGCCGATAGGATGCACCGCGACCCGTTCGCGCCGCACTGCCTGCGGGTCCGGAGCAGCGCTGAGGGCGGCAGCGGTGAGATCGGTCTCGACGAAGGACGGACAGATGGCGTTCACGCGAATGTTCTCATGTCCATGATCGACGGCCATACACTTGGTGAGCAGAACCACGGCGCCCTTCGACGGCGCGTACGACGCACGGTTGCGGGCGCCGTTAATTCCCAGCACAGAAGCCACATTGATGATGACACCACCTCCCGCTCTCCTCATGTGAGGCAGCACGGCGCGGGAAAGCAGCCACAAACCACGAATATTAATGTTGAAGGTCTGGTCCCACTGCTCTTCGGTGATTTGTTCAACGTTTCCGACGTGCAGCACGCCGGCATTGTTGAGCAGGACATTAATGCCGCCAAGTTCGGCAACCGTACGAGCAACTAGTTTTTCGATGTCGGCTTTCTTGGAGAGGTCGGCGGCGATAGCGACGGCTGAGTTGCCGATTTCTTTCGCCAGGTCCTGAAGTTTCTGCTCGCGTCGTCCGACTAGCGCCAGCCGCGACCCCTCGCGGGCCATCGCGAGGGCGCAGGCCCGTCCAATGCCAGTGCCGGCACCGGTGACGATGGCAACCTTCCCCAGCAGGCGTGAACTCATGGCGACATCAGTTCAGACGAATGCCTGGGTACCTGTGCTACTTTCAGAATCACATCAATTTTAGGCCAGTGGGGTTGGAGAATGCAGACTGGCCGGCCGAGGCCCTATCTCATTGCTTCTCGACAGTTCCGCCCGTCCTGCGCCGCATGCCAAGCCACGGCCGGTTGACTACGCCGCCCTACTTCGTCATCTGGGAGGACTCGGACTCTTCGCGGTTGCCGTAGTCGATGCCTCGCCGCTTCCTACCTTTGGAGGCCCCGACATCCTGACCGCGATCCTGGCCGCCCGTCATCTGGAGCCTTGGTATTACTATGCAGCCGTCGCAACTCTAGGCTCAGTTGTGGGTGCATACCTCACCTATCATGCAGCCCACATCGCCGGAGCGGACTATTTGAAGAAGAAATTCGGAAAGCGCCGGGTCTCGAAGTCTTTGGCTTATTTTGAAGAGTGGGGCACAGCGGGCCTGGCAGTATCCTGTGCCGTGCCCTTCCCCTTTCCTACCAGCGCATTCTTTGCGGCGGCAGGAGTGTTGAAATACTCCCTGCGAAAGTTCCTCGTTGTGGTGGCGGCGTGCCGGGGAGCACGTTACGCGATAATTGCGCTGGTCGCCTTCCACTACGGACGGCACTTCATCCGCGTACTGCGCCATCCTGGACAATATTATGGCTGGTTCCTGGCCATTATGATCGTGGTAGCAGGCCTGATCGCAGCCGCGGTGTTGACGCGCAGACGCCTGGCGGTCGGCTAACCCTACTCAACGGCGGCGGCGCTCCAGGTGCGCGCGCCGGATTTCGCGGCGCTTGCCAGCCTCGTCGAAACGGCGGCGCTGCTCGTCGGTCTCAGGAATGATCGCTGGAACGGCAAGGTGCCGGCCGCCGGCATCGACCGCGACGAAAGTAAGATAAGCGGAACTCACATGCTCACATTGATCTTGCAGATAGTTTTCCACCCACACCTTAACTCCAACTTCCATCGAGGTATGGAACACACGGTTGACGGAAGAACGTAGGATCACCAGATCACCGACGTGTACGGGGACCAGGAAATCCATATGATCAATGCCCGCCGTCAGTGCATAGTTTCTCGAGTGGCGATGCGCGGCCATGGCTCCAGCCAGGTCGATCCAATGCATCAGGCGTCCGCCGAGCAGAGCGCCAAGCGGGTTGGCGTCGTTGGGCAAAACAATTTCTGCCATTTCGGACTGTGAATCGCGAACAGAACGAGGGAGCACGTTCAGACCATCAATCGGAGTCATGCATTGGGCCTCAAGGTTGGATCCGCCGGAACGGAACGATTTCTACGCAACAAATACGATTCCAGATAACACTCCGCCATTTTGTGAATGTGGGCGTCAGGGTGAGGAGTAATCCACCGGCCAAGCGTGATATCAAACTCCAACATTCCATGTGCCGACGGGCGATGGCCCGATTCACAAACGAAGCAGAGCAGCAGGCGCGCGCCGCGATCATGGGCCAAAGAAAAGCGGACAGCGTCGTAGGGACGTTCTTGCGGGAGCCAGGAACAACCTGCCGCATAGCCAAGATTGCAATGCTCGTGGAGATCGTGATCCGAAGGCGCAGCGCCATCGTGGCCCGGAGCGGAGCAATGTCCCTGCCAACCGCCGCCCAGAGGCAGGCGTGCAGGATGCAGCCAGCCGGCATCGTCGAGCTTGCGGGTCGGCACAAAAAATGGGCAGGCCACAAATATTTTCCTTAGGAAAGGGCAATTGTATCAGGGAAGAAATGCGCCGCCAGTGATGTTTGAAGTTCCGAGGATATGGAAGGAGGATTGGTTTTCCGATTTGGCAACTGAAGTGGCTGTCATTTTCGAAAATGCGGCAACACTGCCTCACCAAACAGCTGTGCCTGCCCGGTGCGGTCGTCGCCCCAGATTTCTAACATGATGTGGGTGCAGCCGGCGGCGCGATACTCTTCGATGCGCTCGATGCATTCGTCGGGTGTTCCGGCAATTGCGCAAACTTTCTTGAGTATGTCGTCGGTCACAGCTTTCGCAGCAGCCTTGCGGCCGCCTCGCTCCATGGCATCGGCGACAGGGCGTAGTTCTTCGAAGCTGAGGTTGGCACAACGCAGCAGTTCGTCAGCCGAGCCTTTGATGTTCTGAACTTTGTTGGCAAGATACATGGCCGCCTGTTCGCGGGCGCCTTCTTTTCCCCTGGCAGAATCGCGGCCTATGCTACCGACGATGACCGATCCCAGCGCCAGTTGCGATGGATCTTTGTCCGCTTTCCGCGCGCCCTCTTCCATGTTCTTGAGCGAATAGCGGACGAATTCCGGCGTAGTGATACTGGCAGTCAAAAGCCCGTCGCTGATGGAACCGGCCATTTTTTGCATTACCGGGCCGGTGCCGGCAACATACAGCGCTGGTGTGTCGCGCGGAATGTGAGCATCCGGTTTCAGCGCAGGAACATTGGCGGCAAAGACCTTGCCTTGATATTCGAAAGCATTGCCGGAAAGCACTCCGCGGATGACATCAATACTCTCCCGCATCACCGTGGCCGGGCCGACTTTCTCGCCCTCGCCCTCGCCAATCTCTTTCATGAAAATTTTGGAGGCACCCAGGCCGAGCAGGAAACGCCGGCCAGCCAGGTCCTGCATCACTCGAGCTTCCATGGCGATCTGCACAGGGTGGCGCGTGTAGGGCGAAATGATTCCCCAACCCAGTTGAATACGCCGGGTCTGGGACGCGATCACGGCCAAAACGGCAGTCGAGGAGCGGGCCTCGAATGAATGTTTGCGCCACCAGGGATATGCCTCGGCGATCCAAAAGGCATCAAAGCCGGCGTCCTCACAGGCTTTCGCCATGGCGACGGTTTCGTGCACCGGCTCCATGCTGAGTTGCAAAACTCCGATGTTGAATGGAATGGACATTAAAACGCTACTGGCTCCTAGCTTCTAGGTATCGCTATTCGGGGTCTTTCCACGCGCGCTCCAGACCCTTAATTAACGCCCACATGGTTCGGTTGAGTGGTGTAGGCACGCCGATCTTCTCGCCCCAGCTCACGATGGCTCCGTTCATAAAATCTACTTCGGTCTGGCGTTTGGCTAGAACGTCCTGAAGCATACTCGCACGGTGCTTTCCCGGGGCGTTCGCTCCCTTTTGCACCAGGGTACGCGGGTCGCCATGCAATTCGATCCCCAATTTCTTCGCCACTGTCTCGCCTTCTACCATCAGATCATTAAATAGGTGACCGGTGGGCGAGAATCTGGTGGCCGCGCCGTGGTGAAGCAGCGTCAATGCACCGACCGGATTGGTGGAGGCGTTGAAGATCAGCTTGGTCCACTGCGCCCCGCGGGCGTCTTTCAGTGCGACTGTATTCATTCCAGAACGAGTCATCAGGCCAGCCAACTCCTCAACCATGGTCATCGGAGTATTGGTAGGCTCGAACGGCCCGATCCAGGTGTCGCCTTTGATGTCGTAACCGATGTGCCCGGGCGCGATGGGATGACCGGCAGGAAAGGTCGTGCCACGAATCACATGTTTCACGTGCTCCGCGATGATTTCTTCGTTGCCTACTCCGTTTTGTACCGAACAGACGGCACTATTTTCATCGAAAATGTGAGCAACTTGCGCAATCGCCGAGCCGGTGTGAATCGCTTTCGTGGCCACGATGCCGTAATCGCAGCGCGGCAGATCTTTAGCATCGCTGGTCGCGTTAAGCCGAACAGTGAAATCGGCGGCACCGGAGAGGCGCAAACCGTTGGCGCGAATTGCGTCAGTGTGTTCTTTCCAGACGTCGTATGCCCAAATTTCAGCTTCGCCCGCTTTCGCGAGATGAGCCGCGAACAGACTGCCGACAGCTCCGCAACCGATGATGCAGATTTTCATCTCTGAGTTCCCAGCGGCCGTTCTTCGCCGGTGAAAAACTTCCATGGCACATCCGCCAGACACTCGCCTTCAGTCTTGCCGATGCGATAAGTGTCTTGGGTATAAAGACAAACTTTGCCGTCCTGATCCACGACTTGGGGATGAAGAGAAAAAATCATGTTCTCCTGTAGCGGCACATCACTCTTGGCGCCGATCGCGGGATACTCCAGCATGGTTGAGCCGATGCTGTGGCCGGAAAGGTGGCCGAGTGCGAATCCGTGTTTGGAGAAGGTATCGGCGACGGCGCGATGAACGGTGCTGGCCAGTTCGCCGGCACGCATCAACTTTCGTGCCGAATCGAGAGCGTGAGGATAAACCTCAGCCATGGCTTGGGTTCGTGCGCTTAATTTGCCGCGAATCAACGGACGCGAGAACTCGACCCAGTAACCGCCGGTGCCCGTGATTTCGAGCGAATAAAGCAGTAGATCGTCGGTAGCGACAACCCGGTGCCCTGGCACTTTGAAGGACGCTTCCGCCTCTCCCTGGGAGCCGGAGAGCAAGATATTCATCATGCGCGGGCCGGCACCGCGAGCGAAGAATCTTTCGACCGCTGGAGCCATGATCTCAGCTTCGGTTTTGCCCGGCTTGTAAGCCGCGACCAGCGCCCAGAAACCGTCCACGATGATATCCATGGCGTCGCGTATTTCAGCAAGCTCTTCTTCACTCTTGACGGCGCGGGCCATATCGAACTGGTAGTCAAACGGCACCAGTTCACACGGACCATTCATCAGTTCCCGGTAGTCGCGGACCGCCATGACGAAGTTCATGCCGTAAACGCCGACCCGTTTCCAGCCGCGCTCGCGGGCTCGATCACGAATCCACTGGCCGGGCACGTCAGGCCAGACATGGTCTTTCACCCAAGGCTTTTTCTTGTCGCCGATCCAGCGGGCTTCGCGGGGAAACACCAGGGTTGGTTCACCCGACAAGGGCAACACCACATACACGTAGCGGTGAACAATCTCGAAACCTGAGACGAACAGGACCGCGCCCTCGAATCCGGCGTACTGATTTCCGCAGACAATGAGAGCGTCCAAGCCATCGCGTTCCATGGCGTCGCGCAGACTCTTGTAGCGCCGGTCTATTTCCTCTTGGCTTGGCAAAGCGTCCTCGGACTGAGTGTTTAGGATTGCACGCCGCAGAGTTCGGCGGCAACCAGGGCGTAGATTTTCGTAATGTCAACCAATGTCTTGATCTGGACTTTTTCGCCCTCTTTGTCGCGCGGTCCGCTGGAGGGCCCGTAGTTTACGGTCTCGATTCCATAGCGACTAAGCACGCTGGCGTCAGAGCACCAGGTGACCACTTCGCGTTCGGCGCGCTTACCCATGATTTGCTCGTGGTTGGCATCAATGGCCTTGATCATTTCGTGCTCTTCACTGATGCGGGCGCCGGGCACGGAAACGTAAGTCTCGAATTCCAGACCCCAGTCGGAGTGTTTTTTCTCCAACTCGAAAAACATCTGCTGAATATTCCTACGGGCGTCGTTCATAGGGATGGTAGGCGGCACTCTAACATCTAGAAATAAATCAGTTTTCTCCGGAGTGCGGCTGGCTCGCCAGGCGTGTCCTCCCCGAATTCCGCCTAAATTGACCAGGGCTTTCTTGCCGCCGTGGGCGGCATTCTTCTCCCAATTGGCGATCCACTTTAGAATCGTCTCCATCAATTCATGCATGCGGCGGATGGAATTCATCTCTTCGCGGCCTTCACAGAAAGCAGTGTGAACATAAATGCCAGCACACGAAATGCGCACCCACATGGAGCCAAAGTGCTCGAGGACAACATGCATGTCGGTGGGCTCGCCGAGAATGCACATATCTGGCAGGATGCCGTGATTGACGAGATAATGCGTGCCGAATCCGTAGCCACGGTATTCCTTGCCCTTGAAGTCGCCCCACTGAGTCTTTTCAATCTCTCCGGCGACGGCCGCGATGACAACATCACCCTTGAGCTTGACGCCCGCGCGTTGGAGCGCCTTCACCGCGTGGGTATAACAGACTAGTGCGCCTTTCATGTTGTAAATCCCGAGACCGTATATGAAACCGTTTTTCACGACGGCGCTGGGCTTGTAGCCGATTCCGGTGAGAAAATCTTCGCGGCCCGTGTTTGACGTATCCATGTGGCCGTTGAACATGAGGTTCTTGCCGCCACCGGAGCCGGTCCAGCGGCCAACGACGTTGGCGCGACTTTCTTCTACCTCTTGCCAAGTCACATTCAAACCCAATTGCCGGAGAGCGGATTGCATGTACTCCGCCATGTGCAACTCTTCTCCAGTGGGGCTAGGGATGTTGATCACATCGCCGGCCATAGCGACGATTTCTTCTTCGCGCACTTCGGCGGTGATCCGAGAGATCAGTTTGGGATCGAGTTTTGAAGTTGACTTGGACACAGTTGTCAGCGTGCCAGCCGGAAATCATCCGGATAGCTGCACAACTTCTCATTTCCCTGATCGGTGATTAAGAAATTATCTTCCAGCCGGAGGCCGCCGCCGCCCTCCCAATAAATACCGGGCTCGATGGCCAGCACCATGTTCTTTCTTATGGTACCGCCTCCAGCCTGATGCGCATATGGCGCCTCGTGGGCCCGTGCGCCTACTCCGTGACAAATGGGATGCGAGGGCTGGCCGGGATATCCGCCTTCGGCGATGCGTGCGCGCACCAGGCGGTCGAGTTCGGGAAAGCTGGCACCGTCGCGGGCATAGCTTACCGCCTGGTTGAAAACGGTCAACAGCAAATCCAGCAGCTTCTGGTAGGGAGGTGTCAGCTCGCCAGGACAAGCGTTCTTGGTGAGGTCGGTCCAGTAACCGTCGACGCACACCCAAATCTCAAAGAGCGTAGGTTCATTTTTCTGAATGGGGCGGTCACCGGTCGCGGTGAATGTCGCAATTCCCTTCCCTGACCACACTAGCGTAAACGCGCGCGCCATTTCTATTTTGCCTTTGTAGCCGACGCCAAGTCCGTGTACGAAGCTTTCGTACATGCCGCCCACTTCGCTTTCTTTCATGCCGGGGCGCATGTGTTCGCGTGTATGTTCCATGGCCAGTGCAGCCAGTTCGTTGGCTAACCGCATGCGCTCGATTTCCTGTTGAGTTTTGATGGCGCGCGCTTCGTTGAGCAGTGGCGTTGCATCAACCACATGGCCGGCGGTCTCACCGAAAGCGTCGAAAAACAGTTGCGTCGGAGTCGTAGGCTCACCCACCATGCGATCGGCGGACTGCGTTCCCATGTTGAGTTCGATTCCGACTTTGTCGGTCAGCCCGCGTTCTCTAAGGATGTCCAACGCCATATCCAGGGCTCGATATTGAGGCGGGCGCGGATCACTGGGATGGTAACCCTTGAACAGGCGGATGTCCTTCGTCCATGAATTGCGCTGCGCATCGGCAAGTTGCGGCTCGAGGGCGATCAGCGTTGGCTCGCCCTCACGCGGAAAAACGGCAATGTCGTAACCCTTCATGCACCAGTAGTTTGTTAGATAAACGACGTTGTCGGGAGCGCGCACCACCAGGGCGGAGAGATCCTGGTCTTTCATCAGGGAGCGAACCCGCGTCAACTTGGGTGAATCGAGAGGCCAAGACATGGTCAGGGTTGGGTATCCTTAGTGTGCGCGGCCACCGCACGGTTCTCATGGTTGAAATTCCACGACTCCTCTTTTCCCTTGATCAGGCGATAGACAGCAGTGTGAAGAGGCGCCGGCACCCCATGCCGTTGCGCTTCGATAGCGATAGCTCCGCTGAGAAAGTCGACCTCAGTCGGCAATTGATGACGCACATCGTAAAGCATCGAGGGAGGATGATTGGTCATTGCGCCAATTTTGTTCATCTCCCAGGGGTCTTCTGCTAATTTAACCCCAACCGCATTGGCCACTCGCTTGCCTTCGTCGATCAACTCACGCAGCAGATGGCCCAAGCTTGAAAGCTGCGATTCATCCGCGAAGTGCGGCGAGTGCGGCAGCCCGGTCAGCGCTGACGCTCCGTTCACCGAGGAATTAAAAATGAGCTTCGACCATTGCGCAGGACGGGCGTCGGATAGTGCCTCGGCCTTCAGGCCTGCTGCCTTGATCAAGTCTGCGGTTTCTTGCACAACCGCGAAGGGAGAGCTGCGCGGTTCGAATGGACCGATCCAGGTGGCTGTATCGAGTTCCATTTGCACGTGTGTGTCGCTGTGCTTGGTTCCGCTCATGAATGTTGTGCCGCGAATTACCTGGCCGCGCGTGTGATCGGCGATGATCTCCTCGCTGCCCAGCCCGTTCTGCGCCGACAGCACCGCGCCGCGATCGAAACGAGCGCCAACCAGCGCCATCGAATCGGCGACCTGGGTCGCTTTGGTCGCAATGATGGCGAGGTCGCAGTCGGGAAGCTGGTCAGGTTTCGTGGTGGCTTTTAGCGATGCATGAAATTCATGCCTTCCAGAGACCCGCAAACCATCGCGATTCAGCGCCTGGGCGTGGTCCTCGCGCCGGACGAACGCCCAAACCTCAGCCACACGCGCCAGATGCGCGGCGTACAGACTGCCGATCGCCCCGCAGCCGACAATGCAAACTCGCTTCATGTTCCGCTGCCGGCGGCGCTACCCGCGTTTCTCCACTTTCACCAGTTTCTCCATCTGACTGATCTCTTTGCCGACCAGCGCCCGGAACAGGCTGTCGGCATTGTTGAAGGAATCGTCGATGAACACACCCTCTGCAAACAGGGCATCCTGCAACGCTGCCGAAATCGTGTGCACCGGTGCTGCGCCGCCTTCACCCATACCTTTCGCGCCGCTGTAGCTGTGGGGCGAAGGGGTAGATATATGGCCGTACTTTACCTTGGGCATATTCATCGCGGTGATCGGCGTGTAATCGCTGAAAGTGCTGGTGAGCATGTTGCCCACGGCATCATAGACGCAATTTTCCATCAGCGCGGCTCCTATCCCGTGAGCAGTGGCGCCGTATACCTGGCCCTCGACGATGGGCGGATTGATCACCGTCCCGCAGTCGTCGATGGCAACGTAATCGAGGATGCGTGGGATGAAGGTGTCGCGCTCTACTTCGATTACCGCGATATGCAGTTGTGACGCGTATGTCATGGTGAGGTTGCCGTACTTCTTCTGTTTGTCGGGGACCTTGAAGGGTGCACGCCAGATGTAGCGGCAGTTGAGCGTAAGCTCGTAGAGTTCCTCAGGCAACACCGCGCTATTCGCGTTGACCAGGTTGGCAAGACCCCAATAGTTGATTGATTTGCCGCTGCTCTTGGCGATCAACTCAGGTCCTTGCGCGCCAGTGCCGAACTCGACGTCATTCTCCTTGGTCTCCAACACAAACGCACCCAGGCGCTTCATTTCAGTTTTCAATTTCTGAGCTGCACCGTGGACAGCTGATAGCCCCGACACTGCGAACTGGCTGGCATAGGTGCCGGAAAATCCCGTGTGCACGTTGCGCTCAGTGTCAAAGCCGGTGCGCACGGTCACCATGTCGGGATGAATATTCAGCACATCGGCGACCACTTGGGCGGCGGTGGTTTCGTGTCCCTGGCCTTGCGGGCAGGAGCCGACTGCTACCACGACTTCACCGTAGATATCGAGTTTGCAATTTGCGCCCTGAGAGTTGCCGGAGTAAGGCAGGCCAGGATTAACGATCTGTGACTGTCCGAAATTGTTGGTGCCGGAATCGAGCGTCGTGCCGATACCGATGCCGATTAGGCGGCCTTCCTTGCGGGCTGCGGCCTGCTTCTTTTTCCAGTCATCCCACCCGATCTTCTGTTTCGCGAGCTCGAGCATCTTCGGGTAGTTTCCTGAGTCGTAGATACATCCGTTGGGGGTGGTGTAGGGAAATTCTTCCGGACGAATGTAGTTGCGCAGCCGCATCTCATCCGCTGCGATTCCCAGTTTGTGAGCACAGATGTCCACCACGCGCTCCAGGAACCACAGATGTTGCATACGTGAATAACCGCGATTGGGGCCGACCGGACACTTGTTGGTGACCGCCTGAGAGAACTCGATGCGGGCGTTTTTGAATCGGTACACCCCGGGAAACACTTGCGACCAGATGACGCAGCCCAGCGGCTCGTAGCGGGGATAGGCACCGCAGTCGTCAATGTGGCGGGAGGTAATGGCTGTGATGACACCATTGTTGTCGAGGGCAACGCGGGTATGACAGAAAGTCCGCTCATTGCCGTGGGCACTCGACGTGATGTGCTCGGAACGCGTTTCAACCCATTTCACTGGACGTCCCAATGCTTTTCTGGACGCCAGCGCGCAAACCGCCATCTGGGGATAACTAGTGATCTTAATGCCGAAACTGCCGCCGATATCGGAGGTCTCGACCCGGATGCGGTCGATGTGTACTTGCAAATGGGCGGCAAGAAACTGAATGGCAAACGACGGAAAGGAATTGTTGCACTGGTAGTAGATGCGTTCGTCTTTCGGGTCCCAGCGGGCGATGACTACATTGTTCTCCAAGGGAGTGCTGGAAAAGCGATGGAAGTGCATGCGGTCGATGTTCACGACGTGGACAGCATCCGCGAAGGCCTTGGCGACGTCGCCGTATTCGAACACTCCGTTCCAGACAAGGTTGGTTGCGGCCTCGTCGTGGAGCAAGCTCTTATTTTCCAAAGCTTGCAGCGCGTCAATGACGGGATCGAGGGCTTCATACTCAACTTGGACGAGTTCGGCGGCATCGTCGGCGAGTGCGGGGGATTCGGCAACCACCGCAGCTACGGGTTCACCCTGATAACGGACTTTGGCGGCGGCGAGCGGATAATCTTTGATGGCGGCAAACGGAGCGGGGCCAATTTCGATGAACGGCTGGGTCTGCGAAACGATCTCGGCCCCGGTCAGCACACAAGCAACTCCGGGCAGTTTCTCAGGGGCTGAGACATCGACGCTGACGATTTTCGCGTGGGCGTAAGGTGAGCGGACAAAGCGCAGGTAGAGCATCTCGCGTAGCTTGATGTCGTCGGAGAAGCGTCCCCGTCCGCGCAGCAGGCGGTTCTCTTCTTTGCGAGGAACCGCCTGACCCACCCAGATCTTCGCGTCTTTGCCGTTTGAACTACTCAAATCTTGATCTCCAACCGTTGCGATCCTTGCGAGGCTTTGGCGAACTCGCGGTTTCGGAGTTACAAGTCCTAAACCGCAAAGTCCGCCAAGATCCCGCAGACAGCGCTAAGAATCTCTTTCAGCTCAACGCCGCCTGCAATCCATCGATGAGTTTCTGGACGTTCTTCTTTCCCAGAGGCTCCAGCAGGCCACCGGCCACCGAAGCCAGACGCCCAAAAATCTGGGCTTCGCCCTGCCATGCGACTCTCGTACCGCTGCCTATCTCCGACAAATCAAATCCCGCGGTAAACGAAACGTTGCCTCCGGCGACGCTGCCCTGGCCTTTGTACTGCGCGCGTCGCGGGCGTTCGGCCTGCGCCAATTCCATTTTCACGTCGGCGGTACCTTTGATATAAGAAATGCCGACGTTCACTTTGACTCCAAAGTGAGTTGCATCCTGCACTGACATGCTCTGAAACTCAGGCAACAGCGGCGCGAACTTGCCTGGGTCGGTAAGGAAGTCGTAGACGTCTTCCAGTTTCCGGCTGACCTCAAATTCCCCGCCCAGTTTGATCGCCATGGCCTCAGACTCCCTTTATGTTCTGCGCGGCGACTTGCATGGCTTTCAAAACATTCTGGTATCCGGTGCACCGGCAGGTGTTGCCGGCAATGGCTTTGCGCATCTCTTTTTCGTCGGGCTGTTTGTTCTCCGATAACAACTGCAAGGTCGAGAGCATCAGCCCAGGCGTGCAATATCCGCATTGCAGGCCGTAGGCGTCCCCGAACGCTTTCTGAATGGAGTGTAGCTGGCCGTTGTTCTCCAGACCTTCGACCGTGGTAATCGCGGCGCCGTCGGCTTGCACGGCAAACATTGTGCACGACTTGACCGCATGCCCGTCCAGCAGCACCGTGCAAGCGCCGCAATAGGTCGTGTCGCAACCTACGTGGGTCCCGGTAAGGTCAAGCTGTTCGCGAAGCATTTCCACCAACAACATACGTGGTTCGACCTCGAGCGAATGGACTTTGCCATTCACCGTAACTTTCACCGGAATCGTGGCAATTACTTCAGGCATAGAGATGGCTCACCTCAACGTGCTCTCCCCGCGCGCGACGGACAGCGATATCGATCGCCCGCCTGACCAGAGCCCCAACCAGTGTGCGCTTGTAGTCGGCGGAGCCGCGCATGTCAGATTGCGGATCGGCGGCGGCACAGGCAGCTTCGGCCACATTGGAAAGCGTCTTCTCGGAAATTGGCTGCCCGCGCAGGGCCGCTTCGGCCTCTTTCGCTTTGATGGCGGTCAGTCCGACGCAGCCCAAAGCAATGGCCGCTTCTGTGCAAATATCCCCATCCATCGTGAGTTGCACAGCGGCACTCGCCGTGGGATAAACCGGTGCAGCTCGCTTAAATGCGAGATAGGCACCGCCGCTGCCTTTGGTTGGAGCCTTGACGATAACTTCGCTCACCAGTTCGTCATGGGCCAAGGCCGTGGTGTAAGCGTCTAGAATGAAATCCTGCAAATCGACGGTGCGGTCGCCATTCTTCCCCAGGCATCGAACCTGCGTTGCGAGAGTGCTGAGAACCACCGCCCAGTCACCGCTAGGGTCGGCCTCGGCCAGCGATCCGCCGATAGTGCCGCGATTGCGGACTTGGACGTCGGCAATGCCAGCAGCGCAGTCGTGCAGAATGGGTACTCGGGCCACCATCCCCGACTTCTCGATTTCTGCATGACGAGTCAGTGCGCCGAAATAGAGAGCGCCAGCGCCTTCTTTGATATAGGCGGTTCCCGAGATGAAGTTCAGGTCGATCAGGTGTGTCGGGTTCGCAAACCGCAACTTCATCAGCGGAATCAGGCTCTGGCCGCCCGCCAACAACTTGGAGTCGTCCCCAAGTTCCGACAACATGGCCGTGGCTTCCTTCAACGATCCTGCGCGGTGATAGTGAAACGCTCGCGGATACATTTTCGCGTGACCGGAAATTCACGGGCTTCGTGAACCGAAACCAACGTGGCCCATAAGCTTAACAAAGGAATCGCCCTGCGACCACTCGATCCCGCGCGGGGCTTGTTTCGGCAGCCGCATTGAGACTTGGGTGGGGGAACGAGTACATTGTTTTGACAGTAGCCTGCGTTCCGGTCTAGCATGCGGTTGTTCCCTTGTGGGGCACGTCGGCATCCCTGCCGAAAGGGCTAGGCCCGCCCGCTGAAAGATCTCAGCAGGAGTGTGCCTAATGCCAACCATCGAGACATACCGCAAGCAAGCCAAGCTGCTCCTCCGCTGGCATCGCGAAAAAGATTATTCCCTTGGCGGGAGGGTTCGCAGGCTCGAACGCTATCAGTCTTTGACCGACCGCGAGGTGTTAGCGCTTAAGTTCACTCTTACCCTGGCGCAGAAGATCGTCGCGGTTGAAGCCGGATATGAGAGTTGGGCGGAGCTGAAAGCGGCAACGACCGGCGCACCCAGGACGCCCCGCACTTCGTCTGGCCCGCTGGTCCTGAAGGATGTAACGCCGGTCCTGTGCGTTCGGGATGTTAAGGCGTGCGCCGCCTTCTTCCAACAGAAGCTGGGTTTCGAGATCGACTTCCTCCATGGCCTTCCTCCGTTTTACGGCGCGGTATCGCGAGATGGCGTTTGCCTGCACATGCGCTACGTGCAGCAACCCTACTTCGCACAAACCGCCGCTCAGGAGAAGTCGCTGATCTTCGCTTCTATTCAAGTCTCAAACGTGCAGGGTTTATTCAGGGAGTTCAAGGCGCGAGGCGTGGAGTTCGCGCAGGCGCTCAAAAAGCAGGCCTGGGGTGGAACCGATTTTAAGGTGCGAGACCCCGATGGTAACGTCATTTCTTTCGTCACATACGGGTGAAATTGTGCGTCTTCGATCTTGTCACCCACCCCCTCTCGGAGCCAAAAGTCGAACCCCGCGGGAGGTTGCTTTTACTCGAGACCTCAATCTCGAAATTTGCCTCTGCACTGCTCGGATGGTAATCCATTAGAATCAACCGAGGCGGCTAAACTTGGCGGCGGGAATTACAACTCGGGTCGGGGCTGCGGTAGTTGACCTCGATCGCATTCATCTGCCGCTGTCACCCGACGCCGCGCGGCGGATGATTCGCTGCCCCGATGAGCAACTGCCCGAGCTTCTGGCGGCAGCAGTCGAGGCCAAGGAGCAATTCAAGCCGCGAATAATCACCTACTCGCGCAAAGTCTTCCTTCCGCTGACGAACCTGTGTCGCGACTATTGTGGCTACTGTATTTTTCGCCGCGACCCCGGCCAGCCCGGCGCCCACACCATGACACCGCAAGATGTGCTGGAAGTGGCGCGTGCCGGTGAGAAGATGGGCTGCACAGAGGCGCTGTTCAGCCTGGGTGACAAGCCCGAACTTGCGTTCCCGGAAATGCGCGAGACATTACGACGGTTGGGATACAACTCGACTCTGCAATATCTGGAATCGATGTGCGAACTTGTGCTGCGGGAGACCACGCTGCTGCCACATCCCAATCCCGGTCTGCTGAGCGCGGAATGGATCGCCCGTCTGGCGGCAGTTTCTCCCAGCATGGGTTTGATGCTCGAGACCACGAATGTCTCGCTGCTGGCCGCTGGAGCCGCGCATGACAATGCTCCTGACAAGTCGCCCGCAAAACGGCTGCGTACTATCGAAGAGGCCGGCAAACAAGGGGTTCCGTTCACCACTGGCCTGCTCGTCGGAATCGGGGAGACGCCCGATGACCGCGTGGATTCTCTGCTGGCGATTCGTGACCTGCACGAGCGTTATGGTCATATTCAGGAAGTGATTATTCAGAATTTCCGTGTGAAACCTGACATCCCGATGCGCGCGTGGCCGGAGCCGACGCAGGGTGAAATGCTTCGAGTCATCGCCGTCGCGCGCCTGCTGATGCCAGAAATCAACCTTCAGGCTCCGCCCAATCTGTCCGCTCCCAACTACGAAGATTTGCTCAGGGCCGGCATCAACGACTGGGGAGGCGTTTCGCCACTCACGCAGGATTTCATTAACCCGGAAAGACCCTGGCCTCATATCGACGAACTGGAGCGGCGTACGGAAGCCAAAGGATTAGCTCTGCGGCAGCGGCTTCCGGTCTATCCGGAATTCTTGCCCGCGGTAACATTGCGTCCCGGTCTGCTCGCGGATAGAGTGCGTGCCGCCTCCGATCCTCAGTGCTATGCGAGGAAAGCAGCATGATCGTTGTGCTCACCGGCGGCACCGGAGGCGCGAAGTTCGTGGAGGGCCTGCGGCAGGTGGTTCCCGTTGAGGACCTCACGTTTGTCGTCAACACTGGAGATGACCTGCGCTGGTGGGGCCTCTATGTGTCTCCGGATTTGGACTCGATCACCTACGCGGTGTCAGGTCTGCTCAGCCGGGAACGAGGCTGGGGAGTGAAGGGCGACACGTTTTTCTGCCTACAGGCGATGGGCGAATTGGCCGAGCCGACCTGGTTCCACGTTGGCGACCGCGACCTGGCGATTCATCTGTTGCGATCTAAGATGTTGGCCGACGGCAAGACTCTGACCGAAGCGACCTCGGAGATTTGCGCCAAGCTGGGCGTGCAGGGGCGCATCCTGCCCATGAGCGACTCCCGGATCGAGACCAGGGTTGATACGCCGCTGGGTGAACTCAGCTTCCAGGAATACTTTGTGCAACGTTGGTATCAGGATCCGGTGAAGGCGGTGCGATTTGCCGGAGCGACCGAAGCCGAGCCCGCGCCCGGAGTGGTTGACGCGATCATGGCCGCCAGCGCGGTAATTCTCGCACCGAGTAATCCGAGTACCAGCATCGGTCCGATCCTCTCCGTGCCCGGCATCCGAGATGCACTCCGAAAGACGGGAGCGACAATCGCTGCTATAAGCCCGATTGTGGGCGACGCGGCGGTTTCTGGTCCGGCAGGAATTTTGATGGCGGCGCAAGGACTCCCGGTTTCGATCGCAGGAGTGGCGCGGGCCTACGAGGATTTCGTCGACATTCTGATCGCCGACCTGCGGGACGCGGAGGTTGCCGGGCAGCTCACCGGTGGCGGCTTGCGGGTACACTGCACCAACACCATCATGCGAAGTGCGGATGACAAAGCCAAACTAGCCAGGACCGTACTCGCCTTGCTGACGGCAGAAAGTACGGCAAAAGCAGGTGCGGATTCATGATTCTGGTTCCGGTGAAGAATCTGTCTGGCGCAAAGCAAAGACTGGCTTCGCTGCTGGACCAAGCCACTCGTACGGAACTCGCGCAGGCCATGCTGCTCGACGTGCTCGAAACGCTAGCTTCATGGCAGGGCCGGCCAGAAGTCGCGTTGGTCACCAGCGATCCATTTGCCCGCGAATTGGCGCGGCGCTTCGCTTTTGAGGTGATTCACGACGCTGCCAATCGCAGTGAGACCGACGCAATTGAAATGGCCACCGGAATTTGCCAAGCGCGCGAGATGAACTTCACGTTGGTCATCCCCGGCGATATTCCGCTGATTCAAGCCTGGGAGTTGCAAAGAATTCTGGAAGTTGCACCGGAAAGGGGAGGATCGGTGCTGTCTCCGGCAGGCGATGACCGCGGTACGAATGCAGTGTTTCGACGGCCTGCTGGACTGTTTCCCCTAAGATTTGGGAACGACAGCTTCAAACCGCATCTCGCTGCGGCGCGCGCCACCGGAAAGCCAGTTGTGGTGCTTCCTCTTCCCGGCATCGCGCTGGATGTGGACGTTCCCGCTGACTTGCGGCGGTTAGTCTCTCTACCTGGCGAAACCCGTTCGCAGCGCTTGGTTCGCAGGTTCGATCTGGCGGATTTACCCTTGGCAGCGAACGAATAACGAATAATGACGAAGGCATCTTTGCTTCGCGGGTTGCAGATTGTGCCAGTTCCCTTCTCCGAGGAGATTCGCCCCGGCGACCTTCTGGTAGAGAAACTTCTAGGAGCTCTGAGGCGAAACAGGTTGTCGCTGAAGGCCGGCGATATCCTGATCGTAAAACACAAGGTTGTATCGAAAGCGGAAGGCCAGTTGGTGGAACTGAACAAGATTAGACCCTCAGCCAGTTCGCGAGTCTGGGCGCGGCGTTACGGAGTGGATGCCAGGGTCATTGAGCTGGCGCTGGGCCAGAGCCGGCGAGTGGTGCGGCGCAAGCGTGGCGTGCTGATCACGGAAACCCGCCACGGTTTGGTCTGTGCGAATGGCGGGGTGGATGTGTCGAACGTCGATGGAGGGCGGCACGCGCTGTTGCTGCCGAAAGATCCGGATGCCTCGGCGGCACGTGTGCATCGCGGGCTCAAGAAAAAGCTGCGGCTGGCCATTCCGGTGATCATTACTGATTCTTTTGGGCGGCCGTGGCGCGAAGGGCTCACGGAGGTCGCAATCGGTGTGGCCGGAATGCAGGCTCTCCACGATTATCGCGGCGATCATGACCCGTCCGGCTATCCCCTGCGGGTTAGTATCGAGGCGGTGGCTGACGAGTTGGCTTGCGCTGCTGGATTGGTTTGCGGCAAGCTGGCGCGTACGCCGGCGTGCATCGTGCGCGGATTCAAGTACACGCGAGCACGGGGTAGAGCGCGCGACCTAGTTCGGCCGGCGGCGGCGGATTTGTTCCGCTAGGCTTATGGAGGAGAATTTGTGACTCGACCGCTAACGCAGTTCGAACTCGAAAGCTTTCCCGACCGCGAATGGCCCGAGGTTGCTCCCCGCCTCGGCGGAGGAGTGCGGGCTGCCATTGAGCAAGTAATGGAAACGCTGGACGGTGGCGTGCTCACGCGAGAACAATGCCTGCTGCTGGCAAATTCCGAGGGTCAAGACCTCCTGGGCTTGCTGGTGGCCGCAAACCATCTGCGTCGGGAACTCTCCGGAAATTTGGTGACCTACGTCGTAAATCGGAACATCAACTTCACCAATGTGTGCTTCGTGGGTTGCAAGTTTTGCGCCTTCAGCCGCGGCCCCCGCGAGTCGGACACGTATTTTCTGACTCCGCAGCAGGTAGGCGAAAAAGCGCTGCAAGCGTGGGAAATCGGCGCCACCGAAGTTTGCATTCAAGGCGGCCTGCCACACGGCCTCCCTCCCTTTTACTATCGCGATATTCTGCGCGCGGTGAAGAGAGTGACACCGCGCATGCACATCCATGCCTTTTCGCCGATGGAAATTGCCTACGGAGTGGAACTCACAGGCATGCCGCTTGGCGACTATCTCCGCATGCTGAGGGACAATGGGCTTGACACTCTGCCGGGTACGGCGGCCGAGATTCTCGACGATGAGGTGCGTTTCGTTCTCTCCCGCAACAAGCTCACGACTGAGCAATGGAAGCAGGTGATCCGGACGGCCCACGGATGCGGAATCCGCAGCACCTCCACATTGATGTACGGACACGTGGAAACAACTGAGCATTGGGTCAATCAACTGCTTTTGTTGCGAGACATACAGGGTGAGACGGGTGGCTTCACCGAGTTTGTGCCGCTGGGTTTCGTACATCAAAACACGCTGCTGTTTCATCAGGGTATTGCGCGGCCGGGGCCAACCCTGGCAGAGCATTTGAAGATTCATGCGCTGGCTCGGATATTGCTGGCCGGCGCCATCAACAATATTCAGGTGTCGTGGGTAAAGCTGAACCGCAGCCTGTCGCAACTTTGCTTGCAGGCCGGCGCGAACGACTACGGCGGAACTCTGATGGAAGAAAACATTTCCCGCGAAGCCGGAGCTGCGGCCGGCCAGTACACCAGCCCGGAGGATTTCCAGTCATTGATTCTTGAAGCGGGGCGAATTCCCGCTGAGCGCAACACCACCTACACCAGAATCAGCATCAAGTTGCCGTTGGAAGAACTGGTATCGGAGCATTCCCTGGAACCGGAGTTCGCATGAGCCGCACGATCGCGGTTCTCGGAGGGACCGGAGCAGAGGGCTTCGGTCTGGCTTTACGTTGGGCGCAGGCGGGTGAGAAGGTAATCATCGGTTCGCGCGATGCCAAGCGGGCGCAGGAAGCTGCCGATAAAATCAGGCAGGAAGTTGGCGTCAGTGCGGACGTATCCGGGATGGAAAATGCCGCCGCCTGCGCCGCCGCGGACCTCCTGGTACTCACCATTCCTTTTGAAGGCCACGCTGCTCTGCTTAAGCAGTTGAAACCCGTTCTTCGACCGGGAAGCATCGTAGTAGACGCAACTGTGCCTTTGGCTGCTAGCCTCGGGGGACGGGCCAGCCGAACCCTCGGGGTTTGGCAAGGGTCTGCGGCGCAGCAAGCAGCGGAACTGGTTCCGAGCGGAGTTTCTGTAGTAGCCGCGTTCCAAAATGCGGGTGCAGAAGTACTGAACGGCAAGGGGCCGGTGGACTGTGATGTCATCGTCTGCGGCGACGACGCGGAAGCCAACAAGACCATCCGCGCGCTCGCCGCAAAGATTCCTGGAGTTCGGGCCATTGACGGCGGCCACCTGGAAAACGCGCGCATTCTCGAGCAAATCACGGCTCTGCTGATTGGATTGAACATCCGTCACAAAGGCCACGCTGGGATTCGCATTACGGGTTTGCCGCCTGCCGCCTATACCGGGAGCTAGAACAACTTCCTCTGTGCCACAGTGTCCTCTGTGGATACAATCCTCGCAGGCTAAATCGGCAATGAACACTTCGCCACACAACGGCGCCGCCATCGAATTCCGCAACGTTTCCTATGGTCTCAACGGCGGGACCGAGGTACTCCGCGATCTGAATATGGAAATTCTTCGCGGCGAAACCCTGGTGTTGCTGGGGCGAAGCGGTTCCGGAAAAACCACAACTCTGAAGTTGATCAATCGTCTGCTCATCGCTACCGAAGGCGAAATCCGCGTGGATGGACGAGCGCTGCCCGAGTGGGATGTGATCCGCCTGCGACGCATGATCGGTTACGTCATCCAGGAAGCCGGGCTGTTTCCTCACTACACCGTGGAGCGCAACATCGGCCTGGTTCCCACGATTGAGGGCTGGCCGGTTGACCGCGTTCACCAGCGAGTGCAGGAACTACTGCAACTGGTTGGGCTGGAAGAACGAATGGCGTCGCGATATCCGCGAGAACTTTCCGGCGGGCAGCGGCAAAGAGTTGGAGTAGCGCGGGCGTTGGCAGCCGATCCTCCTTTTCTTCTGATGGACGAACCCTTCGGAGCTCTTGACCCTCTGACTCGCGCGGAACTGCAGAGGGAGTTTCTCGCTCTGCAAGAACGTCTGCAAAAAACAGTGGTCTTCGTGACTCACGATCTGCGCGAAGCGCTGCTCCTCGGTTCCCGCATCGCATTGCTGGAAGCAGGGCGACTGGTCGCCGTTCACACCAAACCGGATTTTATGGCGTCGACTCACCCGCTGGTGGTTACCTATAAGCAAGCCTTCGATGCTGGTCTTGGAGAGCATTCATGAACTTCTGGCAATTCATGTGGCAAAACCACGCGGAAGTGTTCGAACTCACGCTTGAACACTTGTGGCTGGTCGTGATCGCGACCGGACTGGCAGTTCTGCTCGGAATCCCGCTGGGCATTCTGATCACGCGTCAGCCGTGGCTCGACAAACCGATCCTGGGAGGCGCGAACATTATTCAGACCATTCCCAGTCTCGCATTGTTCGGTTTCCTGCTGCCTGCGCCCTGGATTGGAGCACGCGCCGATCGCCTGGCCATCCTCGCTCTTATGCTGTACGCGCTCCTGCCGCTGATTCGCAACACCTACACCGGCATCAAGGGCGTGGATCCGGCAGTGGTGGAAGCTGGACGCGGCATGGGATTGACGGACCGCCAACTGCTTTTTCAGGTCGAGTTGCCATTGGCGTTGGGAGTGATCATCGCGGGTGTGCGAGTCGCGACGGTCATTTCAGTTGGCCTCGCGACGATTGCCGCTGCCATTGGCGCCGGAGGATTAGGCGAGTACATTTTTCGCGGCCTTGCTATGGTGAACAACTCCGTGATTCTGGCGGGTGCGATTCCCGCCGCGCTGATGGCTCTCGCGGCTGACATCGGCCTGGGGTGGCTGGAACGAAAACTCAGTCCCCACTGATTAAGGGATGAATGAAATCAAACCGCGGAATGGTCGCACTCTTGTGCCTGGCTGGCCTTCTGCCGGCCTGCGGCCCTCCGCGCGAGAATCGCATTGTTGTCGGCTCCAAGAACTTTACCGAACAGTTGATCCTCGGTGAACTGGTTGCCCAGCAGATCGAAGGCAAGACGCGGCTGCCAGTCGAGCGGCGCTTCTATCTCGCGGGAACTTACATCTGTCAGCAGGCGATCCTCGCGGGACGAATCGACGTTTATCCCGAGTACACGGGCACGGCGCTCACTGCTGTTCTCAAGCAAAAAGCAGAAGGAAGTGCTGAAAGCGTATATCAGCAGGTAAAGAGCGAATACGCCAAACAGTTTCAGCTCAGCGTGGGCCCCGCTTTCGGCTTCGATAATACCTTCGCCATCGAAATTCGCGGCGAGGATGCGCGGCGACTCGGACTAAGAACCATTTCCCAGGCTGCACCTTACGCTCCGCAGTGGCGGGCAGGGTTTGGCTACGAATTCATGGAGCGTGCTGACGGCTATAAAGGCCTGGCAGCAACTTATGGCCTGCGTTTTGCCGAGTCCCCGCGAATCATGGATCTAGGCCTGATCGCCCGGGCCCTGAAAAACAAGCAGGTAGACCTGATTGCCGGCAACATGACGGACGGCCTGATTCCGACTCTGGACCTCTTTGTCCTCGAAGACGATCGCCATTACTTTCCTCCGTATGAAGCGGTGCCCATCGTTCGGCAGGACGTCCTTGCCCGGCATCCTGAGGTAGGGCAGGCGCTCGCTACGCTGGCGGGAAAAATCTCTGATGATGACATGCGGCGGCTGAATTATGCCGTGGATGGGGAGCATCGGGATGTGAAGGAAGTAGTGAGGGAGTTCCGACGAGGTAAGGGCCTTTGAAGCTTTTTATCACGCTATGCGTGACACCTTACATCAGCCACAGCGCATCCACATCCACAATCACTTGCGTACGAGGAATCTTCTGCTGCACGGCGTAAGCCAGCATCGTCCGTAACAGCGCGTTGAGCTTCTCCCGGCTCGGGGACTTCAGAACGAAGTGATAACGGTAGTCCCGCTTCAAGCGCACTATCGGCGCGGCGGCCGGCCCTAGGACACGAATCCCTTCATGCCGGGTTCTCTCGAACCACTTGCCCAGAATGCCCGACCAGGTCAGCGCTTCGTCCAGCTTGTCGCTTCTTACTAGAACATTCGCCAGCGAGCTGTAGGGCGGATAGTGCATCCAGCTGCGAAAGCGCAGTTCCTTTTCGTAGAAGCCCGTAAAATCGTGTTGCGCGGCGTATTGCACGGCGTAGTGATCCGGGAAGAAAGTTTGCAACACCACGGTGCCGGGAGTCTGTCCGCGCCCGGCGCGTCCAGCTACTTGAGTTAGAAGCTGAAAGGTGCGCTCGGCAGCGCGGAAGTCCGGGAATCCCAGAGCCGCATCGGCTCCCACCACGCCGACCAAGGTCACTCCGTGAATGTCATGCCCTTTAGCGATCATCTGGGTCCCCACCAGCAGGTCAAGCTCGCCCTGGTTCAGAGCGTTGAGCGCGCGCTCGAAGTCTTCGCGTCCCCGCACGGTATCGCGATCCAGGCGGCCGATGCGGGCCTGCGGGAACAAACCGTGGAGCAATTCCTCCAGCTTTTCCGACCCAGTCCCGAGGAATTGCACATACTCGCTGCCGCACTCACCACAGACTCGCGGCACCGGCGTCATGAAACCGCAGTAGTGGCAGACCATGCGATGAGAGCGCTTATGGTGGGTCATAGCCACAGCGCAATTTCTGCACTCCAGATGACTGCCGCAGGCCCGGCAGAGCACCAGCGGAGAGTATCCGCGGCGGTTGAGCAGCACCATTACTTGTTCCTTGCGGTCGAGGCGCTGCCTGATTTCTTCTGTCAGCTTGCGGGAGATCACCTGCTCGTGTCCGGTTTCCTGAAATTCCTGCCGCATGTCGATAATTTCGACTTCCGGCAGCGGCCGCTTCTCCACACGGTCGGGCAGTTCGAGCAATGTGTATTTGCGCTTGGCGGCGTTGAAATAAGACTCGAGAGAGGGCGTCGCCGACCCTAGTACCACAACGGCGTTAGCCATCTTGGCCCGCACCACGGCAACGTCACGAGCATGGTAGCGGGGCGTTTCCTCTTGTTTGTAAGAGGAATCCTGCTCCTCGTCGACGATTATCAAGGCCAAGTCTGAGACCGGAGCGAACACACCGGACCGGGTCGCCACTACGATGCGGGCGTCTCCCCGCTTGATACGATGCCATTGCTCGGCGCGTTCCTGGTCGGAAAGCGCGGAGTGCAGCAGAGCAACTTCGTCACCGAAAACCTGATGAAGATTGGCGGCTGCTGCCGGGGTGAGCCCGATCTCCGGAACCAGCATGATGGCCGAGCGCCCTGCTTCCAGCACCGACCGCATGGCTGCCTGATAAACAGCGGTCTTGCCCGATCCAGTAACTCCATGCAGCAACATCCCGGAGAATTTTCTTGCGGCAACCTCGCTAAGAATGAGGGCCAACGCTTTTTCCTGCGCGGAGTTGAACTGAAAGTCTGGCGGCAATGGCGTGGCCTTCACCGTTGACACTGCGAACTTCGCTGGCGCGGTAACGATTTCCACCAGTCCGCGTTTCGCCAGCGTCGCGAGCGTTGTTCGCGGAACCTCCAACGCCCGCAGCGCCTCGAGCGCGACGCTGCCCCCAGCGGCGGCGAGCGTGTCCACCAACTGTTGTTGATTGGCATTGAGTTTGCCTTCGGCCGCTTTCAGCACCGCGACTTTGATGGTGCGCTCCGCATCGCGGGCGTCAGACAAGTCTTCGCGGGCAATCCACTTTTTGCGTACCATGCCGGCCAGGACGGATTTCGTTATGTGGGTGGCGGCACGCAGAGTTTCTTCGCGCGCTAGTTTGCCCTCGCTGATGCAGTCGAGCACTCGGAACTCGGCCAACTGCTCCTGGGGTGTCCTGCGAGCCCGGGCCGACGACCCGGACGTGCCCGCGCTGTGCAAAGCTGCGCGCCCAGCATCAGTGATGCGGTAGCCGATGACCCGTTTGAATTCCGCCGCCAACGGGAGCATGCTGCGGAAGGCTTCACCAAGCGGCGCCAGATAGTAATCGGCAATCCATCTGCCCAGTTGCATGAGTTGGCTGTCGAGCACCGGCGTAGCGTCCAGGACACTAATGACGTTCTTTGCCTGGACCCTGGGCACGCGTCCATGAAGCTCCGTGACCACGCCGGAGACTCGCTGCTGACGGAACGGTACCAGCGCCCGCCCGCCTACCACGGGCGTCATTCCTGCCGGAATGCGGTAGGTGAACACGGTGTCGAACGGGCCGGCTACGGCAACGTCGCAGAATTCATGCATGGTACTGATAGGAAATGTGTTCCGGCCGCCGGAAACTTCCGGCTCCTGCCCGAAAGGCCTAGCTTCAATCATGCTAACAGCGAAGGCGTGTTCACCCTGAGAGACAGGAATTTTACAAACCCGTTACCGTCCGCTGACAATCCACTTTCGCATCCGTCCTATCATTCGGCGATTCACAAATGTATGCTTGGTTGAGTCGGTGTCCGCGTGACCGTACCAGCCTGGACCCTAAACCTCTCGTCGATTTCAAGGAGAAGCAACATGCAACGATGGTTCAATCGCACTCTCACTTTAGCCGCATCCCTCGGGCTGGTTCTGATGTTTTCTGGCGCAGCCCTCGCACAGTACACGAATGTCCTGCTGGACTCAAATGTGTCCGGCCATGGACACCTTGACCCCCTGCTGGTGAATGGCTGGGGATTGGCCTACCTGCCCGGTGGCGCGTTCTGGGTTAGCGACGAAGGTACCGGATGGTCAACCCTTTATGACGGCAGCGGAAACCCGCAGAGCTTGCAGGTGATTGTTCCCTCCGCGAATGGTCAGACCGCTGGCTCGCCTACCGGGATCGTCGCCAACAATTCCCTACAGGGGTTCCTGGTACGAGGCTGGGCATCGTATTTCTTGTTCGCGACCCTGGACGGAACCATTCAGGGTTGGTCGCCGATCTCTCCCAGTTCGTCCATTATCGCTGTCAACAACTCAAGTACGGGTTCCAGCTATACCGGTCTGGCCATCACCAACAGGTCCTCCGGAAATATGATCTATGCCGCCGATTTCGCCAATGGCAAGGTGGACATGTACGATAGCAATTTCAAGCTGGTCAAGTCCTTCACCGATACCAGCCTTCCCAAGAACGCGACGCCTTTTGGCATCCAGGATATTAATGGCAAGCTCCTGGTTGCGTACGCGGACGCCGCCGGTGGCCCGAATGGGGTCATTGACGTCTTCACCGAAGATGGTGTGTTTGTTAAGCATTTTGCCCACGGTGCCCCGTTGAACCAACCCTGGGGCATGGCGCTTGCACCGAGTAATTTCGGTCCGCTTAGCAATACTCTTCTGGTTTCCAACAATCTCAACGGCGTTGGCGACGTCAATGGCTTCAATATCAACACCGGGAAGTTCGTTGGCACAGTGACTTCCAATGGCAAACCGATCCATATCGACCAGATCTGGGGAATCGAGTTCGGGGGCGGTAGCCCATTGAACGGCCAGACGAACCAGCTTTTCTGGGCCGCAGGGCCGCTTAACAACGTGGATGGCGCCTTCGGTTACATCGCACCGCAGTAGCCTGTAAACAGCTGCACGTCTTCACGAGCCAGACGGCATCTCCCCCACGGGTAGATGCCGTCTGGCTCGTTTGTTCCGGCAACCGCCTCTGCGAACGCAGCCCTAAGGCTCTGGCCGCAGGTTGCAACCACTTCGCGACTAGCGACCCCGCAGGCTCCCTGCTAACATCCCATTGATGGCCCTTCGCAAGGTTGGGAGAAAAAATCCGAAAATGCGCAAGGCTCCTCGCGCCGCAGTCTCAGCCTCCAGCAGAATGCCGGCTGAACTGGTGATCATCACCGGAATGAGCGGATCGGGAAAAGCCTCAGTGTTGAAGGCTTTTGAGGATCTCGGCTACTACTGCGTGGACAATCTGCCGGTCGGGTTGATCCCGCGTTTTGCGGAGTTGGTGGGTCAGTCCTCGGAAATCAGGAGCACGGCGCTCGTGGTCGATGTGCGCGAAGGCGCGCAATTGGAAGACCTCCCGGCAATCGTGAAATCCGTGAAGCGGATGCTGCCGACTAAAATGATTTTCCTGGAAGCCGCAGACGCCATACTGGTGCGCCGTTTCAGTGAGACTCGCCGCCCGCACCCATTGGGTCGGGATACGCCTGTCAAGGCGTCTTTGGCCGCTGAACGCCGGCACTTAAAAGCGATTCGGGCGCTGGCTGACCTGGTCATTGACACCTCCAAGTTCAATGTCCACGAACTGCGCGCCCACATCACCGAGCGTTTTCAAAAGCGCGAGTCGGACAAGAATATCCTGGTTTCTTGCGTAAGCTTCGGTTTCCGGCACGGCGTGCCCGAAGATGCGGACCTGGTGTTCGATGTGCGTTTTCTCCCAAACCCGCATTTTGTGCCGGAATTCCGGCCGCTCACGGGACGCGATCCTAAGGTTGCGAAGTACATTCGCTCGTTCCGCCAAACCCGAGAGTTCATCAAACGCATTTCGGGGCTGCTCATCTACCTTCTGCCGCACTACATTCGGGAAGGCAAGAGCTATTTGACCATCTCCTTCGGCTGCACCGGCGGCCAACACCGGTCAGTAATGATCGCCGAAGATGTGAGCAAACGATTGCGAGATGCGGGGTATCGCGTAAAGGTGGTTCACCGTGATAGTCCGGGGTAGAAACTGTCGCTGGCGGCTGATCGTCAGCCAACGACGAACGACCATCGACTCAAGTAGAATGAGATCTTGCTACGCATGCTGATTCCATTCGCTGCAGGCCGCGCCTGGCTGCGCATGGGGAGCCCCCGATGCGGCAACTGACCCGTCTCGTCCGCTACGTGCTGCCCTACCTGTTGCAGTTAGTGCCGGGCGTGTTGTTGTTGGCCGGAGTCGGTTTTCTGGAAGCATTCCGCTTGGTGCTTGTAAAGCCGATACTAGACCGGGTGCTGAACCCGTCGTCCGGCTCCGAGAACATTCAACTCTTCACCATCCCGCGCACAAATCACGTTGTCTATCTACAGCAGTTTGTCCCCGCCCATCTTCACAATGCCTGGACGATTGTGGCCTATGCATTGGTGGCATCCACCGTCCTTAAGGGGTTCTTCGATTACGGGGGCACTTACCTGGTGAATCATGCCGGCTTCGGCATGATCACCGATCTGCGCAATGATCTCTACAACTCCGTACTCCGGCGATCGGCAGCCTTTTTTCAGAAACACACCACCGGGACCCTGATCTCGACCATCATTAACGACATTGAACGGGTGCAGTACGCCATGTCGAGCGTGCTGGCAGAATTCCTGCAACAATTCTTCACCTTTCTATTCACTGCCGTGGCCGTGGTTTTTCTGGGGCGCAATCTCGCGTGGGTGTTGCTGCTGTTCATCCCGTTCATTATTTTCTCCGCCGTAAAAATCGGCCGCCGCGTGCGTCACACGACCCGGCGGGGCCAGGATAAGCTGGCCGACATTCAGAACATCCTGCACGAGACCATCACCGGCAACCGCATCGTGAAGGCATTCAGTATGGAGTCCTGGGAGATTGCGCGTTTCCGCAAAGCCGCCAGCCGGTTGTTCCGCGCCAACCTCCGCTCCGTGGCCGCAGCGGCCATCAGTTCGCCCCTGATGGATATCTTTGGGGCGGTTGCCATCGCTCTGCTCTTGCTACTCGGCCGGCAAAAGATTGTCCATAACGAATTTACTCTGGGAGCATTTGCCGCATTTATTGCGGCGGTGTTCAGTCTTTACAACCCGGTTCGCAAGTTTGCCCTGTTTAACAACAATCTGCAGCAGGCCCTGGGTGCCTCGTCCGAGATCTTCAAGTTCATGGACTCTCAGGACCAGATCCGCGAAAAACCGGCGGCCAAACCTCTGCCTCCGTTTTCCCACAGCATTCGTTTTGAAGATGTACGCTTCTCCTATGAGGGAGATGGCGAGGAGAGCCGTGAGATTTTGCGTGACATCCATTTGGAAGTCAATGCCGGCGAAGTTCTGGCGGTCGTGGGCTCAAGCGGGGCGGGCAAGACCACCCTGGTGCACTTGATTCCCCGCTTCTTCGATGTTACTTCCGGCCGCATACTGATTGACGGCCGCGACGTCCGCGACACGACCATGGCATCGCTGCGATCGCAAATTGGCGTGGTTTCCCAGGACACAGTTCTTTTTAATGATACCGTGCGCAATAACATTGCCTATGGACAGCCGGACATTCCCCAGAGGATGGTTGAAAGCGCAGCCAAGGCTGCCTTGGCCCATGACTTCATTCTGGGACTGCCCTCCGGCTATGACAGCGTGATCGGAGAGCGGGGCGTACGGCTTTCCGGTGGCGAACGCCAGCGCCTTGCCATCGCCCGCGCTTTGCTGAAGAATGCTCCCATACTGATTCTTGACGAAGCCACCTCTGCGCTGGACAGCGAGTCGGAGGCGCTGGTGCAATCCGCTCTGCACAATCTCATGACCGGACGCACGGTGGTCGTGATTGCGCACCGTTTATCCACGGTGCGAAGGGCCGACCGGATCGTAGTGCTGGAGAATGGGACCATAGCGGATATTGGCCGCCACGAAGATCTGATGAAGAAGCTTGGCACTTACCGGCGCCTGTACGATCTGCAATTCGTTGACCTGGAACCCGCAAAGCAGAGTGCGGCTCCGGTGGGTAACCATTGATGCCCATCCGCTCCATGACCGGTTTCGCCCAGGTAAAGGGACAAATCAACGGCCAGCTCAGTTTCACGCTCTCACTCAAGTCGGTGAATCACCGGTTTCTCGATTTGCACTTCCGCATGCCGTCGGATAGCGACGATCTCGAGATGAAATTGCGGCGACGGCTGAAGGAAAAATTGGCCCGCGGCCATATCGAGCTGACCCTGAGTCTGGAACGGGGTGCGAGCGAGAACTTCTCGCTTAATCGTGAATTGGTGGCCGGGTACATTCATGCGTTTCGTGCGGCAGCGGCGGAATTCAGGTTGGCAGCGGACCCGGACCTGAATGTTGTCCTGCGCATCCCGGGTGCGTTGGAGTCGGGGGTGCTTCCCGCCGATGGTGAACTGGAGCCGGTGGTGCTCGCCAGAATGGAGGTGGCCCTCGCCGCTTTGAATGAAATGCGCGAAGAAGAGGGACGCGGCACTGAGCGCGAGTTGCGTCAACGCATGGCCGGCGTGCAACGGGCCCGAGAAGAAGTTGAAAAACACCGGCAGGCGACTTTACGGACCTATGCCGACAGGTTGAAAAGCCGCTTGCAGGAGCTGATTGGCTCCCAGATGGAACCGGAACGGATTTTGCAGGAAGCGGCGCTGCTGGTGGATCGCAGTGATATTCAGGAGGAACTCGTCCGCCTGGATGCACACGTCAGGCATTTTCTGGCCTTGCTCGACCAGGGTGGGGAGGTAGGCAAGAAGTTGGATTTTCTGTTGCAGGAGATGAACCGCGAAGCCAACACTCTGCTTTCGAAGACCTCGGGGCTGGCAGGTGAGGCCTTGACCATCACCGAGTCTGGACTGTCGATGAAGGCCGATATCGAAAAAGCCCGCGAACAGGTGCAGAACCTCGAATGACCGCGGTCTACATCATTTCCGCGCCCTCGGGATCGGGCAAGTCGACGCTGGTGGACAAAGTGCGGCAGATCGTCCCCAGCCTGGACTTTTCCATTTCATACACCACCCGGCCCCCGCGCGGCAACGAGCAAAACGGGCGGGAGTATTGCTTCATCAGGCGCGATCAATTCGAGGCGATGATCCGTAACGATGAGTTCCTGGAGTATGCCGAGGTGTTCGGCAATTACTACGGTACAGCCAAGGAGGTTCTGGCGAACGCCAAGAGCCGCGGGCATGACTTGCTGCTCGACATCGACGTGCAGGGAGCGGCACAGATCAAAAGCAAACTTCCGGGCGCAGTCAGCATCTTTATCCTGCCGCCGGACCGCAAGACGCTGGAGTCACGTTTGCGAAATCGCAGTCTGGATGCGGAAAAGGTGATCCAGAACCGGTTGGCCACGGCCAGCCGTGAGATTGAGAATTACATGAAATACGACTATATTCTGGTTAATGACCGCTTGGAAGAATCGGTCGAGACCCTGAAAGCGATTCTTCTGGGAGAACGGTTGAACAGTTCAGGAGCGCAGTTATCGGTTGCCGACAAGGATCTGCTGGCCAGAGCTGAGCGCTGCCGTTTGGGCAACGCGCGCGAACGGCTGCAGCCGATCTTGGCTTCGTTTGTGGCAACCGCAACCCCCGGTGGACGTTAGCAACAAGGGAGAACACCATGAAGTTGATAGAAGGATTTGACAGCAACTATCGCTACATTCTGGTGGCGGCTCGCCGAGCCCGGCAACTGCAAGGCGGCGCGCCGCCGGTGATTGATACCAGTTCCCGCAAACCCTGCCGAATTGCGCAGGATGAAATTCGCGCCGGCAAGGTGAAATGGCTGATTCCGGAAACCCCGAAATCGGCGGCTGAGATTGCCAACGAAACCCTGGAGAAGGCACTGGGGCAGGAGTGAGCGCTGTCTCATGAGAGTAGCACTCGGTGTCAGCGGCGGAATAGCAGCGTACAAAGCAGCCGAGATTGTGCGGTTGTTGCAGGAACGCGGCATCCGGGTGCAGGTCGTCATGACCCGCGCCGCACAGGAATTTGTACGGCCTCTCACCTTCGCTGCTCTCTCCGGCGAAAAAGTCATCACTGATATGTTTGCCGGAGTGAGCGAGCAGCCGAACATTGATTCCGCGGTGGAACACATCGCAGTAGCCCAATCAATCGACGCGCTGCTGGTGGCGCCGGCGACGGCCGATGTTCTGGCTCGGTTCGCGCAGGGCATTTCTTCCGATTTTCTGTCCACGCTATATCTAGCTACTACCGCTCCCGTGGTCGTTGCTCCGGCCATGAACGTGAACATGTGGAACCATCCGGCGACCCGAGCGAATCTCGAAATCCTGAAGAAGCGCGGAGTGAAAATCGTCGAGCCGGGAGAGGGATATCTGGCCTGCGGCATGACTGGGCCGGGGCGGCTTGCGGAAAACGACCTGATCGTTGCGGCGACGCTTGAGGCCTTGGGCGCGTCGCAGGAGTTGGCGGGACAAACGGTTCTGATCACGGCCGGGCCTACGCGCGAGAAAATTGATCCGGTGCGCTATCTTACCAATCGCTCCAGTGGGCGCATGGGATATGCGCTGGCGGAGGCTGCGCTGCGTCGGGGAGCTCGGGTGCTGCTGGTGAGCGGCCCTACAGCGCTGACGCCGCCGGGGGCAGCCGAAGTCACACGAGTGGAATCTGCGGAAGAGATGCGCCAGGCGGTGTTAAGGCTGTTGCCGGAAGCGACGATCGTAATCAAGACCGCCGCGGTCGCAGACTATCGTCCAAAATCTGCGGCATCGCAAAAAATCAAGCGTACCGGGCCGATGGCGCTTGAGCTTGAACCTACTACCGATATTCTCGGCGACATCGCGCGACATAAGCAGTCGCAGATCGTAGTCGGCTTTGCCGCTGAGACTCAGAACGCCCTCGAAAACGCGCGCAAGAAGCTGGCGACGAAATCGCTCGATGCCATTGTGGTAAATGACGTTTCGCGCGAAGGCGTCGGTTTTGATTCTGATCGCAATGCCGTGACTATCATCACCCAGCAAGAAGTCGTCGAAGTGCCCGAGACTACCAAGTGGGAAGTGGCGCAGCGGGTGCTGGACCAGGTGGTCAGGCTGCGGGAGCGGAAGCCGGCGTTGAAAAGTTAGGAGCCACCCACAGGACTCCGTCCGGTCCCATGAGCCTGCTAACATTTGCGTGCGAAGAAGCGAGTGTGTGAATCTACGAACGGGACTCACCATGAAGCTGAACCCGTGCGCGCGGATAGCCCTATCGATCGGGGCGATTGTATTACTCGTGGCTGGCGCTGGACAAAGCCGTGACCTGCGACTCTTCTTCGGATCATTGGCTGGTTTTCTTGTTCTAACCTACGTTGCAGGTGGCGGTCGGCTTCCATGGAGGGTCGGACTTCGCGACTACCTGTTCTACATACTCATCGCATTAACGATGTTCGCCTGCGTGATACTGTACGCGCTACACAGCGCCCGCGCGACGCGATGAGGGAACAGACAAAGGACCCCTGCTTTTCCGCCCACTTTCCTGATAGTCTCGTTCTCGCATGCCTCGGACTCTCGATCCCCAACTCAAAAGCGCGCTTGCCGAACGCATCCGCTACTATCGTGAACTGGGGATTTACGATTTTTATCAGCGGCCGGTCGCTGGGCCGACAGTAGAATCTTCCCAGGAACTCCAGCTGGAATCACGAGACGACATGACTCCTAAGAGCAAAGCTGCAGTCGCGGTTGTGGAAGAAGACTTGGCTGTTGCGCCCAAGGCGGAGGCCGGCGTCGCCGATCCGGTCGTGGCGTTGCGGCTGATCCGTGAAGATCTCGGCGATTGCACCCGCTGCCCCCTGCACAAACAGGGGCGAAAACAGATCGTCTTCGGCGTGGGCAATCCGCAGGCCGAGTTGATGTTCATTGGCGAAGCACCGGGTGCGGATGAAGATCAGCAGGGCGAGCCGTTCGTGGGGCGAGCCGGACAGTTGCTCAACAACATGATCAAAGCCATGGGGATCAGGCGCGAAGATGTGTACATCGCCAATATCATCAAGTGCCGGCCACCGGGAAATCGCACGCCCGAGCGGGATGAGTGCGACACCTGCTCGCCGTTTCTGATGCGGCAGATCGCGGCCATTCAACCCAAGGCGATTGTCGCTTTGGGAGCGGTGGCGGCGAAGACACTTCTGGCCATCAACGCGCCTATGTCTGGGTTCCGCGGGCGCTGGTTCGACTTCCGCGGGACGAAGCTGGCAGTCACCTATCATCCGGCGTTCTTGTTGCGCGATCCGCGGCAGAAGAAAGAGACCTGGAAAGATTTGCAGATGGTGATGAAGGAGCTGGGGCTGGCGGTGCCGGCGAAGGGCGTGGAGTAAACCGTTCGGGCGTACGACCTCGCAGCTTCGTACCATGTTGCATGGCTACGACTAAGGCTGGTTCGTATGAAACGTCTTTTGAGCTTCGAACTTGTTGCCTGGTTGGTCAGTTGCGCCTCACTGTTGGCCGAGAGCAGCGGTCCATTGGCTGAGGGACAGCTGGCGAATTGGATGTCATCCAGCGGTTCCGCAGTGCAGACCCCATTAACCAACGCTCCAGCAGTGCTCACGTCGAGCGCCGAAGAGCCAATTCCGGCGGCTCAAGTGATGAAAGTATGCAGCGTCAAGAACCCGCCCCCTTGCGCCACGCCTCCACATGCTGTCTTCGCACCGGACCCCGAATACTCCGAGGAAGCTCGAAAGGCGCATTACCAAGGGAAATGCTCGTTGCGAATGATCGTTGGGGCGGATGGCAGGGTACACAATGTAAGGGTATATCGGGCGCTCGGTCACGGCCTGGACGAAAAGGCGATCGAGGCCGTGGAGCAGTGGCAGTTCGAACCCGCCACGACGGAAGGCAAACCCGTTGCAGTTCAGATCAGCGTAGAAGTGTCCTTCCATTTGTATTCGGGCCCACCGCTGGTTGTATCGCCAAACACAGCTCACATGGCGATTGGTACGAAGCAACAGTTTTCGATCACTGCGAACGCGGCCAAGGGTGGGATAAATTGGAGTGTTAGCGGTTCTGGTTGTGCCACGTCGTCATGTGGCAGCATCTCTGCGGATGGGCTATACACTGCTCCTCCTAGCATCCCAAACCCCGCGACCGTAGTTGTTACAGCTATCTCAGCGGGAGATCCGGCCAAGAGAGGTTGGGCGTTCATAACAGTAGAGTCAAGTCCGTTGAAGTAATTACACTCGAAACGGCGTCGTCAGTAGCCTTGCCGGCAGAGTTATCACTGCCCACACAAGCTTCAAGGCTCCCTCAACCGCAATTCCTACTAACCGGAAGGGCAACAGGAACAGCCACACCAGCGGATAGAGAATCAGCGCGAACAGCGCCAGAGGCCAGCAGATCAGGAATAAGATGCACCACAGAAAGAAAGCAGCCATGACGGACCTCTTTGTCTTCTTATTTATTTTACGCAGAATGTTGCGGAAAAGTTCCGGGGCGGCGATTGGGTGCTCCTGCAGGCGCGGACGCCCGCGCCTACATTATGCGGCTAAGTGCTGGTTGAGAAAGGCCAGCGTGCGCAGGCCGGAATCGCGCCAGATTTCTCCGTTGAAACCGTGGCCCACGCCGGGGTAGATTTTCATTTCGTAGGGAATCTGCTTTTTCTCCAGCATTTGCTGTAGATGATAGGCTTCGGCGACCGGCACGGTTGCATCCTGCTCGCCATGCAAGATCAGCACCGGGCAGAAGCGGCGCATGAACAGCTTCATCTCTTTGGGAAATCCGCCGAAATAGTCCACGACAATCTTGACGCGCGAATCGATGGCGGCGGCCGAGAGCGCGAGATAGGCTCCGAGCGAAAAACCCAGCAGGCCGATGCGCTCGGGGTCGACTGCCGGTTGACGGGCCACGAAGCTGACCGCATCCCAGAGAGTCTTCATCCATGCGGGGAAATGGCGGAAGACGGTTTGCAGGCTGTCAATTTGGGTAGTGTCGGTTCGCTCGAAATAATGCAGCACATATACGGCGTAGCCCTGAGCGGCCAGAAGGCTGGCGGGTTCGGCCATGCTGGCGTGGCCGCCACCGGAGCCATGCAGTCCGATGATCGCCGGAAAGCGCTGCCCGTTGGCCGCAGGCAGAAAGCAATCGAGGCGGATAATTTTGTTGCCGCTTTCGAAGCTGAGTTCGGATTGGGAGATGGAGTGTAGCATTCAGCATTCAGCCGTCAGCATTCAGCCCCTCAGGATCGGGGCTCTGCCAACCGAGCTTCCGGGGGAAACTTTCTTTCGCCGCTACACGGCTCACGGATTTCTCACTTCTTTCCCACGGCTTGCGCCGTGGGCTCTATTCTTTCGCCGCTACGCGGCTCAAAAACCGAATGGTGTGGGCTAAGTGCTGAACGCTAAGTCCTAATGCTAAGCGCCAAAAACTACCCGCTTACTGCCGCCAGCCCTGCTAGTCTCGCCAACGTCTCGCCGTACGGCGCTCGGGCAATGCCGCGCTCGGTCACAATCGCAGTCACATATTTCGCCGGAGTCACATCGAACGCAGGATTTTCTACCGAGGCAGCGTCCGGCACCATTTGCTTGCCGGCGATGTGGGTTACTTCTTTGATATCCCGTTGCTCGATGGGAATCTTCGTGCCGTCGGGCGTCTCCATGTCGATGGTTGAGAATGGAGCCGCGACGTAGAACGGTATGTCATGTTCTTTGGCCAGCACTGCGACGCTGTAGGTGCCGATCTTGTTGGCGACGTCGCCGTTAGCGGCGATGCGATCAGCCCCGACGACGATGGCGGCGATTTTTCCCTGCTTCATCATCGCTCCGGCCATATTGTCGGAAATCACCGTGGTGGGAATTCCATCTTTCGTTAACTCCCAAGCGGTGAGGCGCGAACCTTGGAGAAATGGCCGGGTCTCGTCGGCGTAGACGTGGATTTTCTTGCCTTGCTCAACCGCTGCACGAATCACGCCGAGCGCGGTTCCGTAGCCGCAAGTGGCCAAGGCACCGGCATTGCAGTGCGTGAGCACGCCACCGCTGGCGGGCATGAGCATGGCGCCGAAGCGCCCCATAGCCTGGTTGGCAGCGATGTCTTCGGCGTGCATGCGCTGCGCTTCTTCGATGATGGCTTTCTTGATTTCGGGCAACGGACGAACTCGGAGAGCTTCGAACTTTTCGCGCATGCGGCGAATTGCCCAAAAAAGGTTAACCGCCGTAGGGCGGGTCTTGCCGATGACTTCGCAACAGCGCTCGAACTCCGGCTTCAGTTCGCCTACGGTGCTTGCTTTCGAGTGCTGGACTCCGAGGGCGATGCCCATGGCCGCAGCCACGCCAATTGCGGGCGCGCCGCGCACCACCATGTTGCGAATCACGTCGGCGACCTGATCACAAGTGCGGCAGGTGACATAGGTTTCTTCCATGGGCAGCTTCGTCTGATCGATGAAGCGTACGCCGGATTCGGTCCATTCGAGGGTTTGAATCATTTCAGTCGTTGGTCGTTCGTCGTTGGTCGTTAGTCTTGGCCACTACACCCTGTGCGCGGCGCAGCGGTTTCTTGGCATGTTGGTCACCGCCTGCCGCCCGCAAACCTCGCAGGTTGCAGCCACAGCGAAGGTTGCAGAAGACGCGATACCCTTAACCGGCTTATGCACTTTTCTCACATCATTCGCGGTAAAGATCGCCACGAACGGCGCCGGCGATGCAGCCTGCTCCACATTCGGACGACCATTGGCTTCTTCGCGTTCCACCAGGCACATCACGCCGATAACTTTGAACCCGAACTCGCGCGCGGCCTCAATCGCCTGGACGGTCGAGGCTCCGGTGGTGCAAACGTCGTCGACGATTACGACCCGCGCACCTGCCTCGCGAAATCCTTCGATTCGCTGCCCGGTTCCATGCTGTTTCTCGCCTTTGCGCACCAGGAAACCGTTGATCTTTCCGCTGATCACGGCCACAGCGGTAACAATGGGATCGGCTCCCATGGTCAGGCCGCCGATAGCCTTTGGCTTCCATTTACGCTTCTGTATTTCTTGCAGAAACACTTTGCCAGTCAGCTGTGCTCCTCGTGCGTCGAGCGTGGTGGTGCGGCAGTCCACGTAATAGTCGCTGACGCCACCGGAGGAGAGCTTGAACTCGCCCAGGCGAAAAGACTTCTTGGCCAACAGGCGCAGCAGTTCCTGGCGAGCGGAAGGCATGAATTCCTAAGATAACATGTGGAATCCCTACGCTTTCGCAAAGAACGCGGAAGGAGGGGGCGCCCGCTAGTTGCTCGTCGCGGTCCTGCACTATTGGGTCAGGCGTTCCAGGTGGCGAAAGCCATCGGTGCCGACGAAGAGCGCTACGGAAAGTGTGGTGTTATAGGCTACGTGAATGAGGAAGCCTGGTGCGACGGACTTGGTTACAGCGCGAGTAATTGTCAGTGTCAATCCGACGAGAAAGACCACCAGTACCGGTCCCCATGCGTGTCCAAGTTGTGGGGCGTGGATCAGTCCAAAACTCGCGGAGGTAAGAATAATGGCGATCGCGGTCCCCAGGCGGCGTACCAGCACGGGATAGAGAAATCCCCGAAAGAATAGTTCTTCCATCAGCGGAGCCACGGCCGTGCCAAAAAGCGACAATGCCCAAGCCTCCTGCGAGGTGCGAAAGAAGCGGTCCATGGGCAGCTCTTTGGGCATGGGCAACAGATGCGCGAAGGCTTGCAGCGCCACCGACAACACAAACCCAACCACCAGATAGAGCGGCCAGCCGCGTGGCCACCGCCAGTGTAGCTCGCGCCAGAACTCATGGCCGGGAACACGCTTGACCACGGCTGTCATGAAAGCCAGAACCAACAAATAAGCGAGGAATTGCGCTGCGACAGTAACCAGTGGAAACTGCACCACTTCTATGAATGCCGTATGTGGATATAGGAGCCGTTGAGCCGCGACAGCTGATAGAAGCAGAAACATGACAATGGAAACGATCGTGAGCAGCGCGATGCGAAGCACGTCCCAGCCGCTCCAGGCGGGGTCTTCGGAGGCTGAAGGTGTGGCTGGGAGTGGCGATTCCGGAAACGAGGGAGTACTTGGATCAGGCCACGGATTTTGGAAAGAAGACACGGGATGGAATATCTCGAATTTACACGAAAAGAAGAGCTAGTGCAGAGAGCGACCAAAAGCTTTCATCGCAGAGGTCGCCGGGAAATGCTGCAGAGATCGCAAGGAAAGACGGGGACTTCCGCGTTGATCACGCCGTCGAGAGACTCTTTTCCGCGTTTCTGCCAAAGTACTGTGCCAGTGCCTGACCGGTGTACGACTTCTTGTTTCTTGCGACCTGCTCCGGCGGGCCTTGGGCAACGATCCGTCCGCCGTCTTCGCCGCCTTCAGGGCCGAGGTCGATGATCCAGTCGGCGTTCCGGATTACGTCCAGGTTGTGCTCAATGATGATGATGGTATTGCCGAGATCGGTAAGCCGGTGCAGCACGTCGAGCAATTTCTTGACGTCATCGAAATGCAGTCCGGTAGTGGGCTCGTCAAGCAGGTACAGAGTCTTTCCGGTCTGCCGCTTACTCAACTCGCGCGCCAATTTAATACGCTGAGCTTCGCCGCCAGAGAGCGTTACCGCCGACTGCCCCAGGTGAATATATCCCAGGCCAACATCCACCAAGGTCTGCAATTTCTGTTTCACTTGCGGGATATTTTCGAGAACCGGCAGAGCGTCAGCCACCGGACTCTCCAGAAGATCGGCGATGGAAAATCCCTTGTACTTCACCGCAAGTGTTTCATGGTTGTAGCGTTTGCCGCCGCAGACTTCGCACAGCACGTAGACATCGGGAAGAAAGTTCATTTCGATGCGGCGCTGGCCCTCGCCCTGGCAGGCTTCACAGCGTCCTCCTGAGACATTGAAGGAAAACCGGCCCGGCTTGTAACCGCGTTCGCGCGATTCCGGCAGCATGGCGTATAGATCACGAATCTGGGCAAAGACTCCGGTGTAGGTGGCGGGATTCGAGCGTGGCGTGCGTCCGATGGGAGATTGGTCGATGCGAACGACTTTGTCGACGTTCTCGGCCCCTGAAATGGCCTTGTGCGCTCCGGGTTCTTCACGCGAGCGATAGAGAGCCTTGGCTAGAGCGCGATACAAGATGTCGTTTACCAACGTTGATTTGCCCGATCCCGAGACGCCAGTCACAACGGTCATCACGCCTAACGGGAAAGTAACGTCCAAATTCTTCAGGTTGTTTTGCCGCGCGCCTAGAATGCTGATACCGGCACCGTTCGCGCGACGGCGTTGCAGGCGCATTTCAATGCGGGCGCGTCCCGAGATGTACGCTCCGGTGAGCGACGCGGGCACATTCATGACTTCCCGAGGCGTACCGTGGGCCACGAGTTCGCCGCCATGGCGCCCCGCACCGGGTCCCAGGTCGATGACGTAGTCGGCGCGATTGATGGTTTCCTCGTCATGCTCGACAACCAGAACTGTGTTGCCTAAGTCGCGCAATTCTTCAAGTGCGTGCAGCAGGCGGTCGTTGTCGCGATGGTGAAGGCCGATGGAGGGTTCGTCGAGCACGTAGAGAACACCACGCAGTTTCGATCCGATCTGGGTCGCGAGACGAATCCGTTGACCCTCGCCGCCGGACAGCGTCGCCGCCGACCGGTTGAGCGAGATGTAGCCGAGTCCAACCGCGTCGAGGAATTGCAGTCGCTCGACAATCTCAAGCACAATCCGACCGGCAATGAGCGCTTCTCTTCCCGAAAGTTTGATTTTTCGCGCCGCTTCCAGCGCCTGTGCCACCGGCAGCCCGGTGAATTCCGCGATCGACATGCCGTTGACCTTGACCGCCAGGCTCTCCGGACGAAGCCGCTGGCCGTGGCAAAACGGACAATCCGTGGCCGACATGTAGTCCAGGAGAAAATCACGGTATCCATCGGAGGTTGATTCCTCAAGCGCACGTTTGAGATAGGCCAGGATGCCGACGAATCCCGTCTTGCCGCTCTTGCCTGCCTCGCCGTTGAGTAGCAGGTTTTGGATCTTCTCAGGAAACTTCTCGAATGGCGTGCTCAGATCGAAACCATGGGCGGCGGCGGTGATCTGCAACATATGAACCAGGTTGTGCGAGGCCGAACCCGGACCCAGGCCGCCATCGAGTAATGGCTTCGACCAATCCGTGATGACTTTGCCGGGATCGAAATCGTAGCGGCTGCCGAGGCCGTGGCATTCGGGGCAGGCGCCGTAGGCGCTATTGAACGAGAACGACCGCGGCTCGAGCTGCGGCACGTTGATGCCGCAATCCGGGCAGGCCAGCTTCTCCGAGTAAAGCTGTTCTTCCCCGCCGACGACGGCAACCTGCACTAGTCCTCCGGCCAACTTCATGGCGAGGCCCACGGAGAGCTCCAGTCGATGCTCAATGCCCGGCTTCACCAGCAGGCGGTCAACCACCACTTCGATGGTGTGGTTCTTGCGTTTATCGAGAGAGATCTCATCTTCGAGATTCATCAACTCGCCGTCCACGCGGGCACGCGTAAAGCCGTGCTGCACCAATTTCTCCATTTCCTTTTTGAACTCGCCTTTGCGGCCGCGCACGATCGGGGCAAGGACCATGACCCGGTCTTCAGGCGTAAGCGCCATGACCCGTTGCACGATTTGTTCGGCCGATTGCCGAGTGATAGAGCGGCCGCAGTTGGGGCAATGCGGTAATCCAATGGAGGCAAAAAGAAGGCGAAGATAATCGTAGATTTCAGTGATCGTCCCCACGGTGGAGCGCGGGCTGCGGCTGGTGGTTTTCTGCTCGATGGAAATCGAGGGGCTCAGCCCGTCAATGGCGTCGACGTCGGGACGCTCCATCTGATCCAGAAATTGGCGGGCATAGGCGGAAAGCGTCTCCACATAACGGCGCTGTCCCTCGGCGTAGATCGTGTCGAAGGCAAGCGAGGACTTGCCCGACCCGCTCAGACCGGTAATCACCGTCAGGGCGTTGCGGGGAATGTCGACATCGATGTTCTTCAGATTATGTTGGCGCGCCCCGCGCACCGAAATCTTCGTGATTGCCATAAGCCCCGAGGTAATGCCCTTCCGTAACGTGGACGAGTCAGCAGAAATGTTGGAAAGTGAGGGTGCGCAACTCTACTCACGTATCTTATTTGCTAACAGCAGCCAGCGTCAACGCGGGTAGATTGAGAAAGCGCGCTGCCGGCGGGAAACCGGCCGGAGAATCGGGAATTGTGGCTGCGGCAATTCATTCATAAGAAAGTGGGCTGAACTTGGGTGGCTTGTTGAGTGCTTTTGTACTCTTTTTTGCAGTGATATTGGTCGTAGCGACGGGAATACTGGCGGCCTACGCCGCCGTGATCGGCATTCTGTACGCGCTCTCTCCCCGATCCTTCGCGCGTACCGGCGAGTCTTCTGTGGTCGCTCCGGGGCGGGCTCGCGCGGCCCATGCAAGCGGACACTGAGATTTTCCTCCCTCGAATCCTTCTGCTCACACTACTCAGCGAACTGGCCTGAGCACGGGTCAAGAAACGGAAGGTCAACCTGCCAATGCGAGAGGGGTCCGACCCCAAATCTCGTCCCGCGCCGAATCGTCATCACTGCGGTTGGGGTGGCTGAATACCGCCGGGTGGCGGCATTCCGCGCGGAACCTGCAGGCCTGGGTTAATTCCCAACTGTTGCTGGCGCTGCTGAATTTGTTGTTGTATTTCCTGCTGATGCTGCTGCATGTCCTGCAACATCTGTTCCGGGGTCCGGGCGTTGGCGGGCGGCTGGGCGAACGGATTTTGCGCCTGATCCTCTGCCGGAGTTGCCGGGTCTTCGGCAAACAGGTTGTTTTCTTCCGCGCCCTGGTCGGCTTGATCCTCAGGAACCATCTCGGGGTTTTCTGCCGGAGCCGGAGCAGCAGCGGAGGCAGTTTCGGTTGGGGGCGCCCCTTGTTCGGGGGTGCCGGACTTAAGGTACAGGATCACATGCTCGAGTGCTCCGGGATTGGTGGCCGACCCCAGCAAAACATAGTTAAAATGGGATCCGTTCAGCAAAGCGGACAATACGTCTCGCGCCGGACCGGGGCCAAAATTGCCGGCAACACGCTCGGTGGCGTTGGCTGGAACCTCCACGGCAGCTCCAGTCTGATTTCGCACCGCGCGCAGAATGTCCCCTAGAGTGCAATTCTGCGCAGCAATGGTCAACTGCCCGTCGCGGAAACTAACCTGCGGAGGGACAGCCGGCATTTGTTCAGGCCGAAGGGGCACAGTTGCCGCCGGTTGAGATGGGGTAACCGCAGGTGCGTGGAGCGCCCGCGCAGTTCGCGCCGTTCGACGCGAAGCCGGTGCCGGGGTCGCATCAACCGGCCCCCACTGCATGGCTAGGCACGATCCTACCGCGAGCCAAACGGTAGTCGCGACAAACAACATCCGACGCTGCATTCATGCACCTTCTGTTGGGGGAACGCTCGGTCCGCCCATCCTTGCAATATACTTCCCACAAAATTGTAGCACTGCCGCTTGCACAAAATCCTTGGAAAAAGCGGCTCGGGAGCGGGCATTGGGCGCGGGTCTTCCGGCCTATTGCCGGGGCGCATAGTAGCCCTTGCGGGCCCGAACCTGAGTGTCTTTCTTGACTGAAGTGATCTCAATGGGGCGGTAGCGGCCATCGGCTTCGAAGTCGGCCGGATGATACGAGATGGCATACTGGCTGCGCAGCTCATCCTCGATGGCGGCGAACGAGTTTTTGACGTCCTTGGTCTTGTAAGGGAAAAATGCGCGGCCGCCGGTCCAGTCAGCGAGTTGCTGCAAGGCAGTGTCGCCGCGAAGAATCAGCCCGCTGTCATCGGTGGAGATGGCATAGATGATGACTTCGGCACGCTCAGCCATCTCAATGGCTTGCATGGCAGTGACTTCACTCTGATTGTCTTCTCCGTCACTGACTACGATGATGGCTCGCCGCATCGGGCGGGTGTCCTGCTCCTTGGCTAGCTTGGTCTGGCAAGCGAGATAAATGGCATCGTACAACGCCGTGCCGCCGCCATTCTGCAGGTGCTGAACCCCGGCAGCCAGCAGCGCGGAATCATCGGTAAAATCCTGCGTGACCAGGCTGTGGGTGTTGAAGCCCATCACAAACGCCCGGTCAAAATTGCTCCGAAGGGTTTGTTGCAGAAAAGCTACCGCAGCTTCCTGCTCGAATGCAAAGCGGGTGCGCACCGAACCGCTGGTGTCAATCAAGAGCCCCAGCCGCAGGGGGAGATCGGTCTCATGTCTGAAGTTCACGATCGACTGAGGCGGCTTGTGGTCGTCGAGAATAGAGAAGTCTTTCTCGTCCAAATTGCGGACGAATCTGCCGCGCTTGTCGGTGGCGATGAAAAGCAGGTTGACTTCGTTGACCCGCTTCTTGATGGTCAGAACAGATTGATCGGAAGGGTCGGACTTCACGCTCACCGCGGGCCCCGGCGAAACCACGGAATGATCTGGCGTGAGGTAGGTGACCTGTGCCCGCGCCGCTAACAGAGCAGCGACCAGGGACAGGGTCCCGAGAAAAAAATACAGCTTCGTGTACTTCATTCCACGTCCAAGTGGCGCAGGGTCAACTAACCCCCGCCGCATGATACCCCGGAAGCTAAGATGCACGTCAGGGGCCGAAAGTCCAGCTCGGGCTGGCTGCTGTGACTCTAGGAGACGCCTCGGCAGGATGCCAAGTTACAAAGGGAGCACCCATTTGGTCATGGAGTATCGCGTGCTCTTCAGCGCAGAGTAGAATAAAGCTACAACAACATTTCTAAGGAGAATCCATGAAAACGATTCTGGCACTGCTTCTGACGTGCGCGATGCTTACCCCAGCCTTCGCCGCGGACAATGGCACGGAGGAAGACCGGGTGGAACAGTCCGGTGAAGTGCTCAAGGAAATCCTGAATATTCCGGATGATATTCCCCAGGACCTGCTCGACAAAGCGGAATGCATTATCGTGTTGCCGTCGGTGAAGAAGGCCGCGTTCGGGATCGGCGGCAGTTATGGTCGCGGAGTGATGATTTGCAGGAGCGGTGTGAACTACACCGGACCCTGGGGACCGCCGGCGTTGTACGCCTTGGAAGGCGCCAGCATCGGTTTCCAGATCGGCGGACAAGCGACTGACTTTGTGCTGCTGGTCATGAATCCCAAGGGCGCGCGCTCGCTGTTGAGCAGTAAGGTCAAGCTCGGCGCTGACGCGTCGGCTGCTGCTGGTCCAAAAGGCCGCACCGCGGAAGGTGCCACCGACATCGTAATGAACGCGGAAATCCTTTCCTACTCGAGAAACAAAGGATTGTTTGCCGGCATCTCCCTGGAAGGCTCGACGCTCCGTTCCGATGGCAGTGCGAACGAAAAACTCTACGGACAGACCCTCAGTGCCCGGGACATCATTCGCCGAGGCAAGGTGAAGGTACCCAGCAGCGCCGCGGAGCTGGTGGCGCTGTTGAACAAGAAGAGTCCCAAGAACCGCTCCGACCCAAAATCGTTGCAGTAACAAAATTGCGGAGGATGGGCGCCCCGCCCATCCTCCCGGTTAGGAAAAAGCAATCCCCGACTCCATCATCCGATGCCCCTGGGCCAGCAACGGCCTCTCCGTGCGCTACCACGATGAAGAGTGGGGTGTGCCTACGCACGACGATGGCAAGCTCTTTGAATTTCTTCTGCTTGAGGGCGCTCAGGCTGGGCTGAGCTGGGATACGATTCTCAAGAAGCGTGAGAACTATCGTGCTGCTTTCGATGGCTTCCGTCCCGCAAAGATCGCTGGCTATGATCGCCATAAGGTACAGGTTTTGCTGCGTGATCCGGGCATCGTGCGCAATCGGCTGAAGATCGCCTCGGCGGTCAAGAATGCGCGGGCATTTCTTAGCGTGCAGAAGGAGTTCGGCAGCTTCGACCGCTATATCTGGCAGTTTGTCGGCGGTGAACCGAAGCAGAATTCACGACGCTCGTCGAGACAGGTGCCGGCGTTCACTCCGGAATCGGATGCCATGAGCAAAGATCTGAAGAAACGCGGTTTCACTTTCGTCGGTACCACGATTTGTTATGCCTTCATGCAGGCCGTGGGCATGGTCAACGACCACCTGACCGAGTGCTTCCGCTGGCGCCCGCTTAGCCGCTAGCGAATCCGACCAATTCCGGTATACTGGCGCACCGTCTCGACTCGGGGGAGGCGTCTCACATGCCGGCAGTCAGCGCTGGGCCCATTGCGAGGACCGCCGAGGTTGCGATCCGCACTCGCGGCCAGATCGCTGCGCGGCTGCTTCCCTTCCTGTTCATTCTTTACGTCGCCAATTATCTCGACCGCACCAGTGTGGCCTATGCGGCGCTCGAGATGTCTCGCGACCTGGGCTTTAACGACCGGGTGATCGGGCTGAGCGCCGGCATTTTTTTCGTCGGATATGTCGCCTTGCAGATTCCCGGCGCCCTGATGGTGGAGCACTGGAGCGCCCGCCGCTGCGTTGCCGTGATCATGATGGTGTGGGGATCGCTGACCGTCCTGACCGGACTCGTGCATTCTGCGAATCAACTCTATGCGGCGCGGTTGGTGCTGGGTGCGGCGGAAGCTGGCTTTTTTCCCGGTGTGATGGTTTACCTGAGCCATTGGTTCACCTGCCAGGACCGCGCCAAGGCGACGGCAAACTTTATGGCAGCGATCCCGTTGTCGTTCATTCTGGGTTCGCCGCTTGCGGGCTGGATCCTCGGGCACCACTGGCTGGGTATGCAGGGCTGGCGCTGGCTCTTTGCCCTTGAGGGCATGCCAGCGGTGGTGTTGGGCATGGTCGCCTACTTCTACCTGACGGATTGGCCCGCGGAAGCCCGCTGGCTCCCACCAGAGCGGCGCGAATGGATCGTGAAGGCGCTCGAAACGGAGAAGGCCGAAGTGCGAAGGGTCAGTTCATGGCGGGCACTGCGCTCCGGTCGAGTTCAGTTGCTGGCAGCGGCGGCGTTCACCGAGTACTTCGTCTTCTACTCGCTTGCGTTCTGGTTTCCCACCATTCTGAAACGCTGGACTGGGATTTCCGATGTGCGCATCGGCTGGCTGGGAGCGATTCCGTACCTGGTATGCCTGGCCGCGATGGTATTCAATGGCTGGCATTCCGACAGACACCGTGAACGACGTCTGCACTCTGCCATTCCGGTGCTTTTCGGGACGATTCCGCTGCTGGCTCTTCTGGCGATGCCACGATCGCTTGGGCTGATCATTGCCTTGTTCAGCATGCTGGTTGTCATCCAAGCGTTTCTTCCGACTTTCTGGGCGCTGGTCACCGAGAGCCTCTGCAAAACTGAGGCGGCGACGGCGGTGGGCTATATCAACGCGGTGGGCAGCATTGCGGGTTTCGCCGGGCCGTACGCGTTCGGCTACCTGGCCAATCGGACGGGAAGCTTTTCAGCAGGATTGACCACAATGCTGATCAGTTGTGCGATTTCGGGCCTGCTGCTGCTCAGGGTGCCGGAAGCGCCTAAATCGCCAGCCTAATCAGGCTGAGTTCGCCCCTCAGTAACCTGGGTAACCTGTGAGTCACCGGGGCGGTGTGGTATAAAACCAGCAGTACCAAGCCAAAACTTAAAACGGAGAACTGGCCAATGGCCGGAGTCTGCCGTGGCTATTGAGGAAGGTCCTTGAGTTTCATCAACTTTGCAGCCCGGGAAATCAATTGCAAGATCGTCTACTACGGCGCCGGGCTGGGTGGAAAGACGACGAATCTCCAGTTCATCTACCAGAAAACTGCGGAACAGCAGAAAGGGAAGATGATCTCACTGGCGACGGAGACCGACCGTACGCTGTTCTTCGACTTTCTGCCGCTCGACCTGGGCTCGGTACGCGGCTTCAAGACCCGCATTCACCTCTACACCGTTCCCGGACAGGTGTTCTACGATGCCAGCCGCAAACTGATTCTGCGCGGGGTGGATGGCATTGTGTTCGTAGCCGATTCCCAGCAGGAGCGCATGGACGCCAACCATGAAGCCCTCGACAACTTGATGGACAACCTCAAGGAGCACGGCTACGACTTCAAGAAAATTCCCTACGTGTTGCAGCTCAACAAGCGCGACCTGCCCAACATTCTTCCCGTGGACAAGCTGGCAACCGAGTTGAAAAGGAAAGATGAACCCATGATCGAAGCCATCGCCTTCAAGGGCAATGGCGTGTTCGAGACCCTCAAAGAGATCGCCCGCCAGGTGCTGGTGGAGTTGAAGCAAGGATCGTAGTCCGCTCAGCCTCGCCCCGACAGAAAAGCCAGATCCATACCTCCCTGGGACGGGGTCCAGCGATTCTACCAACTGCAGCAAACTGTTGCACAGCCGTTAGTTAGCCTTTCCCTGCTTGGTTTGTTCGGTTTTCCGAACAAGAACCATTTTCTTTTATAAGTCCCCGCGAACCGGTGTATAGACCACTCGGTTGCATTCGTCCGTCTCTGCACCCATTGCAGTCAACCTTGCACAAGGAAGAAGGATGAATATGAAAGTCGCCGCAAGAAGTTTGCTGCTGTTCGCGCTCGCCACGTCCCTCGCCAGTGCCGCCACCAACAACATCCCACAAGTTCAACATGTGATCGTGGTCGTCCAGGAAAATCGCACGCCGACCAATCTGTTTCATGAAGACGCGCCATTAGCTGCCAACGGGGCCCACGTCGTCCCGCCGAACAATCAAGGACTCTGCGCGGGGTCATCCCCAGTCACGCTCACCGGGGTTTCAAACCCTGAATGTTTTGACCCTGACCATTCGCATTATCCCGCGTGGGTGAACACATATGACGGCGGCAATATGGATGGAGCCTGTACCATCCAGGTGGGCGTGCCTACGGGGTGTAGCCTCAGTCAGTGTCCCAGCGGTAATCAACATTTTTGCCCTTACACTTACATCCTGAACACGCAGTCGAACGGCTTTATTCAGGCGCCTTACTTTCAGATCGCCGAGCAGTACGGTTTTGCCAACTGGATGTTCCAAACCAGCCAAGGGCCGAGCCAGCCCTCGCATCTGTTCCTATTCTCCGGGACCTCAGCGCCAGTCTCGAACGATGGAGATCCGCAGATGTATTGGAAGTGGTTTGCGGCGGAAAACGTACAGAATGATCGTGCCGGCGATGGCGCCGGCTGTACCGCCGCCACTAACTCAATCGTGCTGGAACTGCCCCCGCCCCCGATCATCCCCTATCAGCCGGCGGAAGAGCCCGGGTACAATTCGGGATACCCCTGCTACAACCACAACACCCTGACCACCCTGCTCGAAGCCTCAAACCCGCAAATCAGTTGGCGGTATTATTCGGCAGCACCGCCGGGAACCGGTTTCGGGATTTGGAACGCACCCAACATGATCCAGGGTATTTGTGGGTCGACAGGGCCGGGCGGGAGTTGCGCTGGGACGGACTACACCACCCACGTCGTGGACGGAAATCCGGGCGTCGTGTTGCGAGATCTGGGGGTCACACGGCCGGCAAACACGCCGTGCACGCTCCAGCAGGTGACCTGGGTGATTCCTGACGGGAACTGGTCGGACCACCCGGGCGCTGGCGCAACTGACGCGGGCCCCTCATGGGTCGCATCCATCGTCAATGCCGTGGGCGGTTACGACAATTCGGGCAACAAGCTTGCGGACCAGTGCTACGACACCGTCGGGACCCAGCATGTTCCGTATTGGCAGGACACGGTTGTGCTGGTCGTCTGGGACGATTGGGGAGGCTTCTACGACGACGTTCTACCGTGGAACTGTCAGCCCGGCCCAAGCGGAGATTGTACCGGGTACTTCGGCGGTTCGGGCTCTCAGTATGTGTACGGCTTCCGGGTGCCATTGCTGGTGGTTTCGGCGTACACGAAACAAGTGACCAGCACAGGAGGGTACATTTCCGGGACCCCCAGTCAGGGCGGCGAGACACCGCCGTTCGTCCACGATTTCGGCAGCATTCTCAACTTTATTGAGTATGCGTTCGGGCTGACCCAGGGAGGAATCAGCCCCAACTACCGATATGCGGATTACTATGCCCCGGACAGTATCAGTGGAGGCTGTACCCAATGCGTTTACTCGCTGTCCGACTTCTTCAACTTCACCCAAACTCCACGTACGTTCAATCCGATTACCGGAGCGAAATACGCAACAAACTGTTTCCTAAGTCCGACTGCAACAGGTTGCTTCGGACCGAACTTTACTCCGCAGGACCCTGACGATGACGGAATCGACCCACAATAACGCGTTGACGTGGTACTGCGGACTGGCAGATGCTGGCGTGTCCACGCCCAGCATCTGCTGGTGTTTCTGGCGGAGCCCGGTGGTATGCTTGCTTCCTGCCCGGAGACGTGGCACTGTGCTCCCCTTTCCACAGAATCTCTTGGCAAGTGGTGCCCCATGATGCAAGTGAGATCGTTTGCCCCAGCGGTATTTCTGGTCCTGGCAGTCGCAGCGTCCGCCCAAACGGCGGACAACCGCCCGGAACAACCCGCCTATCAGGTGTTACACGCCTTCGGCTCCGGGAATGACGGCGGCGGGGTTTGGGACAGAGTGGCCTTCGACAAGCAGGGGAATCTGTACGGCACCACTAGCGGCGGTGGTGACTACGGCTACGGCACGGTCTTCGAGCTTACACCGGGGTCAGACGGCGAATGGACCGAGACCGTGTTGCACAGCTTCCCTTCGTCATCCGACGACGGGATCTTCCCCAATGGCGGCGTCACCATCGATTCATCTGGCAACCTTTACGGGGCGACCACGGAAGGCGGCGGTGGGCTTAACAAGTTTGGAATGGTCTTCGAACTAAGTCCCGTACTTGGAGGTTGGTCGGAGAGCGTGATCCATAATTTCGGCAACCCAGGAGACCCCGCATGCTGTCCCTGGGGCAACTTCATTCTCGAGCGGGGAAACACTCTATACGGGGCCGGTGGTGCCGCCTTCGAGCTCTCGCCCAGTCCTAACGGCTGGAACGAGGCTGTGCTCCACACCTTCCTTGGCCTGAACGGCGACGGGAATGTCCCCCAGGCCGCGCCAATCATGGATAGCGCTGGAAATCTCTACGGCACCACCTTCTACGGCGGGGGCGGTGGGTGCGACGCCGGTTGCGGCACGGTTTATGAGCTGCAACCGACAGGGGTAGGAATTTGGGCCCCGCATGAAACCGCGTGGCGAGAGCGCATCCTGCACAGCTTCGGTGAAGCACTCGGTGACGGCGCGTTCCCAGGAGTTGGGCAGTTGGCAATCGACGGCCGAGGGAATGTCTATGGCACCGCTGATACCGGAGGCTCGGGGCGCGGCGGCATCGTGTTTAACCTGACTCGGACAGGTGCTACTTCGGGCGGAGTTTGGGTGTATGCGATTCTGCACAACTTCTCCCAGGATGAAAATGGCTACGAGCCGAGTGGCGGCGTGATCCTGGACGCTGCGGGAAACTTGTACGGAACGACGATCAACGGCGGCTCGCCACTGTGTGGCTGCGGCGTGGTTTACAAGCTAGCTCCGCAACCGGACGGCACTTGGCAATACACGCTGCTGCATACTTTCATCGGCTCCGATGGTGCGGAGCCGGATGCAAACTTGACCATCGGCCCCGACGGCAACCTGTATGGCACGACAGCCACCGGAGGCTCAGGCGGCGGAGGCGTAGTCTTCCAGATCCAGATCGCGCCGTAGGCGGCAGAGGCGGAGTCCTATGCGAACGAACGGACTGCTGCTGATTCTGGTCATCGCTCTGGCAATGACAGCGCAAGGCCAATCTCAATTCCAGGTTCTGCACGACTTTGGCTCCGGAAATGACGGGGCTGGAGTCTACGCTAGCCTTGCCTTCGATAAACAAGGGAACTTATACGGTGCGACAAGCGGAGGAGGAGACTACGGTTACGGTACGGTGTTCGAGATATCGCCAGGATCGAACGGCGAGTGGCGTGAGGCGGTCCTGCAGAGCTTCAAGAACGGCGACCCGAAGGGGAGCGAACCTATGGGTGGTTTGGTCGTCGATAGCTCTGGGAATCTTTACGGCACAACGGAAAGCGGTGGAGCGTATCACCTCTTCGGGACGGCTTTCAAGCTGGTACCGCAGCCGGATGGCACATGGGTCGAGAGGGTGATTCATAGTTTCGGCGGGCCAACTGACCCCACCTGCTGCTCCGAGGGCAACCTAATCATGGATCGAAGCGGGAATCTCTACGGCTCGGCTGGGTCCTCCTTCAAACTTTCCCCGAGGGCGGCTGGCTGGACCGAAGCAATCGTTCACGATTTCACGGGAAAGAACGGCGACGGGCTGGGTCCGGCGGCAGGACCAGCTATGGACTCAGCGGGCAATCTTTATGGCACCACCATGCATGGCGGAGGCGGTGGGTGTGGCGCTGGTTGCGGCACGGTTTATGAACTGCAACCGACAGGGGTAGGAATTTGGGCCCCGCATGAAACCGCGTGGCGAGAGCGAGTCCTGCACCGCTTCGGTGAAACACTCGGCGACGGCGCGTTCCCAGGGGTTGGGCAGTTGGCAATCGATAGCAGAGGGAATGTCTATGGCACCGCTGATACCGGAGGCTCGGGGAGCGGCGGCATCGTGTTTAACCTGACCCGGACCGGTGCTACTTCGGGCGGAGTTTGGGTGTATGCGATTCTGCACAACTTCTCCCAGGACGAAAATGGCTACGAGCCCAGTGGCGGCGTGATCCTGGACGCCGCGGGAAACCTTTACGGCACGACGATCAACGGCGGATCGCCACTGTGTGGCTGCGGCGTAGTCTACAAGCTAGCTCCGCAACCGGACGGCACTTGGCAATACACGCTGCTGCATACTTTCATCGGTTCCGATGGTGCCGAGCCGGATGCCAACTTGACCATCGGCCCCGACGGCAATCTCTACGGCACGACTGCCACCGGAGGCTCAGGCGGCGGGGGCGTAGTCTTCCAGATCCAGATCGCGCCGTAGGCGGCAAAGGCGAAGTCCTATGCGAACATTATTTTTGGCTTTGCTGATCTTCCTGGCAGTCGTAGCGTCCGCCCAAACGGCGAACAACCGCCCGGAACAACCCGCCTATCAGGTGCTGCACGACTTTGGCTCCGGGAATGACGGCGGCGGGGTTTGGGACAGGGTGGCCTTCGACAATCAGGGAAACCTATACGGCACCACTAGGGGCGGTGGTGACTACGGCTACGGCACGGTCTTCGAGCTTACACCGGGGTCAGACGGCGAATGGACCGAGACCGTGTTGCACAGCTTCCCTTCGTCATCCGACGACGGGATCTTCCCCAATGGCGGCGTCACCATCGATTCATCCGGCAACCTTTACGGGGCGACCACGGAAGGCGGCGGTGGGCTTAACAAGTTCGGAATGGTCTTCGGACTAAGTCCCGGACTTGGAGGTTGGTCGGAGAGCGTGATCCATAATTT
>Ga0210406_10000156_pt1 | contig 105073 bp, 98 predicted proteins | sample IncBWC30MmetaG_FD_155454 | JGI IMG/M metagenome (GOLD analysis project Ga0210406, IMG submission 155454) | Forest soil microbial communities from Barre Woods Harvard Forest LTER site, Petersham, Massachusetts, United States - Inc-BW-C-30-M | ecosystem: Environmental > Terrestrial > Soil >... | reverse complement strand
CTGATTCCAGCATTTGCCTCAAATCAGTATCCGGGTCAGGCCGTACGTCGTTACCACCCCGGCGAACAAACGTTTCACGGGTCTGAATGTTTGCATACGGCTTGGCGGCTCCCCCGGCCACCTGCACGACGAAGATTGTCTTGTCTCCGATTCGTTCGCTTCGAGTCTCGATTGGCGGAATCCGGTTCAGCTTTTGCTTCAATAGCCTTCGCACTCCGGCGAAATAGTCTGCCTCGAAGGTCACAGCCTTACGTTTGTCGTGAGGTATTTGCGCTTCGACCCCTACAATGTCGGCTTCGTCCGTCACCCCGATGAAGATGGTGCCGCCCCTAGTGTTCGCAAACGAGATGACTGCCTTCACCAGTTCAGCAGCTTTCTTCTGGTCATCTAGGCGAACAAATTCCTTGAACTCGACGGTATCGGTTTCACCTCGCCGAATCAGGTTCATTACTGTCTCTGAGTACTTAGCTCCTGCGAAGATGACACGCTCACGGGTCGTCCATGCTTCCTCCTCTGCAAACTTGTCGAGGATTTCGCCTTTTTCATCAGTGACAAAGACTCTCACCGAATTCGGATTCTGCATCAACTTGAAGTTTTGAGCGCGCCGCAGCGGCTTGGTTTTACGGTAGGTAGTTCGTCCATCCGAGGCCAACACAGAGATGGAAAGTCGTCTCGAAGTGAAATCAGCCCGAATCTTGAGGAGTGCGTCCGCAAATGTTATCCGGCCAAGCCGGGCTGTGAAATCAGGGACGAATAGAAGGAACCGGCCAAACCGGCCATCGTTGTTGCCAACAGGAACTCGAATCCAATTTGTGATGGCATCCTGCGGATTGAAAAATGGCGGAAGACCCTTCCCCACAAGTGCTTCCTGTAGCCCGGGCGTGGCATGGCCTGTGGCTCCCATTTCATATAGACAGCCGGGCCACGGGTGATACGGTGACTGGCTCGGTTCAAACGTTTGAGTGGGAGGGCTGTTTACCACTTCAAATGTGATCTCTCCCTGAGGCGTGGTAAGCCTTTTGGTGGTGTTGAACACCTTCAACAGTGAGCGAAGATCGTCACTGCTGAACACTTCTCTCCGCAACTGTATTGCGCCGTAATCTAACAATTCGTTTTTAATCTTGTCCGATATACCGCTCCGAACAACACAGAAAATCGCTTCCGTCCCCCGCATTAAAGCTTCCAGCGAGCATTGACGGAATTTCCTCGGGAAGCGATTCGCAGCTTCCCCAATAGAATCTTGAAACAGATCGGAATGCCTTAATGTGTGTTCAGTGAGCATATTCACCAAAGAATACGACGGTCAGGTTCACGAGGAAAAGCCTTCAGGTTCCTTTACGCCACACGGCACGCAGACGCAGCATTGCACCAAAGGCGAGGAAAGACGCGGGCATCGTGCCCGTATTCATGAAGAAAAATCCTAGCCAGTACAATTAGGTGGATTGTTGAATGCTGCGTTAATCGCAGCGATTGGTATTCCTAGGTTCGTCAGAATGACTCGCAGGTTGGCTTGGGGTCCGATATGGTTGGTAGGAAGAACGTGCTCATCTTGTTCTATATCTCTCACTCTGACCCTGAACTCCGGCGGGTCGGTGACCGCTGGATTCCTGCATGAGTCGATTATCTGCCAAATGGGCACAGATTCCTCCTTCTCAAACGTCGCCGCTCACTAAGAAATCGGCCAAGTTTGAACGGCCAGTTTTGCTAACCGCGCTTGCCTCTGCTTGATTTGCGTACCTTCCCACTGCGATTGCTTGGCTGTCTCTGACGTAAGTACAAATTCAGATTCCTTGAGCACCTTCTTCTTTTCTGAGAAAGAATTGTTCCCGATTAGGCTGTTCTTGCTGGCTTGCATCAACACCATATTGCCAAGACGTTTGTAAAGAGCCGAAGCAACTTCTGAATCGACGTTAGGCCAATTACTTCCTGGGTGTTCTGGAAGAATATGTTCCACGTTGATCGCACTTTCCTCGTCGTTCGGCACGTTCTCCGGTTCTGAGTCACCTTTTAATTTCAGTTCCAATGCGCGCAAGAGGTATCTCGCTATGAAATCCTGAGAAATCCTAACTTCCGAAAACGACGTCTCAAACAGCACATCGCTAGGGATTATGTCGAGCGCGGTGGTCAACTGCGCAGCGTTCTTTATCGATTGCTTGCTGACTTCCTGCGCGCGGACGGAATAATTGCGGTCCAGCAAACCACCGCGTCCGCCAACGATGAGAAACCGAACCGACCAATACACGAAGAGACGAAACGCTTTTTTAGCCTCGTTGACGGAAAAATGGCGAGCGACGGCGAACATCAACGGCCTAATTTGTTCCACGCGCAGGTCAAGGTTGATCGTTGAGAGATGCTTTCTTGTGGCGGTGCCATAGTTGTTCCACTTCGTTGCCAGAGGATTAAATAAGGCAGCGTAGTCATCGGCACTCTCGGCTGCTTCTTCTAAGAACTGTAGTGCCTTGCTTCGACTATTTACTAGAGTGCGTACCCGGTCTAAAACCTCGCGTTCTTTCGTTGGGCCTTGTTTCGTAATGAGCAAGTGGTGCACGTAAGTCACCGTAATATCACCGTGCCCGATTGATTCGAGGACCGCTATCATCTTTGCCCATTTTTGCTGACCTTCCGCGATATAGTCGTCGCCGCAAAGTCGCAGGAGGTAATTTTTGATAAGGTCTGCTTGGGACGCCTTGAGACCGCGATCATTGAGCGTTTCAAACATGACGAAAGCATTGAGATGGTCGGGAACTCGTAGCACTACTACTTGCGCGCCCTCGCGTATGAACTTTACCCATCGCTGCAAAGTCGCCGTCTTGGCAGCCTGTTTTTGATGGGGCTCCAGAATCACCTGGACGTGTTTCGTTGCAAGGTCACACGCTACTTTAATTCGCTTGTGGGATTCTCGCGATGGCAAAACTGAATGGTCACCTTCGACGATATACCGTTTGAAAAATTCGTTGTCATCGACATTCAGACGGAGACGCGGAACGGTATCAGTGGTTTCGAAATCGGTTGTTTTCAAAAATTCTTGCTCGATAGACGAAGATCGTGGATAGTCCTTTGCTGCCTTCAAATAATCCCTGATCGCAGTCAGCAAAATAGTCGCAGTCGCTAGCCTTTGCTGACCATCTGAAACTTCGGGCTCGTCGCCGCCACTCGTAAGCACAATGGTCCCGAGAAAATATGTTGGGCGGTCGTTTTCAATGGCACCGGCAAAATCGGAGAATAACTCCTGGACGTGCTCATCTTCCCAGGCGTATTCGCGTTGGTTCAAAGGGACCCCTAGGCGATTCTGAGCAAGAACCGCGCCAATCCCCTTATGCTCAAATTCAATAGCATCGCTGTGGCCCGCCATGCGGCGAATTATAACAGTGAACCGAGCGCCCTGTCTTTGATCGGTTGCCCTCCATTAGATTGAGTCCTAATTTGGGGACTGATTCTCGTTCGCATAACCTTTACTTTCATATTCTATCCCCTTGTTTTCGGGCACCCGCACCAGTCCGAGTGTGGAAGGTTTGTAGGAATAACAGAAAGAGACCTTCATAACTTCTGAATCGCTAAATACGTGTTGATATTCCACCCAGCCGTGGAACACGGCGGTATTCTCCAGTTCCTTGATTCCCTTAATCTGGTTCCTCAGATATTCATTAACATCAACGATTTCGGGAACTTCTATCGAATCGGTCGCCCCAAGCAATTGGTCAAAAGTGCGCACGCTATCCTGTATTTCGACAGTTCCACGCGAAAGACTTGTAACTCGTCCACGCGGAAGACTTGTAACTCCCTTATCAAGACAAGAATAGCTAACTCTATATCTGAGAATATGCGCAGGCGTCCTGCCCATATTCGTGAGCTTCAATTTGTGCCTCATGTGGACCCCGTTGAGTATTTCTTCCTCACTCAAAGTCGCCCAACCGCCGTCCCCTACTGGACGACACCAATGGCCAAATTTGACGCAAATAGGAACGAGTTCGGCAATGACCCAAGCCCGTTCGGTATTTATAAGAGCCTCGGCGCTTTTATCGGCAGCCTTTGCGGCCTCCTCTGACGCGCGTATCTGCGCGAGCGTTTGCTTGTGCTGCTGGGAGGCGTCAATCCGGTCCCAAATGAAGATCGCTAACAGAGCGATTCCTTCCAGCCAGAGGGCAATATACTGGTGTGAGTCAAACCAATTGGGTGTAACTAAAAGGATTGAATACACACGGCCTCCTACAAAGTGAACTAGGGCCGCCCGGCTTTTCTTGGCTTTGGTTTCCGGCGCTGCCGATAGTCGCTGATCTTCTTTGGAAAGTCGTACAGGTAGAGGAGTAGCGAATCGAGGAATTGAACAATATCACGAGCATCTTCCGGGGTCGTGGGCGGCGCATTAGGCTTAGGGTGGGCAGAGTCATTCCCTAGCACGCGAACCTCATGAGACCACTCTTTCATGAGTGGCGGCAAATCTCCTTTCTTTGCGAGGTCCTCAATCTCGCTATAGAGGTCTTTCCCAACTGCACCTTTGTCACGCATCGCCACTTGCACAGCACTCCGCGCCATGACAGCAGCCGCGTCCCAATTTTCAATCGCTAGCGATTCGTGAGCTTGGGTCCAGAATCTCTGAACGTCAGGAGGCCAGTTATTCGAAGGTTGTGCTTTGCCAAGCGGCCACGGCACCATTCTAAAATCGTACAAGGGATGGCCGATAGCATTCTCGGCGTTGGCCCAAAAAACCTGCACGTAAGCCATGCAGTTCTTGCACTGGTACAGATCGAAATTCAGCTTCTTGTTTGAGTTTGCCTTCTTCTTTTCCTCGTGATGGGCGAGCGCGAAATTCCCTTCCTCTTCGCAAAACGGACAAGTTAGACGCCAGACTTCGAGAGTGCTTCCGCTATACCCGTTCCACTCGCCTAGTTCCCACCAGCTTTCCATACCATTCACTGTATCAGACTCATCGTAGTCCTGGGACCATTGACCTTGAACAACCTCGGACGATAAGTTGGAGATAGCGAGACACAATTGCGATGAACACGAAACGAGTATGCGTCTTGGGTACTCACCACGCGTATCAGTACAAGACGGTGCGCACGAAATACTTTGAAAACGTGAGTGCTCTAATTGAAATCCACTCTGTGGATTTGGTAGCAGAAGAAGCCACTGGAATTGAACGGGATACATACGCCAAAAAGATCGCGGATATTCGCAAGGTTTCTTGGAAGAACGTTGATTTAACATCAGAGGAGCGGAAGCTGGTGCCAGACATAAATGCGCTAAGTCTCGGCACTCAAATCGACTTCGATCTCCACACTTTACGCGAATGGGTTTGGGTGATTAGGACAGCAAAGAACATGAAGCAATCGGCAATGTTGATATGTGGCTTCGCTCATCTGATGGGCGTAGCCTCGAAGTTTTATTCCCTCGGATTCGCAATCGCGACCGAAGCGTTTTTTGATAACAAAGACGAAAAACTGATAGCAGAGCGCACGGAGCCAATGCCTGCCGCCGATAAAACCACGCCTTGAACTCCAAGCTCCCTTTTTCAGACCATTGAATAACCAGCCGCCTTCCACGCTTCGACACCGCCCTTTAGCACCTTGGCGTTCGTAAAGCCCTGCGCCTGATATTTCGCTGCCTGACCGACAGCGCTGGCTTCGCCGGGTCAACCTCAATAGAAAATGATTTCCTGTGTCTTCGGCAGCGCCGCCGCCCGGGACTGCAAGCTGGTGAAGGATATGGACCCGTCCAGATTTAGCATCCGGCATTTGGCCTCGTCCTCGTAGGCGCAGACTAGCAGGGCTTGGTTTGCTTTTGTCTTTGCGTGCGCTTCTTGCGCGCTGATTCGCTGGATGTCTGCCATGTCTTCACTCCTTGTGCCGAATGTCTATTGGTTTCGTTCTATAGCCAATACTACTACCAAAATCCACCAGCCATGAGAGGGTCGGATACGAGCCAGCATAAATGTAATAGCATGGACGACGTGCCCCGAGTGGCGGAACTGGCGGACGCGCCGGACTCAAAATCCGGCGGACGCTAGTGGGGCAACCTAAGGGGCAATCTAAGAGCCTTTGTTTTTGACGTAAGTGCAACGATCCGAACGGTTTATCACTAGAATCTACTAATATCCAGAATCTGGAGTCCTACCGTTGGACGATCTCCCACCCGTTGCGAGGAAAAAAACGAACCGCAGCCTGTTCCCGCTGATCGGGGCAGCCACGATTCTACCCATCTAATTTAATCGGGTTTCAGGCGGTCGTCAACCGCGCCAGGCGCGAAGCAGTTCCAGATTTACGGCCGGCGCGCGTTTTCCGCGGGTCTAGGCGGCGAGCTCTCGCCACCCGCAATCGGCACCATTTGCCCCTTCCGAATCGCATATCCCACATTGCCCCAGCGGATGTGGTTCGAACCAAAACTCGCCAGCCAGACCACGAAGTGAATGGCATCCCGTAGCGGCACCAGCCAAATTTTTCGGCGCAACACTTCGTCTCCGACGCCCCAAATCCCTACGGTCCACGCCATCGTAAAACGGAGGACCAAATACGCAAGCGGATAAACGCCCGCAATCCACTTCGTCGGCGCGACCAGTGCGGCAAGCAGCGCCCAGGGAAGTCCCTGAGTGAAAAGCAGCCCTACATAGGACATGGGCCTGCACAAGCGCACCGTCCGCGCCCAGCGCACTTGATGGTCCCAAAAGCTGCGAAGGGTCTGCGCGGGATACATGGTCCATACAGCTTCCCGTGAGAGCACTACTTCGCCGCCGGCTTTTGCGATGCGATTGCCCAGTTCATAGTCGTCGGCAAGCGTCCCTGCAATAGCCTCGAAGCCGCCCATCTTCTCAAGCCATTCCTTGGTCGTGGCGACGGAGGCTCCCAGCGTAAACGTAATTCCTTCCGTCCATCCTGCCATCAGCACTCCGGCGAAAAAATCACTGGAAGCACCGACTGCTTCGATTTCCGCGCCGACATTTTTCTCGGCGATGCCCCGATAGAAACAAGTCACTGCGCCGATTTTGTGATCCTTCAGCGGAGCCACGACTTCCTGCAAGAAGTGCGGCCCAACGCGCACATCGCCATCAGTCAGCGCCAGCACTTCGTGCTGCGCTTCTCGTGCCAGCCGCGCCAGCTTATTGACCTTGCGGTTTGCCCCGAGATGCTCCGCACCCACGAATAGGCGGATCTTCCGTCCCGGGAATTCCCCGATCACGCGGCGAATCACGGGGACAGCAGGGTCTGCATCATGGTTCACCGCAAACAAAATCTCGTAGTCTGGGTAATCCAGCCGGCAAAAACTGGCGAAGTTTTCGTAAGAGCCAAAATCCACATCACGCACAGGTTTGAGAATACTAACAGGGGGAGCGTAATCGGGCAGAACACGCGCGCGCTCCCGCTTAAGAAAGCGCAGTGCCACCACCGTCGCCAGCACATAGTAGGCCAGTGGAGCAGCCGCCAGCAGCAACACAGCATCACTCCACATCGCGGTGTGCACCATCATGTGCGTCTCTTCGTCTTCGACAAGAGTCTCCACCGAGTTCGTATCTCAGGCCACTGTAACAGGTTGGCAGACAATGGGAAATTGACTCGAGATCTGCTGATCCAGTGAAACAGGAAGGAAGAACTGAGGTCAAATCATTGGTTTTCCGGACAACACGCACTGCGGGTTGACGGCTTCCACGCAAAATCATCCGCACTCACGTCAGATTCTCAGAATTTGTAACGTTGGCGCTCAAGCCTCGGGCAGCGCTTTCTTTCATCAGGCTCGCGCTTTGCAGCGGAAAGAGCTCGCCATTTTTCACCCGATAGGGAAGACCTCGCCATAGGATCTGCTCTGAAAACAAGCCCACCACCCAGACAACAAAACTGACGGCGTCACGCAACGGAACAAGCCAAAGTTTCTTCCATACCCCGGTGTCGCCCAAACCCCAAGCGCCTGTCGTCCAAGCGAGCCCGAGACGGAGTCCGAGGTACGCCACAAGATGCGCCGCCGCGATCACGGGCCATCCGGCTGCAGTCGCAAGCGCTGCCGCCAGCATCGCCAACGGCAACCCGTGGGTCAGTATCAACCACCGGTAAGCTGTAGGGCGTACATTCTTCAATCCGATCGACCATCGCAGTTCGTGCCGGAAATACTGCCGGAGCGTCTCTTTCGGAAACACCATCCATACGGGTTTGCGCATCAATTCCACGCGATAGCCGCGGCGTGCGATTCGGTTTCCCAGCTCAAAGTCGTCAGAATGATAATTCGCCATGGCTTCCCAACCACCAATCTCCGACAGGTGTCGCTTGGTTGTCGCCATTGTCCAGCCGAAAGCAAATTGCATTCTGCCCTCGAGGCTTCGGGCCACCAGCGCACTGGGAGTGGAGTCAAGATACATCCCCAATGCGTACAAGTCCGCCGCCACGCCGCCGGCTGTAATGCACCGGCAAAAAGCGGTGACCGCACCTACTTGGGGATCGGCAAATGGTGGCGCAACTACCCGCAGATAATCCGGATCGACGCGCACATCGCTATCGCTCATCACCACGAGATCGTATTTCGCCTCTTGCACGAGCCGGCAAAGGCTGTTTACCTTGCTGTTGGCTCCCGTGTGCGCCACTCCTTTTACTAGCCGGATCGAGCAGTGCGGAAAATCAGCCTGCAATCTCTCAATCACGGGCACTACCGGGTCGTCCGACTCAGCCACGGCAAAAATGAGTTCGTATTTGGGGTAATCCAGCCGGCAGAAACTGGCGAAATTTTCGTAAGCTTCGCGGTCCACGCCCCGCACAGGTTTGAGAATGCTCACGGGTGTCGTGTACGACGATTTGGAGGGAGGCGATTTCCGTAACCCGCGGAAATAGCCAACCACGCTGCGGAACGACAGCAGGAAATAAGCCAGCGGCGCCGCCGCCAAGGCGAGCGCGATCCAATAGAAAATATGTAACAGCATCCTAGTTGCCCCAAGTCCCCATTGCATCTTAAAACCGATGCGGGAGGATCCTGTCCGTCAAACAGGAATCTTGTCTACAAACTGCGTTGTTGACTCGGATGCTACACCTTTTTGATTGGTTGCCGCGGCGAAACTCGAACCCAGCGCCAGCCGCAACCTGTTCCCTGGAGGCTATCACCACATCGCAATTAATGGATGAATATTTGTTCAGGAAGGCTGGGGCTCAACCCGCTGCAACCAGCGCCACACCTGCACAGACGAGCAGGACTCCGGCCCACCGCGCGGTGCTAATCTGCTCACCCAGGATGTATTTTGCGCCGAGCGTACCGACCACATAACTGAGCGCCGACGCCGGAATCACCAGACTAATCGGCTCCCACGAGAGCAATATCAGTAACGAATAAAATGACAACGCCATCAGCGGCACGCCTGCCCAGAACCAGCCGTTGCGCACCGCCCGCCCGAGAAACTGAATCAACTCAAGCGGCCGCAATCGCTTAGGCTCGCCGATGGCCTTCATTCCATAGGTGATGGCAATTTCGCCCCCGGTGCTGCCAAAAATCAGCACGGCAAGTGCCAGAATCACGCGCATCGGGCCACGGCCTCGCCGGCCGACGCGGTCGTCCGCGGTTTCGTTTGACCTACCAGCAGCACGCCTACGCAGATCAACACAACTCCAAACCAGCGCCGCAGTGAAACCGATTCGTGCAAGAAAACAACCGCCAGCAACGTGAGTAAGGCATATCCGAAGGCTCCGGCTGGCATCACGTAACTATAGTCCGCCCAGCTGAGCACGGTCATGTAGCTGAGCATGAAACCGCTTAGAAAGAAAATCGCCACCCAGATCGTCCCGCTGGTCACCGTCAGGCGAAACGCTTGGGCAATTCCCGCCTCCGTCAATTGCACGGCGCCGATCTGGGACATGCCGCGCTTCAGCATCAAGTCTCCGGCGTTGGCGCACACCACCATCGCCAAGACCATGACCAGGGTCTTGATCCGCAGCCTTCTTTCGCTTGCCATTTTGCCGGGGTCAGTCGTTTCCGGAAGCCGAAGAAGTTCCAGGCACGGAAACGATGGTCTTGTCGAAATCGCCGCCCTTGCGCACCCACTTCAGGCGCTCGGCTCGAAGGGCCAGAAACTCCGTCGCTTCGTGGTAAAGGCGCTTGCGCTCGTGGCTGTCCCACAGCGCTTCCTTCACGATGCGCCAAACCACTTTGGGCCGGAAATAATACTCATCATAGAATCGGTTTACGCCCGCCATCATTTCCGCCTTGGACAAGTGCGGGTATTCGATGTGCGGCAGCTGATGCCCGCCGGAATCCGCCAGCGCTTCCACCTTCAAGAAGCCTTGCTGCGCCATCGTTTCGTGGAGTTCCGTTCCCGGCATGGCGTGCGCCAGTGAAACCTGAATCGTCTCGCAGTCCAACTCCTTTGCGTATTCGATGGTCTTTTGAATCGTTTCTTTGGTCTCACCGGGCAGACCGATAATGAAATCGCCGTGGACCTTGATCCCAACCTTGCGGCAATTCTTCATGAAGTTGCGTCCCATCTCCACCGTGGCGCCCTTCTTGATGTTCTTTAGAATTTGCGCGTCGCCCGATTCGAAACCCACGATAAATAGCCGCGCCCCGCCATCCGCCATCGCTTTGACGGTTTCGTAGTCGCTGTGCACGCGCGCCGTGGAAGACCACTGGAATTTCAGCGGCTTGAACTTCGCGCTCAGATCCATCACGCGGTCCTTGCGAATATTAAAAGTGTCGTCGTCGAAGAATATCTCTTTCATCTGCGGGAAGTGTTGGAGCGCCTGTTTGACCTCTCGCGCTACATTTTCCGTTGAACGCGTCCGCCAGGCATGCCCCGAAATCGTTTGCGGCCACATGCAGAAGGTGCAAAGCGCCGGGCATCCCCGCGTGGTGTAGAACGATACGTAGGGATGCAGCAAGAACGGCACGTTGTAGCGTTCGATTTCCAGGTCGCGCTTGTAAATGTCGGTGGCAAACGGTAGAGCGTCCAGCTCTTCCGTATGCAATTGAGGCCGCTCCGCGTTGTGGACGACTTTTCCGTCCTTGCGGTAGCTGACGCCCATGATTCCGCTCAGCGGCTTACCGTGCGCGTATTCCACAACGGAATGATCGAACTCCCCGCGCGTCACAAAATCGATGTCTTCGCTGGCGTTCAACGTCTCTTCCGGCTTGATGTGCCCGTGCGGCCCAACGAAAGCAATTTTCAGGCCCGGGTTGGCTTCCTTGATTTTCCGGATGAGCTTGACGTCACTCTCCAAGCCGACGGTAGACGTGAACAGAACCAGAAATTCGTAGTCTTTGCAGATCTGGATCGTCTGTTGCCAATTGATCTTGTGGGGAGAAGCATCCAGCAGCCTGCTGCCGGGGATCATTCCCGCGGGGTACGTCAGCCAAACGGGATACCAATACGATTCGATCTCCCGTGTCGCGGGCCAACGTGAACTCGCGCCTCCGTCGAAATTCTCGAAACTCGGCGGATTCATCAGCAATGTCTTCATTACATCCGGCATTCTTCACCCTCAGCTTCGCGCAATAAAATGGTCCGCCCCAAATCCTTGGTTCCCGCGGACAGCCTGTAAAATGGAAGGACGCGCAAGAGCGCGGACTGGAGCCCCCCCATCTATACGTATATTCTACCTGACTTCGTTCTACCGTCTCAAACCTTTCTGCCAACCGGTGTTATCAGGCAGCGAACGGCAATCTGCTGCATTGGATGGCATTTACGGGCATTCGGTTGCGGCTCAATGACTAGCGCCCGTCACTTCGTCCGCAGCGGACGAGAGCACGTTCCAAATCTGATCCACCCAATCAAGATGCTCCGGCTTCATCAGCACCGACCGCAAGCACGTAATCGTGTCGCGATCGCGTTTCGTCGCTCCCAGGTTCGCTTCCCAGAACCGTACCGGCAATTCCGCGACCGCCAGATGCAGATCGCGCCGCGCTGCCGTCTCGAATATCCTGCGGCTTAAGGCGGAAGCCTCGCTCACGCTCCCGGCCCTTGGCGCAAATATGACGATATCCAGTTCGGGTGTAAACGCAGGGACAAACCGTTCATCTGCGCGCACTTTTTGGAACATCGCCTGCGCTGCTTCCCTTCCGCGTTCCAGGCCGCGCGCAAATTCGCCGCTCTTCTTCAGCGGCAGCAATCTTTGCGTTGCCCACAGGGCCGCCGCCGCCGCTCCCGGACGGGAACACTCCAGGCTTATCTCGCCCAAGTGCAACTCAGCGGAGCTGAAATAGGTGTAAGGCGAATCGTGTTTGTACAATCGGCCGACTTCGGGGTCGCGAAAGAGCACGCAACCGCAACCGTAGGGCTGCAATCCGTGCTTGTGTGGATCGATCACTACTGAGTCCGCCTCGCCAATCTTCGCAAAAGCTCGCCCTGCTTCCTCTCCGAGATTCTCCGTGAGCACAAAATAGCCGCCGTAGGCCGCATCCACATGTAGTCGGAATCCGTGTCTTTCTCGAAGCGCCAGAATGTCCGGCAGTGGATCTACCGACCCCGTCGCCGTGGTTCCCAGTGTCGCCACAACCGTTCCAACATCGCCGCGCTCCACCCGCCTCGCCAGCGCGTTCAGATCCATGCGGCCCCGCGGATCAGACGCCACCGATTCGAACGGCAATTGCAGCACGCTGCTGATCCGCCCATGCGTGTAGTGCGCTTGCTCGCTGGCCAGGATTTTCTTTCCCGGATGCAGTTGCCCCGCCACCCACAAGGCTTCGAGGTTGGCCATCGTTCCCCCGCCGGCTAGATGCCCCAGAAAAGTCTTCCAACCATACATCCCGGCGATCTCCGCGACCGCTTCCTTCTCCATGGCGGACGTTGCGCGTCCCCCATCCAGCGCGTGATTGTTTGGATTGATCCACATGGCCAGCGCATACGCCAGCCGCGCCACCGGGTGCGGCGGCTTCAGCATCTGTCCCGCATACAAGGGATGAAAATACGGATAGTTGTCCTGCAGCTTTTCGGCAGTGGCGTTGAGTGTTTCAGCTAGCCGCTCAATCCCCGGCGATTGGCTTTGAAAAGTTGGCAGGCTTGCGAATCCGCTTTCAAGCTTTCTCGCCGCTTCGGCGAACACTCCCAGACTCTCCCGATCAAGTATCACCAGTCACCAGCCACGAGTCACCAATCACTTCCTCACTGCCACACTTTATCCAATTGCCCCGCCGTCTTTAGCAATTCCAGTTGCGCCTGCTGCTTCTGAAAATTAGCATCCAGATAGGCCATCCATTTTTCATTCTCTTCCAGCCGCGCTTTTTCGACCTCGCGGAGATTCAATTTCCCCTCCGCGAATTGCGATTGAAACACCGCCACGTTTTGCTGCGACAGCTGCAGTTCCAACCGCGCCACTTCTTTCGCCGCATCTCTCTCTCGCACTCGCCGCGTTTTCTGCCTCACATCCGCGGATAGCTCTGTCCTCTTGTTCGTCAGGTTGACCTTCGCTGCCTCCAGATTTATCTGCGCCAGCCCGATCGCCGCTTTCGTCTGTGCGCTGAAAATCGGCACCCGCACATCTACGCCCGCATTGAAGTTATTGCGCTGAAAATGATTGAAGAACTGCGAGTAGTTGTTAAAGTTCGCCAGCACACTGTAGATGCTCACCAATTCCAGCGTCGGCAAATAGCCGCGCCTTTCACCTTTCAGCCGGAACTCTTTTGCGCGAACGTCGGACTCTGCGAGTTGCAGCCCGGCATTGTGCGTCATGGCCATCGCCACGAGGTTATCTCCAGCCAACTCCGCTTCCCCCGGCAATTCTTCAGGCGTGACCTCGATTGCCTGTGTCTCCGCTAAGCCCAGCTGGTACCTCAGAAACACTTCCAGATCATCCTCGCGAGCCTCGAGCTGCAAAATCCGCTGGATCACCTGTGCTCTCGTCAATTGCGCTTTCGTCACTTCCACCGGCAGTTCGTATCCTTCTCCCTGGCGCTCCTGTGTCACTTGCAGAATCTTTTCCGCGCTCTCCTGCTCCTTGCGAAGCAACTCGAGAGAATGCCGTACCTTTCCCAGTTCCAGATAGGCCATCGCCGTTCGAGTGATCACGCTGTTTTTCGCATCCTCAAGCAGTATCTTCTGCGCTTTGGACTGCTCCTGCGTCTCTTTCGCCTGGCCGCGGAGAGGTTCATTGAAAATCTGTTCGGTGTACGTCACATTGAAGATCGAGGGCGCCCGCCCGCCTGGCGTTTCCGGAATGCCGTAAGTGTAACCCGCGCCAGATCCCGCGTAGAGATTGGGCATGAACTGCGCCTTGGTGATTTGCGCCGCGTGATCCGCCACACTCGCCTGAATCTTCGCCACTTGAATCTCTTTGCTGTTTTGCAGCGCCAGCTCAATCGCGCGTTTTAACGTCAACGTTACACCGGTCCCGTCCTTCGGCGATTCCTGCGTCGCGGCCTGATTCGCTTTCGGAGCGGGCGCCTCTTGGGCGCCTGCAGCGGCGCCGCACAGCACCAAGAGAGCCGTCACCCCCGCAACGCGTTCCAGTGATCCCATTTTCATGCTCCTTCGCGCCAATCCATACTCACTCATACCTCAACGACTCGACCGGTTGCAGGCTTGCCGCCTGATTTGCCGGCAAATATCCGAAGAAAAGCCCCGTCGAACACGACACCACAAACGCAATCACCACGCTGAGCCCCGAAACCGGAACCCGCAAGTTTCCTGGCAGAAAGAACTGCGCCGCCACCGGGATAGCGATGCCGATTAGGATTCCTATCACCGCTCCACCGCCGCTGATCACAAACGACTCAATCAGGAACTGGTACATAATCTCGCGCCGCGCAGCTCCTATTGCCTTCCGAATCCCGATCTCCCGCGTCCGTTCTGTCACGGTAACAAGCATGATGTTCATGATGCCGATTCCGCTGATCACCAGCGCGATGAACGCAATAATGATGAGCACGATCGTCAGCGCCAGCGAAATGTTCCTCGCCGCGCTCAGGATCGCCGTAAGCGTCTGCACTTTGTATTCCGCATCCGCCGGGTGCCGGCTCCGCAACACTTGACCAAGTTGACGCTCAACCGATGCCACGTTTTCTGCCTTATCCGCCTGCGCGTCCAGCAGCCGCACCACCTCCATGCCCGTGTAATATTTCATCAGCGTAAAGGGAATGATCACGGAATTTTCCTGAATGTCGGAGAGGCCAAACGTCTCGACCCGCTCGCGGAAAACGCCAATCACGGTGAATGTCAGTTCCCCCATGCGCATCGGCCTGCCAATCGGATTCTCCTGTCCGAAAATTCGATCCGCGAGTTGCGTGGTGATCAGGCATACCTTGCTGCGCATCTCCATATCCGCGGCATCAAAGTATCTCCCCCGCAGAATGAGCAGCCGGCGAATCGCCTGGTAACCCTCCGTTACACCGACCAGGTGCACCGGCCGTTCCACGCCGTCAACGACCACCGACGTTTCCAGCTCACGCGTTCCCGCCACTTCGATCACGCTGGGGATGGCTTTGACCGCCTCCAGATCCTCCAGCGTCATCTCATAGTTAAGGGGTTGTGGCTTGTCCGGCCTCTGAACCAGCTCGACCCACACTAGGTTGGAGCCGACGCTTTCAATCTGCGAAAGGATGAAGGTCTTGCTGGTTAGCGCCACGGTGACCACCAGCACTATGGAGGCGCTCCCGATAATCACGCCCAGCGACGTCAGAATCGCCCGCACCTTATTCGCTCGCAGCGCATCGATCGCCACCGATACCGTCTCACGGATGTCCATCGTTGACCTTTGACCGGAATATTCCCGCGCCGTAGTGCGAAAGCCTTAGCCCTTCTTCAGCCGCTTCAAACCTTCTTGGGCCAGTTTGTTTTTGGGATCCAGCTTGCGGGCCACCTCAAATTCCTTCTCGGCCTCTTCCATTTTGTTCTGCCCCTCATACAGGCGCCCCAGCCACGCGTGGGCGGTGGCCGGCCGTGGATAGCCCGATCGCACCGGAGCTTTACTCGCGTATTCCCTCAGCAATCGTTCGGCTTCTTCGGGATTTGCTTTCTTCAAGACCAGCGCAACGCCGCGGTAAAACTTTGCTCGCGGATCCCCGGGTGCCACGCGCTCCCCGGTATCCGCTACTGCTTCCAGCCGCTCCGGCTGGCTATGCTTTGCCGCGTAGTCCCCGATGTCGTAGATCAGCTCCGCTGATTTGGGATGGCTCTCCAGCGCTTTAGTAAATTCCTCGTCTGCAATGGCAAAGTCATTCTTCTGCCGACGGCAATTTCCCGCCGCAAAATGCCCTTCGGCGGCGTCCATCTCTGCCAATTGCTTTATGTGCGGCAAGGCCTTCTCTTCGCCGCCTCCCAGCATTCCCGGAGCGCTGCAATCGAATTCGATCAGCACTTGCCGTGCGGAGTAATTTCGCGCATCGAGTTGCACCGCCGCTTCGAATTCCTTGCCTGCTTTCTTCGCCAGCGATATTTTCGAGGGGGGCCAGCCTACCTTATCGGCCTTTTCTCCATAGGCTCGGCCAAGCCACTCGTGGTAGACGGAATTCTGCGGGTCGATCGCCACAGCCCGCTCCGCGGTCTTGATTGCCGGGTCGTGTTCTTCCAGCTCGAGATAACTTTTCGCCAGCAGCAATTGCACGTCGCCGTTCTGCGGCTCTTTGGCAGCCGCAGCCTGCAGCGCAAGGATGGCATTTCTATATTCGCTGGCTTCGTAAGCGCGCTTTCCCGCTTCGAAGTTTGGTTCTTGCTTCACAGTTGTCGCTGCCAATACCCCGCCTGTGATGAAGAGGCCAGCGAGCAGCCAGTTCAAACGCTTAACCATTCCATTGTTCCGCAAAAATAAAAACTTCCGTAGTAATCACCTTGACGGTCATGCCGTCTCGCAAATCGACGTCCCCGGGGAGTGCTACCAAGTCTTCTTCCTTGAGCCCGCTCACCACTTCGTAGTTCGTCGCGTCGGCTATGCCCACGCGAATCTCGCGTTTTTCCAGCGTGGATTTGCCCACCCCTAGCTGGTTTTGTCTCACCACAAACACGTACCGCTTCCCTCCCTGGGCCGCCACCGCGCCCCGCGGCACGGACAACACTCCGATTCGTTCGCGCGAATTGATGCGCACATTCACATTGATATTGGGCAGCAACTCCAGATTGTCGTTGTTCACCCCGCAAAGTAACTCGCCAACGCTTCGAGTGTTGTGCGCCACTACCTGCTTCGGAATAATTTCCGTTTTCCCCAGCCACGTCTTGCTGGGCAACGCATCCCAGGTGATCTTCACCGCCTCATTCGCTTCCAGCGCGCCGAGCTCCGGCTCATCGATGAACGCCCGCACGCGAACTTTGTGCAAGTCCGCCATTTCCGCCAGCAAATCCCCGAGCTTGACGTAATCCCCGGCTTTCACCGGCAAAGAATAGAGCGTTCCATTCGCTGGTGCCGTGATTCGTCCTTGCCGCGCTTTTTCATCGAGTGCCGCTACTTCGTTTTCGATCTGTTGCACGTGCAGCTCTGCCTGGCCCGTGTCCAGCTTCACGCTTCGTTCAAACTCCTGTTTCGCCGCCGTCAGCCGCGTCACTTCTGCTTGCGCTTTCGCCAGCGCCAGGTCGTTGGCCGCGAGTTCATCCTGCGTCGCCGCTTGCTCTTTAATCAATCGCAGTAGCACATCGTGATTTTTCAGCAGCCGGTCGCGCTCGGCTTGCGCTTTCGATAAATCTCCAGAGACTCTCGCCACTTCGTCCGTCCTGCCGCCGGCCCTGGCCGCCCGCAGATCATCTTGTGCCCGAAGCAGTTTACTCTTCGCCTCGGAGAGCCTCGCCGCCGCATCCTTCACGTCCAATTCCAGAATCACTTGCCCCTTCTTGACCGCTTGCCCCTCTGTCGCGCGCACCTTTTCCACAAACGTATCCAGTTGCGCTCGCATCACGTAAGGAGCGATCGGCTCCACCTTCCCGTTGCTGCTGATCGAAGAAACCAGGTTTTCCCGCATCGGCGTCACGGCGTGAATACTCGGCACCGGCCTGCGCCCGCTGAATTCGATCCCCACATACGCCAGCACCGCCGCCAGCGCTAGGTAGAGCAGTATTCGATTTCGCAGCTTTCGATCCATGTCTTCCTATTCTGCGTTGCCTGCATTTCGCTCTTCGCAAGGCGTAAAGGCACATCCCTCAGGCCCAGTCTATCTCTTACTTGTCCGTGGCTTGCTTGACCCCGTCTGGAAGGCCCCAAAGCACCTAATTCTAACAAGAGCTGCGCGGCTTTCTCTAGATTCCTTGCAGACGTTGCTTATTCTGCGCCCGGTGGTCCCTTGCCCTTGTCCAGAGATATCCTCTCTCGTCCTTCACTCTCGCCCAGATGCCCATAGTAAGGATGCGCCATTTGTACTCACGGGATGCCGTCACGCCTCTATGGACGAAAGGCCTCGCCATGCTAGAATCCGTCCATGTCCACCGAAAGCACCGTTGAGAAAACTGCCACTCCTCCCGCGGTTGGCTTGGCCAAACCCACCCAACCCGGCGCCGTCGTAAGTCCCGTCATCCACCGCGTCTGCATCCAGTGCAACAACATGTTCCGCGTCACTCCCGACAGATTTGATGCCAAGCAGTGCCCCATCTGTCACAAAAGCTGAATTCGCAAAATTGCCTCCTTTCCTTCGATGCCCGGTTTTGAACTCTGACTCGCATTCTCCACTTATTCCCTTATTCCTATCCACTTCTCCTCCAACCCCTCCGCATCCTACCTGCATCACCTCTCGGTAACTTTCCCTCTCTCCCCACGTAGTACACTGTGAACGGTCTGCGCCTGTAATACGAACTCCCAGCGAGGGGTCTTTCCATGATTGAAGCTCGTGGCCTGTCCAAGCGCTTCCAGGACAAGAAGCGCGGCGAAATCCGTGCGGTCGATAACGTCACTTTCACTTGCCAACCCGGCAAGATCTACGGCCTCCTCGGCGCCAATGGCGCCGGCAAAACCACCACTCTTCGCATGCTTGCCACCATTCTCGAGCCCACCGACGGCACCGCCGTCGTCTGCGGCTACGACGTCGTCGAGCGCCCCGAAAAAGTCCGCGCCAACGTCGGCTTCCTTTCCACTGCTACGGCCCTCTATCGCCGGCTCACTGCCCAGGAATTTGTCGAATACTTTGGCCGCCTCAACGGATTAGACGAAGCCACACTGAAAAAGCGTGTTGATACCATATTCAACCGTTTGGACATGAATGGTTTCCGTGACCGGCGTTGCGACAAGCTCTCCACCGGCATGATGCAGAAGACTTCCATCGCCCGCACCCTCGTCCACGATCCCCAGGTCATGATCTTCGACGAGCCCACCAATGGCCTCGACATTATGACTGCGCGCACCATCACTGCTTTCATCCGCGAGTGCCGCGACAACGGCAAGACCGTCATCTTCTCCACTCACATCATGTCCGAAGTCGAAAAACTCTGCGACACTATCGGCATCATCCAATCCGGCAAACTCCTTGTTGAAGGCTCCCTCGCCCAGCTTCGCGACAAATACGCCGAGCAGGAACTCGAAGAAATCTTCGTCAAAGTCGTTACGCCCCACTACCTCGCCGAGGAGAACAACTGACATGTCCATGCGCAATGTCGGCATTGTCTATCGCAAGGAACTCACCGAAGCCATCCGGGACCGCCGAACGGTCATCTCCACAATCCTCGTGCCTCTTTTGCTTTTTCCCGTACTCAGCGTTGGCTTTGGCTCGCTCGCTGTCTCCCTCGTCGGCAAGGCCAAGGAAGAAGTCCCCAAAGTCATGCTTCGCGGTGGCGAAGATTCTCCCGCCGTTGTCGAAGGACTGAAGAAGCTCGACAAGATCGCAATCGTCCCCGAGACTTCCGGCTGGAAAGACCAGATCATCAACAAAGAAATCCGCGCCGCTGTGGAAATTCCCGCTGGTTTTCAGGCCGACGTGGCTCAGCAAAAATCAGATACCGTCAAAATCTTCAACTATCAGGGAGAAATGAAATCTGAATTTGCGTCGGACAAGATCGAAACCTACATGAAGGAATATCGCGACAAAGTGGTGAAGGAGCGTCTTGCGGCGAAGAACCTCGCGGAAACCGTGCTCAAACCGTTTGAGGTCAACAGGGAAAACGTCGCCCCTCCCGAAAAAGTCAGCGGCGCCGCTTTCGGCGGCATCATCGGCTACATGGTCATTCTTCTCTGCATGACCGGCGCGATGTATCCCGCCATGGACCTAACGGCCGGCGAAAAAGAACGCGGCACCATGGAAACCATTCTCTCCAGCCCCATCTCCCGCATGCATCTTGTCCTGGGTAAATTCTTTCTGATCCTTACGGCGGCACTCGGCACAGCCGCTCTCTCCGTTTTGTCGATGGGCGTCTCTTTCTCCGTCTTAAGCCACTACACCGGGAAAACCGAAGGCGGTCGCGCCGCTGCTGCCGAATTTGTCCTCAAGCTCGGCCCCAAGACAGTAATTTCGGTGTTCCTCATGGCCCTCCCCATCGCTGTGCTTTTCTCCGCTACACTGATGACCATCGCTCTCTTCGCCAAAACTTACAAAGAAGCACAGAGCTATCTCACGCCGATGACTTTTGTCGTCATCATCCCCGCTGTAGCCGCCATGCTTCCCGGCGTGGAGCTCACTCCCAAGCTCTCCCTCGTCCCCATTCTCGGCACCAGCCTTCTGTGCAAAGAGCTCGTCGCCGGCACTTATCACTGGAACCTCATCGCCATTATCTTCGCTTCAAACTGTCTCTACGCCACGGTCGCGCTCTTTCTCGCCATCAAAATGTTCCAGCGCGAATCCGTTCTCTTCCGCTCTTAGATCTTCTCCCTGTAGGGCGCAGCATGCTGCGCCCCTTTCGGCACTATCTCCGCGTTTAGTGCCAGTCTTCTACTCCGCCACTGGAACTCTTCCCGCATGAACCTAAAAAATACTGCGCTCCGTGCCCCTATCCTCAAACCACAAAATAGCGCACACTAGTTCCGAGGTTAATCCCATGGTTGCCACCGCCGGTGTCTGGAAGAAAAAACGCGACGATCTGAAATCCAAGCGAAACGCCCTGTTCGAGACCTACACCAAGGACCCTCAAAACTTTCACCTCGCCCGCGAAATCAAAGCCATCGACGACGAAATCGCCGACTGCACCCAGCATGTCGAACAAGAACGCCGCGCCGAGCAGCGCGCCGCCGCTTCCTCCGCCGCCAAACTCGTTACCACCCAAAAACAATAGGCTCTTCCTTGCACCCTCTGCCATTCTCCGGCGGCCCCGCCTACGCGAGCATCTTCTGGACTACCTATATCCTTTGGCTCGTCCTGGAAACCATCGGCTCACGCACCAAGCGTTCCACCGACCCCACAAATGCTAGTGATCGAGGCTCCTTCCAGCTCATCATGATTCTTCTTTGGCTCGCGGTCGGGTTGGACTTCGCGCTCTCCTTTCTCCTTCCGCAAGCTACCATCCTTTGGCATCGTATCGCCCTCTTCTTCGTCGGCATCGGCCTCATGCTCGCAGGCTTGGCCTTCCGCTTTTACGCTATGTCGCTCTTGGGACGCTTTTTCACTTACCAAGTGGCCGTTCATCCCGGCCAAACAGTCATCGAGGCCGGCCCTTACCGCTACATCCGCCATCCTTCTTATACTGGCGCGCTTATCACCCTAGTCGGACTCGGTCTCGCCCTAGGCAATTGGGCTGGCCTGCTCGCACTTCTCGCCTGCATGGGCCCCGCCTATCCCTACCGCATCTTCGTCGAAGAAGCCGCCCTCCTCGCCGCCCTCGGCGACCCGTACCAGCACTACCTCCGCCGCACCCGCCGCCTCATCCCCTTCCTCCTCTAGCCGCGCACTGTAACGCCTAGCCGCCTGATGTAAACTAAACCCGCCGGACACGCCGCCATCGTTCGCGCTTGTCCGCTACACTTCCATGACCCAAACCCAACAAATCGCCGATTCTTATCGCGCAGTAACGCTCAAAGGCGCCTGGTACGGACCTTCACTCGCTGAGCTCTTAGCTCAGATTTCTCCAGAACTTGCCACTACCCCACCCGCCCCGGGAGCTCATACTATTTCCGCGCTGCTCCAGCATTTGCTCCTTTGGAATGAAAGAATCCGAAACACCTCGGAAAGCAATCCAATGCCCCGTTGGGAAGCCGAAAAAGAATGGGCCGAGCCGCCCATCTCCTGGAACGAACTCCTCGCCCGCTGGAACCAAAGCCGCAATTTGCTCGAAGAGAAAATCCGCAATTTCCCCCTCGCCGATCTATCGAAACAAGTCCCCGGCCGTACCTATCCCTACGAAACCCTGCTCCCCGGCATCGTCCAACACGCCATCTACCATTCCGGCCAAATCGCCATGGCCCTGAGCCTGCTCCGCTCGCGTTCGTAGCTCCCGCCGTAGCGGCCGACCTTCAGGTCGATTCTTTTCCCTCTCATTGAAGTTTGCAGCACCGGGCTTTGCCGCGCCTTAACTTGGGCTCATTGAGGGAGGCCGATACGACGCGTAAGCTCTTGGAAGCGCGGGTCCGAGCGTAGAGGATCCAAGCCCGGCCGAAGAAGGACGCCGGGGTTAAAGCGCTCCTCGTATCCTTTTTCAAGCCAATTCATGGCTTGATCCGCATCCCCAAGTGATGCGTAGATGACCGCAATCTCCGAACCATGCGAATAACCAGGGCTGGAGCGCTTCTTCAGGTCGCTCAGTAGCTTTTCTGCTTCGCTCCTTTTGCCGGAAGCGGCGTCCGCGCGCGCGAGATTGGCCATGCACGTCGGCCCACCGCCGGAAAGCTGGACGGCTTTTTGAAGTTCCAAGATCGCTTCGCCGTACATGTGCTTTTGGAGGTAGGCCTGGCCGAGGTGATTATGCGCGAGACCAAAATTGGGATCCATTTCAATGGTCTTGCGGCTCTGCTGTATCGATTCGTCGTAAGAATGAGCGAGGGTGAGAAGCTCCGCCAAATCCGCGTTGATCACCAGTGAAAGCGGATCCAGGCTTTCCGCTTTTCTCATTTCCGCAAGAGCTTCGTCATAGCGATGCAGGAGAGCCAAATGCCAAGCGTACCAATGATGAGCCGTCGCGTAACCGGGGTTCAATTCGATGGCGCGCACAAATTCCTTGCCGGCGGAATCGAAATTCCAGTCGAAGCCATCCAGGCAGAAAGCGAGCGAGTTATGTGCTTCGCCGAGCGCGCTATCCAATTCAAGAGCTTTAATGGCCGCGGCCTTCGCCTTAGGAAGCGCTTCCCTGGGAGTCATCACCGCGTACTGCCAGTCTCCCAACAAAGCGTACGTGTCGGATAAGCCTGAATAGGCCTGGGCGTACGCAGGATCTTCGTCGATCGCTTGATTGAAATAGGCGAGGGCAACCTTCAAACTATCCGCCGATCGCTTATTCCAGAAATAGCGTCCCTTGAGGTAGGAGACGTAGGCTTGCGGATTAACAATCTTTGCGCTTTTCAAGGCCGCCTGTTCGCGGGGATTCAAATTGATCTGAATTTGATCGGCGATGGCCCGAGCCACCTTGCTTTGGAGCGCCAAGGTGTCCCGCAACTCTCCCTCATAACTCTGGGACCACAAATGCTTGTCGGCCGAAGCGTCGATCAACTGCGCCGTGATTCGAACCTGGTCGCCGGAACGGAGCACGGTGCCTTCCACGATGGCGTCCACGTTCAATTCGCGGGCGATCTGCGGCAGTGGTTTGTGAGCGTGCTTATAAGCCATAACAGAGGTACGCGAAATCACACGCAACGCGCTGATCTGGCCGAGGTCAGAAATCAATTCGTCGGTCATGCCATCAGCAAAATAATCCTGCAAGGGATCATTCGAAAGGCTTTCCAAGGGAAGGACGGCCAAGGAACGAATGGCGTGGGACGGGCGGTTCCAAGGATGAAGCTCCCAGGCAGCGACAGAGGCCGTCAGCAGGATTAGCACGACCACGGCAGTTTTCGCCACAAATGAGGGCAGGCGAGACTTGGGGACCGCGGAGTCGCCGGCGAGCTCGCGAAGATTGGAAGCGGTTTGGGAGGGTTGAGGCTGAGTTGCGAGTACCGAACTGCGCGTGGGAGCTGGATCCGCGATTTTGACCTCGGCGAGGAAGCGGTAACCGCGCCGCGCGACGGTTTCGACAAATCGGGGACTCTCAGCTGAGTCGCCGAGGGCTTCGCGGAGTTTGTTAATGGCTTTGTTGAGCCCGTGGTCGAAATCCACAAAAGTATCCGCGGGCCAGAGTTTGTTCTGAAGTTCCTCGCGAGTTACGACCTCGCCAGGGTGCTCCAGCAGCATTGCCAACACTTGGAAAGGCTGTTCCTGGAGGCGAATTCGCAAGCCGTGCTTGCGCAACTCGGCGGCTCGGAGATCCAGTTCGAAGACCCCAAAACTGAGCCGGGCCTTGTCTTGTTGGTCTTCTCGCATGGAGAAGGAGACCTCGATCGAAGTTGAGTGTATCACCAGCCCGAGATTACGGGAACACGAGCTGGGGAGAAAATCATGTAAACCTTTTAACTAGTGACAGTTACCGGGGGACCACCATTGCAGTGACAAGGAATCGCCGGTCCATTGCTCGGAATCGGAGGGCAGAAGATAGTGAGGCACGCAAGCGCTTGGGCAGCCCGATTCACGGGCTCATGGCGCGTGCGAGGAAGAAAGAAGCAGCACATGAGGAGACGGAGATGACCGAGAAAAAGGAAGAGCAGTTGTTAAACGATCACAACCACGACGGGATTGACCGGCGGGGATTTTTGAAGTGCATGGCGTGGGCGGGAACAGGAGCGCTCTGCGTCATGCAGGGCGGAGTCCTAAAGTCGTACGGCTTGAGCAGAATGCCGGAGTTGGGACCCGAGGCGATGGGTGAGTTGAGCTTCGTGCAGATCAGCGACAGCCACATGGGATTCAACAAGGCGGCGAATCCCGATGTAGTAGGGACACTGAAGGCAGCCGTGGACAAAATTAATGGCTTGGCGACACCGCCGGAGTTCATGCTCCATACCGGCGACATCAGCCATCTCTCGAAGCCAGAAGAATTCGACACAGTGGACCAAATCCTGAAGAGCGCGAGTGCCAAAGATGTGTTTTTCGTCCCGGGCGAACACGACGTGCTCAACGACGACGGCAAACAATACCTGGAACGTTACGGAAGAGGGGCGAAGGGAGCGGGGTGGTACAGCTTTGACAAGAAGGGGGTGCACTTCATCGGACTGGTGAACGTGATGAATTTGAAGGCCGGAGGACTCGGCACACTTGGCAGCGAGCAACTGGAATGGATGGATCATGACGTCAAGCACCTGAAGCACAGCACGCCGATCGTGGTGTTCGCGCACATTCCGCTGTGGTCGGTATATCCGGACTGGGGCTGGGGAACGCAAGACAGCGCGCAAGCATTGGCGTACCTGAAGAAATTCGGTTCGGTGACAGTGCTAAACGGGCACATTCACCAGATGATGCAAAAGGTGGAAGGAAGCGTAACGTTTCATACGGCGGCGTCGACGGCGTTTCCGCAACCCGCTCCGGGCAAAGCGGATTCACCAGGGCCAATGAAAGTGCCGGCAGAGCAATTGAAAGCCGTGCTGGGAATCACGGACGTCAATTACGTGCGAGGCCAGCAGGCTTTGGCGGTGGTGGATTCATCGCTGGTGTGAAGATCAGCCGCACAAGAACAAAATTTCTCAGAAATCTAAATAAGAAAGAGAAGGTGAAGAAACATGAGGAGAAGTGTGTTAATTGCAGTTTTGTTCTCGGCGATAGGAACGGGAATTGCGGGACTTGGCGGTGGAGCTGTAAATTTCACGGCCAGCGCGCAGCAGAAACCTGAAACAGTGGAAGTGAAGATCGACAACTTCAGTTTTGGACCGGCGGAACTCACCGTGGCGGCGGGAACCACGGTCACGTGGACGAATCGCGACGACATTCCCCACACGGTGGTAAGCACGGACAAGGTGTTCAAATCCAAAGTGCTGGATACGGACGAAAAGTTTTCTTACACGTTTACGCAGGCGGGAAGTTTTCCCTACTTCTGTTCCATTCACCCAAAAATGACCGGCAAGGTTGTAGTGAAGTGAAGGGGCAATGAGCGTAAATCCGTTCGACATCAAAACGGTGATCCTGGCCAAGCACGCACAGCACGTGGTGCTGATCCACTTCCCGATTGCGCTGTTTACCGCAGCCGTGGCGTTCGATTTTCTCGGACAGTGGACGAAGAACCGCACGCTGGCTGCGGCGGCGTATTTCAATCTACTGCTGGCGGCGGTTTCTACCGTGCCGGTCGTAGCGACCGGGCTGGCAGCGTGGAAATGGGCGCTGGAGGGGCAAAAGCTCAAAGGGATTCTGCTGATGCACCTTGTCGTGGGTTCGATCTCCAGTGTGCTGATCTGGCTCGTGTATTGGATTCACTTGCGCGCGCGGCGGCATCCAGAGGAGCCTTTGCCAAAATACCGCCTGCCGGTGGAGGCGGTTGCGGCGTTGCTCGTGGCGTTGGCGGGGCATCTTGGCGGGTTTCTAAGCGGCGTAAACGGCCCTGGGTAAACGCGCCGCAGCAAAGTTGCGATAGAAAGCTCCTCAGGAACCATGGCTCCAACTCATGCCAAGCTGACGCTGCTCCTGGAAATTGCCATAGGAGTGGGGCTGCTCATTGGGGCGCTGCTTGCGCGGCGGCGTTTTCGGGCGCACGCGTGGTGCCAGTCGGTAGTCGTGCTGCTCAATGTTGCCGTGATCGCGCTCACAATGGTTCCTTCGTTTCAACTTCAGGTCATTCCAAAGATACCGCGCAAATTTGGCAAGGCTTACTACGCAGTGGCAACGGCACACGCGGCGCTTGGAACGATAACCGAGATCGCGGGATTGTATGTTCTGCTTGCCGCAGGCACCAGAGTTTTGCCGGAGAAATTGCGCATCACCAAGTACAAGGCGTGGATGCGAACGGTACTCGTGTTGTGGTGGGCCGTGCTCTTTCTGGGAATAGCGACCTACGCGCGGTGGTATGTCCCGCTCCAGTTCGCAAAATAAATGATGGGGTCTCGAAAGAGAAGTTGTCTCTCAGACGCGGGGAAGGCTGAAGTCCAGGGCGAACTGTCCTGAGGCAGAGCTCCGCAGGCAGCGGGTAAATCGCGAGATCAGGAGACTGCTCCACGCGGGCAGGGAATTTCCGCTTGACAGCGATTCGAACGAAAGCGTAACTTCTGGCACGATCCTTATCGCTTCAGTTACTTCCCTCAGGTTACCGCGGAGACGCCGAAGCCAGCAAATCAATGAAGCAGGCGCCTGACGGGAAGCATCGCAACGGTCGCCAGGCGATCAGTCGAGTACGGAATTTTGAAAGACACATGATACGGAGGGGCGATGAAAATCCCTATTGAGCGAGGGTAGCAAGGCAAAGCTTCAGATTTTGCCCGTGGAAGGGAAGAAAGAAAGCGGAGGATGGCGAACAGCCGTCGGCTGGGTGGAAAGGATAGGGCGATGGGAGAAACCGACTGGAAGAGCCGAGTAATAAGTTTTTCGTACAGCCTCCAGGCAAAAATTATTGTAAGCGTGCTGGCGATTGTCCTTTTGTTTGTGCTGCCCGGTCTCTCGGGATGGACGATTCCTTGGATGGGAAAGATAACTTTCAGCTGGATGCAACTCTTTTATGGAGTCCTTTCGCTGGAGCTAGCACTGGCGGTGTACACGTGGGGAGTGGGCAATTGGTCGCGTTTTGAGCCACCGCCGCATGAGCCGGATTCTGGGACACCGCAAAAAAGCGATGCCGGCAACACACAGGTAGCGCCGCGGCCGGGAGGCCAGTGAGATGCTTTCCCTGATCGAGACCATCACTGGTTTTGCGGCCATCATGCTGATGCTTAGCCTGCTGGTCAAGACGCTCACTTCGGTGTTCAAAAACTACCTGGACTATTACTCGGACAACCTGGAACACGAAGTTAAGCGCCTGGTGCTCGAAACCACGGGCAAGACCTGGGACTTCATTCGCGATAGCAAAGATACACCCGGGCCAGTCAAGAACATCATGAAGGAAATCCATTGGGATAGGCTCGGCGATGAGTTTCTGAATCCGGAGTACCTGACCTGGTTTCTCCAACAACTGGATAAGAATGCCGTGGTAAGCGATCTGGCGGCGCGCCTGAGGATCCACGTCGCAAACGTGAAGTACACATTTGAAATGCGGATGAAAAACCTGGCGCTGGCAGCCGGATTGGGCCTTTGCCTGTTGTGCAACATCAATGCCTTTACGATCTGGAAATCGCTTTACAGCGACCAGCAACTGCGCGCCACATTTGCCGATAAATACGCGGACAAGGCCACCACTCTTGCCGAAGCGCAGGCGAAAGCAGCACCGCAAGCAGATGCCGCGAAACCAGCGGACGCAGGGAACCCCGCGGAACAGCCAAATCCAAAGCCTACCAAGGACCAATTGGACGCGCAGTTGAAAGACTTCAGGCAAAACATGCAAGGTTTTTTGACGGACGTGAGTTTTGGCATCGGCCGAATCTGGCGGGAAGAATGCCTAAGGCTTAAGGAAGAGGACAGGCGCGCGTGCCGGAAGGAAATGAGTGAACAAACAGCGAAGATGAGGCTGGAGGCGCGCGGCGTGCGGAACAGCGAGAGGATGGCCGAGGTTGAAAAGATTCAAGATGCGGATGCCAAGAAACGGGAAAAACAAAAGGCCATTGACGCTTGGAACGCCGAGGAAAAAGCGGACTCGGATGCAGCAGCTCTGAAACTGGCCCAAGAAAGGAAGGAGACGCAGAGTTCGCCGGCGATCTTGGTCTATGAGTTCTTTGGCTCACTGCTGACGGGAATTATTGTGAGCATCGGCGCCCCTTACTGGCACGACATCCTGCAGGCATTGTCCTCACTGCGATCAACCGGCAAGGCAAAAGCGTGAGTAAAGCGACGGGTGCCGGAAAAACCGAATACCGGAAAGTTGAATCAAGCATCCCGCAACCGACTTCGAATTCAAGCGAAATGAAAAAACCTGTACTTCGCTACAGGAATTTCCCTAGGGAATCGCCTGAATTCCTTTTCACCTGCGGGCACTCCAGACTGAGCGGCGAGGCAAGCAGAAGATGATAGGCACAGGAGGCGGAGGCACTCCACCGTCCAAAGGGAGGTTCCAGATCGAACCAGGAGGCGGGAAATCTGCGATTCCCACGGAAACAGAGGAATTACGCTTGCGCGTGCAACAGCTCTCGCTGCGCGAGCAGATCGAGCGGAATTATTTTCTATTGATGCGGCTAAACGCGGCGAACGCACGCCTGATTGAAACCCTGGAACAGGGCGACGTATTTGAGGCCATCGGCGAAATCATCGCGAATCTGATTGGCTCTGAAGAAGTTGCGGTATTCGACTATCACCCCGGGCGGCAAGACTTTTCTCTGGCCTGGTCAAGGGGCGTGGAAACGAACGCCCTGCAGCCTTTCCTTTGCGGCGCGGGCATGTTCGGCCGCGCGGTAGAACAGGGCAGGAGCCAGTTTCAAGAACGCCAGCCGGAGGCGGCACTTTTGCCTTACGAAAAGAATTTGACCGCATGCGTGGTTCTGAAGTCCAGCGGGGAGACCATCGGGGTGATCGCCATTTTTGGCCTGCAAGCGCAGAAGAACAACCTGCAGTGGGCCGACTTTGAATTATTGAAGTTTCTGGAGACATACGGGGCAGTGGCCATCAAGTTTCAAAGGCTGCAGAGGCAACAGGCGGCAACGTAAGACCAGCGGCGGCGCGTTCGGCACAAAAGTGTTAACTATGTAGCCGATGCGTTGTAACCCCTGCGTCCGGGTCGGACCTCTGGAATCTATGGCGCGCCAGGAGGGATTCGAACCCCCGACCCTTAGCTCCGGAGGCTAATGCTCTATCCATCTGAGCTACTGGCGCGCAGCAGGCACTCCTTGATTCATTCCGAAGGAGTGATACGCAGGAACATCAACGAACATTAGTATTCTATCCGGTATGAATTCCCGGCGCTAGGCGCATTCGTGACGGCCGGGCAGGTTCAACCTTTGGCGCGAGTTCTGATTTCCTTGGCCAGCTTTTCAATTTCTTCCGTCTTTCGCAACATAGCCATGGAGAGCACCTGGACGGCATCGGTCTTTTCCACCTCGCCTTTTAATTCGCTGGCAAGATCGAAAAGCCTTTCGACATTTTTCTTAATTTCCTTTTGATTGGCTTCGAGAATCAGTTTGGGGTCCAGCTTGGGTGGACGCATCTCGTCGTCCTTTTGTTGCTGGGGATTTTGCTGGCGCTTGGCGCGGACCTGCACTCCGGAAAGGAGAGCGAGGATGCCTGCAGGCACGCTTGCCGCGATGGCAGCGGTCAAGAATTTGCGTCTAGATTTCATGGAAAGGAAACCCCCTTGTGTCCGCGCACTCCACCGGCGCGGTGGAGAATGGTCCCTCGGAGCACTTCCAATGTTATACTCCCACTCTCGTAAAAATCATGCCTAGTTCCATCACTCACTGGCTGGATGCAAATCTCTCCAACGCACTTCATCTAGCCGGAATACTTGTGATTGCGCTGGTCCTGAACAGGTTGCTTCGCGCGCTGACGAATCTGGTCATCAAGCAAGCATCGGGACAGGGCCGCCCTGCACAATTGCGCGAACAGCAGACGCGCACGCTTGCGGGAGTGCTCTACGGCGCGGGGAACAAGGTGGTCTGGGCAGTGGCGCTGCTGACGGCCGTGCATGAGTTCAATATCGACATCACACCGGCGGTGACACTGGCGGGACTTGCCAGCCTGGCGGTGGGCTTTGGAGCGCAAACTCTGGTTCGCGACGTGATCACCGGCTTCTACATAGTGCTCGAAGACCAGTACGTAGTTGGCGACACGATCCAAATCGCCGATAACATCGGCCGGGTGGAACACCTCACGTTGCGGCGGACGGTGATCCGCGACGCGCGCGGTGCGCTGGTCACCATTGCCAATGGGGAGATCCGCACGGTCAGCAACCTCAGCCGCGACTGGTCACAAACGTTCGTGGACGTGTCGCTGGCGCCGGAGAGTCCGATTGAGAAAACAATGCAAGCGTTGGAGACGGCGGCAGTGGCATTGCGTGGCGATCCGGCCTGGTCGCAAGCGCTGGTAGACGGGCCGCGGATTCTCGGCGTGCAAAACTTTGACCGCAATTCATCGACAGTGCGATTGCAGGTGCGTACCGCGCCAACAAGGCAGGATGAGGTGGCGCGCGAACTGCGGCGGCGCATTCAGATCGAGTTCCAAAAGCAGGGTATACCCCTATCGAGCGTACAACGCATCGAACTAGCGGGCGTCTCTCACTCCCCGCAGGAAGCACTCCAAACCGACGGTACGAGTTAGAACGAGGAGGACCGGCAGTGGCCCAGATAACCTACGACGAAGTGAACCTGATGCTGCGCTTGTACGATATGAGGCGTGAGACACGCCTACGGCAAGCGCGCGCCTGGTTTGTCGAACACTTCCATCCGGCATCACCGGAAGAGATGATGCAGAAGTATCCGCAGGGGAGCGAGGAGAATACCTATATCAGGATGGTGATCAGCTACTGGGACATGGTCGCCGGGATCGTGAACCGCGGGCTGATCAACGACGAATTGTTTTTCGACAGCAATGGAGAGATTTGGGTGGTGTGGGACCGCATGAGAACGATTGTTCCGACGTGGCGGGCGGCATTCAAGAATGCGCACCTTTTCCAAAATATCGAAGAAACTTGCAAGCGACTGGAAGCCTGGCGAGAGAAACGCGCGCCGGGATCGACGGCGGCGATGCGGCAGATGATGGGACAAGCAAAATCGGGCGCGAAGAGCGTTTAGCATTTGGGAAGCGGGAGAGCCAAGCAGGAACAAAGGCAGACTGACGATCAGCGGCGAGCCTCGAGGGGCAGATGAGTTTGCGAGTCGGCTTCAGCATCGGAGGGGTTCGGGCTGGCGATTTTTACGCAATTGCGGCCGGCGGCCTTGGCTGCGTACAGCGCGCCGTCGGCCTCGCGTAGGAGTTCTTCAACCGGCTGGCATCCCCATTCCTGGCTGATCAAGAGACCGAGACTCATCGTGAGAGGAACCAGGCCACTGGTCGTGGGCACGGGCCTTTGGGAGATGGCTTTGCGAATTTCCTCCGCGCGGGCGAGAGCGTAAGCCGGATTGCAGTTGTTCAATACCACCAGGAACTCCTCACCGCCATAGCGGCCGACAAAGTCATAGGATCGCACCGAAGCGAGCAGACGCTTTGCGGTTTCTTTCAAAACATCATCGCCGGAAAGATGGCCGTAAGTATCGTTCACTTTCTTGAAGTGATCCAGATCGCACATAAGAATCGAAGTGGAGACATGCTCGCGCCGGGAACGGGAAAGTTCGCGGCCTAGCAGATCCATAATCATGCTGCGATTCCAGAGACCCGTCAGCCCATCGTGAGTGGCCTGGAAACGCATCGCCTCGCGGGCTTGGACCAGCCGGTCCTCGAGATCGAGGATACGCAGCCCGGTACGCAGGCGGGCTTTCAACTCTTCAGGGTCAAAAGGCTTGGTCAGATAATCGTCGGCCCCGGATTCAAGGCCCGCGACTACGTCCTCTTTTGACTCCCTGGAAGTCAGCAAAATCATGTAGACGTAGGATTGCTCTTTTCTTTTCCGGACTTCGCGGCAGACATCCGGCCCATCCAATTCGGGCATCACCCAGTCTAATAAGGCAAGCCTTGGTCCGTTGGCGGGGCACAACTTGTCCGCGGCCAGGCGGCCGTTCTCCACCACGGTCACTTCGTAGCCAGCGCGCTCCAGGGTTTTCTGGAGGAGCTTTCGCGACATTGATTCATCGTCAGCGATGAGAATCCTCATCCGCCCACCTCAACCACGCACGTGTCTAACTGCAGCAGCAGATCTCTGCTGATGTTCTCGAAAGAGGCGCAAGCTTCTTGAAAAGCGGCCACTTCCTGCGCGCGGCCCAACTGCTCGAGGCGTGCGGCGGCGCCAGCCGCCGGATTGGCAGCCAGATTGGAGAGCATGCCCTTCAAAGTGTGAGCCTCGGTCGCGACTTTTTCGCCATCCGAGGAATCCACGGCAACACGCAGCGCCAGAAGATGACGGGGAAATTCCTCCTTGAAAATGAGCAGTAGTTCACGCATGAGTTCGCGGTCATTTTCGACGCGCGCCAAGAGTTCGGCGAGATCAATATTTGCATTGGGCATGTATTTTTCCTCTTGCTGGGCGGGCCCCGTGATATTGGTGAGAGGTGATTGAGTAAAGCGATCAATTTCCGCACGAAGAAAACCAGCCCGCACTGGTTTGGAAACGTAGCCGTCCATTCCGGACGACAAGTATTTTTCCGCATCTCCAGCCATGGCGTGCGCGGTCATGGCAATAATCGGGATATGGCCACCGGATCGGCGTTCCGCGTCGCGAATCTTTTGCGTGGCCTCGACTCCGCCCATCACGGGCATTTGGATATCCATCAACACCAGGTCAAAAGAATTCGTCTTGAACAACTCAAACGCTTCCTTCCCGTTGACGGCGAGAGTGACTTGGTGCCCCAGCTTCTCTAGCAGGCGCATCGCCAGCTTTTGATTCACGCGATTGTCTTCCACAAGCAACAACCTGAGGACGCGAGCCTTTTCCTTGTTGGTGTGCGGGGGACGAGTCTCTTCGGAGGAATCAGGCACCTTCAGGCCTTGACGAATCGCTTCATACAAAGTTGCGCGGCGCAGCGGTTTGATGAGGTTCCTCTCGATGCCAAGCTTCTTCAGGCATGCCGGCTCGACCGAGGGCGGCGAGGAAGATAAAATGATGATGACCAGCTGGTCTTTCTTGGCCAGGTTGCGGATTTTCCCGGCCACTTCATATCCATCCATTGCGGGCATGTTTTGATCAAGCAGCACGACAGAGAAGGGCGCGCCTATTTCGAGGCTTTTCCTGAAGAGTTCCAGTGCTTCCACGCCACTCGCGGCGCACGTCGCTTGCAAGCCCCAAGGGGGAAGAATTCGCATCAATAAGTTGCGATTTATTTCGTTATCGTCGACGACCAAAACTTTTTCGTTCAGCAGCGAAGGATGCGCCATGGCTGGAAGTGCAGGAGCGACGCCCGTCGCCATCAAAAATGGCACGGTGAACGCAAAGGTGCTTCCCTTCCCCGGATTGCTTTCGAGCTCGATTTCGCTCTTCATCAGCTGGATCAAGCGCGCGGAAATCGAGAGACCCAGCCCGGTACCTCCGAATTCACGCGTGATTGAGGAATCCGCTTGCGAAAAAGCATCAAATATTTGCCGCTGTTTTTCCTCGGGGATGCCCATTCCCGTGTCGGATACGGAGATACGGATGGGGATCAATCCGTCCTTGGATTGCAGGCGTTCGGCCCGCACGCTTACCTCCCCTTGCTTCGTAAACTTGATGGCATTGCCTACAAGATTGATCAGAATCTGGCGCAAGCGTGTGGGATCACCCATGAGGAATTCAGGAATGTCGCCCTGCAAAACCCAGCTGACTTCCAGACCTTTTTGTTGGGCACGAACGGCAAGAGGCTCCAGAGCACCTTCGATGCAATCCGGAAGGGAGAAAGGAACACTCTCGAGATCGAGACGGCCAGCTTCGATCTTCGAAAAATCCAGAATGTCATTGATGATACCGAGAAGCGATTCAGCGGAGGAGCGCACCATTTCCAGGTACTCGCGCTGCTCATGCGTGAGTTCCGAGTCCAACGCGAGATCGGTCATGCCAAGGATGCCGTTCATCGGGGTGCGAATCTCGTGGCTCATGTTGGCCAGAAATTCGCTCTTGGCGCGGCTGGCAGCTTCGGCAGATTCTTTGGCTTCCTTGAGGCGTTGTTCTGCTGCGCGGCGCCGGGTGATGTCCTCGACTACTCCTACATATCCCTGCAATGTTCCATCCCGACCGACCAAAGCCCTCGTCTGCCACTGCACCCAATTCACATGCCCTTCCGGTGTGAGAAACCGGCATTGGTCCTTCAACTCAATCTGGAGGGCGAATCCGCTTTCCCAAAGCTTTTCCACGACTGCCCGGTCTTCGGGATGAACTGCGTCCGCCCAGCCGGCGCGCATGGCATCCTGCGCGGTGCGCCCAGTCATTTCTTCCCATCGTTTATTGGTGTAAAGGATTTTTCCATTTGCGTTGGTATAGAAAATTCCAATGGGAGCCGCGGCGCTCACGGTTCGGAAAAGCTCCTCACTCTCCCGCAATGCTCTTTGCACTGCCATCCGCTCGCTAATGTCCTGATAGAGCGCCAGAACATTCTGTTCGCCACCTTCCAGCAACAGGGGCACGGCATGCACTTCCACATCCACTAGATCCCCACTCTTCTTGCGGCGCTGCACCGTTTCGTGAATGGTTTCCTGCTTCAATCTCCGCATCCGCCCATCCATTTCGTCCCTGCTCAAGCCGCCAGGGAAGAGGAGATGGTCGACTCTTTGCCCGATAGCCTCTTCGCTTGGGTAGCCGAAGAGTCTTTCGAACGCAGGATTTACAAGTTGCAGAGTTCCGTCGGGTCCTCCCACGGCGATCGCCAGCGGATTGCTGGTGATCAAAGTGTTCAGAAACGCTGTTCGTTGCTGAAGCGCTAGTTCCGCGCGGCTTCGCTCTTTGACTTCCATCTCCAGTTCACTGGTGCGGGCAGCGACGCGGATTTCCAAAATGTCGCGGGCTTCGTTCAGCGCGGCGTCACGCCTCTCGATTTCATCCAGCATATGATTGAAGTCTGCGCCGAGTTGCCGGAGCTCTCGCCCGGAGAGAGGCGGAGCGCGCAGCGAATAGGATTTTTCAGCAGCGATGGAACGCGCCATGGCGGCCAGGTTCTGAATCGGGCCGGTGATTCCACGCTGCAACGCCGCCGTCAGCAGGTAAACCACCAATAGACTTCCTATGGCGATGAGCGCCGTCAATTGCTCAAAATGCCGAAGCCGCTCTTGTAGATCCTCGAAGCCGGACTCCAAGTAAAGTGCACCTATCAGTCGTGGGCCCAAACTAATGGTCGACAAATAGGTCAGCCGGTCTTTTGCCCAAACCATCCCTTGTGGCAAGCCTTCGGAGGAAAGGATCCTGGGTTTCAGATCGGGCCGGACATAGGAGGCAATGTAACTTCCATCTGGCCTGTAGAGAATGCCTACCCGGATGTCAAGCCGTGTACTAAGGGATTCCAAAACCTTCGCGCCTGCGATTTCGTCACCAAATTCCAGCGCCGCCGTAGAATTCATCCCGACGAGATCTCCCGTCGAGCGAAGCTCTTGCATCTTCTCCTGTCGGGCCACATGCATGTCATACGCCAGAAAGCCAATGCATCCGAGCAAGACTCCTATGCCACTAGTGACCACGGTCAAGAGCAGCAAGCGCTGGTGCAGTGACGCTTCGCGGATCAGTCGGAATCGCATCTCAGCTCTTTGCGGCCTCCATTTGGTTAACGACGCGGCGCGCCAAAGCGAGCAGCCTTGAACTGATCTTGAGGTGCGCTTTGCTGGCGGCTGCCAGATTCACGTCAAATTGGATCGTTCCTTGTTGGCCGGAGAAGCTGAGAATCCCGCCAGCTTCGAGGAATTCCGGTGTTTCCCCTACCGTGAGCACCGTTTTCCCGCGCACGGCCTCCAGCGCCTGGGTGTACCTCTTCTGTTCGGAGCGGCTGACAAACAAAATCTGGCACGCGGCCAATTCCTGCGCCTTGCGCACCCAGCGAATTTCAAGGCGCCGTTCGCGGACCGTGGTGCCGCGAGTGATTTCCGCCAGGGAAGTTCCAAACGAAAACTCCCCGAACACGCAGACCAAAAATGGCGCATTCCCCGGTGGCAAGGCTTCCGCAGGCCATTCCACGAAACTAGGAAAGTTCGCCAGATAATTAGCCTTGGCGCGATATTCAGCCACCGCAGGGGTTTGCGCCGGGAGCGGCAGCGAAACAAATAGCAGGGAAACTATCATCCAAACGCGCATCAGCACCCAGGAGGGAAGGCCCGGTTTGGTGAACGAAGCTAGAACCTTGCAATAAGGACGACGCACGAGGATCCCCAAGGAGACAAGGGCACGCAGGTGTCCATGCTTGATGGCATCCATCCGCCTAGATGATTGATAAGAATCGAGTTCGGCTCAGGAACCCCTACTGAATCGGGAGGGAGAATGCCATCATGGAACGGGACGGGAGAAATGGTTCAGTTTGAAACTATGTCTGACTCTTCAAAGAAGCGTGGAGCGGGCGCAAACGATGAGGACGTTGAGGACTGGCCTCTCGAGTACCCATCCACCGTTCACCGCGCTGGCATTGCCATCATTACAAGATTCGATCTTACCGCTGTTGTAGAATCTGTCCGTGCTGCCGAAAGCCGAAACCTCCAGGCGGTTCGGCCAAACATGGACTTTTTCAGATTATCTGTTAAGACTGGTGAAGGAATGGCCGGAACTTTGGAACGCTGCCGCACATTTTCGCGCACCGCGGTCGCAGTCTCAAAATAAATGGGAACTCTGCTATCCATCGTCGCTCTCGGTTTTTTTCTCGGCATGCGCCATGCCACCGATCCTGATCACGTTATTGCCGTTACCACCATCGTGAGCCGCCAGCGAAGTATCCGGCAGGCTGCCCTCATCGGAGTTCTCTGGGGACTGGGCCACACCATCACAATACTTATCGTGGGCGCGGCGATCATAGTTTTCGGCCTCGTGATCCCGCCGAGGATCGGTCTGACGATGGAATTGTCGGTTGGCCTGATGCTGATTCTTCTGGGAATTCTGAATCTCTCCGGAATCATGCGTTGGATTACGGAAACTGTCACACCCTTGCAGCCCGGAGGGCATTCGCATCCACACGGACATGGCGACTACGTTCACAGTCATGCCCACGGCCACGTTCCGGAAAAACACGGGCATGCCGAGGAGGCGACACCTCTGGGTTGGCTGGATCGCACCTTTGGCCGGCTGAGCCTCTATCAAGTGTTGCGGCCCTTGGCCGTCGGCATCGTTCACGGCCTTGCTGGCTCGGCAGCCGTCGCGTTGTTAGTGCTCACAACCATCCGCGTTCCCTCTTGGGCGGTCTTCTATCTTCTGGTATTCGGGCTAGGCACCGTCGCGGGAATGATGCTGATCACGGCCGCGATTGCTGTCCCGTTCGCGCTTTCCGAGCGTCGTTTTGCTCGCCTTAATCGAGGCTTGGGACTGGTCTCCGGGCTGGCAAGTCTCGCATTTGGCTTTTTTATCGTCTATCAAATGGGCTTCGTCAACGGGCTGTTCACACAGAAACCGATCTGGGTTCCTCGGTGAGGTCTAAAGCAATAATCCAATGATTTGAAATGGAAAGAGTGGAGGCGCGGGTGGGATTCGAACCCACGAATGGAGGTTTTGCAGACCTCTCCCTTGGGCCACTTGGGTACCGCGCCGAACTTTTAAGTATAGCAAACTTGCTGGAACTCTTCGGGCATCCTGGGGGCGTTGGTACCGCCCAATTCTACTTTTTTTCCGCGACAACGGGGAGCTTTGCTTCCCGCAAAAACCGCGCCGACTCTTCGGGCGGGGTCGGATTGATGTAAAACCCCGTGCCCCATTCGAAGCCCGCCACTTTCGTCAATTTCGGAATAATCTCGATATGCCAATGGTAGTGATCGTTGGTTTCCTCGCCAATCGGTGAGGTGTGGATCATGAAATTGAGCGCAGGCCGGTCCAGCACCTGGTCGAGCCTCATCAGCGTGTCTTTCAACATGCGCGCCAGGCTGGCATACATGGAACTCTGGTTGTTTTCGTACGATGACCCGTGGACCTTGGGCAGGAGCCACATCTCAAACGGGAAGCGCGGCGCATAAGGCGCGAGGGTGATGAAATGTTCGTTTTCCCCGATCACGCGCTCGCCAGTATCGCGCTCCTGCCGGATGATGTCGCAGAAAATGCACCGCTCTTTCTCGTCGTAGTAGTGCCAGCAGTTGTCGACTTCTTCCCGGACGCGCCGGGGAACAATCGGCAGTGCGATTAGCTGTGAATGGGGATGATCGATGGTCGCACCGGCGGCTTCCCCGTGATTCTTGAAAATCAGAATGTAGCGGAAGCGCTTGTCATTCTTCAGGTCCAGCATGCGGTCCCGATAGCCCCAGAGCACATCCTCCACGGCACGCTCGGGCAGTGTGGCCAGCGTTGCCAGATGGTTCGGCGACTCGATCACGACTTCGTGCGCGCCGATTCCATTCATCTTGTCAAACAGGCCTTCGCCTTCGCGGTCCAACTCGCCTTCGATGCCCAGCGCTGGAAATTTGTTTGGTACAACCCGGATGCTCCAGCCCGGTGTGTTTGGGCCTCCACCGTTTCTTCCGTAGACGAGAATTTCCGGAGGCGTTCGAGCTTCGTTGCCGACACAGAAGGGGCAATTCTTTTCTTCTCGTGGAATGACGCTCTCGCGCAGGAAGTCGTTCGGGCGCTTCCCTCGTTCCGTCGAAATAATCACCCATCGGCCCGTGATCGGGTCTTTACGCAACTCCGGCAAAGCAATCCTCCTCGAATAGGTTCTGACTCACCCGCGGGGGTGGCAACCTGGAGACTTTGAATTGTACCGCGTCTGGAGTTTCTGTGAAGAGATTCCCCCAGCGCCTCACATTTTAGGGCTGAAGGCATCCTTGTGCAGCCGCACCACCGGAGGCTGCCCGGGGCAGTTATCAATGGCCATCACGTCGAACCGGCAGGGACATTCGCCGACATGACGTTCCGCCAGAAATCGCCGCGCCGTGCGAACCACCAGATGTTGTTTTTCCCTGGTAACGCTCAACTCCGGCAACGCCGGCAAATCCTCGCGGACTGTGCGCGTTCTCACTTCCACGAATGCCAGCGTCTTGCCATCGTAACCGACGAGGTCGATTTCGCCCTTGATGCCGCGCGGAGTGTAATTCCGCGCCACGAAGACGTAGCCCTGCCTCCGCAAATACCAGTAGGCATACGTTTCCCCGCGAATGCCGGTATGCCGGGCTTCCAGCTTCTTCTCCTCGCTGGAGAATCTCTCTTCTTCACGCAGGCCGCGGCGCGCCGCCCAGTGCACGGCGCGAAACATCAGTTGTGAGAATATCGGCATGGTTTCAGCCCCGGTTCTCAAGCCTTCGCGCAGTATAAACAAAAATCCCGTGGATGCCATACTCTTGTGCGGCACCCACGGGACACTTTCCGGCATTTCCCTGCGAACTCCGCTCTCCGCGAACTCTCCGTTAGATCTTTTTCTCTGCTTGAACGAAGCACTCTTCGAGTGTTCGCACGGCAAAATTCGCTTGTTCCTGATCGATTAAGAGCGGGGGTGAAAGGCGAATCGTGTTCTCCCCGGCGCCGAGCACGAGCAAACCTTTGTGGAATGCCAAGTCGACGATCAGGTTGCGCAGGTCCGCAGCCTTTTCCTTGGTTCGCTGATCCCGCACGATCTCAATGCCCACCATCAGTCCGCGTCCTCGAACATCCCCGACGATCTTGAACTTCTTGGTCCAATCGGCAAGGCGCCCGAAAATATATTCGCCCATGCGATGGGCATTTTCCTTGTATTCGCTTTCGATCAAGTCCATCGTGGCCAACGCCGCAGCGATGCACACCGGGTTTCCGCCAAACGTTGTGCCGTGCGCTCCCGGCTTCCAACGCATCACGCTCTCGCGAGCGATAATCGCGCCCAGCGGCATTCCGCTGGCGATACCTTTCGCGGAACAAAGAATATCCGGCTCGACTCCGGCGTGTTCACAAGCCCACCACTTCCCGGTGCGCCCCATGCCCGACTGCACTTCGTCCACAATCAACATAATGCCGTGCTGCCGGCAGATGCGCTGCAATTCCTGCAGAAAGAACTTCGGCGCGGGAACATAACCGCCTTCCCCTTGAATGGGCTCAATGATAATGCCCGCGACATCCTCGGGATCGAACAAGCGCTTGAAAATCTGTCCTTCGAGTTGTTCGAGGATTTCCGCGCCGCAGGTCTCCGCTGTGTGGCCGTGCGCGCAGCGATAAGCGTACGGATACGGAATGTGCTCGATGCCACTCAGCAACGCGCCGAATCCCTTGCGCTGCGTCGCTTTCGATGCCGTTAGAGAGAGAGCCCCCATCGACCGCCCGTGGAAGCAACCGTAGAACGCCACCATCTTGTCGCGCTTGGTGGCGTATCTTGCCAGTTTGATGGCGCCTTCAACCGCCTCGGTGCCCGAATTGGTAAAGAAGACCTTCTTGTCTTCCGCGCCCGGCATCGTGCGGGCCAGCCGTTCGGCCAGTTGCGGCATGCTCTCATAATAAAAATCCGTGCCGGACATGTGAATCAGCTCGGCGGCTTGCTTCTGAATCGCAGAAACTACTTTCGGATGGCAATGTCCAGTCGAGCACACCGCGATGCCAGCGGCGAAATCGAGGAAGGAGTTACCGTCCACGTCCTCCACGACGGCACCATGTCCGCGCTTGGCCACCAGCGGATAGTCGCGCGTATACGATGGCGACATGTATTTGGCGTCTTGGTCCAGAACTCGCTTGGCATTCGGCCCGGGCAACGCAATCACGAGCCGGGGTGTTTTCACTTCCAATGTCGTTTGCATTTCTTCCTCCATAGAAGAAACAAAAGGTTGGAATTAATGGAAAACTGCGGGCGAATGCAGGCGCGCGAACGGACGAATCCGCTGGTAGCCTGCGAGAGAAAAAATAAGATTTACTTAGTCAACGCCGTAGAGTTGTGGCCGCTGGGCGGCCGGCGGGCAGTTCCCCGGGAGAAAAGAAGGTCGAATTTGAAGGTTAAGGCTCATTTACGTTTCCAGCGGACGCTGCCATCTTTAGCGTCCTCAATGATTATACCACGATCTGCTAGTTCTTTGCGGATACGGTCGGCGGTGGCGAAATCGCGCCTTTTTTTCGCGGCGTTACGCTCCGCAACCAACTTGTCGATCTCTGCGTCGCCCGGTCCGCTGTCCGAGCCGCCATATCCGAGCGCTCGCAGCTTTTCGCCATCATTGTCCTCCACGACGGCGAAAATTTTGTCAAAAGTGGCCAGAAACTCGAGCACTGCGGGAACATCGCCCTGGCGGAACTCGCCTTTATCGACGGCGATATTCGCTTCGCGCACGAGGTCGAAGGCCGCCGCCAAGGCGCGCGCCGTGTTCAGGTCGTCGGAAAGTCCGGCATCAAACTCCTCCGCCGCCTTCGCTGCGCGCGCGGCCATACCCTCTTGCTTGCCTGGCGGAAATTTTCCTCGCTTTAACCGATCGGCAAAATTCCTTAGCCGTTCCACCGAACTGGCCGCCTGCTGCAACCCATCGAACGTGAAATTGAGCTGCTTTCGGTAAGGCACGCTGGCAAGGGCAAACCGAAGCGCTGAGGGCTTATAACCTTTTGCAAACAAATCGCGCAACGTAAAGAAATTTCCCAACGACTTGGACATCTTCTCGCCCTCAACGAGCAAGTGTTCCGCATGCAGCCAGTAGCGCACAAACGGCTTCCCCGTTGCCCCTTCGCTCTGTGCAATTTCGTTCTCGTGATGCGGAAACGCCAGGTCGATTCCGCCGGTGTGAATATCCAGCGTTTCGCCGAGATACTTCATGGCCATCGCCGAGCACTCGATATGCCAGCCCGGGCGGCCGGGTCCGATCGCCGTTTCCCAAAAGTGTTCTCCCGGTTTTGGCGCTTTCCACAGCGCAAAATCCCGTGCGCTCTCCTTTTCGTAGCGGTCGTTGTCGACGCGCGCTCCCGCCTGAATGCCGCTCAGATCGATCTTTGAGAGTTTTCCATACTCGGGAAACTTCGTGATGCGGTAATAAATCGAGCCTTCGCCTGGATAGGTAAACGTTTTTTTCTCAAGTCGCTGGATCAGCTTCACCATGTCATCGATGTGATCGGTCGCGCGGATCCAGTGCTCCGGCGCCTCAATGCTGAGCGTCTTGCAATCGTCGAAAAAGGCCTGTACGAATTTCGCGGTGTAGTCCCGGATGCTCAAGCCGGCGGCAGCGGCATTCGCAATGATGCGGTCATCCACGTCCGTCAGGTTCATCACGTGGTTCAGCTTGAGCCCGCGCAGCTTCAGGAACCGCCGCAAAACATCTTGAAACACGAAGGTGCGGTAATTCCCAATGTGTGCGTAGTCATAGACCGTCGGTCCGCACGTGTACATGCGCACTTCGCCCGCTTTTTGTGGGACAAAGTTCTCGATTTTTCCGCTCAGCGTGTTGTGCAGCTGAATTTCGGCCATGGGCTGTAGATGGTCTCTTTCCGCAATCGAATAAGCGTTCGATTGTAGCCGAGCCCTTTGAATCGTAGCAAATGTCGAAGCTGCGCATTGTTGCGTCAAATTTCCTGCAATGCGACCCGTTTAGTCCTAATTGACGCTGGCCGCTTACGCGGTTAGAGTCCTCCTTCTCATTTAGTGAAGGAGTTGTCCATGAATCGCACTCATGTAGCTAGCGCTCTGTTGACCCTCGCCATTCTCGCCGCGCCCGTCCTTGCGCAAGAGCGGCCCAAGGCCAGTGCGCCCAAAGTGTTGACCCCTGAAGCTTCTTTGAACCTGCGCGGCATCTCCGACCTACAATTCTCCCCCGACGGCAGTCGTTTGGCGTTTGTGGTCACGGAACCTGCGAAGGGAGAGCGCCGTGCGCGCCACGTTTGGATCTACGAGAAGCAATCAGGCTCGCCTCGGCAATTCACCTACTCTGCGAAGTCCGAGTTCTCCCCGCGATGGTCTCCTGACGGCAAACAGATCGCTTTCCTCTCCGACCGTGACGAACAAACCCAGGTCTTCGCCATGCGCGCGGACGGCGGGGAGGCCAGCGCCCTGACCAAAGGCAAGCGCGGCGTGAAAAATTTTGCATGGTCTCCCGACGGCAAGCAGATCGCCTTTCTTGCTCCAGACGCAAAAACGGAAGCGGAAGAAAAGAAGGAAAAAGACAAAGACGACGCTCATGTCGTGGACAAAGAAGACAAGCACGCTCGCCTATGGCTGCTTACCCCGGAAACTGGAGATGCCAAACCGCTCACCGAGCCCAAATGGGATATCCGGGAAGCCGTTTGGCACCCTGCCGGCACCGGTCTAATGCTCAACGCCACGGACCATCCCGAATCGGATCGGAACACCGAACGCATTTTTTTCTTCCGTCTCTGGGACACTACGAGTGGCGCCCGCAAAGAAGTCAATTCTATGGCGGAGGTCCTTTCACCCCGTGGCCCTTTCGGCAATATTCGCATCGCCTCCGACGGCCAGCGGATGGCCTTCGTTGGGTGCCGTGAAGACGGCCCCACGCCGCACGACCTCATTCTCGCTCGTCATGGCGAGAAGGGAACGCAAAACCTCACTGGCGCCAGTGTGGATCGGCCGGTCTTTGACTTCCGCTGGTCCAAGGACGGCGGGCTGCTCGCTGTTGTGGAGGACGGCTTCCACACTAGGTTCGTCGCCTTCACGGCGGATGGTGCGATGAAAGACATTCCGACAGTACCCGCCAATCCAAATGCTTTCGGCGTCTCCGATTCCGGCGAAGTTGCTTTTGCCGGGCAAACTGGGACGACTCCACAGGAATTGTGGCTATGGGACCAGAAGAATGCGCCAAAGCAGATTTCTCACTTGAATGATTCCTGGAAGGAGTACGCACTCCTCGCCCCGGAGTTCTACAAATACAAATCCTTCGATGGCTTGGAGATCGATGCGGCGCTTCTCAAACCTATCGGCTACGACGGCAAATCGAAGTTGCCTCTCATCGCCTTAATCCACGGAGGGCCCACAGGCGCCTGGCAAGACTCCATCGAAATCTGGGGACAACTCCTTGCCGCGCGCGGCTACGCGATTTTCTATCCGAATATTCGCGGCTCCAGCGGCTACGGACAGAAATTCATCGAGTCGAATCGCGGGGACTGGGGTGGTGGCGATTACCGGGACGTGATGGCCGGCGTTGACGACCTTATTGCCAAGGGCATCGCCGACCCCGACAAGCTCGCCATCGGTGGCTGGTCCTACGGCGGCTACATGTCCGAATGGGCAATTACCCAAACAACCCGCTTCAAAGCAGCCGTCTCCGGCGCCGGCCTCTCAAACCTCATTTCCGAATACGGCACTGAACAGGGCCCCTCTTATGACGAGTGGTTCTACGGCCTCCCGTACGAACCGGAGAAGGTCGCCGGATTCCTCAACAGTTCCCCCTTCGTCCATCTCAAAAGTGTGAAAACCCCGACTTTGATTCTCCAAGGCGACGCCGACCCTGTCGATCCCCTCGGCCAAAGCCAGGAACTCTACCGCGGCCTCAAGCGTTACGGCGTCGAAACCGAGCTGGTCGTCTACCCCCGCGAGCCCCACGGCTTCCATGAGGAAAAACACTTGCTGGACCGCCTAAACCGCATTCTCGCCTGGTATGACAAGCATTTGAAGGAGAGTTCGCCATCCTCAAAGTAGGCCCAAGACAAACTGGCAGGCCTTCCAAACAACTCTTGTGGCGCTAACAAACCGGCCACAAGTTGTAGGGTAGGCCTTTACACGCCTCGCGCATCGTGTTACTGTTTTTTCCCGTACCGCCATCCTTGCGCCAGGCGGCTGGGCCTCTGACTGAGAACCTGCCAAACGTTTTGACGGGCGACCCGTGTAGGGTTGACCTGCCGCTCCAAAGACCCTCCCCTCGAGGAACGAAAGGTCGTCTCTCTTCGCCTGCCTTGCCCCAGCCGTTGAGTTTGGCTGGCTTTTGCGATTCGCGAGTTGCATTCTTGTTTCGTGCTGGCAGCCGTAGAGTAGGTAACGACCAAAAGGGGATATCTTGCTGAAGCTGCGAAAAGTGGAAATCGTTGGCTTTAAGTCGTTTTGCGAGCGCACCGTTGTCACGTTCAGCGGTTCCGGCACAACTTGCATCGTCGGCCCGAATGGCTGCGGCAAATCCAACGTCGTGGATGCCATTTCCTGGGTTCTTGGCGAACAGAGTCACAAGTCGCTCCGCGCCGAGCGCATGGCCGATTGCATCTTCAATGGCACCACCAAGCGCCCGCCGCTCGGCCTCGCCGAAGTCACCATCACCATGGAAGATCCCGAACTGGCCGAAGCCGCTCGCTTCGTGATGGAAAGCGCGGCCTCCGACTTTGCAACGGATTCTGCGGCGCTGCTCAACGAACAGGCCGAAACCTCGGGCTTTGTTGACGCAACGACCGAAATTCTCTCGCTTGACCCCGCGCACCCCCCTGAAGTACAAGAAGCTGCAACTGACGGCTCAGCGCTATCCCCCGCTGAACCGAGTGGCAAGTTCAAACGTAAGAAAAAGTCTGCCGACAAGCCAGTTCTGGCCATGAAACCGGGAGAAGTCGTCGTCAGCCGCCGTCTCTATCGCTCCGGCCAAAGCGAATATCTCATCAACGGCCGCGTCGGTAGGCTCCGCGACATCCAGGAAATGTTCATGGGCGTCGGCCTGGGCCCGGATTCCTACGCCATCATCGAGCAGGGCCGCATCGGCTTGATCCTCTCCACCAAGCCTATGGAGCGCCGCGCCATCATTGAAGAGGCAGCCGGCGTCACAAAATTCAAGACCAAGAAGCGTCTCGCCGAAGCCAAGCTGGAGTCCTCCAAAGTCAATCTCTCGCGGGTCAACGACATCGTCGTCGAAGTGGAAAAGCAGCTTGGCTCGCTGAAGCGCCAGGCCGCCAAGGCGCGCCGCTATTCCGAAATTCGCGACCAAATGCGCGGCATCGTGCGTCAGATGCTGGCGGGCAAAGCGCGCGAGCTGGACGCCGAGGCCGAGCGCGTCTCGAAGCAACTCGAAGAATTGAGTGCTGCCGAGTTAGAGCGTGCCACCGCCATCCATCAACAGGAAGGCGAACAGGATCGTCTCAACCAGCGCATTTACGAATTGGATGCTGAAGTCCGCCAGAACCAGAATGTTTTGAATCTTACGGCCCTCGAAGTCGATCGCAGCGAGAATCGTATCGCCTTCAATCGCCAGCGCGGCGAAGAACTCGCCGGTCGCCACGCCCAGGTCAACACAGAACTGGCCCAAGCCACGGCGCAGGCCGTGGAATGGGAAGCGCGTAGTGCTTCGCAGATTCAAGCGGTTACGATGCTGCGCGAAGAATCAGGCGTTTTGACTGCCCGCGTCGAGGATCTCGCGAAGCGCTCCGAGTCCCGTGCCTCGCTGATATGCGAATCCGAAGCACGCATCGAAGCACTACGCCGCTCCTCGTCGGAAGCCGGCGAAAGCCTGCTGCGCCTTCACGGCGAGCAGAAGCAGGCCGAAGAAGCGCTCGTCCACCAGGCCGAAGCTCTGCGAAAACTCGAGGCCAACGAGCACGATTTGCTGGAAACTTCCATGCGCGCCCGCGATGATGCCGAGAGCGCCGCCTTCGATCACGAATCGGCCACCGCTCAGCTCAACGCGCTAAAACAAAACGCCGCGGACCTTCAAGCCAAGCTCACCGGATTCCGCGAACAGCGCGACGCCGTGTCGACTGAGACCGCCGCGCTCCGCGATTCGCTCGCCGGAGTTCGTGCGCGCCACTCCACGCTCACCCAAATTCTCAATGACCGCTCCTACACCGCCGACGCCGTACAGAAACTCTTTGCCGCCAATGAGCGCGGTGGCGGCCAGGATTTTCGCGCCGTCGGCGTGTTGGCCGATTACGCCGAAGTCGAAGAGCAGCACGAAGCCGCCATCGAGCAATACCTGCGCGACGAATTGGAATACGTCGTCGTCGAAACCTACGACCACGCCCGCGCCGGCGTTTCCATGCTCCGGGAAGAAGTCGGCGGCCGCGCCACTTTCTTCGTCGACTCGCTTCGTAACCTGCGCCTCTCCAACGACTACGAGCCGATAGTCAATTTCCGCCCCGAAGACGGCGTCATCTCGCGCCTCGATAAGCTCGTCGGCTTCCGCGATCCACTGGGGGCAGCGGCAAAACAATTCCTGCCAAGATTGCGCTCCGCCTATTTGACGGACAGCGCCTCATCCGCCGAAAAATTGTCCAAGGAAAATTCTCAATACGCCTTTGTGACTCCAGACGGTACCTGCTACCAGGGCCGCATGGTCACCGGCGGCCGCCCCGACGAAGTTGGTCCGTTAGGCATGAAGCGCGAATTGCGCGCCCTCGACGCGGAAGTGCTGCAGCTCGAGCATCAAATGAGCCAAAAGCAGACTGCGATGGAAGCCATCGCGGCCGAGTTGCGTTCAACCGAACAAGCGCTCGCCGAAATCGACGCGAAGCAGCGCGAAGCGGAACGCCAGGCCATCTCCGCCATGCACCGCCACGGCCAGATGCAAAGCGAGCTGGCGCGTCTCGGCCTCGAACTCACCATCTGCCAAAACGAACTTTCCACCATCCGCCAGGACGTCGAAAGCGCAAGGCAGCGTGCCGAGCGCGCCAAGAACCAGCATGCCGCCGCCGCCCTGACCCGCGCTGAAGCCGACGGCGAAAGCGCCCGGCTCGCGGAGGCTCTCGTCCAGCTCCGCGGCTCCATCCAATCCGAACAAAATGAACTCGCCACCAGCCGCGCCGAATTTGCCGCCATGAACGAACGCCTCATGGCTGCCGAAGCCCTTTCGGCCCGCCTGAACGAAGAGCGCGCAGAACTCGGCCGCCGCGAAACCGCTCTCCAGCAGCAAGTCACATCCATCGGCGACGAAACAGTGGCCCTCGCCAAGCAAAGTGAAGACCTCGGCCTCCAACTCGAAGGCCTCCGCGGCGAAAAGTTGCGCCTGGAAATCCGCCAGCGCGAACTCGAACAGGAATGGGACGCCACCCGCACGCGCGTCACCCAGATGGAAGATCATCTCCGCATGGGCCGCCAGTCGCTCCAGGAACTTCGTGAACAGCGCAGCCATGCCGAAGTCGACCGCGCCAAGAACGACTCCGACCGCCAGCACCTCCGCGAGACCTGCATGAGCGAAGTGAACGCGCAGCCCGAAGACCTGATCGCCACCGAAGCCGCCTTCATGTCCGGCGACGAGCTAGCCATCGCCGAAACCAACTATCGTGAAATGAAGCAGCGCATCGAGTCCATGGGCCCCGTCAACATGATGGCCCTCGAGGAATACAACGAGTGTGACCAGCGCTTCACCTTCCTGACGCGCGAGCGCGACGACCTCCTGCAATCCATCGCCGATACCCAGCAAGCCATCGCCGAGCTCGACCTCGCCACCAGGGAAAAGTTCGAGCACGCCTTCCACGCCATCAACAAAAGCTTCTCGGAAGCCTTCCACACCATTTTCGGCGGCGGCATGGCGGAGATGCGTTTGACCGAGCCAGACAGCTCCGGCGATGCCGGCATCGACATCGTCGCTTCACCTCCAGGCAAGCGCCTGCAAAACGTGCTGCTGCTCTCCGGCGGCGAAAAAGCGATGACTGCGCTCGCGCTGCTCATCGCCATCTTCCGCTATCAGCCCAGCCCCTTCTGCATCCTGGACGAAGTCGACGCTCCGCTCGATGAAGCCAACGTCGGACGCTTTACTCGCCTCATCGGCGAAATGAGCGGCCAAACTCAGTTCATCATCGTCACCCACAATCGCAAGACCATGGAGATGGGCAGCGTCCTCTACGGCGTGACCATGCAGGAGCCCGGCGTCTCCAAACTCGTCAGCGTCCGCTGGGAAGAATCTGAATCCTCCGCCCCAAAGCAACAAGCCGCGGCCGCCTCCGCCGCCTAAAGCTCGCAGAATTTTGCTCTAGGGGCGCAGCATGCTACGCCCCTACCATCTCCTAACTAACCCCCGCGGCGTTCTCCCAAGCTCCATAATTTTTACTTATCTCGTTTTGCAAAATTTTCCACCGCTCCCGCCTTTGACTTCGCGTTTCGCTGCGCTAGAATGCTTCTCACTTTGTCGGGGGAACGTGCTCAGTGTCTTCTGCTCCTGCCATGAAAGTTGTGACGGAAACGCAATTCGCCGGCCTCACTCCCGCCGCCCGCGGCAAAGTCCGCGACATCTACGATCTCCGCGACAATCTTCTGATCGTCGCTACCGACCGCCTCTCCGCCTTCGACGTCATCCTTCCCACGCCCATTCCTGACAAGGGCCGCGTCCTCACGCAACTCTCCTTCTTCTGGTTCAATCTCTTGAAGGACGTCATCCCCAACCACGTCCTTAGCGCCACGAATTTCCCCGCACCTTTCGATAAGTTCGACGACGAACTCGTCGGCCGCTCCATGGTCGTGCGCAAAACACAGCCTCTGCCGATTGAATGCGTCGTGCGCGGCTACGTCTCCGGCTCAGCGTGGAAGGACTATCGCGTCACTGGAAAAATTTGCGGCATCCCGCTACCCACAGGCTTGCGCGAATCCGACCGCCTGCCCCAGCCCGTCTTCACCCCTGCAACCAAAGCCGCCACTGGCCATGACGAGAACATTTCCTTCGAGCAAGCTGTCTCTCTCATCGGCAAAGAACTGGCAGAAAAAGTCCGCGCCGTCAGCCTGGAACTCTACGCCCGCGCTGCCGATTACGCCGGGCCCCGCGGCATCATTCTCGCCGACACGAAATTCGAATTTGGCCTGCTCCACAACGAATTGATCTGGATCGACGAAGCCCTCACGCCCGATTCCTCTCGCTTCTGGCCCGCCGCACACTACAGCCCCGGTGGCCCCCAGGCCTCTTTTGACAAACAGTTTGTTCGCGATTACCTCGAGCGAATGCAGTGGCCGAAAACCCCGCCCGGCCCGGAACTGCCTTCTGAGGTCGTCGAAGCCACTCGCGGCAAATACCGGGAAGCCTACCGCATCCTGGTTGGGCGCGAACTGGACTAAGCAAGCCGGGCCCCCGCATCGCAAGTTCTCTAGCGGAGCGTGTCATCGTGAAAGATCAATTGGAAGGGCTCGTCAATCAGATGGTGGAGCGCGGGATCTTGTTTGACGAAGCCGTCGGCGAATTCGAAAAGCGTTTCATTAAGCGCGTCCTGGACCGCACTAACGGCAACCAGTCCCGCGCCGCGGGAATTCTTGGCATTCACCGCAATACGCTCAGCCGCAAGATCGATGAGTATAAGCTCGATTCCAACGGCCACCGCCGGCCTTCACGCTGAACAACCTTTAGCCGCACCTTAAAACGAAAACGGCTCCCCGAGATGAATCGGCGAGCCGCCTCCTTGATCACTTGTGAGCCGGAAAATTTACGGCTTGGCGGCCGGTTTTCTCGCTGCCGGCTTCCGCACCGGAGGCTTCTTAGGCGTCTTTTCCTTCGGGATGTCTTCTTCCTTCACTTTGCCCTTCTCCCAGTGCAGGAAGAACGCTGGATCAGGATCGTAGGAAGTAAGCGTAGCAGTGAAGTGCACGGCGCTGTCTTTCTCCACGCGCGCCGCATCCGGCTGGCCCACGACCTTTACGTCCATGTTGGGTGTCGTAGCGGCATCGAACTCCGCATCGCTCGTCACGAACGCAATCTTCAGTACAATCGGATCATTCGCAGTAGCAGCGGGCACAATTTCAATCACTTTGCCTGGTACTTCGGGGAACTCCAGGCCGCACGATGCCAGCCACGTCAATTTGCCCTTGTCCCCTCCCGCCTTTAGCTCTGTGACCACTGAAGCGATCGTCATATCCTTCTGGACGGCGCCAAGGTCAGCCGCACTCGGTATCGAATAGCTGGCGGGGCGCTCTGCCGAGCTTCCGGCAAGTTGCAGGAGTTCATTCAGTTCCGCATCCGTCAGGCTGTCGCACACCGTTCCGCCTTGATAGTTTGCCACCAGCTTCCGCAGGTAGGTCTTGATCTGTCTGGACTGCACCTCTGTAGCGCCCTTGGCCGTCACCGCCTTGGCAAAGTACCAGAACGCATCCATTTGCTGCGGCGGCGTCATCGCCTGATAGGCTTTGCCAACGTTGTAGTAGGCGATGGGGTCGTCCGGATTCAGGACCAGCACTGCCTTGAAGGACGCGACCGCAGCGGGATAATCCTTCAGCGTCATGGAGGCGTTGCCCGCCGTGTAGTTGAACAAGATGCCTGGCTGCAGCTTCTGCTTTGCAAAGTCCTCTGCGGACATGTTGTCCGGCTTTTTCAATTCGTCCAACGTCTTCACACCCACGCTGGCTGCATCCCTGGCTTTCGTCGCGAGATCTTTCGCCGCCGGGTCCGTCTCTTTGACGTTCAAGCTTGCATAGGCCAACGCGCGAGCGTAAAGCGCCTCATACCGGATTCCCGCTTCCGCTTTATCACCCAGCGCTACCAATTTGTCTGCGAACTCGATCACTTTCTGAGGATTCTTGAGCTGCGTGTAAGCCCGGTAGTAGAGCGGATAGATATAAACGAGGAGATCGGAATTCGGATACTTTGCTACGAAATCATCGGCGCACTTCACCACCGCCGCGGGAACTTTCTCCGCCGCGCACGCTTGCTCAGCGTTATATTCCGCCTGCGTGTACTTCGGCCCTTTGGCCGCCCCGGCGTCCTGACCTGCTGCCGGTGCTTGTGCATAGGCACTCAGCCCGCTCCCAGCCATCAGGACTAGGGTTGCGATCATCGCGAACCCCGCCAATCTTTTAGTTACGTTCATTCCCATTTCTCCTCGCTCAAACTACAAGCCTGAGTTTTCTGCTTCCGGTGCACCCGGAAATCCTTCCGCCGGGAATCGCTTTGTTTCGGAAAACCTTGGGATTATAGGGAACTCCGCACCGTATCTGCAAGACGTTCCCATTCATTGAATTGATGACTTGAGGAAATTTCTTCATGGAGAAGTCAGCGACTCTCTTCTTCCCTCACAGCCACCAGGGGTTCCCAAGTACTGCGGAAAACTCTAATGATAAGATGAGTGTCGCACAAAAAGAGTGGCCCGACGAGGAAGATTTCTCATGCCGCAAATAAGCAAATCAAATGAATCTGCCCGCGATGCGAAAACTCTGGCGGGCGGTGTGGCCCTCGTTACCGGTGGAAGCCGTGGTATTGGCCGCGCCATCGCGCACCAATTAGCTTTGCTGGGCGCTTCCGTGTCCATCTGCGGCCGGGATCGTGAGGCTCTCAAGGACACCGCGCGCGGACTCGCGAAGCTCGGCGTGCCCGTGCACAACCAAATCGCCGATGTCACCAATTGCGCCGCTGTTTCCGACCTGGTCGCCCAAACCGAAGCAGCGCTCGGCCCCATCACCATCCTTGTCAACAACGCCGGCATCGGTCTCTTCGGTCCAGTTCATGAGAAAACCGAAGCCGACTGGGATCGCGTCCTGGACACCAATCTCAAAAGTGTTTTCCTCGTTTCCCATGCCGTTGCGCCTTCCATGATTCGCCGCGGCTCGGGCGACATCATCAATATCAGTTCTATGGCCGGTAGAAGCACCTTCGCCGGCGGCGGCATCTATTGCGCCTCCAAGTGGGGCCTCGTCGGACTCTCCGGCTGCATGGCCGAGGATCTCCGCGAATTGGGCATCCGCGTCAGCGTGATCTGCCCCGGAAGCGTCGCCACCGAATTCTCCGGGCATGGCCCCAAGGATGCGTCAAAAGCGCTCACTGCGGAAGACGTGGCCCACGCCGTGAAAGCCATCGTCACCCAAGGCCCGCAAAGCTTCCTCAGCGAGATTCACCTTCGGCCGTTGAGAAAATCCTAGGCAAATCCGCCCCTCGCGACCCGCCTATTTTCCTCTTGACAATCGTCGTTATAACAACTATATTGCGTTTATGAACTCGCGTTCCAAGCCCTCCAGCACCGCAGTCTCCCTGGAAAACCGCGTTTTCGTCGCACTGCTCCGGGCTGCCGATTTTCTCGGCCAGCAAGCTGAGCAGCTTGTGAAAACCGCGGGGCTTACCGGCGCGCAATACAATGTCCTCCGCATCCTCCGGGGGGCCGAACCGGAGGGGTTGCCCTGCCGCGGCATCGGCGACCGCATGATTTCCCACGACCCGGACATGACTCGCCTTCTCGACCGTCTCGAGAAGCGCTCCCTCATCACCCGGGTACGCCAGACCGACGACCGCCGCGTTATCAAGACGCGCATCACGCCGCAAGCACTCAGCCTTCTAAGAACACTCGACCAGCCGGTTCGCGAGCTGCACAAGCGCCAGTTCCGGCATATGCCTTCCGCGCGTCTCAAGCTTCTTTCAGGTCTGCTGGAGGAAATCCGCGCCTGTAAGCCTTCCTAGCAGGCCTTTCAGGACGAGTTTCGAATCTCAATTCAAATACAAGAGGAGAACCAATATGGGCCACTATCTAAATCGAATCGCAGTCACCGCAGGACTCGCAGCCGTCTTATCTCTGCCCGCCGGCGCCGCCGCCTCCGAATGGAAAATCGATCCCGCACATTCGTCCGCGCAGTTTTCCGTGCGTCACTTGGCGATCTCGACCGTGCGTGGAGCGTTCAGCAAAGTCACCGGCACTGTCTTCCTGGACGACAAGGACATCAGCAAGTCTACTGTCGACGTCACCATTGACGTCTCCACCGTGGACACCCGCGAACCCAACCGCGACAACGATCTGCGCAGCGATAAATTCTTTGACGTCGCGCACTTCCCCACTATGACGTTCAAATCCAAGAAGGTCGAGCAGGTCTCCCCTGGAAAACTTAAAGTCACCGGCGACCTCACCATTCGCGGCACCACCAAGGAAGTCGTGCTCGACGTCGATGGCCCGACCGCTCCGGTAAAAGATCCTTGGGGCAATCAGCGCGTCGCGGTCAACGCCTCGTCAAAAGTGAATCGTCAAGACTATGGCGTGAAGTGGAACGCCACTATGGACAACGGCGGTGTCGTCGTCGGTGATGACGTCAATATCACCATCGACGCGGAAATGGTTAAGCAGGCGCCGAAACCCGCCAATTAATTGGCCTCCGCTCTCACATTTCGGGTCCGGAGTGGCAGGTGCGCTTGCACCTTCCACTCCGCCTGATTCATCAAACACTGGACAGCACCGATGGAATTCTGAGGACATGCACATAATGAAGAAAACAGCTCAGAGCGAATATCCCGTCCACGATCTGATTCTGGAGCGATGGAGCCCCCGGGCTTTTGCCGACAAACCAGTTCCCCACAATCTTCTGCGCAGCATTTTCGAGGCTGCGCGATGGGCCCCTTCCAGCAGCAACGAGCAGCCATGGGCCTACCTCGTTGCCACGAAAGATGACAAAGACAGCTTCGACAAAGTCCTGAGCGTTCTCGTGGAATTCAACGTTAATTGGGCGAAGAGCGCTCCCGTGCTGGCGATTGCCGTCTCGGAACTGGCCTTCGCGAAGAACAACGCCCCTAACCGCAACGCGCAATACGACACTGGTGCGGCGACGATGTTGCTTTCCGTGGAGGCCACTGCCAACGGCCTGTTCGTCCACCAGATGGCTGGATTTGATCCCGAAAAAGCGCGCCAGGTCTTTGGAATTCCTGCCGGCTGGGACGCCATCGCTGCGGTTGCCATCGGTTATGCTGGCGACCCAGATTCTCTGCCTCAGCCCCTGAAGGATCGCGAGATAGCGCCTAGAACACGCAAGCCCATCTCCGAATTTGTCATGTCCGGTCACTGGGGGCATACTGCTTCTTTCGCAAAGAAGTAATCGGAGATCGCTGCCCGGCCCCAAATGCACCGTACTCTCGAATTCCTCCTCCATCACGGGTACGTAGTCCTGCTCGGGTGGGTCTTTGCCGAGCAGATTGGCCTGCCCTTGCCTTCCATGCCCCTGTTGCTCGCAGCTGGCGCGCTCGCGGGAACTGGCCACTTGAGTTTTTTCGCTTCGCTCTTTTACGTCGTGCTCGCTTCGGTGGCCGCGGATTTTATCTGGTACCAGCTTGGCCGCCGCAAGGGCATACGCATTCTCCAGCTTCTCTGCAAAATTTCGCTCGAGCCGGATTCTTGCGTTCGCCGCACCCAGGGCATTTTCTCAAAGCAAGGAGCGCGCTCGCTCTTGTTGTCCAAGTTCGTTCCAGGCCTTGGCACCGTCGCGCCTCCTCTGGCTGGCATATTCCACATGCGTACGCGGCGTTTCCTCCTCTTCGATGCCACCGGTTCACTTCTCTGGGGTGCCACCTTCCTGGGCCTCGGCTATGTGTTCAGCGGCCAGATTGAACGCGTTGCGGAGCGACTCGCTTCTCTCGGCGGCTGGCTCCTTGTCCTTGTCCTCGGGGCTTTGGCCGCCTACATCGCCAATAAGTTTCTCGCCCGCCAGCGCTTTCTCCGTGATCTGCGCATCTCCCGCATCACCGTGGAGGAATTGAAAGAAAAGATCGACTCCGGCGAGGAACTCGTCATCGTGGACTTGCGCCACTCGATGGACTTCGAGGCCGACCCAGAAACCATTCCCGGCGCCTTCCGCATGGACGCCAAGGAGTTGGAGGAGAAAAACGACCGTTTGCCCCGCGACCGCGAGGTCATCCTCTACTGTACTTGACCAAACGAAGCCACCAGCGCCCGTGTGGCGCTGCTCCTCAGAAAAAACGGCATCACCCGCATCCGCCCGCTCCTAGGTGGCCTGGACGCCTGGCGCGAACGCGGCTATCCCATGGACACCGTCACCGTCGAGGTCGAATCCAAGTAAGAGCTACTTGTAGCACCAGCATCCCTGCTGGTGATTTCGTCAGCCCGTGGCAACGTGGAACAGCACTCGCTTGAACCGCTCGCTCATTCAATGCCACAAAAGACTTGCCACGACCTCACCGGCATTGCCCTTGCCCCGGACCAGTCACCAGTCACGAATCACCAGTCACATCTTCTACAGCCGCGGCAGCACAATCCCGCTCTGCGACTGGTATTTCCCCTTCTTGTCCTTGTAACTCACTTCGCAATCCTCGTCCGACTCAAAGAAAATCACCTGGCAGAGTCCCTCATTCGCATAAATCTTCGCCGGCAGCGGCGTGGTGTTGCTGATTTCCAGCGTCACATAGCCTTCCCACTCCGGTTCAAACGGCGTCACGTTCACGATGATTCCGCATCGCGCGTACGTGGACTTTCCCAGGCAAATCGTCAGCACGTTTCGCGGTATCCGGAAATATTCCACCGACCGCGCCAGCGCAAACGAATTCGGCGGAATGATGCACACGTCGCCCTTGAACTCCACAAACGATTTCGGATCGAAATGCTTCGGGTCCACGATCGTCGAATTCACGTTCGTAAAAATCCGAAACTCGTCCGCCACCCGGATATCGTAGCCGTAGGACGACACTCCGTAGCTGATCACTCCCTCGCGCACCTGCCGGTCCGTAAACGGCTCGATCATCTTGTTCTCCAGCGCTTTGCGCCGGATCCAGCGGTCTGGCTTGACGGACATCCATTCCTCCTAAAATTGTTCTGCGATTTGTCTTTTCGATTTGTTGCTGCAACAAATGACTCCAACCACTGCGCCAAAAGATGTTCAGTGTAGATTACCCCTCACGTCTTGACAACCCGCGCCGCACCCTCTAGCATCTGGCTCGGAAGCGTTGGAGGATTGCGTGATCAAGCTGGACATCGTAAATGCCGTCGTCACCTCGACGAACATCAGCCGCACCAAAGCCGAGCAGGCCGTCGAAACTGTTTTCGAATCATTGAAGCAGGCTCTCGGCCGCGGCCAGCGCATCGAACTCCGCCGCTTTGGCGTCTTCAGCGTCAAGCCGCGCAAGACCGGCATCGGCCGCAATCCCCGCACCGGCGAAGAAGTGAACATCCCTCCGGGCAAAGCCGTTCGCTTCAAGCCTGGCAAAGAACTTCAGGGCATCGAAGAAGAAAAGAAAGCGTAAACAGCCGCGCTTCTGCTGCTTCAAAAACCATTCAGCCAAACGAACCCCATGATATTTCAAAAGTGGCGCGAACCCTTCAAGCTATGCTGTACTGAAGAATGCTGATTTCAATTCGCGCGCAAAATATTCCGTGACCCCACCCCTTCCAGAAAATCCTCCGACATCCATCTCGGCCAACGTCGATTGGAACGCTGCCCCTGCCTACAGCGTCCGCTACACTCTGCCTCCTTACCATCCTTCCCGAAAGATGTTGCTCCTCGCTTGCATCCTCTTTTTCCTAACGCTCTGCACCTGCCTCGTCGCAGGCACGCAATTCGCCGCCGCCTACGCGCATAACGAGGCCTTCTCCTCCGACGAATTTCTCCGCTCTTTCACTCTCTTTTACAAAAATCCTCTCGGCCTCGCCGCCGGCCTGCCCTTCGCCCTCACTCTGATGACCATTCTCCTCACTCACGAACTCGGCCATTTCTTCGCCTGCCGCTACCACCACATTCGCGCCACCTATCCCTTTTTCGTTCCCTTCCCCAACTTGAACGGCACTTTCGGCGCCTTCATCCTGATTCGCTCGCCCATCCTCACCAACCGCGCCTTGTTTGACGTCGGCGCTTCCGGCCCGCTCGTCGGCTTCGTCTTCGCCGTTCCTGCTCTCGTCTACGGCGTCCTCCATGCCAAGCTCGTGCCCGGCCTCGCTGACCCCGCTCACTCCGAACTCATTTACGGCACTCCTTTACTCCTCCGCGCGTTGGACGCCATCCTCCATCCCGGCATCTCGCCCGACGCGCTCCTCTTGCCGCCGGTCGGCCGCGCCGCCTGGGTCGGTCTCTTACTAACTTCGCTCAACCTCGTTCCCGTTGCCCAGCTCGATGGCGGCCACATCCTTCGCTCTTTCAACCCCCGCGCGCACTGGTATTCCTCGCTCCTCTTCCCCGCTGGTTTCGTCGTGCTCGGGGTCCTTGGCTTCTGGGAAGGTTGGTATTTCTGGGCGGCCATGATCCTCGCCATGCGCTTCCTCCGCGTCGCCCCCATTTACGATCCCACGGCACTCGATTCCAATCGCCGCTGGGGCGCGCTCCTCGCCCTGGTGATCTTTCTCCTCTCTTTCATGCCCGCGCCTCTTTACATTTCTCCAACTTCCCATTGACCGCCCGCTAACTCCGGTTATGATGCCTTCGGTCTGATCGCGCCGTGCCGCGCCAGCCCACCTATGCCTGAACTCGTCCGCACCCTCCGCTTTCGCGATCTTCTGCTCCTCTTCATCGGCTCTGTCATCGGCTCCGGCATCTTTCGCACGCCCGGCCCCATCCTCCGCCAAGTCGGCGGCTCCGTCAGCCTCTCTCTCCTGGTCTGGATCGTGGGCGGTGTCCTGTCACTTCTTGGCGCGCTCACCTATGCCGAACTCGCTGCCGCCAATCCCGAAGCTGGCGGCTTGTACTGCTATATTCGCGACGGTTTCGGCCGCCTCTCCGCTTTTCTCTACGGCTGGTGCCTTTTTCTCGTAATCGCTAGCGGCTCCGTCGCCGCTCTCGCGCGCGCCTTCAGCGAATATCTCGCCCGGGTTCTTCCCATTTCCCCCGTCGAACAAACCATCGCCGCCGTACTCATGATCGGAATCGTCACCGCCATCAACGTCTGGGGCACGCGCAAGAGCTCCGACCTTCAGAACTGGACCACCCTCGTCAAGGTAGGCATCATCGTCATTCTCAGCGCCTTACTGTTGGCCCTCGGCCATCACGGCCGCGATATTCCCTCCGCCTTGGGCGCAACCCGCCAAGGCCTGGGCCTGTGGTCCAGTTTCGGCCTCGCCATGATCACCGTTCTCTGGGCGTACGAAGGCTGGCAGTTCGGAACCTACAGCGCCGGCGAAGTCGTCGATCCGCAAAAAGCCTTTCCGCGCGCTTTCCTGATGGGCTCTCTGATTCTGGTCGGGCTCTATCTCGTCGCCGTCGTCGCTTACCTCTTCGCCCTCGGCCCCAAGGACATGGCGATGACCGACACCATCGCGGCCACTTCTGTTACCGCGGTTCTCGGTTCTTGGGCCGGTAAGATCGTCGCGCTCACCATTCTCATCTCCACTTTCAGTGCTGCCAATAGCGTCATCCTCACCGCCCCACGCGTTTTCTACGCTATGGCCAAAGACAAACTCTTTTTCATGAAACTCGCTGAGGTCCACCCGCGCTTTAAGACGCCGGCAGTAGCCATCATTGCGCTCGGTGTCTGGTCAGCAGTTCTCGTCTGTGCCGGTGAGCTAGGCACGTTCAGCAAATTAATTGAAGGTGTGATTTTTATCGGCTGGATCTTCTACGGCCTAGGCGCCGCCGCCATTTTTCCCATTCGCCGCGCCACGGCAGGCCGCCCCATTCCTTATCGCGTTCCCGGCTATCCCTGGACGCCCTTTATCTTCGTTCTCGTCGCCGCCGTGATCGTCGGCAATGCCATTTATCTAGCGTTCCGCGACCCTTCCCAATTCATGAACTTGGCCGCCGCCGTTATTCTCTTCCTCATCGGCCTGCCCGCCTACTTCTTCTGGCGCAAACGCGCCGTGTGAGCCGTTCTTGGAGTGCGGCAGCGTAGTTGCCGCTTTTCCACCTCACGCAGCGCGCGTCACCACGCAAAAAGCTCTATTCTCTTGAGAGCAAACTCACTCTTCAGGATGACCCTTGGCCAGAATCTCCTTCACCACTTCATGTGCCCGACGCGCGCTCTGGCTGTCCGCCCCATTCGGTTCCAGTTTCAAATACGCTTCCAGTCCTTGCAGTTGCGCCAGATATTCCTGCCGTCTTCCGTAAGCATCAGAAAGCACCAGATAAGCCTGCGCGAGATTGGGGTTGCGCAACAGCGCCTCCCGCGCCGATTTTTCGGCCTCATCCAGACGGTTCAGCCGCAGCAGCGCCATCGCCAGAAACAAGTGCCCCTCGGGCGAGTTTTCGTCGACCTCCAATCCTCTCCGAATAGTGGTAACTGCTTCTTCCGACTTTCCCTCCAGATACTGCAAGTAGCCAATGCCGAATTCCGCCCACGCGTATCTTCCACCGCTCAAATCAATTGCTTTCTGAAAAGCCGGCATCGCTTCATCCAGGAGCCCCTGTTTCGTCTTCACCACGCCAATATGATAGAAAGCCTCGTAGTAATCCGGAAAAGCCTGCGCGGCCTTCATGAAATGGTCCGCGCTCCCTGCGAGATCCTGCTTCGCCAGGCTTCCCAATCCCTTTGCATACTCATGCCGCGCTTTGCCGGGAATCATAAGCTCCCGCGTCGAAACCGTGTAGCTGCTCCGCTCGGTATGCGCCATCGCTGGCGAATTCAAGTACAGCACCAGCTTTGAGGAAGCGCCATCCAGCCGTGCGCTCGTTTGCGCCGGCTCATAGCCCGGTTCATCAACCACAATCTCATACGTGCTCGGCGGCAGGCTCCGGACTTCAAAGTGCCCTTCCAGGTCCGTCAATACGCTGCGGAATATTCCGGCAACGTGCGATTTCAATTTGACAGCCACCTGGCTCGCGGGCCGGTTGCTCGTTCTTAGCAGCACCGTCCCGGAAATCGTTCCGTCATTTGGTTGGGAGTTCGGAATTTGCGCCTTCGCCACCGGCGCACGAGCCGCCAGCAACCCGGTGAGTAGTAGGAGGATTGGTAGCAATCTCAGGAATGGATTTGAAGGAAATTCAAATCGTGAAGTTAACTTCTTGGCTCTGGCAAATTCGTACCGCATCTCGACCTGCTTTGCACTCTTGGGGCGTTCCTTCGGGGGGCTGAGAGATCGGGAGAGCTAATCCGTCGGGCCGTGCGCAACCACTTCCACCTGTCGTTTCCCGGCTGGGGTGGTGGTCTCGCCAGCGCCGCCGGTGCACCTTAGCTCCTCGATGCCTACCTTTGCGTGCCCTGCAATCTTCTACCCGGGGAAAGCCTCTTGTCTGTCGCTTATTGAACTCTGCACTGCGCATGCCAAAACTCCGCTTACCACATCTCGCTTCTGACTTTGTGCCGCAGTAGTGATCCCGCCGGAACTCGGAACATCTCCAACTTCTTTTTATTCAATGCGAACCTTCCTAAATTTTCCCAGTGCTTGCTAATTCAGAAGTCATCCATGTACTACCAGGCGAATCGCACTCCCATGTTGCTGCCTTCACAAACTGTCTCAACCAGCGACACTCTGTGCTATCTTGGCTCACTTTGAGATTGCAAACGCTCCCACCCACGATCTCAATCAAGGAGCTTTCCAATGCGAAGATTCACCGCCCTCCTCGTGATTCTCTTTTCTCTGGCCGCAACTTCCGCCGCGCCCAATCCCGACGACCTATCAAAGAAGTTCCTCGGCGCTTGGCGCCTAGTCTCTATTGAAGGCAATCCCCCCGGTCGCCCCTTCGTCTATGACCGGCCTACCGGCCTGATCATGTACGACCCGAGCGGCCACATTTGCGTCAACATCGTCCTCAAAGCCGATCGCAAGCCCTTCGCGCCCTATGCAAAAGGAATTGTCACCGCCACCACCGAAGAAAAAGCCGCCGCCTTTGAAAGCTACGCCGCCTATTTCGGCACTTTCACCATCGACGCCAAGGCCGGCACCGTCACCCACCATCTCGAAGACAATCTCGTCCCCGGCCGCCAGAGCACCGACAACGTCCGCTGGTTCGAGTTCCAAGGCCCCGACCGCCTCCTGCTCACCCCCGTCGAAGACGGCAAAGGCGGCGTCCTCGCCCGCAAAGACGCCACCTACCGACTCCTGTGGGAGCGCCTCAAGTAGCTACCGCCGTTCCGATCGAATTAAGAAAGCGGACAGTTCTAATGAGGTTTGACATACTCCGCAAATTACACTTGACTCCCCACTATCCCCTGCTATAGTTAACCCTGTAGATAACTATGCGTGGGTCCAGGAGCTTGCTCCCGGTTTTCTTTTTTGTGCGCCGTTCTTTTGCATCCGCTGTCTATGCATCCCAACAAACACACCCCATAGAATCAGTCACTTACAGAGTGCAGGTTTTGTAAGCCTTTTATTTCCATATTCTTGCAGATATTTGGTGGGCAAGGCGGGTAAACTGTGCAAGCCCAGTTCCCTTCTCTAGTTATGTTAACTTCTAAGTCTTTTAGATGCAACACTTACTGACATCTCGCATGTATTGCAAACAAAGGACTTGTCCAATGATTAAGTCCTTTAGATGCAACACTTACAATAAAGGGGGGGGGTGGGCCTAACTGCCCGCTCCAACATCCTAATCCCCGGAACTTTGTCTGTTCTCACGGTGTCAAACGAAATCTGCTCGCTCAGGGGGATGGCTGTGCTCGAAGCAATCGCTCTCGCGAAGTTCTATGGTTCCGTTCCCGCTGTTCGCGAAGTTACATTTCGCTTGGAACCCGGTCAAGTACTGGGCTACCTGGGCCCGAATGGCTCTGGCAAAAGTACCACCGTAAAAGTGCTTACGGGCTTGCTTCAACCCACGCACGGCCAAGTGCTCTTCGAGGGGCAGGACATTCAGAATGATCTTGTCTCTTACCGAAAGCGGCTTGGCTACGTCCCGGAAGAAGCCAATCTCTATCCGTTTCTCACCGGCGAAGAATATCTAGAAATGATTGGAACTCTTCGCGGGATGTCCCACGCACGAATGAAATCCAAGATCAGCTCCCTCCTCGAGCTCTTCGCCCTCTTTCCGCATCGCCATGTCTCTCTGGGGTCTTACTCCAAAGGGATGCGCCAGCGCATTCTGCTAATCGCCGCGCTTATGGACAATCCTGATGTGCTCATCCTGGACGAGCCGCTATCCGGCCTTGACGTAACCTCCGTGCTTATCATCAAAAATCTCATTCAAGCCTTCAGCGCCCGAGGCAAAGCCGTCTTTTATTGCTCGCATATTCTCGAAGTCGTCGAAAAAGTTTGTTCTCAGCTTCTCATTCTGCGCCAGGGCCAGGTCATGGCCTACGGCTCGACAGAAGACGTTCGCCGGCAGATTGGCCGGTCCTCGCTGGAACACATCTTCTTGCAACTCGTGGAAGATAAGGACGTCGCGCAAGTCGCTAGCGAGATTGTGGACGTCGTGGTATCCCCATCGTGAATTCTTGGAAGCAGCTTCTGGCCGCGCGCTGGTTGATTTTCTCGCAGCGCCCTTCCATCCTGTTGCTGCGCCTCTTCGCCGGCCGCATGTTCAAAGGCGGCGGCGAATTGGGCGCTGATGAGTTGGACCTGGGCTTGGGTGTGGTGTTCATCTTCCTCGCGATGCCCGGGGTTTTGGTTTCTCTTCTCATGTTTGAGAAGTATGGCTCGCTCATCCGATTTCTCCGCGGTGACGGCACATTCGATCCCTATATAGCCACGATCCCGGACGAATATTTCTTCATCGTGCTTTCCATGTCCGTCAGTTGCGCCGTAGCCCTGTGGCGGTGGAATTCCATCTTCCCTGATCGCCGCGATTACGCCAACTTCGTACATCTCCCGATCTCGCTGACTAGGATTTTTTTCGCGAATCTGTTTGCCGTATTTGCTCTGACCGCCCTGCTCACCGTCGTTGTGAACGTGGCTTCCTTCGTGTTGTTTCCCGTCGCCGTTTTGGGTTCGCAACCGTCTTTCTCAAAGCTCTTCCGCTTTGCGTTTGGCCATGCCGTTTCTGTCAGCCTCAGCAGTGTATTCAGTTTTCTTGCGATATTTGCACTCTCGGGCCTGCTGTTGGCGTGCCTGCCTTCCCGCATCTATCGCAAAGTCTCCGTGTACGTTCGTTTTGTTGTCGCGCTCGGTCTCCTTGCCGTCTTAGCCACAAGTTTCACGGTATCTTCTATTCTTTCAGGCGGCTCCAAGTTGACTTACCTGCGGCTTGGCGGATTCCCTTCTGCCTGGTTTCTTGGGTTGGCGGAAACCTTGTGGGGCAACGGTAATGATGTTTTCTTCGCGCTGCTGGCGCGAAGGGCCATGATTTCTTTGGGGCTCGCGCTCCTCATCTCCGTCATTGCTTACAGTCTCAGCTTTCGCAGATCCTTCGCCCGCATCCCCGAACTTGCCGATGTTGGCCCGCTGCCGCGTAGCCGACGCTTAAGGCTGCCCGCGATTCTCCTGGACGCCACCATCCTTCGAGATGCGAAGCTACGGGCCTGCTACCACTTTGTCTCGCGTACGCTCTTGCGAAGCGATGCCCATTTGCAGATCGTCCTCGCCTTTGCTGCACTGGGCCTTGTCGTTGCGGCCCAAACCGTAAACGCCACTTACCATCCCGGCTTTTCTTTCACTGCGCAGCCTCCTTCCATGGCACTCCTTTCCATCCCCTATATCCTGAGCTACTGCTTGCTCCTCGGAATTCGCCTGGCCTTCGAGGTCCCTTTGGACTTGCCCGCCAACTGGATTTTCAAGCTTTGGATCGAACCTGATGGAGATCTGCCACGCCAGGTCGCCAGGAGAGTACTCCTCACCTTTCCTCTCGGCTGGCTCGTGCCTCTGTGCTTCCTCTACTCTGCAATTTTATGGGGTTGGCTCACCGCGCTGTTGCAAACGGCCCTGCTCATCGCCTGCTCGGCCGTCTTTGTGGAAGTTCTGCTCGTGAAGTTCCGCAAGATTCCCTTCACCTGCTCTTACCCGCCTTTTGAGAGCAACTCTCCGCTTTACATCGTTGCCTACCTCGCCGGTTTCGTCCTCTTCGCCATCTATATTCCGCAAATTGTCCAGTGGTCCATAGTCACTCGCTGGGGCATCGCATTCTTCCTTCCACTGGTGCTGCTAAGCCTCATCGGTACGCGTCAATTCCGCAAACAGATGTTGGATATGGACAAGGAACTCATCTTCGAGGAGGATTCCGCTTCAGGTTTCTGAGAAGCGTCGGCGAAACTCTGGGGCATCGACTCACAATAAACTCAGCGGATCCACATCCACCAGCACTGCCGTGTCGGGAATTTCTTTCGCTTCGCAATACGCCATCGCGCCCCCGAGCAACTTCGTCAGCACCGAGCGCTTCGGGGACTTCAGCAGGAACTGGAACCGGTGCTCTTTTTTCAGCCGCGCCAGCGGCGCCGTCGCCGGCCCCAGGATGCGCACCCCTTTATCGTCGTGCGGCGAAAAATATTCCGAAAGTTGCCGCGACCACCGAATGGCCTTCTCCAGGCTGACGTCCCGCACGATCACATTCGCCAACGACGTAAACGGCGGGTACGCCATCATTCGCCGGAAATGCAATTCGCGCTCGAAGAACGCTGCGTAATCCTGCCTCACCGCGTCCTGAATAGCGTAATGCTCGGGATAAAATGTTTGAATCAGCACGCGCCCGCTCAATTCGCCGCGCCCCGCGCGCCCCGCAACTTGCGTCAGCAATTGGAACGTCCGCTCCGCCGCGCGAAAATCCGGCAAGCTCAATGACGAATCCGCGCTCACCACACCGACCAGCGTCACGCGCTGAAAATCATGCCCCTTCGCCAGCATTTGTGTCCCAACAAGAATGTCCAGCGCCCCGCCGGCGAACGCGCCCAGCGTTTCCTGATATTGACGTTTCGTCCGCGCGGTGTCCCGGTCCAGCCGCGCAATGCGCGCGCCAGGGAATTCCTTGCGCAATCTTTCCTCAAGATGCTCCGAGCCTTCTCCAAAAAAATAAACATACTTCGACTGGCACTTCGGGCACACTTTGGGAATTTGCTGAATCGATCCGCAGTAGTGGCACTCCAGCCGGTTGCGCTGCTTGTGGTGCGTCATCGAAATGCTGCAGTTCACGCACTGCACCGACGCGCCGCAGCTCCGGCAAAGCACCGACCACGAATATCCGCGCCGGTTAATCAGCACCAGCGCCTGCGTGCCGTTCGCCAGGCACTCCTGAATCCCCGCATGCAGCGCCGCGGAAATCGGACTGGTCTGGTGCGTCTGCTGAAAATCCTCGCGCAAGTCCACGACTTCGACGCTCGCGAGAGACCGGTCCGCAACGCGCGAAGCCAGCGTCAGCAGTTCGTACTTCCCTTCCCGCGCGTGGTGATACGTTTCCATCGAAGGCGTCGCCGAACCCAGCAGCGCCAGCGCGCCTTCCATCTTCGCGCGCACGATGGCCACGTCGCGCCCGTGATAGCGCGGAGTTTCTTCCTGCTTGAAACTATTTTCTTGCTCTTCATCGACGATGATGAGCCCGACATTTTCCAGCGGCGCAAACACCGCCGACCGCGTCCCCACTACGACGCGCGCTTCGCCGTTTCGCACGCGCCACCATTCGCGCGCGCGTTCCACGTCGCTCAGCGCTGAATGCAGCACCGCCACGCCCTCGAACTTCGCGCCAAACCACGACCGGCACTGCCGCCCAATCCAAAGCGTGAGCGCGATTTCCGGAACGAGTACGATCGCTGTTTTTCCGCGAGCGAGCGTGTCCTGCACCGCGCGCAAATACACTTCCGTCTTTCCGCTGCCCGTAACTCCATGGAGCAACTGCACGCCGAATTCGCTCAGCTCAAACCGCGCGCGAATCGCTTTCATCGCGCTTTCCTGTTCCGCATTCAATTCATGCGCCGGCGGCGAGTACCCCACATCAAAGGGATCTTCCGCCGGATCGATCGGTTCCTCCCAACTCTCCAGCAAACCATCGCGCAGCATCCTCTCGACAAAAGTTCGCGTCACCTGCGCCAGCTTCAAAAGTTGCGGCAACGGCAGCGGCCCGCGCTCTGTCTCCAGCAGTTCCCGTATTTTCTCTTCTCTGCGTTTCCTCAGCGCACTCTGCGTCTCCGCGTTATCTTTTTCTGCTTCCTTCTCGATCTGTCCAGCGGCACCTCCCTTCCAAGCAATCACCCGCTGCGTTCTTCGCTTCCTTCCTTCGACGGTTTCGCGAATCTCAATCAGCCCGCGCCGTTGCAGGCGCTGCAACGCAGCAGCGTCTACTCCCAGCTTTGCCGCTGGCCCGAGTAACAAGTCTCCTTTCCTTTCTTTCAACTTCGCGAGAAACGCCGCCTCCGCGGCCGTGAGCCCGTGCGACAATTCGCCGCCGCTCAAACTCTCCGCCGCTTCCCGCCCAGCGTCCGTCAAAACAATCCGCCGGTGCGATTTCACTTCCGTCACCGGCGGCAGCATCGCCCGAAACACTTCGCCCACCGGCGCCAGGTAGTATCCGGCGATCCAATGCGCCAGCTCGATCAATTTCGGAGTCAGCGCGGGAACGAAATCCAATACGCGGATGATTTCGCGAATTTTCGTTCCCGCCGGCGCGCTCTCCACCAATTCCACAACGACTCCGACCATCACTTTCTTTCGGAACGGCACGAGCACACGACTGCCCGCATGTGCCATTCCACGCAAACTATCCGGCACCGCATAGGTAAACGTCGTGCGCAGCGGCACTGGCAGCGCGACATTGCAAAATGGAGGAGTCATCCCGCCGTGTAGTGTATCAGCACAAGGAAATTCGCAAAAAACAACGCGGAATAGTAGGCTGCAAGGAAATGAAAAAATCTACCGGCTAATCAGAACAATTCCCACAAAAATCGTGGCGATCCCCATCCACTGCCATCGCGAAACGTGTTCTTTCAAAAAAATTGCCGCAAGTCCGACCGTGACCGCTCCATATAGCGAACTAAGGACGGTGATCACCGCGACCTGCTCCATTTTCATTCCGAGATTGGCGACGACGAAAGCGCTGGTATCCAGAGCGCCCATGCTCAAGACCATCCAGCGCACTTCGCCGCGCGGAAGACTTACGGGCTGTTTGACCATGAAGATTGCCGCCGCCGTGAGCAGCGTGCTGGTCAAACGGATCACCCACACGGTTTGAATGGCGCCGACGCGCGGAATGACGCGAATTCCGAGCAACCAAAACAGCAGCGCGAAGCCCACCGCGGAGAACATGGCCAAGCCGATTCCGCGGCCGCTCCTGCGCATGGCCTCGGCATCGTTCTCGTCCGGTGTTTTTTCTCCGCCGGCAACAACCACGACTCCCACCAGTGTGCAGATGATTCCGGCGATTCTCACTGTGCTCAGCCGCTCGCCGGTCATCCAGGAGAGCACCAAAGTCAGCGCCGGATAGCTCGCCGAAAGCGGAGCGACCACCGCCATTTTTCCAATCTCAAACGCGCGGTAGAGCGCCAGTCCCGACACGGCATTCAAAAATCCCGCGAGAATACCCCAAGCCCACGGCTGCCATCCCGAACCATCCGCGAGATGCCCCCAACCGCCAAGCCAGGGCAAAGAAATCGTCAGCAGGAAGAAACCGATCAATTGCATGTACAACATGGAACGGAGAGCGCCAATGCGATGCGTGGCAAAGCGCGCAATAAAATCCGCGCCGCCCCAAGTCAGCGCGGTGAGCAGCCCCAGCAAAATCCCCATGCGACCATTCTGCCATCAAGGTGTGTCCGCTGACGAATGTTGGAAGTTATTCTCGGTCAGAGATTAGGAAGACTTGCTGAGCGAACTTCTTCAATTCTTGCCCGTGGGCACGCGGCGCTTCAGCTCTTCAAACCAGTTCAGCACGACGTTAATTTGCGCCGGGGCCTGCTCAGTCTCGCTGGGCTTAAGCATCAGGAATCGCTGGCCGTCGGGAGACACGTCGTAGTTAGAAAATGTAGCTGGGGTCGGCTCGTACGGTCCTGAAAAGAGGACGTGGGGCTTGCCCACAGTGAAACTCGGCCGCGTGGAAACATTCACAGCCATCATCCTGTCACCGCTGCGATAGAAGAGCTCCCGCCCGCTTGGGTTCCAGGCTGGCTCGGTGCCCCCTTCCGTCGAGATTTGCCACTTGCCGCCAGGGCCGGGATAGGGCTGCACATAGACTTCGTGGCGGCCGGATTCATTCGAGATATAAGCCAGCCAACGCCCGTCGGGGGAAAACCGAGGCGAAGTTTCGTTGTACGGCGTTCGGAGGAAAGGCTGCGCCTTGCGGTCGGTGAGACGGAGTACCCAAATGTCAAATCCAGTGGCAGGATCGATTTGGACAAAGGCCAACAATTGCCCATCCGGGGAGCAGGAGGACGGAACACTGGTGTAATCGCTGGTTGTTAACCTCTCCAGTCCACCACTGCCATCGGCCCGCTGCCAGTAAACGTTCTGCGGACCTTCTTTGTCTGATTGAAAAGTTATCCGCCTACCGTCCGGTGTCCAAAGCGCGCTAAGGTTTACGTTTCCTTCAAACGTAAACCGGGTCAAGGTCTCCCGCGAGAGATCGTATAGCCAGACTTGCGTCTCCTGGTCTATGATCCCCACAGCTATGCGTCGACCGTCGGGGGAAAGCCGCGGGAATACGTAGCCGCGCGCTGGGGCGGCTACGGGCTGCTCTGTCCCATTGCGAGTTACCCACACAAGCTTCAATTGAGCCGACTGAACGGCCCCCGGAACATAGGCCAGTGACCCCGTGGCGGAAAAACTGTATTGCACAGCTCCTGTGGTTGTGGATTGCCGGACGCCCTCCACTACGGGAACCGCCGTTCCTGTAAGAGCGAGTCGCTGGAGGTCGAACGGCGCGGCCATCAGCCCCCCCCTTTGTGCATAAATCAGATGGCCCGAGGACGCGTAGCGAGGTTGCCATCCCCCCTGGATTAAGTTCTGCCGTTCGCCCGTCCCGACTGACTCGACGACGAGCTGCGCTTTGGTCCAATTGAACGTACTTGTCATGGCATCAAAGAGCAGCGCTTTCCCGTCGGGCAAGAATTCTGGCCACCGGTGGCTGGCCTCCCCTTTCTCAAAACGACTTAGCGGTTGTGGCGTGCCTCCAGCATCCGGCACTTTCTGGAGAAGCGAGACTCCGGTAGGTGCGAATGCAATCATCCCTTGGCTATCCCAACTGGCCCCGCGAGGGCCGCTGGCCTCGCCGAGAGTCAGAGCCACTCCTCCACTCACCGAAACCTTCTTGAGCTTTTTGCCCGCAAAAAAACCCAGCCATTGGCCATCGGGTGAAAAGAAAGGATTAACAGCTCCTTCCGTGCCGGGGATAGGTGTCGCGTCCAAGCTGTCCATAGCCCGCACGTAGAGCTGCTGCGTGCCGCCTTGTGTGGCCACGTACGCGAGTTGAGTTCCGTCAGGCGAAAGAGCCACGGCAGGTTGATCCAATCCCGCAAGTCTCTGACCCGGCGGCAGCGTAATGACGGTACGCGAGACGGGCCGCGGCGGCGAGGGCTTCAGATTCCAAATCGTAAAGCCGGTGACGGCCGCAAGGAGCAACGACACGACGCCCCACGACAAGGCTCCTCGCCAGCGTGGTCCGATACTTTTCACGGCGCCAAACGGAGCAAAAGCGGCCTGCGAGCCGTCTTCAGCGATCCACTTCAATTCCAGGAGCAGATCGCGCGCAGTTTGCCAGCGGTCTTCCGGATCTTTCGCCAAGCAGCAGCGGATGGCGTGGGCAAGCGCGGGCGGGGTCAGCGGTTGGATTGTGCTGATCGGGACCGGCTCTTTTTCGAGAATTGCCGACGCCACGCTGAGCTGGCTCTTTCCCTGAAAAGCGCGCTGTCCCGTCACCATCTCGTACAACACTGCGCCGAACGAAAAAATGTCGCTTCGTCCGTCGAGGTCTTTTCCTTCGATTTGCTCCGGCGACATGTACTGGAAAGTGCCGACGATCATGCCTTGCTGCGTGACCGGCGTGGTGCGTGTCGCCGCTGCCGTGAGCGTCGCTCCCGTCGTCAACGGCACAGCCGTTTTCGCCAGGCCGAAATCGAGCAGCTTCGCGCCCGATTTCGTCAACATGATGTTGCCGGGTTTTAGATCGCGATGAACGATGCCCTGGCGATGCGCTTTATCGAGTGCGTCGGCGATTTCCACGCCGTACTTCAATACCTGGGCGAGTGGCAGCGGCCCTTTCTCCACTAGTTTTGCGAGCGTCTCCCCTTCGAGGTACTCCATAACCAGGAAGTCGGTGCCGTCTTGATGTCCGACATCATGCAGGATGCAAATGTGCGGATGATTCAGGCGGGAGATGGCCTTCGCTTCCTGCTCGAAGCGCTGGCGCAATGTCGAATTATCGGAAAGATGGGATGGAAGAATCTTGATGGCAACGATGCGGTCCAGGCGGGTGTCGCGCGCGCGGTAGACTTCTCCCATGCCGCCTGCACCGAGAGGTGTAAGGACTTCGTAAGGGCCCAGGCGAGTGCCGGACGTGAGAGACATTGTGCCGGATTATAGCTCAAGGTGCGAAATATCAAACTTGCGAACTGGGCAAACCACTGGCGAAACAACTACGCGGAGGACTTGCCTTTCTTTACTTCGAGGCCGAGGACAGCCATAACTTTCTGGAGATCTTTCCAGACTTCGCTCTTGGCGGGTGGATTGCGCAACAAATACGCAGGGTGATAGGTGGCCAGCAATTTTCTGCCGCGAAATTCGAGCCATTCGCCACGGAACTGGGAAATGCCACGATTGGTTTGCAGCAACGTTTTTGCGGCGGTGGCGCCGAGGCAGACAATCACTTTCGGGGCGATGGTATCGATTTGGCGCATAAGAAATGGCGAGCACGCTTTGACTTCGTCTTCTTCGGGCTGGCGATTTTCCGGCGGGCGGCACTTCACGACGTTGCAGATGTAAACGTCTTTTCGCTGCAAACCCATGGCTTCGATCATCTGGGTCAGGAGTTTTCCCGCGCGCCCGACAAAAGGCAATCCTTGGGCGTCTTCATCGGCGCCTGGGCCTTCGCCGACGAAAACCAATTCGGCTTTGGGGTTTCCGTCGCCGAATACAATCTTGTGCCGCGTTTTGTGGAGCTTGCAGCGCGTACATTCGCCGAGATCTTCACGAGTTTTCAGCAGCGAATCGCCTGCAACTTTCTCCATGGACTCGAAGAGCGAAGGTCCCGCGATTACCGGCAACGATGCGCTCTTCGGGATTGCCGGCGTCGCCGGCGGAGCGGCCTTCGGAAAAACAAGTCTTGCTGCGGGCTTGGGCAAAGGCTCTTCCTTTTGAAGTTCTCGAGTTGGGAAATGAGCAGTCACAGACGGTTCCAAAGGGTGTTCGCTAGTCGGAGCAGCAACGGCGCTGCGGTCCCGATAGAACAAGCTGATACCGATGTCTTTGTAAAAACCCAGCCTGGCGGAAATGTTTTTCTGGAGAGATTCGGAAATGGGCTCGGGCATGGGGATCAAGCGCCGGAGCGCTTCAGCGCAACAGTTCCCTGCAAAACGCCTCGCAGGCGTACGACTTCATCCAAGATGCGCTGCGCCACTTCGCTCTTGCTCATTTTTGGTAGAGCGAGGTCGCGGCCGTCGCGAGAGAAGAGCGTGACAATATTCGTGTCGCGATCGAAGCCGGCGCCTTCGGCGGTGACATCGTTGGCCACAATCAGGTCGGCGTTCTTCGCAGAGAGTTTTTTCCGCGCGTTCTCCGCAACGTGGTCCGTCTCCGCCGCGAAACCCACCACGATTTTTTGGCCTTTGTTTCGGGCTACCTCGGCCAGAATGTCCGTGGTCGGCTCAAGTGCGATCGTGAGCGCCGCATCGCTCTTCTTTATTTTTTCCGCGCGGTGCTCCGCAGGGCGGTAATCCGCGACCGCAGCGGCGAAAATAGCGATGGAAGCTCCGGCAATCCGGTCCACGACGGCATGGTGCATATCTCTGGCGGTGCGCACGTCGATGCGCTCCACACCGGCGGGGACTTCCAAACTTACGGGTCCGCTCACGAGAATAACCTTTGCACCTCGCAGTGCCGCCACTTCTGCAACGGCATAGCCCATTTTCCCGGACGAACGATTGGTGATGTAGCGAACGGGATCGAGATCTTCGCAAGTCGGGCCGGCGGTGACAAGAACGGTCTCGCCGTCCAAATCCCGCTGGGTTTTCAGCACTTCGCGCACGGCAGCGACGATAGCTTCCTGCCCCGCCAGACGTCCCGCGCCGATCATGCCGCAAGCGAGGTAGCCCTCGGCGGGGTCCACGATCTTTACGCCGCGCGCGCGCAGCCGCTCCACATTTTCTTGCGTAGCTGCGTGGTTCCACATGTTTACGTTCATCGCCGGCGCCACCACCACCGGCGCCGTCGATGCCAAGTACAAGGTAGTCAGGAAATCGTCCGCAATCCCACGGGTAAATTTTGCAATGATATCCGCCGTGGCCGGTGCGATCAGGAGCAAATCTGTCCGCTGCGCCACGGCAATGTGTTCAATAGCGCTTTCGAGGTTAGCTTCACTGCCGGAAGAATCACCAAAGAGATCGGTAATCACTTTCTGACCGCTCAGCGCCGCGAACGTCAGCGGTGTGACGAATTCGCGCGCGCCTCGCGTCATAACTACCTGCACGCTGAACCCGTCCTGCTGCAAACGGCGGACGAGTTCCGCAGCTTTGTAAGCCGCCACTCCGCCGGTCACACCAAGCGTGATTCGCATCGCTGCCTTTCGCGACCCGTTACTTGCGCCGCTTGTTCCCTTCCTTATCCACGTCGATCGAAGCCGGCTCGGTGAAGTCGTACTCGATCAGGCTGTTTTCCAGCTCTTCGCACGCGATGCGCGTGGCTTTCAGGGTTCTTGGGTTTTCGATCAGCGGCGGCGCCCCCGCCATGAGCTGCCGCGCACGCCTCGCTGCCAGCACCACATACGCAAACTGGCTCTCCGGAGCTTTTGTCTGCATAGTCATGTCCGTCATGCCCTCCCAAACGATGCCAGAAGTTGTTCCACTCTCGCCCTCCGTCGAGCGGTGGTGCAGCGCAGGGCGGTAACAATCGCCTGTGCTTCACGTCCCGCACGTTCCACATCCTCATTCATCACGCAAAAATCGTAATACTTGCCGAACTGCGCAATTTCGTCACGCGACTTGGCCAGCCGTCGCGCAATCTCTTCGTCCGAATCCTGGCCGCGGCTGCGCAACCGGCGCTCCAGCTCTTCGCGCGATGGCGGCAGAATAAATATCGCCACCGACTCGGGAAGCTTTTCCTTCACCTGCGCCGCGCCCTGGACGTCGATCTCCAGCACCAGATCGAGTCCCAACTTCCGCGATTCCTCCAGCCACTTCCTCGGCGTGCCGTAAGAATGTTTTCCGAAAACCCGCGCGTACTCCAGAAATTCGCCGCGCGCGACCATGGCGTCGAACTCCGACTCCGTGACGAAATCATAACACTTCCCACTGGCCTCGGTCGCCCGGCGCGCCCGGGTAGTACATGAGATCGAGGGCATCGTGCCGGGCAGATCCAGGATGCGCTGTACCAAAGTCGATTTTCCCGATCCCGACGGCCCCGATACGATCAACACCAGCGGCGCGATCTCATTCTCCGTGCTCATTCGATGTTCTGCACCTGCTCCCGCAGTTTTTCGATCTCCGCCTTGATTTCCAGCGCCACCCCAGTGATGGCCAAGGCCTCGCTTTCCACGCCGGGCGTTTTCGAAAGCATGGTGTTGGCCTCGCGGTGCATTTCCTGCAATAGAAAATCCAGTTTCTTGCCCAGCTCACCGGCGCCGTCCAGAAGCTTAGTGAATTGTTGCAGATGGCTCTTCAGGCGGTCTAATTCTTCACTGATATCGCTGCGTTCCGCAAGCAGCGCGGCCTCCTGCGCGAGCCGCGCCGGATCGATGCCTACCCCGCCGAGCAGTTCCTTCAGTTTGCTGTCCAAGCGGCGCGCAAAAGCCGGGCGCAATGTGGCGACCAAGCCGCGCACTTGCTCCACATGCGTTCCGATGCGCGCCAAGCGTTCGCGCAACTCCTCTACTAAATGGCGGCCTTCCGCACGCCGCATATCATCCAGCTTTGCCAACGCATCACGCAAGCCGGCGTCCAGCACACGCCCAAGCTTCTCTTGTTCTTCTTCTGATTCAGGAACTGCGGTAGTGACGCCGGTAATCACTCCGGGCAATCGCAGAAGGGCGACCACGTCCATATCCGTTGCCGCGCGAGTTTCCTGCCGCAGCGCTTCGGCGGCTTTCAGATACGATTGCACCAGATCGCGATTCACCTGCACCGGAGCGGCTTTGCCTGGTTCCACTGCCACGCTCACTTCCACATGTCCGCGATGAATTCTTTCGCGCACGATTTGCCGCAGCCGCAAATCGTACAAATCAAATCCTTCGGGCATGCGCAGCTTCAGGTCGAGAAATCGGTGGTTGACGCTTTTGACGCTGACGCGCACGGCCCAGCCATCCTGCTCGGCCCGCGCTTGCGCGTAACCGGTCATGGAGAAACATTCGATTTTCTTCGTTGGTACTGTGGTCGTTTGGCTCATAGAGAATCCGATGTTCCGTTCTGCTTTCCTGGTGCAGCCTGCGCCGGCGCCAGCATGTCGTCGTCTGCGAACTGCAAATCGTGTAGCCGGGCATACGTTCCGCCACGGGCTATCAGTTCCGCGTGCGTTCCGCTTTCGCGGATTTGCCCGTCTTCCAGGACGAGAATGTTGTCCGCGCGGCGAATCGTGGCGAGGCGATGCGCGATCACGAAAGTGGTGCGGCCAACCATGAGATTGGCTAGCGCCTTTTGCACGAACATCTCGGATTCGGCATCCAGCTCCGACGTGGCTTCATCGAGAATTAGAATCGGGGAGTCTTTCAAGATCGCGCGCGCGATGGCGATGCGCTGCCGCTGTCCTCCGCTCAGGCGCGTTCCCCGCTCACCAATCACAGTATCGTAGCCCAGCGGGAGCTCCGTGATGAAATCGTGCGCAAGCGCGGCTTGCGCGGCGGCGATCACTTTTTCCTTGGGAATATTCGTCAAGCCGTAGCAGATGTTGTTCCACACTGTGTCGTGGAAGAGAATGTTTTCCTGCGTCACCATGGCGATCTGTTCGCGCAAAGACTTGATGGTCACATCGCGGATGTTTTGCCCATCAATGCGGATCGCGCCGGAAGCAGCTTCATGGAATCGCGGCAGCAAGTTTACCAGGGTGGTTTTTCCCGCGCCGCTTGAGCCCACGAGGGCAATCACTTCTCCACGTCGCGCGCGGAAATGAATGTGCTGGAGCACGTGATTCGAATCGTCGTCATAGGCAAAGCCCACGTTTTCAAAAGCAATTTCGTTTGAAAACGGCTCCAGCGGCTTCGCGCCGGGCTGCTCGCTCTGCTCTTCCTGGCTGTCGAGATAGGCGAATACCTGCGTGCTCGCTCCCTGCGCAAGCTGAAATTGCTGGTAGACCTGGCCGATGCGCTTAAGCGGCATGTACGCATTGAACATGGCAAAGAGAAACGCCATGAAAATTCCCGGCGTCATTAGGCCGTGCTTGATTTGGTCGCGGGCGAACAAAATAAGCAGCGGGATGACCAACGCGCCCAGTAAGTCCATGATCGGCCCGGTGGCCACCGCGGCGCGAACCCAACGCATGTTTTCGCGCAGCAGCCGTTGCGCCGTATTTTTGAACTTGGCGATTTCGAAATCTTCCATCCCGAAGGCTTTTACAACGCGGTTGCCGCTGACCGTCTCCTGCAGAATCTGGCTGAGATCCCCCAGCCTGCTCTGGCTGCTTTCTGAGGAGCGGCGAATCTTTTTCCCCAGCTTTCCCACCGGCACTACCACCAGCGGCACGAGAATGGCCGTTCCCAGCGCCATCTTCCAATTCAGCACGACGACCACCGCCAGAAATACAATCAGCGTGAAGCCCTTTTGAAACAAGTCGGCCAAGTATTCGGAGAGCGCGATGCGCGTGCGCTCCACATCGTTGATGGTGGTGGAGAGCAAGCGCCCCGTCGGATGACTCTGAAAAAATCCAATCGGCTGGCGAATAATTTTGGCGTACACCTGGTTCCGCAGCCTGGTCACCGCTGCTTGCCCGACGTACTGAATCTGCGTGACACCGAGATACTCGGAAATTCCTTTCGCGACATAGAGAGAAACTACCGTCAGGGCAAACATCGTCCACACGTGGTGGATACTGGGTGGAAAAAACTGATTGAGATAGATGGTGTAACCGTTCGGGAAGGTGACTAACGGAACCAGCGAACCGGAGACGGACGGGTTTAGAACGTAATCAAATCCCGGCCGCAGCATCAGCGCCACAATGCCATCCGCCAGCGCGGTGACGGCCACCAGCACGATGCCAACGCCCAGCCGAAAGGAGTACGGCCGCACATAGGCGAAGAGTCTTTTCAGTTGTGGTGATAACAACGAGGCCACGCTGCAGGCTCCCTGACTAGTCCACTTGGTACGCTATTCGCCGCGTCGCGGCGTGTCAAGTTTCCGCGGCCCGCCGAACGCGGGCTGATGCCGCACGACCTGTTCCCTTACTTGTCGATGTCGCGGTGAATGACTTTGGCGGAATAGCCGCGCTTCTCGAGCGATTTCCTCACGGACTCCGCCAGCATCACGGAGCGATGCTTGCCGCCCGTACAGCCGAACGCAATGGTCAGATAGCTTTTCCCTTCGCGGATGTAGTGCGGAATCAAATAGGTCAGCAAGCCTTCGATGCGCCGCAGGAATTCCCCAGTCTGCGGAAACGAGCGGATATAGCGCCGCACTTTGGGGTCTTTGCCGGTGAACGGCCGCAACCGCGGCACGAAATGTGGGTTGGGCAGGAATCGCACGTCGAGAACCAGGTCCGCATCCGACGGCACGCCGTAACGATACCCGAAACTCACCACTGAAACCAGCATCGGCCGCTTGTCCGGATTCTTGAACCGCTCGGTGACAAAGTGACGCAATTCATGCACGTTGAATTGCGTGGTCTCAATCACCACATCCGCCAGCTTGCGGATCGGCTCCATCAGCGCGCGTTCGTGCGACAAACTTTCCCGCACGGAGAAATTCTTGCCCAGCGGATGCGGGCGCCGCGTTTCACTGTATCGCCGTAGCAGCGCATCCTCATTCGCTTCAATGTACACCAGCGTGATGGGATGATCTTTTTTCAGGTGTTTCAGCAGCGGCGGTAATTTCTCCAGTTGAGCACCTTCGCGCGCGTCCACCAACAGCGCTGCACGCGTGAAGTCTCCTTCGCCCGCCGCGTGCAGTTCCGCAAATATAGGGATGAGCTCCACGGGAAGATTGTCCACGCAGTAGAAGCCCATATCTTCGAATGCATGCAGCACGGTGCTTTTCCCGGAGCCGGAAAGTCCGGTGAGGATGACGAGGTGCCGTGCGTCGTAGCGCTTCTGCGGCTTCACGGGTGCTGCCGCTCAGTTCTTTTCCCGGCGTTGGTGGGTGCTGGGAATTCTCATGTCTTCTCGGTACTTCGCGACGGTGCGCCGGGTGACATGAATGCCCGCGTCATCCAGTTTGTGTGCAATCTGCTCGTCCGTTAGCGGGTGCGTGGCATCTTCCTCTTCGATCATTTTCTTGACCAGGCGCTTCAGCGTCAGCAGCGACATCGCGCCGCCTTCCGGCCCGTTCACGGATTCGCTGAAAAACGACCGCAGCTCCAGCACGCCTTGCGATGTATGCGCATACTTGCTGGCTACTGCACGACTGACCGTCGAAGGATGCACGCCAACCTCTTCCGCCACTTCCTTGATCATCATGGGCTTCAGCGCGTCCTGGCCGTGATCGAGAAATTCGCCCTGCCGCGCGATGATGGACTGGCAAACGCGCAAAATAGTGTGCTTGCGCTGCTCGATGTTCTTCATTAGCTGGACGGCGGCCGTAAAGCGTTCCTTCACGTAGTTGCGCACGTCGCGGTCAGCAGCATCTTTGACTAGGAGACGCCGGTACGTGGGGCTCAGCCGCAGTTGCGGCATGTCGTCCTCATTCAAGAAGGCCTGCCACTGGTCATCCACTTTGCGGAAATAGACGTCAGGTTCAACCAGCCGCGGTTCGGTCTTGTTGTAGCGCAGCCCCGGCCGGGGATCGAGCTTCCTGATCACTTCCAAGGAGTGCTTGACGATCTCGAGGGGGCGGTTGAGAGCGCGGGCCACTTCCTTCAGCTGATTGGACTGTACTTGCTTCAAATGCTCGGAAACGATTTGGTGGGCCAGCGTGTTCTGCGGATCGAACGCTTTCAATTGCAGCAGCAGACACTCGCGCAAATCCCGCGCTCCCACGCCTATCGGATCGAAGTCCTGCACCACGGCCAGGGCGTCCTCGAAATCATCCTGCGAATATTTTCCGTTTTGCGTCAGCTCTTCGGTAGAAGCTGTTAGATAGCCGTTCTCGTCCAGGTTGCCGATGATGCTGTCGACGATCTCGGTCACGGTCTCGGAACAGATGGTGACGCTCAATTGCCACTGCAGGTGGTCGGCCAACCCGGTCGACGAAGAGAGGAACTTCTCGAAAGATGGCCGCTCGGATACTTCGCGCTCTTGTGATTGCCCGCCGTCGCCGCCGGTATCCAGGTACTGGTTGAAAAAGCTTCCGACATCGAATTCATCAAAGGGATTGGCTTCGGGCTTCTCCGGAACTTTTTCCGTTTCGGCTTTCAGGAAGGTTTCGTCGCTGTAGTTGTCGGTTTGGGTGGGCTCTTCGCTCTGCTCTTCGAGGACCGGGTTGGCAATCATCTCCTGGTTGATCATCTCGCGGAGTTCGAGGCGGTTCAGCGCTAGGACGCTCACCATCTGGACAAGGCCGGGCGTCAGAATCTGCTTCTGCGACACTCGGAGATTAAGTTTAAGTCCCTGCCAGGCCATGGATGGTCCCGTATTTCCTTTTTCTAACCCAATTCCCAAACTTTAATTCAGGCGGAAGTGATCGCCCAGATAAACACGCCGGACTTCTGGATCATTGCTTAGTTCGTCCGGGCGGCCCTTCCGGAATATTTTGCCACTTTTCAGGATGTACGCGCGATCCGTCACGCTGAGAGTTTCCCGGACGTTATGATCGGTGATGAGCACGCCAATTCCCGACTTTGCAAGGTCCCGGATCAATTCCTGGAGATCCTTCACCGTTAGAGGGTCGATTCCCGAAAAAGGTTCGTCGAGCAGGATAAAAGATGGCTGCAAAGTCAGGGAGCGGGCAATCTCCAGCCGGCGACGCTCTCCCCCGGAGAGGGTGTAGGCTTTGCTCGTTCGCACGGTTTCCAGCCCCATTTGCGCCAGGAGCTCTTCCAGGCGGTCGCGCTGCTGTTCCGGGGTCAACGGAAGCGTTTCGAGTACCGCAAGCAGATTCTCTTCGCTGGTCAATTGGCGAAAAACCGAGGGTTCCTGGGGAAGGTAGCTGATTCCGCTGCGGGCCCGGAGGTACATGGGGAGGTCGGTGATTTCTTCGTCGTTCAGGAGAACGCGGCCGGAGTCGGGCCGGGCGAGACCTACTAGGATATAAAACGTTGTCGTCTTGCCTGCGCCGTTGGGACCGAGCAATCCGACGACTTCACCCTGTCCAATCTCCAGTTCAACGTCGTCAACGACCTTGCGACCACGGTAAGACTTGCTCAAATCGACGGCCTGGAGCTTCAGCATACCTCTTCACGGGCGGCCGCGGATTTGTTGGATCATTTCTCGACTCGGTGCTTGGTCAAAGTCCGCGAACCTTTTTCTGAGTCGACGATGATCGTATCATCCGCTAAAAAGAAGGTCAATTGATGGCCCGTCGTGGTCCCTTCGGCGGCGTCAAAAATCGTGGGATTGCCGCCGCTCATTACGAATTTTCCGTCCGCCGCGGAGTATTCTCCGCGATCGGCAGTTGCTTTTCGCGTTCCTTGTTCCACGATCACGCCGCCTGTGCCCACCGCCCGGCTGATCTGCTGTGCGCCCGCCGCTGGATTTGCCGAACCGGAACCCGTCGCCCCGCTCGAATTGGGCTTCTCGGAGTGCGTGAAATAGAGATCCACCGCCGCCGCGCGCATCGTTTGCTCCGCCGACTGCGTCACCACGTTTTTTTCCAAGTGTGCGCGGCTCTCCGCGTCGCGGTACGTCAGCGTTCCCGCGGTCACATGCCACAGTCGCGGCTTCTTCGGCCCGGCTTGAACCGCCACCACCTGCGCTGGCGATGGCCCCGCGGCCTGCGGGAATACGGCCCGAACATTTCCGCTGGCATTCATAACGCGCGCCTCCCGTAGCAGTTCGATCGAATCCGCTTCCATCACCGAATCGCCTTGCCACAATCGCGCGTGTCCGGTGTACAAAGCCTTGCCGGTCTTTGAATTTCCCTGCAGCGTGTTCGCCGAAATGTTCGCCGGTACGGATGCAAGTTGCGCTCCGCCACCTTTGGTCGAAAATTCCGTCGACCGGACTCCGCCTTCGGCACGAATCTCTCCCGTGGACTGCACAAAAGTGATTCGCGGCGCCTGCGTCTCCGCGGTGGCGTCGCGGGCCAGCGCTTTTCCAGTCAGCAAAGCCGTCTGCGTGGCGCGCACAAATGTCGCGTGGTCCGCTTGGCCGCTCCGGTCGCCTTCCTTGAGTTTTACATTTCCTTGCAAATCCATCTGCGACCATCCGCCGCTCGCCAGCAGTTGCGCCACTCCGCTCTGTGCCGTGGCCGTCTGCGCCGGCTTCCCGGCCGCCGCGCGCTCCGTCAAAACATTTCCCGTCGCAATCAACCGCCGCGCCTTGCCCTCTTCGCCGAATTCCATTTCCAGCTTATCGGCCTGCAATTTCGTTCGCGCGGCATCGCTATTCGGGGACACTCCCGGCGTGCCGCCTTGCGCCACCGCATCCATCCATTCGATAGTGCCCGGCCCCAGCGTCTCCGCTCGCTTGAGCCTGCTGCCTTCGCCCTTTTTTCTGCCGGCGAATTCCATCTGGAGTTCACTGGTCTGCAGCGTGCGCGCCTCGTTGGCTGTTTCCGCCTGTGTTTTCAGCATCACGCCGCCTTTCAAGTGCATCTCTCGCGGCTGATTGACTTTTGGCCACAACTCCATCGCGCCTTGTTCCGCGCGGAAGTCCTCCGTTTCTTTTCCAGTGCGCCGCGCACCGCGAACGCTTCCCGCCGCCTCGACTTTCGTCAGCCATCCCGCAGGGGCAAATCGCGCCGTGATGGATTGCGCGCTCAGATTTGTCGGCCCATCCGCGCTCTGAGATTCCAATTCTGGATTTTCTCCGTTCGGTCCGGGGGTAAGCACAAGTACCGCCGCGCGAAACGCCGTGTCCAGCGTGAGCGTCAACTTTCCTGCATGCAAACTCGTCGTCTCAGTTTTCGCTTCCACTGGTCCGTACAACTGCATCACCCGCGACTCCCGCTCAAAATCGAGGCTCTTGCCCGTTACGCGAATGGGTTCTTTTGCAGCCGCAGCCTCGCGCATCGAACTTTTCCCTCCGCCGTCCTTTCCCGGCGTCATCAAAAAAAATTGTACGTCTCTCAACAGCCGCACTTTCCCCTCTTCGGACTGATATTCCACCCCGACGGCTTCGCCAGTTCCATTCGGAAAGACAAATTTCACCGGTTGGTCCGTGCGCGCCAGGCCGCTCGCGCGGTTAAAGACCACGCTGCGAGTCTCGACGTGCACCCTTTCCTGCATTCCTGCAACTGGATTTTTCGCCGCACGCTCGGCTCCCGCTTTGCTCTCCAGGTCGAGTTGGACTTCCCCGCTACAAGTGATGTCTCCGCCCGTTTTTTGATACTGGCAGCTTTGCGTGTGAATGATGTCGTGACGTTCTCCGGATTTACCAAAGATGATGATCTTCACGTCTTCCAGCAGGCTGGCGTCCCTATCGCGAAAATCCGTGGCTTTCGACGCCTCCACAGTGAAGATTTTCTGATTCCCTTCCATCTTGGAAAACGTCAGCCCGTTCGAAAGGCGCGATACATCCTGCGGAGCCGGCGGCGGCGCTTTTTGCTTTTCTCGATGAGCGACCCATTTGCGCTCGAGGTACACGCCGCCCGTCAGACTCGCCAGCAACAACGCTGCTGACGCCGACCAGCGCGCATACTTCGCCGCTTCGCTTCGTTTCATGTCTTCAGTTAAGCAAAATTTCGCGGGAGTGTATAGAAGAGGGAACTCTTGTGCGGCATTCTTACAGTAAAAGAGGAGCTTTAGCTGGCGGATTCCGCTGTCGCGGCCGCCGGCAGGATTCCGATATTCGCCGCGGCCACGCTGTCGCGCTTCGTATTCTTCACCAGGTACATGGCTTCGTCGGCGAGGTGCAGCAAGCCTTCCTTGGTTCGCGAATCCACGGGGTAGGACGCCACGCCCACGCTCGGCGTCAGCTTGATGTTCAAGCCCTGATCCACCAGCCACACGCTCTCGCGCACCAGTTTGTGCAAACGCCGCGCCACGTTCAACGCGTTATCTTTCGAGGTCTGCGGCAACAGGATCACAAATTCATCGCCGCCATAACGGAACGCGAAATCGATCAGCCGGCAATGTTCCTTCAGGGCGCTTCCGATTTCCGCCAGCAGCCGCGACCCCACCAGGTGCCCGTGCGTATCGTTCACTTGCTTGAAGTGGTCCAGGTCGATGAACACGATCGAAAATTCGTAATTGTAGCGCTGCGAACGGTAAATCTCCGTTTCCAAAATGAATCCCATGTGCCGCGCGTTATAAAGCGACGTGCAATCGTCGGTGATTGTCAGCTCGTGAATTTTCTTGACGTGCCGCGCGTTCTCCAGCGCAATCGCGGCAAAATCCGAAAGCGCTTCGAGCAGTTTCAAGTCGCGTGGGTCGAATCCTTCCGGCCCCATGCAATTGATCAGCTCAATCACTCCCAGGCACGTGTCGCGGAATCGCACCGGCACAGCAACGATCGATTGCGTCTCCGTCTTGGTTTTCTCATCCACCTTCGAGAAAAACCGTGTATCCTTCGCCGTGTCCGGCACCACCACGGTCTCCTGGTGTTGCGCCACCCACCCGGCAATGCCCTGCCCCATCTTGATGCGTACGTCTTTCAGCGCTTGCGAAGCTTTTCCCACCGCCAGCTCAAAATACAATTCCTGTTTGGCTTCATCCAGCAAAAGCAGCGACCAATTGTCCGGGCGCAGAAATTCATCGATCTTCTCCATAATCGTGCGGAGAACTTGATCGAGCTGCAGCGAAGACGTCAGCGCCTTCCCCAACTCCTGGAAGATCGCTACTTCGCCTTTTTCCCGCTGCTCCGACGGCAGACCTGGATTGCGGCGGCGCTCCACGGCTGGAAATTGATTGACTTCTTCCACTCGCGCTGGTTCCTTCCCCTTGGAGATCGCAAGCCTGACAATGCTCGCGCCAGGCACCATACTAACGCCAAGAAACACAAATTCGCACGATTCTTGCCGGCGGCTGCGAATCTTGGTCAGTATAGGCCCCACCCAAAAAGTCATGCAACCCGCTCGTGGTACAGGTGTGGCTACCTCGCCATCCTCGCCCGTCCGGCCCCGTAGCGGCGAATCTATCTCGCCACTCCCAAGTCGGTCTCATCTCTATGCTCTCTATGTACTCCGCGAACTCTGCGTAGAGTATTTCCCTCTTCGCCGTTGCAGTGCTCGATCTCGCTACTTAGCCGCCCACTGAAAGCACAAGCTATACCCGTCCGGATCCCGCAGGTACAATTGCTTCATCCCATAAGGCGCCACTTTTGGCTCTTTCGCAGCAACCCCGCGCGCCCGCAGATACGCGTACGCCGCATCCACGTCCAGGCACCCAAAGTACAAGCAAGTATCCTCATGCGCCGCTACCCGCCCTGCATCAGGAGCCGCCGGCCGCGCATCCTCCTCATAGGCCGTATTCAGCATCAACTCCACGCCATTAAGCCGCAGCAGCGCCCAATCAAAGTGCTCCCCCCGAGGCGTAGACGTCGTAACCACCTCAAACCCCAGCACATCCCGGTAAAACGAAATGGACGTCGGCATATCAAACACTTGCAGCAGCGGCGCCATCCCGCGTATTTCAATGGCCATGGGAACCTCCAGTGCGTGTTAGCATCTCCCGACTCAATTTATCTATCCAGCAAACAAATCTCAACGTAGACGGTCTAGTTTCGTCAACGTTTGACAGCATTGGATAGCTCCGCCTATAGTCCGTTCAGCGATCCCACGCTGAATTCTCGCGCGCGCCCGCCACGCGAACCGCTTTGCGGTGGCAACGGGGTTGTCGAGGACAGGTTTCGGTTCATGGCCAGTGGAAATTTTGGTGAACGCCTGAAGCGCGAGCGTGAGCTGCGCGAAGTTTCCATGGACGAACTGACCAAGGCCACGCGCATCAGCACCCGTTTTGTGGAAGCCCTGGAAAATGAAGATTGGGCCAAGCTGCCCGGTGGCGTGTTCGGCCACGGATTTGTGCGCACCATCGCGCGCTATCTGGGTCTCAATGAAGAAGCCCTGCTCGGCGAATACGATCTGGCCCGCGCCGACCATTTGGCCGCCGCTCCCCCCAAAGTCGAAGAGCGCATTCCGTCGCCGCCGAAGTGGCTTCCCTTTGCGGCCGTTCTCGTCTTGCTTCTTTTCCTCGTCGGACTTTTTTACGTAGGGCGCTATGGGTGGCACCGCTACGCCGCGTATCGCGCTGCCAAAAAATCAGCAGAGGCTTCCCAAACGGCGCAGCCGCAATTTGATCCCAGTTCACCGGGATCAGCGGAACAATTCTCCGCGGGGGCCCCTGCCAAAGCCCCGCTCGATCTTTCCGTCTCCACATCCGCAGCCACGCGCGTGCGTGTCCTGGCTGACGACAAACTTTTGCTCGACGCGGAGTTGCCCGCCGGAGAGACCCGCCATTTTCCGGCCAACGACCACTTCGAGGTGACCGCGGGGGACTCCTCCGCGGTGTTGCTGGAATTGAACCACAAGGCCATGCCGCCGCTTGGCGCGCCCGGCGCCTCCGGTAGAATAGTCCTGAGTGAGAAGGACTTGAGGCCCTAACCCAGTGGAAGCTCTCAGCCCTGAGGTTTTGGAAGATCTGCGCCACGGGCGCGCCACGCGCGAACGAAAAATCGCCGTGTGCACCGGCGGAGCGCATCTTTCTCCCGCGGATCACGCGGAGATTCTCGCGGTGCTGACGAACGACACCGACGAAATGGTCGCAGGCCGCGCGCAGGACGCGATTCTTTCGGCTCCCATCGAATCTTTTGTCGAAGCCCTGAAACGCGAGCACGCGCTTCCCGCACTGTTTGCTTACGCATCCAGGAATCTTGCGGATAAGCCGGGCGTCTGCGACGCCATGGTACAAAACAAAAATTGTCCCGCCGAACAACTCGTGCCGCTGGTTCGCCATCTTTCGACCCTGGGCATCCAGTCGTTGATGGAAGAGCTGGAGCGCGTCAGCGAATCTCCGGCGCTGGCTTCGGCGCTCGAACATTCCAGCTCGTTGACCGTCGAACAAAAAAATCAGCTGCACGAACTTCACGGCGCGGGAAATCCGGTTGACGTAGTCGCGCTCGACGAAGCCGCGGCTGCGGTGGAACCCGACGCCGCCAGGCGCCAGACCCTCATTCAGCGGCTCGCGAAAATGACTGTCGCGCAGCGCGTACAGTTCGCGATGAAGGGCGGCCCGGAGGCGCGGCGCACGCTGATTCGCGACAATAACAAGGTTGTTCAGCGTGCCGTGCTGCAATCTCCCCGCCTCACCGACCAGGAAGTCGAGGCTTTCGCCGCCATGACCAGCCTCACCGACGAAATCCTTCGGCTGATTGCCGGCAACCGCGTTTTCCGCAAGAACTATAGCGTCATCCGCAACCTCATCAACAATCCCAAAACTCCGCTGGACGTCACCATGCACATGCTACCGATGCTCAACTCCGTCGATCTCAAGCGCCTCACCAGCAACAAAAATGTCCCCGAAACGCTTCGCACCACCGCCATTAAGCTGCAGCGCACGCGCGCCGAACTCAAAAAATAATCAGTCGTTCTCTTGGGTCTACCGGCCAATTGAGTCTAGAATCGCAGGGTTTTCCGGAGGTCTCCTTTGACGCTAATAATCAAAATCTCCAAAAACATTTTCTTGGTTTCAGCACTTACCATTCTTTTCGCCGCATCGGCGACGTTCGTTTCGGTTCCGGCAATACGAGGAGACGAAAAGCAGTCCGCGGATCCTTGGACCTCGGCACAAACAGTGCAAGCGGCCGAGTTTGCTCATGAATTGGGAGAGAAGAGCGATACAGCCACCGTTGTCTACGTTGGCTTCCACACTCTTTTCGCCGGCGGGCATATTCCGGGGGCTACGTTTCACGGCTCCGCTTCGAACGAGCAAGGATTAGCGGAATTGAAAAAGTGGGTGGACAGTCTGCCTCGGACAGCGAATCTGGTGATTTATTGCGGCTGCTGCCCGTTCGAAAAATGCCCCAACATTCGGCCGGCATTCACGGCTCTGAGCGGCATGGGATTCAAGAAAGTGCGCGTGCTTATTCTTCCCGCGAGTTTTGTCAAGGACTGGGCTGAGAAAGACTATCCCATTCAGAAAGGCATGTAGGGAGTCCATCCACTGAGCGTTCGAATCGGATCAGGATGCCGACGGCAGTTTGGGATGCTGAAGATGAAAGCCCGTAGCTTCCTGGTAGGCGCGCGCAAAAGCGAGCAGCGCTGCTTCACCGTAAAGCTTTCCAAGAAGCGTTAAGCTAGTGGGAGTTCCGGGGCCTCCAGCGTTCCGGAAATCATTGATATCGTAGGAGGGCGGCTTGGGAGCGTCGTCGCCCCGCAGGCCATTCGGCAAAATCACCGCTGGGTGCCCGGTTAAGTTTGTGATCACCAGTTGTTCTCCGCTCGTGGGCGCCAAGATCACGTCAAAACCGTCGAACACATTTGCCACCGCATCCATCGCGAGTCGGCGCGCCCGCGCGGCCTGGAGGTACTCGACAGCGGGAATAAAGCGCGCCGTTCGAAAGGTATTCGGCCAGTCATAGTCTTTCTGCGAGGTGAGCAGTTTATCTTTTCCACTACGAGTTAAGTTATCGAACGCCGCCGCCGATTCGGCGGCAAGCATGGTTACCATGGCATCGTAGGGAAACTTGGGCATTTCGACCGCGACGAGACTTACGCCCATCTCGCGGAGCTTCGCCAGCGCGGCGTCGTTGTACTTTCTGTCGTACGCGGCACGCACGCGCGCGGCTTGGCGGCGTTTCTTCTGTTCTTCGTGCTTTTTTTGTTCTTCGGGAGTCGCCGCCGGTTCTTCCTTTACGGCCTCCTGCTGATCGTCGGGTCTTGATTCGAATGCGGTTTTCAAATAGCCCACGCGCAATTTTCGCCAATCCAGATTGGCATCCCAATTAAAAGCCGCGGGCCGCACCGAGCGATCCAGGCCATCTTGCCCATAGATCGCGTCCAGGACGAGCGCGCAATCTTCCACTGTTCGGCAGATTGGGCCAAGCTTGTCCATGCTCCAGGAAAGCGCCATCGCGCCCGTTCGCGGAACGAGGCCGAACGACGGCCGGAGACCCGTGCAGCCGCAACGCGTGGATGGCGATGAAATCGAACCGAGCGTTTCGGAGCCGATGCTGAACACCACGCAACCCGCGGCGGTCGCAGAAGCCGGTCCCGCCGACGAACCGCTCGACCCTTGGTTGGTGTTCCACGGATTTCTGGTCACACCGCCGAACCAGACATCGCCTTGTGCCAAGGCGCCCAACGTCAGTTTCGCAACGAGCACGGCGCCCGCTTTATCCAACCGTTTCACCACGGTTGCATCTTCGTCGATCATCTGGTTCTCGAATCCGCCCGCGCCCCAAGTGGTTCGGTAACCCTTCACTGCCAGCAAATCCTTCGCGCCCCAGGGCAAACCGTGAAGCGGTCCACGGTATTTTCCGGCAGCGATTTCCGCGTCCGCTTTTTTGGCTTGCGCCAGCGCGCGTTCTTCCGTCAGCGTCACAACAAACTTTAATGCCGGGTCATACTTCTTCAATCGGCCCAGATACATCTGCGTGAGCGCCAGCGAGGAGACTTTTTTCGTTCGAATGAGCTCGGCAAGTTCCCGCGCGCTCGCGAACGCCAAATCTTCCAGATTGTTGGGCGCGCTTACAGGGACAGAACCCGCAGCATTGGATATGCGCACTGGCTTTCGAACGGTTTCGAGCTTCATCCCTGGCAGAACGGGATCAAAAATCAGCGCGGGGTCGACAGAATTGGGAATGTGCAACTTATAGATCTCTTCGTAGCCCTTGGCCTGATCGTTCAGATTTTCGAGCATCATCTCTTTGTATTCATCGGAAATCGGGACATCCGCGATGGCTGCCGCATTTTCAATCATCTCTTTGGTGATTTTCTTGGCGGCCTGCTCTTGTGCTTGCGCCCACAAAACGCCCGGGAACAGAGTTCCGGCCAAGCCCAGTCCCGAACAAGTTTTCATGAAGTTTCGCCGATCCAGCATTCTTACCTCCCCGTCTCACAATCCCGCAGGCGCGCCGGTAAGATACCACAGCATTGTCCATAGGCACTCCACAGGACACGCTCGCTGTCAAACAAAGAAAGGCCGGAGCTTGGCTCCGGCCTTTGCACCAGGCCTGGCATTTCTGCCAGCCCGTCTTGTAGTGTTCAGGAAATAATCAGCAGCAATCGAAAGTGGAATTACTCCTCGTCGTCATCGTCGCCGGCACTCTGGCCAATGGCGACAATCTCGCGGTCTGAGTGCAGACTCACGCGGCCGATAGTGCGGTAGTCGCCCAAGCCGTTCTTGGGTTTTGGCGTGTGATAGCCCGCAAAAATCACCGTGAGGTTGTGATGGTCAAAGAGTGTCCCGCTCGGAGCATAAACGCGGCCCCAGAACCACCCCATGGCGTTTCCTACGACCGGAGCGTTGGCAGGAACCGTAACCGGTGCGCCGCCCGCCGCCGGGACGCCATTGGGGTCCACAGCGATCGTAAACGGCGCCGTGGAAACCACCGGATTGTTGATGCCATTCACAACCGTCCAATGAAGCAGGTCGCTGGATTCGGCGTACCCGATGTACTGAAACGCGTCCGAGTCACCACTGATGCAGCCGCCGCCGGAAAAGAGCAAGCCGAATCTGCCGCCTTCCAGTTTCATAAGCGTTCCTGCGGTGGCCAGCCAGCGCGTGCCAGTAGCGGAAACATCGGTGGGATCGTTCAAGCCCTGGAGGATGCCGTCATCCTTGAAATTGATGCCGTCCGTGGTCTCCGCAAGCCGGAGGTAGCTAATGTCATCATTCACGCCAGTGCCGAAGGGATTGCTGTCGTAGTAGCCTTTCCAGAAAGTGTTGCACTGCTGCGACGCGAGCAGCGCGGTCGGCTTGGTGTTGTCGCCGCTGAGGATTTTTTGCTCGTAGATTATCTTCAATGGCCAGCTTCCAGGTACAACACCGAGGATGCCGTCTGGATTCAGCAAGCCAGTGGTGTGGAAGGGTAGTTCGGGTGTCCCGGCGGGCGACGAATCTGTCGCCGCGTCATCCATTGCAGGAGCACCGTTCAGCGGCAACCCCGGCTTCGGAAACAGCTCATGAATGCCCAGGTCGTCAGAGTCGATGTGGCCGACGGAGCGGGTCAGCGTATACAAATAAGTGTGGCCGGCGATGTTGATCACGAACTGATGTCCCTGGCCGTCGTCGTCGCCGTTATCGCTGTTGTTTGGGTTGGGTGTGGTTTCCTTGTCCAAGTCCGGCTCCTTGTTCAACTGATTTGGGCAAGTAGTTCTCAGCTCCAACACCTTCTGCTGAAAAGTCCATGTATATCCGGCGTCGTCGGAAAATGCTGCTGCGACGGCTTCATCCGTGTCTTTCGGGCGCCAATCAAAGTAGCCTTGCAGCTGCTTGCCGTGCCCGTTGATGACGGGGAAATAGTACGGCTGCATTCGCTCCGTCCCGGGACTCCCGATCTGGTTTCCGTTGCTGTCGCAATACCCGGACGACTTCAAACCGTTGGCCGCCCCGGACTGTTCCAGGGTCCACGGCCCGCCGCTGATATAGGTTTCGGTTGGTGCTCCATTCCTCTTCCAACGGATATGGTCTTCATCCGCTTGTGTCGCAAAGGCCGCAATAAATACGGCCAAAATTGCCAAGAAAATCTTGAATGCAATCTTCAATTGTGTTCCTCCCGATCAAACGAATTCGCCTAGTGGTCCCCCGTCCGACGGAAAACGGTGCCACACCACTCTCCACCGTTGATGAATCGTGTGTAAAACTTGCGTTACGACAGCTTCAATGCGAAGTCGCCCCACCACTCTTAGTACTCGCAGCACCCGGCACGAGGAAATTGACCTAGCGCCATTCCCTTGCGCGTGAATTCGCGTCTGAGACCAGGGCTTCTTTGCGCCGCCGCTCTCGAATGTTGTACGATTTCCGCACCCTGAAAGGAGTTTCCATGACACGATTCGCAAAATATTCTGCTCTTTTGTCTTTGTTGCTTCTGACTTTTTCGCTTCGGGATCTGCAATCGGTGGCGGCCGGGAATCCTCCCGCTGACGGGAAAGAAGTTGTCCTCAAAGCGGCGGACATCACCGCGAAAATTTTCCCGGAACGCGTCTTTTTCCGCGGCCAGAGTGCCCCAGTGCAATTCCGCAACAGCGGCGGCGTGCACTTTGCCGACGATCTTTACGTTCTCGCGGGAATGGTCGACAGTTCCGGTTATTCGACGGGCATTCGGGAGAAATACCAGGCCTATCTTCTGAGCGAGGTGACGCTCGAAATCGCCGGGCAAACCTTGAAGCCCGGCGCTTACGGCATTGGGTTCCTCAACGGCGGAAAATTTGTGGTGATGGATCTCGGCGCGAATGACCTGATACAAGCCACATCGCAGCACGATGCTGATATGAAGCGCCCCACGCCGCTGCAAGTAGTCGCCTCGGCCACCGCAGGAACCTACCGGCTCTACGCCGGACGCGACTACGTGGAGTTCCACAGGGCCCACTAGATCGGGCGCGTTTGGCTGCTGAAAAAAGAACCGGGCCGAACTCAAGTTCGGCCCGGTTTATTTTTTTGGTTGCAGCTTGCTTGCGGCCTAGTCTTTGTCGAACTTCAAACAGAGTTCAAGCTGCCTAATCGCCTGATTGGTGGCTTCGATGGCTTCCACGCGGTGGCCGCCGAAGTCATGCGCGGCGTGCTCCATGTGTTCCTTCGCCCGGCGCAACGATGCCAGTGCTTCGCGAATTTCCGGATGCGGTTCTGCCGCCGGAGTTGCCGCCGGGGAGGCAGGCAGCGCGCTGGCCGCCGGTGTTGCCGGGCCATTCATCTTGTTCGGCGCCGCCGGCGCCGTGGCGATAAATGCAAATGCGAGGACTAGAGTTGCCAAAACCAAAAGACTCACGATTCTCGTTTTCATGAACCACTCCTCTCGTCCGACTTGCGGCTCGGACCGCCGAATTTTGCCTCTATCCCCGTCTGCACACCCCCGCTTGAGCTCGCGGATGGATCGCGATTGGGCATGCACCGCCTAGAAGCGTCCGCGAAACTTCCGGGTCACTGCGTGACCTGACAATCCCTTTCTTTTAAGCCATCTCCATGGCGATAAACAGAACATTCTCGTTGCACTGCTACCGATGAGGGAACAGCCGTTTTTTCACGCCATCAATCCCATCGCCGGGTTTCAGTCCGGGCTCGAATTTTGCACTTGCAAAATATAACACATATTGTTATATTCTTGGAGAAGCTCTCTGTTGCGAGCACGCATGGGAAGGCGGGACTGTCCATGACTGGCCAGGATTTGCGGGAAGCAAGACGAAAAAAGGAATGGACCCAGGAAGAAACAGCGGAAAAGCTGGGGGTCACACAGGCTTATCTTTCGATGCTCGAGAGTGGCCGCCGGGCGATGCCCTACACCCTGGCTCGCCGGGCGGTGGAGACTCTGGATGCACCTCCAACGGCTCTTCCGCTGCGAGCGTCTGCCACCGAGACGCCCGGGGAGAGTGACAAATTGGGCCGGCAGCTCGCTTCCTTGGGCTATCCGGGATTCGCACACTTGAGGGCCAAAGCGCGGCGCAATCCTGCCGAGGTTTTGCTGACCGCACTGAATACAGCGAACCTGGAGACCAGAGTAACAGAGGGCTTGCCGTGGCTGGCACTGGCGTACGCGGATATGAATTGGGATTGGCTAGTGCAAAACGCCAAGATGCTGGACCGGCAGAACCGGCTCGGATTTGTCGTGACCCTGGCTTCGCAACTAGCGCCCAAATCAGGCGACACGCACCATGCAGGAAGGCTTCGGGAATATGTGGGTGTTCTCGAACGCTCGCGGCTTGTAATGGAAGACACTCTTTGCCAGGATTCCCTCACGGAAGCTGAGAGAAAATGGTTACGCTCGAACCGCCCCGCTGAAGCCGCGCATTGGAATCTATTGACCGACATGAAGGCGGAGAATCTTCCCCATGCCACGCTCTAGCCAAGCACCAGAACCATGGCATTCCTTTCTACTGGAGCTCGACCGGGAGGCGACCGGAGAAACACGATTGGATTGCATGGGCGGATTTGTGGTGACACTTCTTTATGGGTTGCCGCGGGCGACTGCCGATCTCGATGTGCTGCTGATCGCTCCGGGAAAGCAGCGCGCGCACCTGCTGGAACTTGGCGTCAGGGGCGGTGCGCTTCACCGGAAATACAAGATCTACCTGGATTACGTCGGTGTTGCCAAGGTGCCGGAAGACTACGAAGACCGGCTGACCGAAATGTTCCCCGGCACTTACCAGCATCTCCGGATTTGCGCACTTGATCCCTACGACCTCGCGTTGTCAAAGCTCGAACGCAATATCCAGCGCGATCGCGACGACGTAAAGCACCTCGCTCAGTTCGTCCCGCTGGACTTGAAAATCCTGAAGGAACGGTACGAGAAAGAACTTCGCTTTCAGCTTGGAAATCCGCAACGCGAAGACCTGACTCTCAAACTTTGGATTGAGATGATCGAGGAGACCAGAGGCGGAACGGCGGGCCGCGTTAAAGCGTGAAAGAGTTCCCTCACCTATTTTCCTTTGCATCCCGGCTGAGCGCGTCATAGGATACCGCCAACCATTCCAAGACTTTCCACACAGAGGGGTTCCTTCATGCACATGCATAGCTTGAATTGGCTGGCGATTCTGGTGGCTGGAATATCCACTATGGTGGTGGGATTCCTGTGGTACTCGCCGCTTCTCTTCGCGAAGCCGTGGATGCGCGAAATGGGCTACGACCCCAATGACAAGGCCAAGACGGATGAAATGAAGAAGAACGCCGGCCCGGCCTACGGCGGCTCCTTTATTGCCAGCCTGGTTTCCGCTTTCACCTTGGCCCTGATCCTCCACGGGCTTCGAGCCGAAGACCTCCATTTCGGAATTATGGCTAGTTTCCATATTTGGCTCGGTTTCGTCGCCACCGTGCAATTCACTGGCGCTCTGTTCACAAAGCAAAGCATGAAGCTTTTTGCCATCAATACCGGCTACCAGCTGGTCTGCTATCTGGTCATGGGGTCAATCCTCACCCTCTGGCGATAACCGCGCGGCGGCCGCGGCGTATATTATTCCGTTGATTCCACGCCCTTGTTTCTAGGACGGCTGCGCCGGCTGGGGACAGGGCGCATGGGTAAGTCTAGCTCGAACAAAGGCTTGCCTTTGTTCCGCCGCTGGCGCTCCGTCCGGATCTCTTCTCGACAAACTTTCCTCCCGTACTCGCTCGTTCAATTCGGGCCTCTGAACCCACTGAAGGGACACGATTTGAGGGGGCTCTTCCAATGGATGAAAGCCGCTTGCAACAATCCCTCCGGACAGAGAGAATGTCCGGCGTTCACACTTGTCCACCACACCCGTCATCGAGAACGTTGAGCCTCCGCGGCCGGTCAACCGCGTGATCGCGCTTCTAGCCCTCGCCGCCCTTATCAATTACATCGACCGCGGCAACCTCTCCATCGCCGCGCCTTTGCTGAAAAGTGAGCTTGGTTTATCGTTCTCGCAGATCGGCATTCTGTCGTCGTCCTTCTTCGTTACTTACTCGCTCTTTCTTCCGGTTTCCGGCTGGCTGGCGGATCGCTTTGACGCCAAATGGGTCATGGCGATCGGGTTCTTGCTCTGGTCCGGCGCGACGGCGGCCACCGGCGGCTTGCATTCGTTCACTGCATTGCTTGCCGCGCGATTGATGCTCGGGATGGGCGAATCGGTGGCGTATCCCTGTTACGCGAAGACGCTGGCACAGCACGTTCCGGAAGTGGGCCGTGGATTTGCAAACGCGCTCATCGCCGCGGGAGTCGGATGCGGGCCGGCGCTGGGGACATTTGTCGGTGGCGCTCTCATGGCCCTCTACGGTTGGCGCCCCTTCTTCATCACCCTTGGAGTACTCAGTCTGGCCTGGCTGATTCCCTGGATCCAATGGGTGCCGACGGGGATTTCGCCAGTGGAAAAAAGCGGCGCATGGTTTCTCAAACTTGTGAGGCAGCGATCAATGTGGGGAACCTGTGGCGGGCTCTTTGGCGCGAATTACGTGCTCTACTTCGAGATCACCTGGCTGCCGTCTTATCTCATGCACGAGCGCCATCTGCCGATGGGCGAGATGGCGACGATCGCCGGTGTGGGATATTTGTGCTACTCGGCGGGGTCGGTGATCTTCGGCTGGTTCTCCGACCGCTGGATCGCCGCGGGAGGCTCGCCCACGCTGGTTCGCAAAACCTTTGCTGGAGTGGGAGCCGGTAGCGCCGGGCTGCTTCTGCTTGGCTGCGCGCTGGCGGAGCCGATGGTCTCGGTGATTCTGCTGCTACTTGCGTTTGGAGCTGGCGGTATGTGCGGGTCGAATATTTGGGCGATCACGCAAACCATAGCCGGCCCAAAAATGGCCGGCCGTTGGACGGGATTGCAAAATTTTATGGGAAATCTTGCAGGCATCATCGCACCTGCGGCAACCGGATTCGTGGTCGAATTCACGGGACACTTCATTATGGCTTTCGCGATTATGGCGGTCGTCGCGATGCTGGCGGCGCTTTCCTATTTCTTCGTCATCGGTCCCGTCAAGGAGATCGCCTGGGAGCAATGATGCAACGGCACGGTCGGCGGACTCTCCTCCATTGAGGCCACCACCACTTTGCCGTAGAATCCTGCGCATGAACGTTGATTGGCTGCGCGAGGTTTGCCTTGCCTTCCCGGGCGTGACGGAACAAATCCAGTGGGGCAATGACCTGCTTTTCAAAGTCGGCGGGAAGATGTTCGCTGTGGCGCCCCTGGAGCCCGCCCCGGTATGTCTTTCATTCAAGGCCTCGCCGGAAAATTTTGCGGACCTTACGGAGCGGCCCAACATCATTCCCGCGCCGTACCTGGCACGCGCGCAATGGGTGGCGCTCGAGACCAAGGACGCTTTGGCCCGCGACGAACTCGCGCGCCTCCTGCGCGATTCCTTTGACCTGGTAGTCGCTAAGCTTCCCAAGAAAACACGAGACGCGCTTTTGAGCGCAAAGACCGCGTCGGTCAAGCCACGAAAAAGGAAACCAGTCAAAAAGAAACGCCGGCGTAGCCGCTGACTCCGGGAAAAGATATACTCCGGTGAGTTATCGCGAATTCGAACGGGTAAAAAGTTTCGTCGAGGTGCTTCATGCTTGCACGCCTGTCACTGTTTCTTGTTTTCGCTATGCTTTTCACTTCGGCAGCGCTCCGAGAGACAAAGTCAGCCCCGGCTCCAGGCGGCCTTCTGGTGGTGGCGAATCAGAAAGAGCACACCTTGCTGGTCGTCGATCCAGAAAATCGCCGCGAGCTCTCAAAAATCTCCGTTGGAGTGAACGGCCACGAAGTCATCGTCTCGAAAGACGGCCACTTCGCCTACGTCCCGATCTACGGCAACTCCGGTGTCGGAAGGCCCGGGACGGATGGCAGCACCATCGATGTCATCGACCTGCGGGAGCGCAAACTCGTCGCCACCATCGATCTTGGCAAGCCGCTTCGCCCGCACTGCGCCGAATTCGGTCCCGACGGCCTGCTCTACGTGACCGCCGAGCTGGCAAACGCCGTTGACGTCATCGACCCTGCGACGCGCAAAGTCCTCGTGGAGATTCCCACTGGTGAGCCGCAATCCCACATGCTGGTAATTTCCCCCGATGGCCATCGCGGTTACACCGCTAATGTAAGCGCCGGCAGCGTGAGCGTGCTCGACCTGGCTAAGCGCACTCTCATCACTACGATTCCCGTAGCCAAGAGTGTCCAGCGCATTTCCATTTCGCCCGATGGCAAACGCATCTTCACTCACGATCAGGATGCGCCACGCGTGGCCGTCATCGATACAGCCACAAACAAGGTTGCGGCTTGGATCGATTTGCCGAGTGCGGCGTATGCGTCTGCGTCCACCCCCGATGGGCGCTGGCTACTGGCGGTAGGCATGACCTCCAATCGCGTGCACGTCGTCGATTTGCAAACGATGAAAGTGGTGCGCTCGCTGGACATTCCGGAGCGATCATCAGAAGTCCTGATTCGCCCAGGTGGCGATATCGCTTACGTCAGCGGGACCGGGGCCGGGAAGATCGCTGTGCTCGACCTGCGCGCCTGGAAAATGCAGCCGCCTATCGACCTGACTCCCGGCGTCGACGGCCTCGCGTGGCTGCCTGATTCTCATTAGGGGCGGTTAACGCAGGCGCACGCTGCTTACTGGAGAGATTCCTGCTCGCGAAACACGAAAGCCCACTCCTCCTGCCGGAGTGAGTGGGCTTGCCGTTCCATCCGCCGGAGAGGTCTCCGGCGAGCCTGTGCCAAGGCCTTGGAGTACCTGATCAGAGAGGATTGTCAGTGTTCGAGCAAGCCGAGCCGCCCGCGTTGTAGCGGATGACGCCGGACTGATCCGAGCAGAACGCGCGCTGGCCGCTCTGGCCCACCACGCTCGGGAGCGCCAGCGACGAGTATTGTACGATCACTGGTGCGCCCACCAGATTAGTGATTGAGAATGCGTAGCCGCTCTTCACTGCGGTATTTGCAAGAACGTCGTCAATCAGGCAGGCAGTCGAGGAAGTTGCGCCCGTGGACGTCGCGCATGTTGCCGCTGCACCACCCAGGCCGACCAGGGTTGAATAACCAATCAACGGATAGGTAGTGGAATAGGTCATCTCCGCCGTATCGATCGTGCGGAGAGAACCGACCGCCGAGGCTTCGTTAGCGGCCATACGGGACCTCAGCAGGTTTGGAATTGCAATGGCGGCGATGATCAAAATGATGGCAACCACGATTAGTAGTTCGATGAGTGAGAATCCCTTTTGTTGTTTACGCATTTTCCAACTTCTCCTTGGCATCTCAGATTTTTCGTTCCAGGTCTTCAGCACAGCGCTTCAATCTGGAGCAAGTATGGGGGCGATGACTTTAACACACCATGAAGCACCAGTTCCAATTTAAGCCGGACCCCTGTCCTATGCCCCGTGCCACCCTTTTCCGTACCACAGGACTAGTACTGTCTCTGGCTCGATACTGACCCTGACCCACCTGTCCTTCATTAACTTTAAATAATTCAATGACTTACAAGGTGGCCAAGACCGCCTATTCCGGCGACTTCACTTCTCCGGCGCAATGTTGGCGCCGGGGGCACCTGTCCCTCACACTTCATCGAGCGCTTCTGCCTGAATTGACGTATGCGGCTGAACCGGGGTTACCGGGCTTGTTCAAGGTCTACGAATTCCACCTCCCAAGGCGTCCGGTCCAGCCGTAAAACTGCCACCGTGACGGGGAGTTGAAATCTCCGCGGTCCGGCGCTCCCTGGATTAATGTAGAGCACGCCGTCGCGCTCTGGTTTCCCTGGTTTGTGGGAATGGCCGCTAACGACGATGTGAAAGCCAGCCGCAGCAGGATTCAAATCCAACGCGTTCACGTCGTGCAAGACGTAGATGAGTACTGAACCAGCTTCCGCCACGGCCGTCTCCGGCAGGGCCTGCGCCCAGGGCGCGGTATCCACATTTCCCCGTACCGCCACCACTGGCGCGATCTTTCTCAGTTCCTCCAAGATCTCCGGCTTCCCCACATCCCCCGCGTGCAGAATCAGCTCCGACCCGCGCAGCGCTTCCATTGCTTCCTCGCGCAGCAAGCCATGGGTATCCGATATTAAACCGATCCTGGTCGCTTTGTTGGCCATCGGCTGATGTTACCAACGTTCACAGACTGCACGTAAGCCGAGTTTTGCAGGCATTGGGATTAAACGTAATTTCTGCTGACCAGCGAGCGTTTCGGTCAGATCCAGTCGTGGCGTCGGGAAATGAGTCGGTATGGGATCAGCTGGATGTGGAGCTGGGCTTCATGGAGCTGTGAATTGGAGCAGACTGGGACCAGAAATTGGATCTGAAACTAGGAGCAAGGATTGCCTTGCTTCGTTTTAGGCGGAGGCTTTGTCGGGAACGATGCGGCGCAGCGGTTTTGAGCCCGGAATCGGGAACTGCATGTGCCAGAAATTCGTCTCGGGATTGATAAACTCCACACCGATATACTGCTTGCTGTCACGCGCCCGGTGGATGGAAACCACCCGGCATTCCATCGACTGCGCGGTGTGATCATTCATCAGAATCAGCGTTTGCCCCACCAGCACGATCTCATCCAGCTGAAACAACGCTCCATGCCGGTTCACCGACTGCGAGTGAGTTTGCGCACAGAACTTTGCGCCTTCATCTGTTTTCCCGTGGACCGTCAGCGGCACCGTCAGTGCTACCCGTAGAGTTCGCCGGCGTTCTTTGCAACGAAAGTGAAGCAGGGACATTTCTGCTAAGACCTCACATCAAGTTTTATGAATCCACTTCGCTAGCAACTAATTTCGATTGACGGGTGTGCGCTTACCAAGTCGTGTCAGCAGAGTGCCGAAGCGACAGAACAACAGCAGAGATATGACCAGCACGAACCTTGCCCACACAGCCCCATACTGCCCAGTTGCTTATTCCAAGACAATGGCTGAAAGGTACCACAAATGCCCATTCCGTAACAGTACCCCTGTACCTCCCCTGTTCGCCTATCTTTCACCTCACCATGCCTCGAAACGGTCGTAGTTCCTCTGCCGGACGATTTTCCCTTCCCGAAATTCCATGAACACCGCAAAAAGCGCCTTCATCTGTCCCCCGGCCGGAATCGGCCCAAATGGCACTGCCAGAGTTCCGATCCATTCGATCTCCAACGCCACCCGGTTTCCGTCCGCCATTTCGTGCTTTATCTTATACATCTGCCGGGACATGAGTTTGTTGCCCTTCTCTGCGCCCTCCAGGCTCCTGGCCAGATTCCGCTTCTTGCCGAGCGGCGTCAATCGGTTCGGAAATTCCTCAAACACAACGTCGGGTGCAAAGAACTTGCTGAGCCCCGCCCCTTTCTCTCCCTGCTCAATGGCCTTCAGGTAGCTCCGCGCGGTCTCCAAATGGTCGGCCAAAGCGCACACTTGCCCTCCCCAAGAAGCTCTTCAACTCCCCGATCCCGATAGGTGGCGCAGGCTTGTCCTAACTAGTGTCCCAGCCGGCCCATTCGTTTCATTATCTCTATTATCGGCGGACGCTTCCCGCGATTTGACCTTGTACCATGGTATAAGGTCTATGCTGACATCATGCGCATCGGCGAACTTGCGGCCCAAGCAGGTGTAAACATCCAAACCATCCGCTTTTATGAACGGCGAAAGCTGCTTGGCCAGCCGCCCAGAACTCCCTCAGGCTATCGAAGCTATAGCCAGACGGACCTCGAAGCCCTTAAATTCGTCAGGTGGGCTCAGCAGTTGGGCTTCAGCCTGAAAGAAGTGAAGCAACTTCTCCAACTCCACACGGCGGTGGTGAGCTTGCCCTCCGCCCGCCTTCGCCGCGATCCAGTAGAGCTGGACTCCATCGTCCGAATGGCCCAGGAAAAACTTTCCGCGGTCCATGAAAAAATCAAGCTGCTGAAATCCATGGGGAAACAGCTCTCCTCGACAATCGAGAAGCTACGCAACCGGCCGGAACCCGTCTGCCCAGCCTCCAGGCCTCCCGCCAAGTCTCTGCTCCGATCCTAGTCTCTACCCACAGGACGGAAAAACCGGTTGACTCTATACCAGGGTACAGGCTCCAAACTCTTCCCGTGCAGGCTTAATCCTGCGCCGGAAAATACCTTCTTAACAAACGAGGGGAAATCATGACGGAAACTAAAGTTGGACCAAATCAAGGCCGCGCGCGACGCACGTGGTTTGTGCTGACTGCAGCGGTCGTCCTGCTGGTCGCGCTGGCTGTCTGGAACTCCGCCCGGATGTCGATATCGATGTCAGCCGCCGCGTCGGACGAACAACAGTTCGCGCAAACCGCTCCTGGAACAAATACCAAAATAGTGGTGGAAATCGCAGAATCTGCGCCCGAAGGAACCGCCAAAGGAAAGATTCTTCAAGAGAAAACCAAAGAGCTCTATACCAGAACGACCTCCAGCGCCACCTTGCGTTGGAACGCGCAAACCAAAATCGTCATGGGAAAGGAAGCCGACATCCATCCAGGAGCAGTCGTCCACGTCACCGGAACGGTCCGAAACGATCGCGCTATCCAGACCGAACAGGTGGTGATCCTAACGGGTTACGTCAAAGTGCAGTAGACCATGAACTCTTTCTTCTACACGAGTGCGACGGGATGGATCGCTTCCATTCTCATCGGCGTGGAAGCGTTGCTGCCCTACTTGCTGCGGCGCACGCGCTTAAGTGAAAGGCTGGGCATTACGCACGATCACAAGCAGCCATACCTGCAGCGGATGTGGCCCCATTATTGGGCAGGGTGTCTGATAGCGGCCCTGGCTTTTGCGCATGCTTGGATTCCCATGTCTGCAGGTCGTATGCCCAGCACCAGCCTCACTGGACTCTGGCTTGCAACAGGGGCTCTGGGTCTGGTGTTCCTTCAGATCCTCTTCGGCCTATTTCTTCAACAAGCGCGGGAAACCAGGCGCATTCTGCGCGTCACTCATTTCTGGACCATGCTGGTTATTTCTGCCCTGGTGCTGCTTCACCTGGGGCTGAATGGAACTCTGTTCGCGAGTATCCGTCTCCCATCGCATGCCTGGCTTTTCCTGCGATCATTCGTTCTCTAGCAGTTTCACGAGTTGCAACGGATTTACGCGCGCCCGCTCCACCGTCAATCCCCAATGCAAGTGCGGTCCAGTTACTCGTCCCGTGGCCCCGACCTTTCCTAGCACCGCGCCAGCCTCCAAGGCGTCTCCGACCTTTACGTCAATCTCAGAGAGGTGGCCATAAAAGGTGTAAATTCCTAGACCGTGATCCACCACCACAGTATTCCCAGCAAAAAACAATTCCTCCGCCAGAACAACGCGGCCCCGTTGCGCGGCATGAACCGGCGTCCCGGTCGCCCCCGGCAAATCCGCCCCGCCATGGGGTGACCCGGGATTCCCATTCAGAATCCGCCGCTTGCCAAAATTCGAGCCGGTCGTGACGCCATCCAGAGGAATACGAAACTTTCCATCCCACAAGCGCTCTGGCGTCACACGGTCAAAAATATCGCGCAATTTCTCGCGTTCTTCGTCTGCGCGTTTGATCTGTTCCGGGCTGGGCTCCACAAACTGCTTCCCTACTTGCAATTTTTCCGTCGCAAACTGGCCTTTCCGCACCGTTATCATCGCATTGCAGATGATCTTCTCGCCGCCAGCCGTCTGCCCTGTGATCTTCAACTCGTATTCCCCCGGCGCTTTTTCCAGGTCCACCGCCAGCAAACCTTTTCGCTGGTTTTCGCTTGCGTTCTCGCTCCAGAGCGGCACACTCCGCCCGCCCCATTCTCCTTGCATTTCCGCGAGAGGCTTTGTGCTTTTCAAGTCGATGAGCAGCAGACTTCCTTGGCTGGATTCCGGCGCGCTGAGTCTCAAAGTTGTTCTCGCCGTGCACACGCGCGACTCTTTCGCCGTCGCCACCATGGGAATGTGCGCGGCAATCGCAGCGATGCACGCAACCGAAAATCGCACCGTAGACTTCCGCACTGCCGCCCTGAGATGGAAATTCATTTCTGTTGCCGCATCGCCGTCACGCGCGCCTCCACTTTTGCAAATTGCTCGCGCGCTATCTTCGATCCCAGGATGGCCTTTTCCATATTCAGGAACAGCTCGGGATTGTTCATTTTCTCCCGAATCTCTGGCAGAAAGGGCCGCACCTTTGCGAAGATAAAATACATTTCGCCGCAAAACGACACCTGGAAGAAAAGCTTCTCGCTCAAGACGCCATTCAAAACGAAGGAAACAGCAATTCCCCAGTAGCCGCCCACCTGCCTGAGCCAATTGTTCTCTTCCGTCCCCATGGCCTTCGCCACATTGATGAAGTCATCCGCACTTTTCGGCCAAAACGTCGTCAACCACCAGTGCCGAGCCTTGCGCATCTCCGCCTCGCGCCTTAAGTCGTACAGTTCCAGGATCAATCTCGCATCTTCAGTCGTCGGTCTCTTTGGCATCGTTTCTCCCTAAGCTTTCCACTGGGGGATTCTACCCTAGAAGGTGCTGCTCTCTATGCCGCCCTTCAAACTGTCCGGCAACGCGACACTTTCATCCCGCCTTCGGACATTCCTCCATTAGCCCGATCCTCCGATTTTATCTACAAGTCTTTTTGATTCTGTACTTTCTGCCCTTCTCGTCTGCGGCATATAGATTGCCCTAACTCCCTGCGGGAATTTGCGTTCCCGCCCGTCTAAAATGGCGCCCCCAGGGAGGCTTCCATGAAAAAGATCGATCGCATGCGCGAGAAGGTCACCATCCTGCCGACTTCCGTCTACCTCTCCAAGATGCATGATGCCGGCTGGAGCCTCGTCGCCCTCGAGTGGGAACGCGAAGTGGAAGTCTCCGGCCTCCCCGAAGAGCCACCCGTTCCAGAAGCCTCCGAAGAAATCCCCTTTGGCCTGCGCATCGCCTCCGACTGCCGCCACCTCGAAGACGACCCCCTGGAAATGCAAACTCTCAAATTCCTTGCCGAAATGATTGTCCAGGACATCTCCTTCACCAGCATGGCCGACGCCTTGAACGTCCGCGAGTATCGCACCCGCGACGGCCGTACCTGGACCGCCGCCGGCGTCTTCAAGCTCATCCCTCGCCTCATTGACGTGGCCCCGCGCCTCCTCTCCGGCGCCGAGTGGGAAACGCGCAAAAAACAATTGACCCGCGTCACCTGGAACTCATAACTCACTCCGAGCATTCACGTCAGCGCAGGGGAAACCCTGGAGATCACCCTTCGTTGAGGTATCTGCGGAGCACTCCCCCGCGTTTCCATGTCTCGGTCGCGCCGCGTAGGGGTCCCACACCCAGTGTTCAAAAGTGTACAGATTCGCGTCCGGCAAGCCGAGTTACAATTGCCGTCGGTACCGAGCGATCATGCAACAACCAGCTCCACATTCTAAAAGGTTTAACTCACGCATCCGTATTCCGGACGACGTATATGTGTGCTGGGGCTCTGTCGGGTATGACGATACTTCTCAAGTGCGCGATCTGGGCCCACGCGGTTTGTTCGTCCACACGCAGGTGACTAAGCCCGTGGGCGCGAAGACCAATCTTCATTTTCTTGTCGAGGAAGGGCAGATCAAGGCTGAGGCTGTGGTGCGACACATAAAGCCCGGCCGTGGATTGGGGCTGGAATTCACCGCCGTGTGCGAGGAAGACCGCCAGCGTCTCGCCGATTTGCTGAAACGCCTTCGCGAAGTAGGCATGATCTCGAAGCCTCGCAGGACCGAATACGGTGAACAAGCCCCTCTGCAATAACGCCACTAGTCGCCGGCATAGTCCAGAACCGTATCCGCGCACCAAATCATAAACTTGCGCCCGCGCCCCTTCCACGCATCCGAATTTCCTGTAGGATTGGGGCGCATCATGTCGACTCCGATCGCTGCTGCCTCCAAACCCGAGAATTTCGTCAAGCGCCATCCCGTCACCATTTACTTTGCGCTGACCTTCGCAGTCTCCTGGCTCGGCGCCTTCGCCGTTGCCGCCCCGCGCCTCCTGCGCGGCGAAGCCATCCCAAAATTTGCCGGCCTGATGATGTTCCCCGCCATGCTCCTCGGTCCCAGCGCCGTCGGCATCCTGTTGACTCGCCTCGTCGACGGACCCACCGGCCTGCGTGATCTGTTTTCCAGAATGCGCCGCGTCCGCGTTCCTTTACGCTGGTACGCCGCGCTTCTCATTCCTCCGGTCTTTGTCCTAACCGTACTTTCCTGCATGAAAACATTCGTCTCCCCCATTTTTGCCCCCAACCGTTTTTTCATCGGCATCGGATTCGGTTTCGTCGCCGGCTTCTTCGAGGAAATCGGCTGGATGGGCTTCGCCTTCCCCAAAATGCGCCGCCCCGATAACGCCCTCGCTCCCGCCCTCCTCCTCGGCCTTCTCTGGGGATGCTGGCACATCCCCGTCATCGATTTCCTCGGAACCTCCACGCCTCACGGCTCCTACTGGCTCCCCTTCTTTCTCGCCTTCACCGCCGCCCTGA
>Ga0210406_10000155_pt1 | contig 105649 bp, 88 predicted proteins | sample IncBWC30MmetaG_FD_155454 | JGI IMG/M metagenome (GOLD analysis project Ga0210406, IMG submission 155454) | Forest soil microbial communities from Barre Woods Harvard Forest LTER site, Petersham, Massachusetts, United States - Inc-BW-C-30-M | ecosystem: Environmental > Terrestrial > Soil >... | reverse complement strand
AGGAAGAGACATGGACTTGTTCGATCGTTTTGCAGGCAACGACTCTTGGCACACGCGGCGTTTGTTGGAATACGCGGGTACTTTGACAGAGGAACAATTGGATCGGCCGCTGACCACGGTCGTAGAGGTGCTGCCCTGGCGGGAGTCGAATAAGACTCTGAGGCAGCTGTTAGAAAACATTGTCTTCACGAAAGAGGTCTGGACCGCCGCGCTGTCCGGAGCCGATATGGATAGGAACGGCCCTTCCAAATCGCAGCGCTCCCCGCAATCGATGCTGCAAAGGCTCGAAAAGACCGATGCCGAACTGCATCGTATTTTCAGTGACATCCGGAACCGCTCCGCCTGGGATGATACGTTCGTCGACGCTCTGTGCGAACCCGCTGAGACCTTCACGTTCGGCGGCGTCTTCGCCCATATCATGACTTTCAACGCGCATCGCCGATTGATGGCCTTGGACGCTCTTCGCCAACTCGGCGTCCAAGCCGAAGGTTTCGGCGATCCCATGGAGTATGAGGAAAGTGTGGCGCCCTGGAACCAGCAGGTACCTCTCAAAACGCCATGAGAGAACACCCCCGCTGATTCCAAAGTCGCGACGATGAGAACGGAATTGCTGCGATTCAACGGCGCTGTCGAGCGGGCTCCCGCCATCGATGCGTGGATGAGAGAGCATGCAGGTGAATTGGGAGCCATCGCGCATCACTGGTTTGGCGTGATGCGAAAATGCGGGGACGAAGTCCGGGAGCTCTTGCATGACGGCTGTCCGACTGCATGTTTGGGAGATGCGCCCTTCGGCTACGTCAATGTCTTCACTTCGCACGTTAACGTGGGTTTCTTTCACGGCGCAGCGCTGCCCGATCCGGCCCGCTTGTTGCAAGGCACCGGCAAGTTCATGCGCCATGTGAAGCTGAGAGCGGGAACGGCCACGAACGCCGCAGCACTAACCAGGCTCATCGACGCAGCGTACTCCGATATAAAAGCGCGCGTCGAAAACGGCTAGCTCAGAGAAACGCCTCGGGAAGCGTGGATGTAAACGGCCAAATTAATAGCGCTATGTCGCCGAGTGTTTGCTGATCGTTCGGGGGGTGCCGGTGATCATAGACAACAGTGTGCAGTATGGAACAGACAGTAACACTCTGGTTCTGTATCTTATCGGAGGTCATCTTCCTGTGAAAAAGTCAAAAGCTGTATTAGATAGCGAAGTATTTTACTCTTACGATACGATATAGACTATGGCAATCCCTCCACCCATAATAGACTTAGAGCCCGCATACCGAGCTCGCAGGAGTGCATTCTGCGCAGCAACCTGTATGGCATTAATTATGTGGGGCTGCCCGGCCCCGATCACCACCATCCCGAGGATGAATTCAAACTTCAACGCTCAAAGTGTTGGTGCGCCCCAGCAATTTCCCACCCCAAGTCCACCAGGCGACCAATTCATTTGGCTAACACAGCAGCCGCTTATCTCGGTAGTAGCATCGAATCCCGGCGGTGGAAACTGGGTGCTCACTGTGCCGAAGCCTGCTTTCTTGGCAGATCCTGACCTGTTGCACCAATTTCTGCTCGCAAGTTCAGAGCCGTTCACGACGAGCCCCGCTGTCCAGATGAATGGTCAGTTTAGTGTGCAACTTCTCGGACCGGGGAAGGTAAGCTTTGGAATCCGAGCAACGAGAGGGTCCGCTGCCGGATTTGTCGGCGGCGGCGAACTTAGCGCGAGCCCATTCGGGGGCGGTGATATTGGGACACTGCTCAATCCAAGTGCCATCGACAATCTTGCTGCTTTTGATAGGACAGATTTCCCAGTGACTGCGCTAGGTCTTTATAATCCTGGACACCTTGCGCACTTTCTGTACTCTATCGATCAAGCGAGTCATACCTTGAATCTCAGCTTCAGCGTTGTTGGTGGAGCAACTGGAAATCGAAGTGCGAACTACAGCTTTTCCGGCCCTATTGAGAAATTAGAACTCTGGTTGTTCCTACGCCAACCGGCATCGAACACGAAAGTGTTTGTAAATGAAGTCAAAATGGATGAGATTCAATAATGCAAGTTGACCTCGCGTTCCGCGATAGCGGAGCTCGGTCAGTTTGTCTACCCAACGGTACTTCGGATGACCGTGTGAAGCACCAGTGCTCGGCTCCATTAGGCTCCAATTGAAAAAGGGAGGCGGTGCGCAACCGGACACCGCAATTTTGGATGATTCGATACCCATTTCTCAGAAGCGTCTTAGGGCCGAGGCTGGGTGTGTTGTCCCCGAACAACCGACTTAGATATAAGGCCCTAAGTTACAAGAGCGGTGTGTGGTAGGTTTGAGTCACGATCGAAGGTTGTTCGAAAGGCGACTGTAACGGGGTGGCCGCACTTTTCCCGCTGTTTCTGAAATTGAAGAAGTGCAAATGTCTTGTGGTAGGCGCTGGCGCAGTCGGGCAAGGCAAAATTGCCGGGTTGCTAGAGACTGGCGCCGACGTGCATGTGATTGCACCGGAGGCGACACAACGAGTCCAGGAATGGGCTCGGGGCAGGCAAGTTCGTTGGTCGCAGCGCCAATTTCGAGATTCCGATCTGACCGGATGTCTTCTGATTGTTGCCGCGACCTCTTCGAGCGGGTTGCACAAGAGAATTTTTCGCTTGGCGAAGCGGCGAGGAGTGTTGTGCAACGTAGTGGATGTGCCCGAACTGTGTGATTTTTACTATCCTGCCGTGGTGAGGCGCGGCGCGCTGCAGATTGCCGTTTCGACCGGCGGCGAGAGTCCCGCTCTCGCGCAGCGGCTGCGAAAAAAACTCGAAAAAGAATTTAGGCCCGAATACGCAGCTTGGTTGAAGGAACTCGGTAAGTCTCGCAGAACGCTATACGTCACTTCCGAGGACGCTTCTGACAGGAAGATCAAACTGCATTCCATGGCCAGCGAAGAATCCTTCCGGACATTTCTTCATAGACGCGCCACGAAAGCGACGAAGAAAAAGCACAAGTGATAAAGTCCCGCAGCGGTCCGCCTTACATCAACACCTTCAATACATTGCATAGTTTCTTTCACGGCATGCTGCGTGTGGAGGGATGCTAGCATCAGGTCAAGGATCGTGTCTCGGCATGCCTGATGGAATCTAGCGGCGGTGCCGGGTTGCGTTACGCCAAACGGACGCTATGGCCAAAGGAAAGGTTTATCTGGTAGGAGCTGGCCCGGGGGATCCTGGGCTTCTCACCGTGGAAGCGACGCGCTTGTTGCAGACTGCCGACGTAATTTTCCACGACGACCTGGTTTCTCGTGAAATCCTGGAACTGATACCCGAAAGGGTTCACGTAGAGAATGTTGGAAAGCGTTGCGGCTACGCTCGTATTGCACAGCATCAGATTCATTCGCTGATGATCAATGCCGCGAAGGAAGGTTGGAACGTAGTGCGGCTGAAATCGGGCGACCCACTCATTTTTGGGCGCGCGGGCGAAGAGATGGAAGCACTGCGGCAGGCGGGAGTGCAGTACGAGGTAGTCCCGGGAATTACCGCCGCGTTTGGCGCTGCGGCGCGAGCGGGGATTCCGCTGACGGACCGTCGACTGGCTTCCAAGTTGGTTTTCCTGAGCAACCACCAGTGCGCGGGAAAAGACTCGTCCGACTGGAAGGGTGCACTTTCAGAAGATACAACGGCACTCATTTATATGCCAGGTGCGGACCACGAAGGTTTGGCGGCTCGGCTATGCGCTGAAGGACTCGAACCAGAGACGCCGTGCCTAATTGTTTCGCGGGCCACTACGGCTCAGCAACAGGTTCACTTTGCAAGACTAGCGAATCTGGGTGAGAGTCGGCGCTATGCGGCTCCGGTTGTTCTAATCGTTGGCGCCGTGGCCGCCCGGTATGCGTCTGAAAGCGGTGACTGTCCGCGAGCCTTCGAAGCGATCACGTTCTCGATGGACCTCGAACCAGCGGCGTTGTCCGTCCAAACTCCCACCGATTAGCCGGCAAGGGCCGCATTACATATATTTTTCAGGAGACGTTACGTCTCTTCTGGTAGTGTTCTGCGTCCTCGCCAACGATGAGTTCAGCGACTTCTTTCATGGTTTTGCGCTGCTGACGGCTTTGGCGGCGCAGCGTCAGGTAGGCTTCTTCTTCGCTAAGATGGGATTCGCGTTGCAAGATTCCTTTTGCGCGCTCCACGACCTTGCGCGTTTCTAGCTCTTCAGTAAGTTCTGAGCTCTTATCCTCTAACCGAGCTAATTCGATTTCGGCGCCGACGAGAAAGCCGATGGTAGAGATGAGACGGATTTCGAGCTTGCTGTAAGTGTGCGGTTCGCGGTTCTGGAGGTTTATCACGCCCACAGGGCGGCCCCGACTCAAGAGTGGAACGGAGAGGAAGGATTCGTAGCGGTCTTCTGGAAGTTCGTTGAAAAACTGGAAGCGCGGATCTTGGAACGCGTTGCGACCAATGGCGACAGGTTGATGATGTTCGGCGACCCATCCCGTGATGCCTTCGCCGAGACCCAAGCTGACGTGGCCGATTTCGGCAGGATGAGGATTTTTGGATGCGCGGAGGACAAGTTCATCGTCTTCCAGTACGAAGATAAAGCAGGAATCGAAACGGGCGACGGAGGCGGCGAAGTCAATGATACGGTCAAGGACTTCGCGGAGCGGACTGGCGGCGGCCATGCGGCTGCCGATTTCGTGAAGGATGCTGAGTGCAGGATCCCTGTGTTTTTGCTCGAGAAGTTCGGTAGAGCGTTCCGCGGCTTCCTTGACGAGAAAACCCATCCGCGGATGGGAAGCTTCCATGTCCGGCTGGAGGCCGAGCGCGCGGATGCACTCGGAAGTGGATGGGCCGATGGAGGCGACGACGAGACGCTCGAGACCGCGGCGAACTTCGTCCTGGATTTCTAAGTCGGCGGCGATTTGGAAGAGGTGAGTGATCTGGACGGCGGAGGTAAGAAGCACTACGTCAAATTCGCCGGCGGCGATGGAGCGAGCGGCATGGCGAAGCGGTTCGACGTCTTCCGGCAGCGACCATTGATAGACGGGAACGGTGGTGACGTGGGCGCCGCGCTCGCGGAGTCCGGCGAGAAGCTCCGGCGCGGGGACGCCGTATTCCTGCACGGCGATTTGGAGATCCTTGATGGGATGGGATTCGGCGATTTCGTCGTCGAGGACGCGCAGAACTTCGCGCCAGGTATTGGGTTCCGGTGCGATGAGTGAGGGGCGGACGCCGAGTTCGCGGAGTGCGGAAACTGGCTTTGCGCCACGCGCGACGACCACGACACGCTCTAGCGCTTCGGTGAGCTGTTCGCGCGAGTAGGTGCCTTCAACGGCAGTGACGATAGCGCGCGTACCCGCGCCGGTGAGAAAAATCACCATGTCGAATTTGCCTTCGATGAGCGCCTGGGCAAAGGCGAGCGCTTCGGGAGAATCGATGGAAACTTCGCGCATCGCGGGCGCGACGGTGGGCCGGCCTCCGTAGGAGGCGATGAGCTTCGAGATTTCCTTGGCATGGCGGCTTTCTAGAGCCAACACACGCAACTCATTAAAACTGGCTGGAGGCATTCGTCCTTCTCTGCGTTTTCAAATTTTCCCCGAAGAAATTGTCAAAAATGAAAATTGGTTTCGACGTAGCCGAATTGTGCGTTGGGACCGGCCGGATAGATGCTTTGGACGAGATCCTTGCCCCAAGCATGCGCGTAATACGTTGTAAGTGAAAAGCCGTAGCGCAACGGAACATCCATGCTGACGTCCCAAACATTGGCGAGGGAGCGATTGCCGGCGCTGGCTCGGCCGGTGTAACCGAAGGTGTGCGGCTGAAACGCACCGCCGCCGCTGTACCAAAGATCGTTCGCATTGGCGAGGCGCAGGGCATGTAATTCGCTTTTGATGACAAACGAACGCGGCAGACGGAACGTTGCCGATCCGAAGAAATCTTCATTGTTCATCATATTGTAGAACGGAAAGCGGGCGTAGGGACGGGGTGTTGGAAGCACCTGGAAGAAAGTGCCGTGGCGGCCGTCGGTGGGATTGTTGTCGCCACTGCCAAGGGAATAACCGACGCGGAACCATGGATTGAGCTTAGGAACAACAGGTTGCCAGCCAGCCTCGGCGACAAGGGAGCCGGCGCGCTGCGTGAGAAAACCCCAACTCCCGTTCTGAACAGCACCCCAAAAGAGGACATCGAACGCGCCGTGATTTTGCGTGCGGAAGAGGTGAACGTAGTCGGCACCGTAGGTGCCGATGCGAATGTGATTGTGGTCCGCGGAACGAAGCGCAGCGCTGCGGTTATCAGTTTTGAGAACGGAAGAACGCTCGTCCACGTAACCAAGGCTGAAGAGGCGAAATTCGCCCGAGGATTTGGCGAGATTTACGGGGATGGTGTATGCGCCGTAGAAGAGGTCGATGTTGAGTTCTCCCATGGCGTCAATTTGATAGACGCCGCGCGTGGGACGTGCGCCGAGGAAAGTAAAATTGCCGGCGTGAGTGTTGAAGACGAGTTGCGCACCGTCGTAGCTGCGGCCGACGGCGGAAAAGCCAAAGTCACCGATGAGGCGCTGGGTGATGCGGGTGTTGACGAGCGTCGCGAGCGATTTGTCTTTGGGCGTAACTTCGGCGCCATCAAGAAACGTGAAACGGCCAAGCTTCAGTTTCGTGTCGGCGGGGAGCGTGAAGGAAACATAAACCTGGCGGACGAACCCATTGGCGTTGTTTTGGCCGTTGCCGTTGGCTGCGAAGTACGTGCCACCGAGGCCGAGCTGGCCCGGGCGACCGGGGAGTACAGCGCCGGTGGGAAGATCGAGAATGGCGTCCTGTGCGCCTTCCACGAACCATTCAAAGCGCTCGGATTTTTGACCGAGGCCAATGCGGAGGAGGGAGTGTTCGAAAGCGTAAGCGTTTTGCGCGGGAGTGGGAGCTTCAAACCAATCCCAGGCTTCCGTGCGGAAACGCCAGTTGACGGCGAGGTCAAGCGGACCAAGTTTGTGCTGCGTGGACGCGGGCGGCGCAGGCATGGGGCTCGATGCGGGTTTCGGCGCAGACGTGTCGGAGGAATTTGCGTCCGCGACGGCCACGAGTTGTTGCGCGCGAATGGAGACGGGCGACACAAATAAGAGTGCGAGAAAAACACTTCGAGCGAGTTTTGCGTATGTCATCTTAAATTCTCCTTGCTGCGAAAAGTTGGCGCCGAGGAGCGCACGACCTATTCGACGACCTCTGGTTCAGGAGCCCGGAAACTTTTTGCGTACGAGAAAATGCCGGCACGATTGACGGATGCCCGGTGCCAACGGAGATGCCATTGCGTGCCGAGTTGCAGGAGCGTTACGGCAGCTACAAAAAACGCAGCGGCGCAGAGATAGAGTCCCCAGGAATATTGGCCGGTGCGGTCTTTGATCGTCCCGAGAAGCGAGGGAAGCAGGAATCCGCCGAAGCCGCCGGCTGCGCCGACGAGGCCCGTCAGTACGCCGATGCGTTCCGGGAACCGTTGCGGAACAAGTTGGAAGACAGCGCCATTGCCCATACCGAGCATGCCCATGGTGAAGAATAGAAGCACGACCTCTGTTGTCAGCGCTGGCAGCGTGCCAACGGAAAAGAGCAGAACGGAAAGCGAGCAAAGAAGAACGAGTAACAAACGGTAACCGCCAATTTTGTCCGAAAGCCAACCGCCGACCGGTCGCAGGAAACTTCCGGCTAGCACGACGATCGTGGTGAAATCGCCGGCGCGAACTTTAGCGAGGCCGTATTGGTCATGGAAGAAAACGGTGAGGAAGCTTGCGAAGCCAACGAAACCGCCGAACGTGAAGCAGTAGAAAAAGCAGAACCAAGCGGTGTCCGATTCTTTGAGGACTGAAGTGACGTCGCTCCAAGCGAGCGGTTTGCCCTGACGCGGACTATCTTTGGCAAGGAATGCGAAGAGAAGAATGACGAGCAGGACCGGAAGCATCGCGAGGGCGAAGGTGTTGGCGTAGCCGAATTTTTGCGCGAGGCGTGGGGCGAAGAGCGTGGCGAGGAGCGTACCGGAATTTCCTGCGCCGGCGATGCCCATGACGAGGCCCTGGTATTCGGGCGGATACCATTTACCCGCAAGCGGGAGAGCTACGGCAAAACTCGCGCCGCCGATGCCGAGCAGGAATCCAAGAAAGAAAAATTGACCGGGTGTGTGAGCGAAGCGCCAACCGAGAAAAAGTGGAACGAGCGTGAGGCAGAGACCGAGCAGCCCGGTGTTGCGGCCGCCGATGCGATCTCCAAGCACGCCGAGAATGGGACGAAAGAGCGAGCCACCGAGCAGAGGAATTGCGGTGAGCAATCCTTTTTGCGTGGCGCTGAGATGCATCTCCTCGCCAAGGAAAGGGGCGAGCGGACCGAGGAGTACCCACACCATGAAGCTGACGTCGAAATACAAGAACGCAGCCATGAGCGTGGGGAAGTGGCCTGATTTGAAAAAGCCTTTCGTGTTCATGTTAGACCTCTCTGGAAGCAGTTCGCGTGAGATAGGACCCGTGGGAAATCGACACCAGACAATCCGGCGAAAGATGTGTTGTCGCTGTGGCGACGACGGGAATTTCGAGCAAGAGGACGCCATCTTCGACGCGGGTGGCGAAGGTTTTTATGCACTGTGGAGTCGCAGCTTGATTGAGGACTTCGCCGGAGGCGAGATCTATCTTCCAGGCGTGGAGAGGACAAACAACGTTGCTGCCGGAGATGATGCCGTCAGCGAGAGGGCCGCCGCGATGCGGGCATTTGTTTTCGACAGCGAGAAAGCGGTCTCCGAGATTGAAGACAGCGATTTCGTGACCGGCGATTTGGACGGCGCGGCCTTCGCGAAGCGGAATGGCATCTGTACCCGCGATGCGGACCCAGCGGTTTGTGAGCGGTTCGCTTTGGTTCATTGGAATACCTTCTCGATCGATTCGATTTGCACAAACTGAGTCGGATGACGCGGTTCATCACCTTCGAGCCAGGCGTCACGTGCAAGGCGTTTTGATTTGCGGAGGCGCTCGCGCAGGCCTTGCTGAACGGCGAGGGGAGCGTAGACGGTTTCTCGACGGACTTTTTCAATGCCGATGCGCTCGACGAAGTCGTAGGTACGTTCGAGGAAGTTCGCGTTCTCGCGATAGTACTGGAAAAAGAGCGTTGCGGCCTGCAGAGCTTCTTCGGTGGACTCAACAGTGATGAGCAAATCGGCTTTGCGAACTTTTTTTCCGGCTGCCCCACCAACGACGACTTGCCACGCTCCTTCCTGGCCGACAAGGCCGATGTCTTTCACAGTGGCTTCGGCGCAATTCCGCGGACAACCGACAGCGCCCATCTTTACTTTGGCGGGAGTATAGAGATGCTCGAGGCGGCGTTCGAGCTCGATGCCGGCTTTGGTGGAGTCCTGCACACCGAAGCGGCAGAAGTCCGTGCCAACGCAGGTCTTCACCATGCGAACGCCTTTGGTGTAAGCCTGTCCGCTCGGCATACCGAGGTCGGCCCAAATTTTGGGCAAGTCGGATTTTTTCACGCCGAGGAGATCTATGCGCTGGCTGCCGGTGACTTTAACCATCGGCACTTTGTATTTTTCGGCGACGTCAGCGATGCGGCGGAGCTCCTTGGCGGAGGTGACGCCACCGCGCATGCGCGGCACAACGGAGAACGTGCCGTCCTTTTGAATATTGGCGTGAACGCGGTCATTGATATAGCGCGCGGATCGGTCTTCGTCGTGGTCGCCGCACCAGACGACATCCATCATGTAACTCAGCGCAGGTTTGCAGATTTCGCAACCGAGGCTGTTGCCATAAATATCAAGGACCTGCTGGACGGAAAAGATGCGCTGGCCGCGAACGATGTCGCGAAGCTTTTCTTCGCTGTACGAGAGGCATTTGCAGAGAATGCGCTCTGCTTCTTCCTGAAATTCAGGGACGACGGCTTTAAGGAGTTGCTGACAGTGTTCGGTGCAACTGCCGCAGCCAGTGGAGGCGCGCGTGCATTCTTTCAGTTGGGCGAGCGTGTTGACGCCTTTGGAGTGAATGGCGTCAATGATCGTGCCCTTGGTGACGCCGATGCAGCCGCAGATGACTTTGGTGTCAGGCATGGAGGCGACGTCAAGGCCCGCATCTCCGGATGGAGCGGGAAAAAGAAGCTGCCGGCGATGTGGTGTGAGATCTTCGCGCGAGCGGAGCCAGTCCATGTAGCGATGGCTGTCGGCCGTATCACCGACGAGAATGGCGCCGCACAATTTGCCATCGCGGAGCGCCAGCTTTTTGTAAACGCCAAGCGCCGGGTCTTCGTAGCGGACGAGGTCGGTACCGGGCGCCTTGTCGGAAAAGTCCCCGGCGGAGAAGACGTCGACGCCCATAATTTTTAGTTTTGCCGCGGGCACAGAACCTTCGAAGCGCGGGCCTTTGTTGCCGGTGATGGTGGCGGCGAGGATTTTTCCTTGTTCGAGAAGCGGCGCGACGAGGCCGTAGCACGTACCGTTATGCTCGACGCATTCGCCGACGGCGAAAATGTCTGGATGCGACGTTTCCATAAAATCGTTGACGACGATGCCGCGATTAACTTGCAGCCCAGCTTTACGCGCGAGTTCAACGTTGGGACGGATGCCCGCGGCGATGACTACGAGATCTGCTGCGATGCTGGTGCCGTCTTTGAAGGCGAGGCCGCTGACTTTTCCATTGCCGAGGATCGCGGTTGTGCTCCGCTCAAGGAGGACTTTTACGCCGAGACACTCCATTTTCGACTTCAGGTAACCGCCGCCAGTGAGGTCGAGCTGACGTTCCATAAGCGTATCCATCAGGTGAACGACGGTGACGTCGCTGCCTTGCACTTGCAGACCGCGCGCGGCTTCGAGGCCGAGGAGGCCGCCACCAATGACGACGGCTTTGACGCCTTTCCCAGCGCGCTCGAGCAAAGCGCGCGTGTCATCGAGATTACGAAAAACATAGACGCCCTCTTTTTTGGTGCCTTCCATCGGCGGGATGAGCGGATTGCTGCCCGTGGCGATGAGCAATTTGTCAAAGGCGGTGACGGAACCGTCGTCGCCAGTGACGCTTTTGGCTACCGGATCGATTTCCGTGATGCGAACGCCAAGTCGAAGCTGAATCTGATTTTTCTCGTACCAATCGAGGGAATTGAGAACGATGTCGTCGGAAGATTTTTCGCCAGCAAGGACGGAGGAAAGAAGAATTCGGTTGTAGTTGACGTGGGTTTCTTCGCCGAAGACGATGATGTCGAACTTCGGGGCGTGCTTGAGGATTTGCTCGACGCAGGCGACGCCGGCCATTCCATTCCCGATGACGACGAGTCTGTTCACGCGCGTTGCTCCTGTTTGGCGGTGGATTCCCTACGAAAGAAACTCCGGCGCGCGGGCTTGGCGGCGGACGGAGGCGTCATTTCAATGCGGACGGCGCACTGTTTATAATTTGGTTCGCGGGAAAATGGATCGAAAGCGCTCTGCGTGACTTCGTTGATGTTGGTTTCGGCGAAGTGGAACGGCATGAAAACCTGGCCGGGAGCAATCATTTCCGTAATGCGAAGTTCGACGCCACTGGTGCGGCCGCGACGAGAGACGATGTCAACGTGAGCGTGCGGCAAAAGCTTGAGCGCTTGCGCGTCGCGTGGATTCATTTCGAGCCAGGCATTTGGAGAGAGGTGCTGCAGGATGGCGACTTGTGCAGTCTTGGTGCGTGTGTGCCAGTGCTCGACGGTACGGCCAGTATTCAGAATGAAGGGATAGTCTTCGGTAGGCTGTTCGGGAAATGGTTCCCATTCGATTGGGATAAGGCGCGCTTTGCCGTCGTCGGTGGGAAAATTGCCGTCAACATATAGGCGGCTGGTTGCGAAATCAGTAGTGCCGGCGGGAAATGGCCATTGAATGCCGCCGTGCGTTTCAAGGAGCGGGTAGTCCAAACCCGAGTAGTCGCAGAGGCGGCCGGCAGACACCCGCTTCCATTCGGCGAAGGCGTCTTGTGGGCCCCGCCAGTTGGGGAAAAGCTCCTCACGACAGCCGAGTTTCTCTGCGACGGTGAGGAAGATGTCGAAGTCGGAACGGGCTTCAGCGGGGGGAGCGACAGCGACGTTTACCTTGCTTACGCGGCGTTCGGAATTGGTGTACGTGCCTTCCTTTTCTCCCCAGATGGCGGCGGGCAGGACAAGATCGGCGAGTTCGGAAGTGGGTGTGGGATGGAAGCCGTCCTGTACGACGAAGAAGTCGAGTGCTTCAAGGCTTTGTTGGAGGACACCGAGGTTGGGAAAAGAGACAATTGGATTGGTTGCGATGATCCAAAGAGCCCGAATTTTCTTGGCGAGGGCGGCTTCGACGATGTCGGGATAAGCCAGGCCGCGGGAAGTCGGGATGCGGTCGGGCGAGATGTTCCAAAGTTGCGCAAGTTCCATGCGATCGGAGGCACTTTCGAATTTGCGATAGCCAGGCAGGCTGGACGTAAAACCCGCTTCGCGAGTGCCCATGGCGTTACATTGACCGGTGATGGAGAAGGGAGAAGCGCCCGGCTTGCCGATTTTTCCGGTGACGAGCGCGAGATTGTTAATAGCGTTGACGGTTTCCGTGCCCTTGGTGCTGTGATTGACGCCCATGGTCCAGCCGATGAAAGGCGCTTCGGCCTGGCCGTAATGAAGAGCGACTTTAACGATCGTTTCCTGAGGAAGTCCGGTGATTAGGGAGACGTATTCGGGCGTGTATTTTTGAACGGACTCTTCGAGTGCCGCGATACCAGTCGTGTGTTGGGCGCTGTATTCGCGGTCAACAAGATTCTTGGCGAACAAGATGTGGAGAATGCCGTTGAGAAGCGCGATGTCCGAGCGCGGCTTAAGGGGCAGGTAGATATCAGCCATCATCACGGTTTTCGTCACGCGTGGATCGGCCACGATGAGCACCTTGGATTTGTTGGCTTCGAGGCGCTGGCAAAGAATCGGGTGATTGTCGGCCACGTTGGCGCCGAGCAGGAGAATGACGTCGGCCTTTTCGAGATCTTCGTAGGCGCCCGGAGGGCCGTCGCTACCGAAAGAGCGCTTGTAGCCGGAGACGGCGCTGGCCATACAGAGTGTTGTGTTGCCATCGAAGTTCTTCGTGCCGAAGCCGAGCTGGATTAGTTTGCCAAGCGCGTAGAACTCTTCGGTGACGAGTTGCCCGGTGCTGAGGACACCGAGCGATTCGGGGCCATATTTTTCCTGGATGGCGCGGAATTTCACAACGAGCGTGTCGAGCGCTTCGTCCCAACCGACGCGGGCGAGCTTTCCGTTTTTGCGAAGGAGGGGAAACTGCGCGCGTGTCTCAGCTTCGATCGTGTGGTGCTCGGAGAGCCCCTTTGGGCAGAGCATGCCGTGGTTGACGGGATGATGGGGATTGCCGCGGACGCTGACAGCTTTGCCCCCTTTGACGCCGACGAGCATTCCGCATCCTACGGAGCAATACCCGCAAGTCGTCGCGACCCAGTGATCTGGAATCTTTTGCGAAGAAGTGAAGCCCATGACGGGATCGGTGGCGTAGGAATATTTTTCACGCAGGATATCGAGACCGAGCTGGCGCTTGAGCGTCATGCAGCCGCCTTGCGACCACCAAGATAGGAAGCAGCCATGTTTTTGGGCACGACGCTGACGAAGAACAGATAGCGCCCGAGGATTTCGCCAAAAAAGGCAAGGGCGAGAGCGGCCGCAAGCCCTACGACACCATGCGACTGAAGCGGCAGGATGATCCCACCGAATATCAGCAAAGCACTGCGCAACAACAGGAGAGAACGGAGTTGCGCGGAGAGAAGCCGCGCACTGGCTTTGAGTTCAAAGATGTCGGAACTGACGAGCCAGAAAAATTTGATGGCGAGATTGAGGAGTTGAAGGCCTGCCGCAATAACGGCTGCGGTAAGGAGCCATTGTTTGGCGCCGAGGCCGATGGTTGCAGCGAGCAGCGGGCCGAGGATTGCACCCGAAAGATAAAACTCTCCGAAAGTATGTTTGCTGTGCCATGCGGGCCGCGGGCGGACCAGGTAGATACAAGCGCTCGCTGCAACTCCGGCGGCTCCCGCCAAGATCGTCATTGCGCCGATGAGACGGCTTATAGGCAGACCGAACCACAGCAAAGCGGCGTAAAGAAACGCGACCTGCGAGAACACGCCGAAGAGGAGCACTTCGCGGCTGAGCCACGAGCGCTTCCACATTTTTAAGGCTCGATAAGCGAACATTGGACGGCCAAGGTGTATCGTGGACGCGCCCAAGGCCAAGCCGCCGAGCGTCAGCGAAACTAGCGCAGCAATTCTGAGGCGGGCCTGGAGACCAAACACTTGTAAGAGCCAGATGGCGGCGAAGGCGCCAACGGAAAGTTGCGTGAGGACGGTCATGAAGACAAGTGGCCAGTGCGGGTGCTCTGGTCGAACGCGGTTCATGTCGACTTTGCGGGTATCCGGAGGAAGATTTTTCGGAAGGGTGATTCGTGTTGAAGAGAGACTGTCGTCCGCAGTCGGAAGTCCCGGAGCATTGGCGGTCGCGGCGTAACTGCGTTTCCAATCCGCGATGTTCACGATCTCGATTTGAATTGCACCTTCTGGGCAAGCACCAACGCACGCCGGTTCGCGGCCTTCCGTCAGCCGGTTGTGACACATGTCGCACTTCCCGACCACGCCGCGTTCCGCGTTGTATTGGGGTACGCCGTACGAACAATTCCAAGTGCAGTACTGACAGCCGATGCAGGTTTCGGCGTTGAGAATCACGACTCCCGTAATCGGATCTTTCGAATAAGCATCAACGGGACAGCCGGTGAGGCACGTCGGTTCCAAACAATGGTTACAACCCATCGACAAATGTAGGCGCTGTGTATTCGGGTACCATCCGCCTTCGATTTCACCGACGCGCCGCCAATTGATGTGCGCGGGATTTCCGTTCTGCTCGTTACAAGCGACAACGCAACACTTGCAGCCGATACACTTCGTCATGTCAAAGTGAAAGCGGTATTGCTCGCCAATTTCCAAGGCTCGCTGGGGAATTCGCGGTGCGGAATGCTCGACGGAAGTGGAGCAATGCGGTGCTCCGATCGAGATCAGCAGATTTCTGGGCGTGAAAGTGAACGCCGCGCTTTGCTCTTTCGCCCGCTCTAATAGAGGTAAGTGCATCTACACTCCGCCGCATCTCCATGCGCATGTTGAGGAGCGCATGTACTTGTCGCCTGCGAGCCCAAAAGAATCGAGGACTCAGCACGATGGCCCTTCAAAGGCCTTTCTTACTGGCGGACACGACGTGGTATCCGGAAGGATCAAACAGAACAGCACTGCCTAGTATGGTTCTTTCGACGTGGAAAGAACGGAGAGACGAAATCGCCAGATCATCCAACCAAAGGTAGTGATCTGAAGTTCGTTGAAAACTCTAGTGTGAAGTTAGCGGCAAGCTGCCCTCGAGGCAAACGCAAAATTTAGATGAGCTGCATCCAAATTTGCCAGAAAGAGCCCATGGCCGATGACGATTTCAACCTCGCGGCCAAGCAAAGTCAGGAATTGCATGAGGCGTTCGGTGGAGAAACCTGAAGGCTGCCCGTGTAGCAGGCGGGAAATCTTTGGTTGGTCGATCTTTAAGATGCGGGCTGCACTGGCTTGCGTGAGTCGCCGTGCACGAATGAACACCAGCTATACGAATAGCAAGATCGGCTTTCGCGAGGCGTTCTTCCGGGTTTGGCAGGCCGAGGTCAGCGAAGAAATTACCGCTTCCTTCCTCGACATCGATTGTTTAGCCATTTTCTTTACCTCGATCCCACTACCCCTACCAATCCAACCGATTAAAATGCAATGAGTCTCACACTCTCACTAATGTACGTCGTGTGTGCCGAGCATGTTTCCGTAGCCCACGATCACCGTGGACCCGACAAGCAGAAATAACGCCAGCACCAGAAAGCGCATGGCGGGGGTGCCTGCACCTTTCCATTCCTTGAAGCCCAAACCCCAAAGAGTACTAAAAATAATGATGCTGGCCATGTGCAGCGTCCAGCTGGAAAACGCATAGCGGCCCATCTGGGTTTCGCCCATCGTGTAAAAGAAGAATTGAAAATACCATGTTGTTCCGGCCAGTGCGCAAAGAAGATAATTGGAAATCATCGGAACAGTCTTTGGATCTGCCGCTTCGGACGCAGGGATTGTTTCCACCATTTCGCGACTTGGCGCATCGATGGCGCTCTCCACGGTCGCTTCGTGCGGGGCGGTCGCGGACCGCTCGGCCTTCGAGGTGAAATACTGAAATCCGCTGCGGTTCTTGATGTTCAGGATGACGCACCAGATGAAATTGGTCGTGAAGCCGCCGATCAGGACAACTACCAAAACGGGCAGTCCTTGCCATAACGCCGATGTTCCGTGATTCAAAGTAATTACTTTGATCGGAGCACCAGCCGCGAGGCCGTAAGCAAAACATGCGCTTGTTACGCCGGAAAGAATCGCTACCGCGAGACCTTTTCTTAGATTGAATTCCTTAATGACCGCCGTCTTTTGCTCCGGCGACATCGTTCTCTCTTTTTGGATGCCCGCAATGCCGGCGGCAACAATTCCCAGTAGGCAGACAAATACCCCCGTCATGATCACTCTGCCCGAAGTGGTTCCGAGTACTTGACCCACCAAGACTCCCGCAAAGATGGGCGGCATCAGAGTGCCAAAGACGGCACAAAGACCCAGCACCACGGCCATACCCAGGGACAGACCCAGAAATCTCATCGTCAGCCCAAACGTGAGCCCACCTATTCCCCACAACAACCCGAAGAAAATCACCCAGAAGATTGTTCGCGACGGCGTTTCCGAGAGCACGCTGAACAAATCTCGCGTCAGGAAGAACCCCAGGAGCCACGGGGCAATAATCCAACTGAAGAAGCCTCCCGCAAGCCAATAGGTTTCCCATGACCAGCGTCTTACAGATCGATACGGGACATAAAAACTTGCAGAAGCGAAGCCACCCAACCAATGCAAAAAAACTCCGAGAGCTGGATTCTGAATCACAAGCACCTCAAACAAAACTCACACATGAAACACCTCTTCCAGTGGCTTCATTGCTTGATCGGGCAATAAACTTTCGGGAGTCACGAAAAAATCCGCCATTTCCTCCTGCCACCGCGCGTTGACTTCCCGGTGGGCCATTGCAGATCGTGCGAGCTCGAAATCCTGCGTCTCTAGATATCCCACTAACAACCCATCTGGCCGCAGAAACAGTGAATAGTTGTTCCACCCAGTTTCCTTGAGCGCGGTTTTCATCTCTTCCCAAACGGACCTGTGGCGCTCCTTGTACTCCTGGATTCGATCAGCTTTCACCTGCAATACGAAGCAAATGCGTTGCACAGAATTCTCCTAGAAAACTTACTGCCGTGTTCCGATGCACCTAACGCAGAAAGGCGTCCGCAAGCCCGCCGTCCACGGGAATGACGTGACCGGTGGTCCGGGAACTCTGCTCTCCCGCCAGCCAGACAATCGCCGCAGCGCACGCATCCGGCGAGATCGGCCGCTTGGTCAATGTGCGCTGCGCGTAGAAATCCGCCAGCTTATTTCGCAATTCGTCCGTAGACTCCGAATCGGCAAAAGAAATGCCGTATTTTTGGAGAGATTGCATCACGCGGTCGCGCGGAAACATCGATGATCCAGCCACTACTGTCGCTGGAGCAATGCCATTTACGCGAACATGAGGTGCAAGTTTAATCGCCAACTCGCGAATCAAGTGACTTAACGCGGCCTTACTTGTGTCGTAGGCTTCGCTCCCTTTTTTCGGAACGACAGCGTTTGCCGAACTTGTCAGCACGACACTGGCGGGTAGCGCTTGCTCTCTGAAAACCTGCTCAGCCGCGCGAGTGAGTAAATAGTTTCCCGTCACATTCACAGAGAACGCTTTACCCCATTGTGACTCCGAAAGCTCTCCACCCGACCCCGCTACTGGATAGATCGCCGCCGTGTTCACAACGATGTCGATTCCGCCGAATTCCAGAATCGTCTTTCGCACGGCGTCGGAAAGGCTTTCGGCTGTACTCAGATCGGCGCCGCTTGAACTTACAAATTCCGCACTGCTGACAGAGCCCGCAAGTCCGGCCACTTCCTTTGCGCCCGTTTCGTCGAAATCCGCGACAAGCACGTGTGCTCCCCGCCGCGCGAGCACTATGGCAACTTCTCTCCCAATACCGCTCGCTCCTCCGATGACCAGCGCCACCTGCCGGCCGAACTCAGCTTCCGCGGGCATGCGTTGGAGCTTTGCTTCTTCCAGCGCCCAGTATTCAATTCGGAAAGCTTCCGATCGAGGCAGAGCTACATAGTTGTGAAACTGCGTAAATTGTTGTGACTGTTCTGGACGCCTGGCCTGCGGCAATGGATGCGAGACCTCTCCATCCTCCAGCGCATTGGCGCCGGCCATCACGTGAATTGCATTGATAAAAAACTCTGTTGTAATCCGGGCTTCTTTTTTGTTTTTCCCGAAACCGACGAGGCCGAGACCGGGAATAATCACGACGGAAGGATTGGAGTCACGCAACTTCGGCGATTCGTGCGACGCCCAGTCTTTGTAATATTTTTTGTAGTCCTCCCTGTATTCGACGACCTGTTTTTGGATGCTCGCTTTCAGCGCGTTTACATCTTCCCGCGCCGGATCCCAGTTGAGGTAAAGCGGGCAAACACGCGTACGTAAGAAGTGATCCGGGCAACTCGTGCCAAGCTTGCTCAGTTCGCGGGACCATTTCGAACCTGAGAATGTCAGTGCATCTTCATGATCGGAATAATGTGCAATCACACGACGATTCGACGACACAGCCCCGCGCAGCGTGGGCAAAATCTCCGCGACAACTTTCTTCCGTTCCGGAATGCCCGGAATCTCCAGCCCTCCAAAGGACACGTTTCGTTTCTTCCTGTGTGTGGAGATGAACTGTCCCATCTGATCGATCGTGTGGATGCTGCTTAGATAGCAATCTCTTTGCGTATCTCCCCAAGTGAATAGCCCGTGCCCGCCGAGAAGGATTCCATCGATTCCAGGATTTTCTTGCACCGCCCTTTTGAGCATCAACGCAAGCTCAAAACCCGGACGCTGCCACGGAATCCACGCGATTTTTCTGCCGTATTCTTTGTTGAATTGCTCCAGCTTGCGTTTGCCGTTCGCGCTGGCGGCCAACGCAATGGCCCAGTCGGGGTGCAAATGGTCCACATGAGGGAAGGGAAGAAGAGCATGCAGAGGCGTGTCAATCGATGCGGCAACGCGATTGTCACCGAACGCCGCGAGCGGATAGTAGGTGACCATCTCGTCCTCGAACGCTTCTCCTTTGTAAAGAGCCTGCAGTTGTTCCAACCGATCCTGATAAAGAAGAGCAAAGCCCGCTTCGGTGATGGACCCTAAATCTCCTCCGCTGCCTTTCACGGCGAGTACCTTGACGGACCTTCCAGTGAACGGATCGGGGAATTCCATCTTTGAGCTCGTGTTACCGCCGCCAAAGTTCGTGATGCGAAGATCTGCTCCCAGTAAATTGGAGCGGTAACGCAATAAGGACAGGGGATTGCCGTCGAACTTCGTCGCGGTTGCCGGGTCCCACAAATCCCCGACAAAGAGTGTTTTTTTCGGTTCAGGCATACACGGCCTCGCAATAGTGTTCAAATCTCTGTGCTTGTCGTTCCCATTTGTCTGTATCTATCGGTTCAAACTTCTCCACGGGAAACGAGCGAGCCACAATTTCACGAACCTCTTCCAATGACGAAGCCTGATTTGTCGCTAGAATCTGTATCGCCACGTTGCCTAGCGCCGTAGCCTCGGTCGGTCCCGCCAGGACGACCTTGCCCGTTGCGTCCGCAGTCAGTTGGTTGAGCAATCGGTTCTTGGATCCCCCACCGATTACCTTGATGCGTTCGATGCGTCTACCCGTCAGTTGCTCGAGACTTGAAATTACCAGACGATACTTGAACGCCAAGCTCTCCAGGACGGTCCGCACGTATCCTGGAATGCCTGCGGGCGGAGGTTGGTGCGTACGCAAGCAAAACCCATCCATGGACTTCGGCATGTCGGCCGGATTGAGGAATGATTCGTGGTCCGGATCGACCAGCGAAGAGAAAGATTCGGCGCGAGCGGCGAGTTCCATCAGCTCGCTGTGCTCGAAGAGCTGCCCTTGCGCTGCCCAGGATCTACAGCAAGCCTGAAGCATCCACAGCCCCATGACATTTTTCAGAAGACGAGTCGTGCCGTTTACGCCGCCCTCATTCGTAAAGTTCAAGCGCATGGATTCGGCAGTTATGTGAGGCGCGTCTAGTTCAGTCCCGAGAAGAGACCATGTGCCTGAACTCAGAAAAGCGTCTCCATCTCGCGCGGAAATAGCAGCGACAGCAGAGCCTGTATCGTGTGAAGCGGGAGCGATTACCGGCACGCCAGCAAGCGCAAAATTGCGGGCAATTTCCGGAAGCAGACTACCAACAGCAGTTCCAGGCTCGACGATTTCGCCCCACAAATGATCCGGAAGTCCCAACAGCGCAATCAACTGCTTAGCCCATGTTCTGGTTCGCGGATCGACTAGTTGAGTCGTAGTCGCGTTTGTAAACTCACACACGGCATTCCCCGTAAGCCAGTAATGGAAAAGATCGGGAATAGTAATCAGCTTTCGAGCGGCGTTCAGTAGCAAGGGCGTGTCCCGCGCCGCAGCGAACAATTGGTAGAGCGTGTTGATCGGCATGAACTGAATTCCGGTCGTTTGGTAGATGAGCTCTTTCGGAACGCGTTTGAATACCTCTTGCATGATTCCCAACGTACGTTTGTCGCGATAGTGGAAAGGATTCTGGAGCAGATCACCTTCTTCGCCAAGCAGGGCGTAATCTACGCCCCACGCGTCAACACCGATGCTGGCCAGGGGCCCTTCGTCCAGTCCTGCAAGAGTATTGCGGACCTCGTACCACAGCCGTGCCACATCCCAATGCAGACCGCCGCCATATTCCACGGGCTCGTTCTTGAACCGCCGAATCTCTTTTATCGAAAGCACGCCAGAGTCAAGGCGTGCCACGATGGCTCGAGCGCTTTCCGCGCCGAAATCGAATGCCAAGTAAGGCCGTGAGGACGTTCCGTCAGGCATAGGAGGATGCGTTTTGTTGGTTTCTCGCAGATCGTTCACGTGTAACGCGTTCCAGATAGCCGCTTTGGCGAAATGCAGCAAGCGGATCCTTCGGCAGGTTCTTGGACTGTCGCCATTCCTGAATGGCTGGCCGTACATCGGTGGCAAATGCGCTTTGCAAAATCGATTCCGCCTTTACGAGATCACAGCTCTGCTGTGCACGAACCAACTCTTCGTAATTCACAAGCGTTGCTTTCGAAAACAACTCCTGGGCCATCGCCACTGTCTGAATCATCGCCTCGATCTTTCCCTTGAGGTTGTGGCTCTGGTCAATCATGTAGGCGATATCAGGGCGCTTGCCTATTTCCCACTCGAAAAAAAGGATTTCGTGAAAGATGCGGAAGACTTGATAAGGGTCAATCGAACCTAGCGTCAGGTCGTCGTCGGCATATCGCCGGTCATTGAAGTGGAATCCTCCGAGCATATCTTCTGACAGCAACCACGCGACGATCTGCTCGATGTTTTGCGCGGCGTAGTGGTGGCCTGTATCTACCAAGACTTTGGCATTTGGCCCTGCACAGCGTGCAAGAATCGTCGCCATCCCCCAGTCCGCGATGTCGGTGTGATAAAACGCCGGTTCGAAAGGCTTGTATTCAACAAGCAGGCGTTGGTCCGCGGCCAGCAAGGAATGAGCAGCTTTGAGTTGCTCTTCGAACCACTGCTTTCGAAGCCTGATGTTGGCCGTTCCCGGGTAGTTTGATCCGTCGGCAAACCAAAGAGAAATATCCCTGCTTCGCAACAGACCGGCAATCTCAATGCTTTCCTTGACGTGTTCAAACGCCTGCTTGCGCACAGCCTGATCGGGATTTCCGAACGACCCATATTTATACTGTTGGTCCTGGAAGAGGTTTGGATTGATGGATCCGATTCGCACCCCGCTCTTCTCGGAAAATCTCAGGATTTCCCCCACGCTTTGAGCTCCCTTTGGAAAGTCCCACAGCACGTGCAGCGCGATGGATGGGCAAGCTTGCGTTAGAGAATGAACCTGCCCCGCGTCGCTGAATTTTTCCTCGATGGTCGTGGCCGCGGCGGGTTGGATGAATTTCCCGAAACGAGTGCCCGTGTTCGCGAATCCCCATGATGGAATCTCGATGTGAAATTGATCCAGTCTTGGGAAAATATTGTCCGAAATGCGTGTGGTCATGACAAGCCTCGGAACCGAGAGCATACACACGATGCGGATTGGAGTCACGTGCGAGCGGATGCTTTCGATTGGGAATTTCCGATGTCGATTTTCGAAAGCTATGGTATGGATTATCCCCGCCAGACGACGGTCGGTAGAGTCCGCCATTCTGGAAGCAGGTTGAGTCTCGCTTCAACTTAAGTGGACTAACACGGAGCTGCAATGCAAAGTCACAACTATGGTTTTGTGAAGTGTGGTCTGTTCGGCGTCCTTGCGTGCGGCTTGCTTCCCGCGAGTTTGTCGGCGCAATCCAAGCCAGTTCATCTTGAGTGCGAATCGCTAACAACGCCACTTGGGATGGACGCGAATAAGCCCGTGTTGTCCTGGAAATTGCAAGACGCCACTCCTGGCGCCCGGCAAACAGCGTACGAAATTCAAGTGGCCTTCAGCGCCGAAGTTCTTGCCTCTGGCAAACCAGATGTCTGGGATAGCGGTAAGGTGGAGTCCGGAGATTCCATCGGCGCGACATATGCGGGGCCTGTACTGGTGGCTAGTAAGCGATATTTCTGGCGTGTTCAAGTGTGGGGCAAGGACGGCCAAGCGTACCCAGCAAGCGATGTGAGTTGGTGGGAAACCGGATTGCAGCGGCAAGAGAATTGGAAATCAAAGTGGATTGGATATGAAGAATCTGAGCTGAGATACGTCAGAGAATCCGGCGCAGAGTGGATCACAAATTCGGATACTGGTGCCCCGGCGGAATCGGAAACGGCAATGCACGACTTTCGCTACGGTTTCAACATTGCGAAAGCTGTGCGACACGCGACGCTGTATGTGGCGGGGCAGGACTCGGCGGGTGCGTGGATTAACGGAAAATCGATTCTGCAGTCGGAACCTTTGCCACCATGGAAACAGATGCCGTGGAAAACATATTCGGTCCGCGATATCTCGAAAGCGATCCAGCCGGGCCGGAACTTACTCGCGGTGAAAATTGTGCACTATTCGAACGGCCGCTCTGCGCTCAGCAGCCAAGCGCCAATGAGCGCGGTGATTTATCTCGAGGCAGAAGACGGTTCCGTGCAAGTCTTCAAGTCGGGGCCGGACGGTTGGCGCGGCGCGTTGAACGCAACTGGAGATTGGCAATCTTCTTCATTTGATGACACAGCGTGGAAGCCCGCCATTCGTTACGTGCCACCGGTTTCGGGTTTTGAGACAGCCGAATTGGGAAACCCCTGGCCGACAGGGGCGGTGAAGTCGCTTCGGCGGGGCTTCGAAATTCGTAATCCTGTTGCTTCTGCTCGGATTTACGCGACTGCGCTTGGAGCCTACAAACTCTGGATAAATGGACAAAGTGTGGGAGATCAAATTCTCGCTCCAGGTTGGACCGATTATCGCGAGCGTGTTATCTATCAAACCTACGACGTAACGTCGGACGTGAAGGCAGGGAAGAATGCGATTGCTGCGCTGCTTGCGCCGGGCTGGTATACGACACCGCTGCAATGGTATCGCCAGGGATACAACTACGGAAAGACCTCGCCGGCGCTACGGGCTCAACTAAGGATCGAATACAAAGATGGATCGGTTGACACGATCCTGACCGATGAGCAATGGAAAGCTGAAATCTCTCCGATCCTAAGCGCGGAAATTTACGACGGCGAAACGTACGACGCTCGGAAAACGCAAGCCAATTGGAACATGTCCGGTTTCGATGACAAACAGTGGAAACCCGTGAATGTGGTTCAGCCCGTCGAGCCGAAAATTGTTTGGCAATACTTCCAGCCGATACGGGTGGAGACTACTTTAGAAGCCAAGAAGATGAAGAGCCCTGCTCCGGGTGTTTACATTTTCGATTTCGGACAAAATCTTTCCGGCGTGCCACGAATTAGCGTTGAAGGCATTGCGGGAATGGACGTCACGCTAAGGTTCGCCGAAATATTGAATCCAGACGGATCGCTTTATGTGGACAACTTGCGGACCGCGAAGGCGACAGACCATTTCGTTCTCGCCGGTAGGGGGAGAGAAGAATATCAGCCGACGTTTACGTTTCACGGTTTTCGTTATGTTGAAATTTCAGGACTAAAAAATAGAGCCCAGCTGAAGGACTTGAAAGCAGTCGTGTTTCATACAGACGCGCCTTTCACCGCGACATTGAGGACGGGCAGCGCAATGCTGAATCAGTTGTGGAGCAACATCCTGTGGGGGCAACGCTCGAACTTTATCGGAGTGCCTACCGATTGCCCGCAGCGTGACGAGCGCCTCGGATGGTCAGCGGATGCACAAGTCTTCTGGCGCACCGCCACTTACAACATGGATTTGACCGCGTTCTCCAGAAAATTTGGAGCGGACCTTCGGGGAACTCAAGTGGGAACCGCGATGTACGGAATCTTCGCACCGGGTACTTCGAGCGCCAATCCCGGGTACGGAACGGGATGGAGCGACGCGGGTGTCGTGATTCCGTGGACTTCCTGGATTCAGACAGGCGACAAGCAAGTGATCGAAGAAAATTGGGCCGGGATGGAAAAATATCTCGCTGCGATTCAAGCCGCCAATCCAAATTATCTCTGGCAAAAGAATTACGGGATTCCGTTCGCGGACTGGCTTGCGCCAGAAGGCGTGACGCCGGTGGATCTGATCGCGACCGCTTACTGGGCGTATGACGTCACGCTCATGCGCGAGATGGCGCACGCAACGGGAAGAACATCTGATGAACAAAAATACGCGAAACTATTCGACGAGATAAAAGCTGCGTTCAATCGAGTTTACGTTCGAACCGATGGATTTGTAGGCGGAGTTCCTCCACGGCCGGTTTTCGCTTCCGGCATGGAGCGGACACTGAGCGACAGACCCGTCGAGACGCAGACTGGCTACGTACTGGCGCTGCACATGAATTTGCTGCCGGATTCGTTGCGCAGTCTTGCAGCAAATCGCCTCGTAGACCGCATCGAGGCAAATCACTGGAGGCTTGGCACGGGATTTCTGGGAACGCCCTATTTGCTAAGCGTACTATCGGACACCGGACACTCCGACGTAGCTTACCGTTTGCTTCTCAATACCGAATATCCATCGTGGGGCTATCTCGTCGAGCACGGTGCCACGACGATGTGGGAGCGCTGGAACGGTGACCAGATGCGGAATGATCCGAGCATGAATTCCTACAATCACTATGCTTATGGCGCTGTCGCGGATTGGATTTATCGTTATGCCGCAGGGATTGATACAGTGCCGACAGAACCCGGATTTCATGTGATTCGGCTGCATCCGAATTTCGATAAGAGACTTGGGAGTTTGGACTTTTCGTACGAGTCGCCTTACGGAACGATTCATTCGGCGTGGACGATTTCAGACGGAAAGGTCATTTGGAACCTGACTATTCCCGCGAACGCGACAGGTCATTTGCCTGCCGACGTGGGACAGCTTCAATCCGTCAAACTGGATGGACAGCAACTCCCCCGGAGCCAGAGAGTCCACGCGATATCGGGCGGGGTAAGCGGAGCCGAGTACGAGCTATCTGCAGGGACTTATCAGTTTGAGATTGCAGTTCCTTAGGGCAATGAGACGCCCTTCTGTGATGGGACAAAGCAAGCGAACATCGTTTTTAGTTCGATCCCTCACCGCCCCTACCAAACATCCCTCATTGAAGAAGTGTTCGGTAGAGCGCCGGTTGCAATCAGGGTTTCTCACGCGGCTTCTCGTTACGGACAAAGATGTTGTCCTGCGTGGGTTCAGCTTCGCATTCAAGCGCGATGGTCGTCACAGGGTGATCCGGAGCTTCCACGGGCAAGCCTGTTAAGCGCACTCGGAAGCGATCCTGCTGGAATGCAATCCTTTCGCCGGTGGACAAAAAACGCCCGGACTTCACTTTCGTTTGCAAACCAGCGAGCACGATATAATCACCATGCCAGAAATGTACGTGCATGTAGAGTGTGTTGCCTTTGCGCGTGAAGCTCGCATAGTTGGAACGCCTCGGTTGGCACGCGTCCGAGCCATAGATGGAATCTCCATTTCTGCGCATCCATTGACCGACTTCCGCGAGCACGCGCACAGAGTCTTCCGGCACGCTGCCATCGGCGCGCGGTCCAATGTTCAGCAGATAGTTGCCCGTGTCACGTGAGCAGGAAATCAAATTCTGAATCACGCGTCGCGAACTCTTCCAATCATCGTCCGCCCCTTGGTATCCCCAACTGTCATTCAGAGTCATACAGGATTCCCACGCGCGCCCTTCTTTGTCCGCGGTAATCTGCTGCTCGGGAGTCGAAAAATCCCCGGGAAGTTTGTTGCGGTTGTTGACGATGATGTCCGGCTGAAGTTCGAAGACCATTTTGTTCATGCGTTCAGACTCCCAACCGGCTGCACCGAGAGGCCACGAAACGTCGTACCACAGCACATCAATCTTTCCGTAGTTGGTAATCAGCTCGCGAATCTGCGTATGAATATATTCGACGAATCGTTTGCGCGCGGCTTCGTCGGTGGCGCAACGAGCGCCGTCCGGATGGTGCCAATCCATCAACGAATAATAGAAGCCGACGCGCATCCCTTGCTCGCGCGCCGCGTCCACATACTCGCGCACAAGGTCCCGTCCTGGCCCCTGCTTCGGCGAACAATAATCCGTTGTCTTGGTATTGAAATGGCAGAAGCCTTCGTGATGTTTGGTGGTCATCACCATATAGCGCATGCCGGTTTCGCGCGCGAGTTTGGCCCATTCGCGGGCAGGGAAGGGCTTGGGCTTGAATTGCTTGGCAAGCGGCTCATATTCGGAGACGGGAATGCCTTCGTTCTCCATCACCCATTCGTGACGCCCAAGTACGCTGTAAAGTCCCCAGTGAATGAACATTCCAAAACGCGCCTCGTGCCACCACTTCATCCGGCGCGCACGGTCAGCTTCGTCGCCTGCAGACAACGAACCAGCCTGCGAGGCACTTGAAACGTCAAGAAGATACCCAGGCGCACTACCGGAAAGACTCCCCGGCAATGCGGCTGCCCCCAATGCAGAGCCCGTGCCAGCGATCCATTCACGGCGAGACGTGCGCTTCTTTAGCATGAATTCATCCTCTCAAGAAATTCCGCGAACAATTTCGGCGCAGCTGCGGCAGCCCGTCTGAGGAGCTCGCTGAATTGAAGTTTCTACGCGAGCCGGCAGCTATTTTTCCAACTTGAAAATCCGAGCCATAAGCAACCACTTTTCGCCGGGCTTGGCGCTTGGAAGAGGTTTCTGAAACTTCCACATCAGTTCTTCCCATTCCTGAACTTTCGGATTTTCTCGGTCTGACTTGGTCTTCGCTTCAAAGGAAAATTGCTCGCCGACTTCCATCACCATGAAAAGGCGCGTACCAAGCTGATAGATTTCTAGGTCTTCTATCCCCGAATCCTTGATGCTCCTTGTAATCTCTGGCCAGATTTTCTCGTGATAACGCTTGTAATCGGCGATCAATTGCGGGTCGTCCTGTAAATCGAGCGTCAGGCAATAGCGTTTGCTCATTTGGCCTCTGCTGCCGTCACGGGTTGCAGAATTGGCAACGTGGCATTTGGTTTGTATCCGTTTATCGCGAAGTAGATCACATAGAGATAGCAAATCAGCGGCACTACGAGAGCCACGCGAATATTGCTGGCATCAGAAATGCGGCCCATCGCTGCGGGAATCAAAGCGCCCCCAATGATGGACATGACCAGAAGCGAAGAACCGCGCTTCGTTAGAGCGCCAAGATTTTTTATGCTGAGCGCGAAAATCGTCGGGAACATGATGGAATTAAAAAAGCCAACCGCCACAATGGCCAAAACAGAAGTCAGGCCTGACAAGCCAATCCCAGCGAGTACGCACACGAGTGCGCCACAACCGAACGTGGCGAGTAGCCGCGGCGCAGGAATGCTCTTCATCATCCATGAACCTGCGAAGCGCCCAATCATGAATCCAGTTTGATGCGCGACTAGAAAGAATGCCGCCATTTTTTCGGGCGTAGTGGGCATCACATGAGCAAGAAAGTTCAGAGCCCCGTGCTGTCCTGCCACAAAATTTGTGCCCCACGCCGCCATGGCGTTCAGAGTCTGTGGCATAACCTGTTTTGCAAAACGAATAGCGAAACTTCCCACGCCCACTTGTGCACCCACATAGAAAAACTGAGCTACGACACCCTTCACGAGATGCGGGTAGGCAAGGACATCACCGGTGATTTTCGCCGAGTCCCCCTCGGCAACTCCGCTTCCGGACTCCTGAACCTCCGGAAGATGTGCAACGTAAATCAGCGCCGCGACAAATAAAAAGATGCCAGTGATCGCCAAATAGGGCATTTTGACCAGGTTCGTTTCCGAGGTGACATAGGCTTGCAGTTGCGCTGGTGACATCGCGGCCCTTTGTGCAGGCGAATATTCGATGCCCGAAAGAATGAATGCCGCTCCCAGCATCGGTACAAGTGTCGCTCCCACTGCGTTGAACGATTGCGCCAAATTCAGTCGGCGCTCCGAACTCTCCGCAGGACCGAGAATCGTCACATAGGGATTGGCGCCCACTTCCAAAAAGGATTGCCCGGAAGACATGACGAACAGGGCTGCTAGGAAAAAGCCATAAGTCCGGGAACTCGCCGCAGGCAGAAATAACAGAGTTCCCATCGCACAAATCAGCAAGCCAAGCAGAATCCCTTTTTTGTAACCGATTTTCTCCATCAATCGCCCGGCAGGAAAAGCCGCGAGGAAATACCCGCCAAAAAAAGCAACTTGGATGAAAGAGGATTGAAAATCAGTAAGGTCGAACGCCTTTTTAAGATGGGGAATCAATACATCGTTCAGATTTACGCCGATGGACCATAAGAAAAACAAACTCGTCACCAGCACAAACGGCAGAGCATATTTCCGTTCCGTCAGAGGTGCAGCTTGAGCCACCAGATTCCTCCTCACCAGCCGTCTTGAATTCAGGTCAACGCGCGATCCAGATGAACGTATCCACCGTCCACAAAAATGTGCTGTCCCGTGATGTGGCTCGCTTGCGCCGAAATCAAGAACAACACCGTTGCGGCAATCTCCTCCGGCAGCGTCATACGATTGCCCAATGGGATCTTCGCCACAATCTCCTGCAGTTTCTGTTCAGGATTTGGGAAGCTTCCGAGCCATTGCCGATAGAGCGGCGTCATCACTTCCGCCGGCACCACCGAATTCACGCGAATTCCATAAGGAAGCAGTTCTACTGCCCACTCGCGCGTCAACGCCAGAATTGCGCCCTTTGCTGACGCGTATCCCGACGTTCCGCCCTGTCCAGTCACCGCAACTTTGGAAGCGATATTCGCGATGCAGCCACGCGATTTCTTCAGGGCATGCAGCGCATAGTGCGCCATGCTGTAGCAGTGAAAAAGATTCCGCTTCAGCGAAGCCTCAAATTTCTCTGGCGTGCCATTTTCCAGTCCGATTTTGTCGTTAATCCCCGCATTGTTGACCAGCACATCAAGACCGCCAAACTCGCGAATGGTTTGCTCCACTGCGCTCGAGCACTCTTCTGGAGAAGATAAGTCCGCATGAATCGTCTTGCACGCTTTGCCTTCGGACTTCATCTCCTCACGCAGTTTGTTCGCAGCATCCGCGTCTCGGTCCACAATGACCGCAATCCCGCCCTCCGCCGCGACCGCACGCGCAATCGCAGCTCCGATACCTTTTGCACCGCCCGTAATCAGGACTACCTTATGTTTAAGCTGCAAGTCCATGCTGGCCTGTCTTCAATCCGTAAAATCCAATCGCATTCTCGCCGAAGATCTTGTTTTTTTGCTCTGCCGGAAAATCGCGCAAATAGTCCTCAACAATTTCTTTGACCTGCCGGTAGCTCGCCGCCAGCAAGCAGACCGGCCAATCTGACCCGAACATCAATCGTTCTGTCCCGAATGCCTCAAAAACCACATCAAGATAGGGTAGGAAGTCCGAACTCTTCCACGCCTGCCAATTCGCCTCCGTCACCAACCCGGAAATCTTGCAAAAAACATTCCGATTCTGCGCGATCGTCCGCATGTTTCTCGCCCACGCCATGCTGCCGCTCGTCTTTACTTCCGGCTTTGCCATGTGATCAATCACGAATCGCTGCTCCGGCAGCGCCGCCACAAGTTCCAGCGCAGCAGGCAACTGCTTCGGGTAAATGAGAACGTCATATGTAAAATCAAACTCGCGCAGGCTCCTCACGCCTCGAACGAAACTATCGCAAACCAAAAACCGCTCGTCAGGCTCCGCCTGCGCGACGTGCCGGAATCCGAGCAGTTTGCTGTAGCGAGAAAAAAATCTCAACCGCTCGACCACACGCGGCGAGCGAAGATCAACCCATCCTACAACGCCTGCGATCCCTGGGTTCTTCGCGGCGAGTTCCAGCAGAAAAAGCGTTTCGTTTTCAGATTGATCCGCCTGCACTGCGATCGTGGAATCAATTCCATTTGCCGCGCACTCGCTGGCAAGGTGTTCCGGCAGAAAGTCGCGCCTTATCACCGACATCTCTTCCGTAATCCACGAATCGCGGACCGGATCGTACTTCCAGAAGTGCTGGTGCGCGTCAATCCTCATTGCAAGGCAATTCGTTGCTCATCCGTGCAGATTGAAAAACCCGCCATCAATTGGATAGTCTGTGCCGGTGATGAATGCCGCTTCGTCCGAGCACAAGAACAGTGCCAGAGAGGCGACTTCCGTTGGCTCGCCCATGCGTCCGATCGGCTGAGACTGCGAAAGCTTCTGAAACATCTCTTGCTCGCGGCCCGGATAATTCTTACGCAAATATCCATCCACAAAAGCAGTGTGAATTCGCGCCGGCGAAATGCAGTTGCACCGGATGTTGTTCACTAGATAGTCTCGAGCCACGGACAAGGTCATCGAGAGAACTGCGCCTTTGCTCATCGAATAGGCAAACCGCTCGGCCAATCCAGCTGTCGCCGCGATGGAGGCCATGTTCAAAATCACTCCGCCGCCGTTTGCCTTCATCGTATGGATCGCACCGTACATGCAGTTATAAATCCCTTTCACGTTCACCGCGAAAATACGATCGAAGTCAGCTTCCGTCGTGGTCTCAAGTTTTCCAATCTGCGAAATCCCAGCGTTATTCACCAGAATATGGAAGGGCGGTTCGCTGGCCAATTTCTCAAACAGCTGTTTCACGGAGCTTTGAACGGAGACGTCGCATTGATACGAAGTCGCGCGCCCGCCGTCCGTTACAATCTGCTGCGCGACCGCTTCGGCCGCCTGCTCATCAATGTCCACCAACCGGACCACCGCGCCTTCTTGCGCAAACCGTTGCGCGATCGCTCGCCCGATGCCGCTCGCGGCTCCGGTCACCACTGCCATCTTTTCGCTCAGTCGCAAAGCTTTCTCGCCTTCCCTAGATATGGATTCAGTCCTCGCCGACCGCGCGAAACTATTTGCCCGAGACGAGATTCCGCAACGTCCCGATCTTTTCAATCGTCACGCAAACTTCATCCCCGTCCTTCAGCCACAGCTGGGGTTTTCGGCCCATTCCCACTCCTTGTGGCGTTCCCGTAAAAATAAGCGTCCCGGGCAGCAGGGTCGTGCTTTCGCTCAAAAAGGAAACGATTGCGCGCACGTCAAAAATCATATCGTTCGTATTCGCATCCTGCACAGTCGCGCCGTTCAATGTGGTCTGAATTCGCAGCGCATTGGGATCGCCGACTTCGTCTTTCGTCACCAGGCAAGGTCCGATCGGCGCAAACGTATCAAAACTCTTCCCGCGGCACCACTGGCTGCCGCCTTTTTTCAATTGCCAGTCGCGAGCGCTTACGTCATTCCCGCACATATATCCCGCCACATACTCCAACGCCTTTTCGCGCGAAACGTCCTTGCACTCTTTGCCAATGACCACTACCAGCTCGCATTCGTAATCCACTTCGCCGCTCTTCGCGCGCTCCGGCAGGCGAATCGTTTCTCCCGAGGCGATTACCGTATTCGCGCCCTTTGCAAACACCACTGGAAACTCCGGTAAGGGCATTCCAAGCTCTTCCGCATGCTTCCGGTAATTCTGGCCGATGCACCAAATCATTTTCGGCTCGACGGGCGTCAAGGCCTTCCGGATATTCGCTTTTTCGCGCGTCACTTCGATTTGGTCGAACACGTCGCCTTCCATACGGAAATAGGAGCCGTCGGGCTGCTCGGCGGCATGCCGAATCGTCCCATTCGGATCCTCGTACCGGATAATCTTCATCGCTCGGACCTTCCTCGACCGTCGTTTGTGCGAGAAAGTTTACCAAAAGGCCCGCGATTTTAGTTTGTGCTCTGCGGATTTCACCTGTTAAAACGCATAAACTCTCTTCTTCAAATTTTTCGCGTTGACTCGCTGCCGCTTCGGTCCTAACGTCGCCGCGGCATAAGTTTGACGGTCTGAACTGCGCCCTAGCACGGAGGACAAGCCAGTGAACCGGCAAAGAATTTGCATTCCCGGGCATTTCCTGATTTTCGCGTTCGCTCTGCAATTTATTTCGCCACGTTTGTTGGCCGATGAGCCCCGGCGCCTCCGCGTTTCCGACAACCATCGCTACCTCCAGTATGAAAACGGAAAGCCCTTTTTCTACCTCGGCGACACCGCATGGGAACTTTTTCATCGTTTGAATCGCGAGGAAGGCGCCGAGTATCTCTCGAATCGCGCGAAAAAAGGATTCACCGTCATTCAAGTCAGCGTCCTCTCCGGAATGGACGGACCGGCAGCTCCGAACGCGTACGGTGAAGTGCCTTTTGTTAATGGCGATCCGGCGAAACCGAATGAAGCGTACTTCAAGCACGTAGATTTCATCGTCAACAAAGCGGCGGAATTGGGATTGTTCATTGGCATGTTGCCTTCATGGGGAAGTCACTGGGCGTCCGGCACAGGAATTCTCAACGTTGGGAACGCACGCCAGTATGGCCGTTTCCTCGGTGCGCGCTACAAGGACAAACCCATCATCTGGATTTTGGGCGGTGACCGCTCCATCGCGAACGACGAAGAACGCGCCGTGGTCGACGCGCTTGCCGCAGGATTGACCGACGGCGACGGCGGCGCGCACTTGAAAACATTTCATCCCCGCGGTCCCGGCATGTCTTCCATCAAATTGAATGACGCTGCCTGGCTCGACTTCAACATGAATCAGTCTTCCCACTCCGCGCGCGACCACGATAACGGCCTCTACGCGGAGCACGACTACGCACTGAAGCCAGAAAAACCAACCCTCGACGGCGAGAACCGCTACGAGCAACTTCCAGTCGCATTTCATTTCCGCGGCATGAGCGGGCTCGACCGTTTCGACGACTACGACGTCCGGCAATCAGCTTACTGGTCATTACTCGCAGGCGCATGCGGTCACACCTACGGCAACAACAGCCTCTGGCAAATCTACAAGCCTCCCGCCAGAAATAGCGACGCGTCCGCGCCGATGCAAGACTCTGTCAGTTCTTTAAAGACGAGTGATCCTTGGATAGGTGGAGAGGGAAGCGCGCTCGGCGCGAATATTTCTTGGCGGGAAGCGATGGATCACCCGGGAGCTTTTCAAATGGGATTTGTGCGGCGCCTTTTCGAGACTCTGCCATTCACGAAACTAATCCCGGATCAGCACATCATTCTCAACGGACCCGTCACAGGCGGAGCGAAAATTCGTGCAGCCCGCTCCTCCGATGGTTCCTTCGCCATCGTCTATTCTCCCCGCGGCGAAAGTTTCACGTTAGACAAAAGCATTATCAAGGGCTCGCGCGTTAAGGAAATTTGGTACGACCCGCGCTACGGCGTTCCTTACCTGATTCACCAATCGGATCAGTGGGGAATTCAAACCTACACACCGCCAACGAATGGCCGCGGAAACGACTGGATTTTCTTGCTGGAGGACGCGGCCGCAAATTATCCGCTGCCAGAAGAACCCCACTAAGAGGCGACTACGGACTAGCTGAAAGAGTGATTTCCCACTTCTTTGCAACACCGGGCGACAAGGAAACATCCTTCGATTCAAGAATAAGCTGCAAGGGAATCGGTCCTCGATCGCTTCTACCGAGAGGATTGTCACCCGTCGCAAACGCGGAGATGTGCACCGGCCAATTAGATTGTTTCACTTGCACGTCCAATGCTCCTGCATCGGAAATAAAACGATCGAGCCGGTGGCCGCTCACGTCCAGAGTTTCGAGACGATCGTAGCGGCTCGCAATCGCAAACCAAAGTCGCCGGACTTTCAATGGTTTCGATGCTGTCAGCGTTTCCACGCGATGCAACGTATTTCCTTGCAGTGACCAGGTAACTTCCGACATGAGACCCTCGTCGGCGAATTCTCCCGCTTTTGCTCCCGTCACCACCCATCGTTTCCAAATCGCCGAAACGCTCAATCCATCTGCAGAAGGCCGAATCTCGTCCGCTCCGTCAACCGCTGCAATGGTTCGTCCATCTTCCAACTCCAAAAACGGAACGAGACACGGATAGATTCTCTCCACAGGTACAGCCAAACCGGGGAATCCTTCCGGCACCGGTTGGTAATCGGACGTGGCCGCTTTCGGCCCCGTCACAAACGGCAACGCAAAGTGGATTCCGTCCTTGCGAACCAACCAAACTCCAAACTTGCGGTCGCCTCCATCGCGGAAGAACTCAAATCGCGCCACGTTGCTAAAACTCGGGCGCGCAGAAAACTGCTGGATTCCTTCGCCAACCATCGCCTGCGCGAACATCTTGTGCGCCGTCATGATCTTCGCGAGAAAAGTCGTCGTCTGTTGCCATTCCCTCTCTTTCGTTATGTATCCGTAGTCGCCTCTACCGAACGCAAAAACGGAAAGTAGGTGAGCATCCTTGTTGAAATCATTTCGCAGCCACGTCCACGCCGCGTTGTATGCCGCCGCAAGCTGCGCGAGCGGCGCGGGCTGGAACTCCGGATGTACGCCGAGGAAACCTACGATTTCCATCGTGTCCATATAACTGATCGCGCCCAAGCTGCGTCCCCATGGATAGCCGTACCCGTCCGGCGCCAGCAAATCCCACCACAATTTCATTTGTTGCTTTAGAGAAGGAGAAACGGCTTTAACGATATCCTCGCGCCCCGCAAGCTGCGCCGCGTCGTAGATCGCACGCGCGTATTCGTTCGAGTAACGGTCATAGCGACCCGTGGGAAGGGAATCGTCGGCAAAAAGCGCTCCGCCTGTGAATTGCGCCGCCGCATGATTTAGCAAATCATCCAGCGGGGCGCGGTCCTTGTTCAGACCAAGATCGTAATCAATCGCCGCGATCCTTGCCGCGACGCCAAAATAATTCTCAGGAAGATGAATCAGCTTGTGCGTCTTAGCATCGTAAAACCGGCCAGGATCGAGCAGCGCGCGATAGGTTTCCTTGCCTTTTGGAGACAGGCTTTGCCACAACGCATTGTGATCCAAGTCCTTGCCATAACTGTGTAACGCCATCGCTGCGTAAAGCTGTGCCCAGGTTTTTCCACCACGGCTCAATTCGATCTGAGCCATCTTGCCGATCATCTGCGGAACGTTGTGTCCGGCAATTGTGTTTGTCGAGGCGAACGCCGAATAATCTCCCAGCGTCCGCATGAACGTGCCCCACGAAAACTCGCCTATCGTCAAGGCGCCTACCACTCGGTCCGGAGGCGGATCGAGCGATTTGATGTCGGCCACGTGAGCGGTGATTTCTCGATTCAGGAATTCTTGGATCTCACGATCCAAATCGGTCATGCGAATTTGTTTCGCCTCAGACAAAGTTTGCGCCGGCAAATTGCTCCCCGCGCCCAGAAACCCGAGCAGCAAAAATCCGATCCATCCGGTTCTAAGCAGGACTGCATTTCGCATTGAATGACCTCGACTCGCCGATCCGACTACTTCGACGGCTGTTTGTGCTGCTCTAGCCAAAGCAAATCTTCCAGCAAGTAATACTGTCCATAGATAAGCATCGAGTCATGAGGACGAACGCCGCTTCCGTGGCGCAACACACCCGGCGGTGTTTTGTCGCCATCGCCAACCGGAGTCAGGTAGCCGTCAATCAGCGATTGCACAATGCGTTCGCCCGCCTCTCGATAGCGAACGGCTCGCACCGAATCTTTCGTCGCCGTCGAGAGGCGAAACAGTCCCCCGGCCATAATTGCCGCCGCGGAAGTGTCTCGATTCCGATAATGAACGCCTTGATCGTCCAGGTCGTACCAGGTCACCAGATCACTCGGGAGATTCTGTAGCGCATAATCGGCCACGCGCTCGGCCGTCGAGAGAAACGTAGGTTCATGCGTTTCCAGGTAAGCGGCCGAAAAACCGTAAAGTGCCCAGCTCATTCCCCTCGACCAAGTCGTATCTGCGGCATAGCCTTGGTGCGTGTGCGTGAACACCCTTTCTCCGGACGCGGCGGTATTTTCCACTTTCAGCTCCATATCCTTTAGAGAGCCGCCATGCAGCACGAAAGTCTGCCGGTCGTTTCCCGGGTTGTAGTGCACGGACTGAAATACCGAACCATTCGGCTTCACAAACCATTCCGCCGTGCGCAGTGCGTGTTTTTTGCCCATTTCGCGCCACTTCTCGTCTCCGGTTCTGTCGCTCGCCCACCACAGCAATTGCAGATTCATCATGGTGTCAACGATGGTGTCGTCGCCGTCCACGCCCCACGAGGCAATCAATTGAGTTTTGGGATTGAAGAGTTGCTCGAGGCGTTGCGCACCGAGCAGCGCGCTCGACCGCAGCGCCAGATCGTGCGTCAAATCATGTCCCAGCGCCGAACAGTAGTAATACAAAAAGCCCGCGTCGTGATTCGCCTGCAATTCCTGTCCAAGCAGCTTGGAGCCCCACAGTTCCGCCCACTTGCGATATTTCTCGTCATGTGTCCGCGAATAAAATTGCCAAAGCTCTCCGATCCAGAAACTCCCCGTCCAGAAATATCCGTTGCTCTGCTTTTGCCATTCGCCTGTCTTGTTGTCCGCCTCGGTGAAAAATCCCGGCACCGCCTTGGGATTTCCATTCTCAGGTTCGCCGCGAACGATGGGTTCCCAAGTCATCGCCGTGCGATCGATCCCTTCTCGCAACAGCGCAATCGCCTGATCCACAGTTTTTGTCTTGCGCGGAACAAGAGTATCTGCCGGCGCGCGCTCCGCGCTCGCGGACTTCGATAGAATCTGAAACGTTGCCGGCCGCTCAATTCGATCGGCCCGCTCCTGCACCGCCATCAGAAATTGTTCGCGCGTCATGATTCCATCGGGAGGAAGCACAAACGATTGCTCTCCGGCAATTTTCCGATTCGCGCCTTCCTGGTCCCACGCCGCCATCGCGTACCACGATGCCGAACCGCCTCGCAGATGTAATTCCAATAGATGATTCTGCGCATCACTTGCGATTTTCGCCCCTTGCGCAGTACTCAGAACCGCAAGTCCAAGATTTTGTCCTTCCGCCATCTCAGTAGCCGTAGGTCCGGGCGCGACAACCTGTTTTCCCCAGGTTGCAACCCACGTCGTGCCCTCATCTTTCGCTGAATTCGTCGTTGGTATCTCCGGACGTGCAGTCAGCCCGGTAACGAATATGAAATCGTCACCGCAATCAGCGGAAATTGCATGCTCGAATCCGCGTTCGCCCGCCCACTGCGTGATTCGCGATTTCAAATGAATGATTTTTCCCCCGGCATTCCATCCCTCGTATTCTAATTCCACCATCGAACGCACCGGCCCGCTCGCCAGAATCCGCCACTTCCGATCGCGCACATCGGCCACTTTCACCAGTTTGCCGTTCACCATCGCCGCGACTGCTCCAATGCCGATCGCATCGCCCACTCGAAAAATATCGCGCCCTTCGGGTGATTCATCGTGATAGCCGTAGTCGGGCGACGCGTACATGGAAAGCTGCAACGTCGGCCGCCGCTTGCCATAAATGTCGATCGCGTTTCGCGGATCAAAGTAAATGCGAAACGCCACGCGCTCCGATTCCCATCCAAGACCTTCGAACTTGCGGTTGAAAAGTGCCGCTGTTCTCTGCTTATAGTCCTTGCGCAGCCGCCAAATGCGGTCTTCCTCGCCGAAGGAAATCGTAATGATGCGAGACTGGTGCGAAGCAAGGTTCACCTGAAATGCGAGTTCGTCCGCTTTTCCGTCTCCATCCAAATCGTCAACCTGAGATGGCAGTTCCTCCGTCTGCAGCAACGCCGCATCCTCTTCCAAAGTGCTCGCATCGCTCGCCGTGACGATCGCCGCGCCAGGCTTGAAGTCTGACGCCACTTTTCGGATTTCGGCGATAGGAATCACAACGTTAGCCGCAATCCGCGAGGTTTCGCTCGGATTCGAGACGACGATTTTGATGTTCTTGATCGGCTGGTCTGCGCGCACCGCGCCAGCAAAAACAGCAGGGAAGAGCCACAGCATCCAGAAGAAGCGCTTTTTCATCATTGAACCTCGAAGAAAAGGAAAGAGACGATGTTTACGCGATGTAGTCCTCGCGCCACGGAGTGAAGACGTCAATGACTAGTGATTCTTCAAGCGCGGACGCTCCATGGTCCACTCCGCCGCGCACCACGAACGTGTCACCAGTGCGAATTTCAAAAGTTTTTCCCTGGCAGGTGACCTTCAAATGGCCATGCACTACATACACAATCTGATCGTGCGGATGGCTGTGCACTGTCCCGACCCACCCTTTCACCATTTCGTGTTCCGCCAGAAATAGTTTTTCGTTGTAAGCCAGCACTCGCCGCTTCAATCCCGCTTCCGGCTCGGACGTTTTGCCCTCCTGGTGTTTCACCACGACGAGATCGGGAATCGTCTTCGTTTGCTCCATGGTCTTCCTCCAAATTTAACGGGCTTGCGCCACAAGCCCGGGATTGCCCGAGCCGGATTTCCGCGCGTCTCTCACTAAATCCACAAAAAGCGCTGACAGCTTGCTGATTACGTCTCCGTCACGCGCCTTCAGCGCTTCCCTCGCGATCATCTCGCCGCCCACACCGAGCGCCGCGGCCCCCGCTCGGATGTAGTCGGCGGCCGTTTCAAGATTCACTCCGCCTGTCGGAACCAGCGGTATTTGTGGGAAAGGTCCGCGTAACGCCTGGATATATTTTGGTCCGCCCAAACTTCCACAGGGAAAAACTTTCACGAAGTCCGCACCCGCTTTTGAAGCGGCCATGATTTCCGACGGTGTCAACGCGCCCGCCATAACCAGCAAATCAAGTTTTCGCGCGGCAGCGACGGTCGCTGCGTCGAATCCCGGCGTCACAAGAAATTGCGCGCCGGCGTCTGCGCATTTGCGGGCCGATTCTTCGTCAAGAACCGTTCCCGCTCCGACCAGCACTTCCGGCATGGCCTTCACCAATTCGCGAATCACTTCAACCGCTCCCGGAACGGTCATCGTGATTTCAACAATCGGCACGCCGCCTTTGTACACACAATCTGCCGCAAAGCGAGCTTCCTCTGCCGATGAGGCACGAATCACCGGCACGATTCCAATCTTTTCAATAATTGCCCGGACTTCCTGCTTCTTCATGCAACCACTGCCTCTCAGCGGGCGATGCGAGCGCCCGCTCCCTTCATCACTTGAAGTACTTCATCGAGCGTTGCCATCGTCGTGTCGCCCGGAGTCGTCATCGCAAGTGCCCCATGAGCAGCACCGCATTCAACGGCCCATTGCGGGTCTTTCCCCGCAAGAAAGCCGTAGATAAGCCCCGAAGCGAACGAGTCCCCTCCGCCAACGCGATCCAAGATTTCCAGATTTTCTCGATTTCTAGCCTGATAGAAATTTCCTTCGGCGTAGCAAATCGCGCCCCAGTCGTTGCGCGTTGCCGTAGTCGCTTTCCGCAAAGTCGTCGCGACTACCTTAAAAGGAAAATCCCGTACTACTTTCCCAATCATCTTTTTGAAATTTTCCGGATCGAGAGCGGAAAGATTTTCATCCGTCCCGGGGACTTCGTAACCAAGCGCAGCAGAAAAATCCTCTTCATTGCCGAGCATCACATCAACACAGGAAGCAATGCGCCGGTTCACTTCCTGCGCCCGCTTTTTCCCTCCGATCGCTTTCCATAATGAATCTCGATAATTCAAATCGTACGAAACGATCACGCCGTGTTTACGCGCCGATTGCATGGCTTCCAGCGCCACGTCCGGCGTCGTCTCCGAAAGCGCGCAGAAAATTCCGCCTGTGTGAAACCAACGTGCTCCCTGCCCGCCAAAAACCGTGTTCCAATCAATTTCGCCCGGCTTGAGCGCCGCAATCGCCGTGTGGCCGCGATCCGAGCAGCCAAGCGCCGCGCGCACGCCGAAACCGCGTTCCGTGAAATTCAATCCATTACGGACTTTTCTCCCGACACCGTCGTAATCCACCCATCGAATCAGCGAAGAATCCACGCCGCCTTGATAAATCAAGTCCTGCAACAACGAACCAACAGGATTTTTCGCAAACGCCGTCACGATCGCAGCATCGAGTCCAAAGCAGCGCTTCAATCCGCGCGCAACGTTGTACTCGCCTCCGCCTTCGCTCACCGCGAATTGCCGCGTCGTCCAAATACGGTATTCGCCGGGATCGAACCGCAGCATCACTTCGCCCAGGCTCACCAAATCCCAGCGGCAGCCTTCTTTTTTTCGTACTACAAGTGCCATCGTTTCCTCACCGACCCAGCCAGCCCCCATCCACCGCAAGGACGTGTCCGTGCACGTAGTCACTCGCGGAGGAGCACAAAAAAATCGCGGCGCCTGTGATGTCGTCCGGCTCACCCCAACGCGCCGCGGGAATCCTATCCAGAATTTGCTTACTCCGAACGGGATCGTTGCGTAACGCAGTCGTGTTGTCCGTCGCCATGTATCCCGGCGCGATGGCATTCACGTTGATTCCTTTGGACGCCCACTCATTCGCCAGAGCTTTCGTCAACTGCGCAACTCCGCCCTTCGCCGCCGCGTATGCTGGAACCAAAATTCCACCTTGAAAGGAGAGCAGGGAAGCGATATTCACAATTTTTCCACCCTTGCCCTTTTCGATCATGTGCCGCCCTGCCAATTGCGACAGTTGAAACACCGCCGTCAGGTTCACCGCAATCAACTCATCCCAATATTCCGCCGGGTATTCCGCCGCAGGAGCTCTCCGAATCGTTCCCGCGTTGTTCACCAAAATATCGATCGAGCCAAATTCAGCAATCGTTTTTTCAATCAGCGCTGGGTACGCCTTGGAATCCGCCAAGTCCGCGGAAAAATAGAAAGTCTCGCGCCCCACCCCGCGAATTTCATCGCAAGCAGCTCCCGGCGCTGAATCCCGCCCATGGCAGCCGACATTTGCGCCCGCTTTCGCCAAGACAACCGCAATCGCCGCGCCGAGCCCGCGATGCGACCCCGTCACCAGCGCGTTTTTCCCGTTCAGCTGAAACGCATCCAGACTCATCCCGTCACGCCTGCCCAATTTCCGCCGGCGCAAGTCGCGGGCTTAGCAAATGAATTGCCAGCAGCGCCACAAGATACGCCGATGCGGCAATAAAAAACGGAATCGTGTAGCTGTTCGTCCACTGCAAAACGTGCCCCACAACTTCCGCGATTAGCATCCCGCCGACGGCTCCAGCCATTCCGCCGATTCCTACGACCGACCCGACCGCGCGAGACGGAAACAAATCAGACGTGAGCGTAAACAAATTGGCCGAAAATCCCTGATGCGCCGCCGCTGCAAGGCCAATCAACAGAGTCGTCGGCCACAATCCGGACACACGGTAAGTTGCCGCAATCGGCACAACGCAGATCGCGCATACGAGCATCGCCCATTTCCGCGAAGCATTCACCGAAAGGCCTCGCCGCAGCAAGGACGACGAAATCCATCCTCCGGCAACGCTCCCAATGTCTGAGATTAGATAAATCACAAAAATCGGCAGACCAATTTTGTTCAGCCGCAAGCCGTGCTGTCGTTGCATGTAATCCGGAATCCAGAAAAGGTAGAACCACCAGATCGGGTCAATCAGAAATTTTCCGGCTGCAAAAGTCCATGTTTGCCGGTAGCGCACCAAACGTGCCCACGGCACTCTTTCTGCAGGTGGACTTGCGTCGCTCTGAATGTATTTGCGTTCTTCTTCCGTGCACCGCGGATGCTCTTCCGGCTTTCGATACATCGCCACCCAGATTGCCAGCCACACGAATCCCAGCGCACCCACCAGCACAAACGCCCATCGCCATCCGAGTCGCTCTGCGATCCACGGAACAAGCAAAGGAGTAATGATCGCGCCGGCGCTAGTCCCTGCGTTGAATATTCCCGTCGCAAGCGCGCGTTCTTTTTTCGGGAACCATTCCGCCACGCTTTTGATGCTCGCCGGAAAAACTCCTGCCTCGCCAAAGCCCAGCGCCGCGCGTGCGATGGCAAATGTCAAAAAGGAATTCGCCGCCGCATGCGCCATGGACGCGATGCTCCAGAAAACCATCGCCACAGCGTAGCCGATGCGTGTCCCCAGCCGGTCAATCAAACGCCCCATGCACAACATTCCCACTGCATAGGCCAGCTGAAAAATGGTTACTAGGTGTCCGTACAGAACGTCATTCCAGCCAAAGGTGAGCTGCAGCGGCGTTTTCAGCACGCCCAGCACTCCGCGGTCCATGTAGTTTTTGGTTACGCCCAGAAACAGGAGTCCGCAGATCACCCAGCGATAGCGTCCAGCAAAAACGCCTACTTTTTGCAGAGTACTGGATTGGCTCGCGACGACGTCCGAGCGCTTTTTAGACCCGGCGTCCACGATTGCGTTTTCTTCCGGCATCCGCATCCTGTTTGGTCAAGTTTTACTTGCGTCCGGCTTCCAGTCCCGATCCACCCTGCCCGAATCCCGGCTGAATGTTCACGACGCCAAACTGCCGGTCTTTCACTTCTTCGTGGGCGGCCATCGCCCACAAGAATGCAATTCGATGGCCCGGAACAGAAACGTTCGGATGATACCCGCTCGGCATCAGCACAGCGTCGCCGTCGCGCACCACGGTTACCAGCTCCGGGTACTGCGTATCGTTATACACCAGCTGAATTCCATAAGCCGGTTCCGGCATGTCGAAATAAACGTACATCTCTTCCAGCATTTTCGCGTGCTCGTGCGGCGGCCAGCTCGTCCAGTTGCCTGGATCGGAATGTGTAAAGCCCGCGACAAGGCGGCCTGCTTCCACGTTCTTCGCAATGAGCATATTCAAATTACGCGAAGAGCCTGGTCCTCCCGTCACAAAATTTAGTCCAGGATCTCTCGTTACATCGGCGTAGCGCACGACCTTCAACGGATACTTGCCCGCCACATCCGATGAAAACTCCGCAAGGTCTACGGAACCGCTTGTTGAAACTTCAATCGCAGAGTCCCGGGGAATATAGATCGAGTCGAATTTCCCAATTTCAATTTGCTGCCCGCCCGTCTTCACCACGGCACTTCCCGCGAGACAAATAAGCCCGGTCTCTTGGTCACCGTTGTTGAACGAAACGGACGGTTGAGACGCGTCCAGAATGATACGGCCATACGACAAATGCCGCATCGTGCTATTTCGGGGAGTCACGGCCAGATGGCGTCCCTTTTGACCATTGGTCTTCCGGAACACCATCTTCTCGACGGCCACTTCTGCTTGCGTACTCATGCACCACTCCTTGTCGGTTTCAATTCTGTCTGCGGCAAACGTACCGCACTCCGCCAAACTTCGCCACACCTCCGCTCTTCGTTTTAGAAGGTAAAACGCAAGCCAAGTTGAAGCTGCCGCATGCTGTTCCCTGGCACGGTAGATATCGTTCCGAACGTACCTGGCGCGGCCGCGCTAGCTGGCGCCGTCGCGGCGGGGGGGCTAAGATTCACCATGTTGAAGGTGTTCGTGCCTTCTACTCGGAACTCCAACGCGTACTTCTCGTAGAACCGGAAGTTGCGGAAGATCGCCAAATCCACTGTCTTGAATCCCGGCTGATCCAGCAAGTTGCGCGCTGAATTCCCATCAGCGGGACTGCCGGTAACCACCGGATTCCGCGTGAATGCCCCAATGTTGAACCAGCACTGTGGAGTCCCAACACTGGCGCCGTTGGGGCACGCGCCCGATAGAGGGTTGCCCACTAGGTTTGCTCGGTCACCGCCCGCACCGTCAAGATTTGCATCCACGCCGTTCAAGACCGTAAACGGCACACCGCTGTGATATCGCACGATGGGAGAAATCGACCATCCATTCAGCACTGCTTTAACTATCCCGTTTCCGCCATACGAAAACTCTGGCTGCCATACCGCCGAAACGGAAACGGCGTGCCGCTGGTCAATGTCCGCGCGGCCCTTGTCTTCCGTCAAGATGGACATGTTCTGCGCGCCGCCCTGCGTCTGGTTATTGTCCAGCTGCAAGCTGTTTAAGTTCTTGCTGAATGTGTAAAACGCATTGAGCAGAAGGTGATGCGACATGCGTTTCGTCACGGTGAGCTGCATGGCGTGATAGGAAGCCGTTTGATTCGATTGCACCAACAACACCTGTCCAAATCCTTGATTCGGACGCCGCTGCTGTACGTTACCCGTTGACGGAACGGGAGTGGTCGTGATGAGCGGATAATTCACATCCTGAGCAAACGGCAGATTGTGCGCCAGGCTTCCCACATAACCGACGGATACGCTGAGGTCGCTCGTCAGTTGGCGTTGCACAGTGAAATTCATTTGATACGTGTAGGGCCACTGAAAACCCGTGTCAATGCCGAGAATTCCTCCGCCAGGTGTGTAGGCCCCCTGATACGGGAACGGATCTCCTCCGGCCAGACCGCGATACGGGTTTGCAAGGCGGCCGCCCGTCCCGAATTTTCCCGCTCCGGTATTAGTAAACGTCAGACGAGTCGCGAAAGGCTCGAAATTCGACGGCTGATTCCAGTTGTTTCCGGAAAGGCTGCCGTAGAACACGCCGAACGCCGCGCGCACGGAAGTCTTTCCGTCGCCCAAGGGATCCCAAGCTAATCCAAGCCGCGGCGATACGTGGTGGTACCGAACAGGAACGATTCCGCGCGTTACTCCGTCGTCCCCAGGAAACAATTGACCAACCGGAGCGGCAGGATTCACCGTTGACTGTACGCCTGCTACATACGTTCCCTCGCGGTTTTGCGGATCCGTCGGAGGGGTCTGGATGTCCCACCGCAAGCCAAGGTTCAGTGTCAGGCGCGAGAAAATCTTGTAATCGTCCTGAGCAAACATGGAAGTAAACCAGCTATTGGTCAGCGCGCGTATCGGCGCGTCCTGCGTGATGGCACTCGGTATGCCCAGCAAAAAGTCAGCTAGAGCGTTACCAGGGATTTTCGGTGTGACATTGCCGTTGGCCGTCGCAGTGCCGTTAAACGTATAGGTTCCGTAGTTGTTCAGCAGTGTGTCCTGAACATCCTTCTGCAGCATCACCTCGCCGCCGAACTTCAACGAGTGATGTCCGTGTGTGTAAGTAAACGTATCCCGCACCGTATAGAAATTGCTTCCCGCCGTCGGGCCGCCAATGGCATTCGTCAAGTTGAAGAAATTTGTCACCGAAATGTTTGGAAGCGAAGGTTGTCCCTGCACCGTGATCGCCGAGCCGAAGTTGGCCAGTGAAGCATCGGCAGGGAGTCCCAGCACGGGATTGGAAATGTTCAGCCGTCCGCCAAAATAACGCGTAAAACCGGCCCACATCTGGTTCACTTTTGTCGGGCTGATAATCCACGTGTCGCTTATGTTTGCGTTATGTTGGCGCCAGTCGAACTCCTGAAGCGCCCAAGGCAAACCTTGTCCCGCAGTTCCCGCGCGGATGGTGTTGTTTCCCGCGGTCGTGTAGTAACTGATGCTGACCCGGTTATTGCTCCCGAAGCTGTGGTCCACTTTCCCCAAATATTCGTCGGTGTTGAACGGATTGGGAATCACGCCCTGCCATCCGGCCTGACCGGAACTCGTTGTCGTGTTCGACGTAGGAATGGCTTGATTCACGATGTTCGCTGCCGCTGCGTCGAAGAAACTGGGACAGATGACGTTATTGGTCTGCGTTCCTCCGGTGGGTAATCCGGTAGTTAAATCACAATGAAATTTCGTTCCCGGTGTTTGCCCTGCATACGACGTCCCTGCGGGAACGACGAAGTTCGCTCCCGGCGTCCGCGAAAAATCACCGTTCCGCTCCGCTGCGGTGGGAACTACCGCGCCATTCAGGAACGTGCTCTGAATTTGCCGCAATCCGCCGTACGAGAAAAAGAAAAACGTCTTGTCTTTTTGAATCGGTCCGCCCGCCGTCACCCCAAATTGATTCCGATGCAGCGGGGAATTGGCCGGATTGTTCCAATCGTGCGCGTTCAGCGCGTTGTTGCGCCAGAATTCAAAGAGCGACCCGTGAAACTGGTTCGTTCCTGATTTTGTCACCACGTTGATGATGCCCGCCGCAAACCGGCCGTACTCCGCGTTGTAGCTGTTCGTCTGTACGCGGAATTCTTCCACCGCGTCTGGATTCGGCGTTGCATTGCCCGTGTTCCGCAGCCCCGCCATGTTCGGCCCGCCATCCAGGTAGTAATTCACCGAGCCTGCGCCCCCGTCTGTGCCGCCGTTGATCAGCGTTCTCTGCTCCGGGTAACCAAGCACGATGCTGTTGTCGTTGCGCTCCACGCCCGGCGTGATGTCCAGCAGTGAATAGACGTTTCGATTCACCAAGGGCAGGTTTGTAATTTCCGCGTTCTCAATTGTGCGGCCTAACTCCGGCGAACTTGTATTTACCAGCGGCAATTCCGCGGTCACGGTGACGGCTTGATTGACGTCCCCTATTTCCAGTTGAACGTCTGCCCGGGCGTCTACGCTGACTTGCAGCACAATCCCGTGCAATACGGCCTTCTTGAATCCCGCTCTTGTCACTTCGAGCTCGTAACTTCCGACAGGTAGAAACTCAATGCGGTATTCGCCCTGTTCGTTTGATTCGACCGTACGGGTCAGGTTCGTTTGCGTATTCCGCGCGGTCACCTTCGCCCCCGCAACCGTTGCCCCGCTCTTGTCCGATACCGTGCCCAGCATGGTTGCTGTCGTTGATTGCGCAAACACGCGCTGCGAAAAAAGCATCCCCAAAACAGCCACCATCAACCACAAGTTTTGCTTGCGCTTCATTGCATCCTCCGAGGATGTCCCCTTAACCCCTGAAGGGAACATGCCGATCTTCTTGCCGTACCGCATTGTGAGACGCCATCCCACGGCAGAAACAGGCCCAAAAAATTCCGGCTTTCGCCGGGTACTTCACCCCTGAAAAACTAACTTGCCGCGCGCCGCAACGCTTCGATCGGCAATCCTGGATATCCAAGCTCCACCGAGAGATCGCTCGCCGCTTGCATCAATGCTTCCCCCACTTCCGGAATTCTTTCTTTAGTCATCCGGAATGCCGGTCCTGAAATGCTCATCGCAGCGCTCAGTTTTCGCGAATGCGCGCGCACCACCGCGCCCACGCACCGCAAGCCGTCTTCTTTTTCTTCGTCGTCAATCGCGTACCCGCGAGCCCTCACGGTTTTCAACTCAGACTTCAAACGCGCCACAGTGGTGATCGTTTTCGCCGTAATCGCTTTCAATCCCGACTTTCGCACGATGGCGCTTATTTCGGCTTCCGGAAGTTCCGAAAGCATGGCTTTGCCGACCGCTGTGCAATACGCCGGTGCGCGGCTTCCCACCGTGCACGCCGTGCGCACGCTGCGTTGCGACTCCACCTTCTCCACGTAAAAAACTTGGCCCTCATCAAGAATGCAAAAGAAGACCGTTTCGCCGAATCGCTCCTGCAACCGGTCCAGATAAGGCCGGGCTTTTCCACGAAGATCCAATCCGTCGATTGCTCTCGACCCAAGCTCGTAAAGCCGCAGGCCAAGCCGGTATCGTCCCGTTTCTGGATTCTTTACCACCAGCCGGTGTTGCTCCAGCACCATCATCAGGCGGTGCGCCGTGCTCTTGTGCAAGCCGAGGGCAGGGCATAACTCCGCCAGGCTGCAATCGCTCGAACTGTTCGAGAGCGTCCCCAAAGCTGCCAAGGCCCGGTCCAGCACCTGCACCTTGTAGGGTGATTTGTTCGTCTTGGTATGTGGCACGCGTGCCATATTATGGAATTGCGTCCCGGTGTCAAGAAGAAAAAGGAATGAATCGCATCGAAGCACCTAATGCTTCCTCTTCCTCTTTCCTTCCTCTTTCCATTAAATCGAATGAATCCGCGGATATTTTGTTGAGTTCCGCTCAATGGAATCTTCAATTCTTACAATTTGACACTCCCAAGCGCCGTTTATACGCTGCGGCCCCTGTGACTGCGAGTGGGATGTTCGTCCAAGTTCCACTGCGAGTGCCGGAGTCAACTCAGCACCAGAGTGTTGCCCGTACGTGACGGCACAGCTGCGAGCGAAGCTCGCTCCCGCGAGTACAAAACGTGACAACAGATTTGCTCAAATCAACGACGCAGGTTCCGGCTTCCAATAACGGCGTATTCCTGGCCGGTCCACAGATTTCCTCGGCGGTTCAGGAGATCCTGTCTTCCATACCGTTCGTTGACATTCACACTCATTTGTTTGCTCCCGCTTTCGGCAATCTGGGTTTGTGGGGAATTGATGAGCTTCTGACCTATCACTACCTCGAAGCCGAATTCTTTCGCTATTCGGACATGGCTCCCGAAAACTACTGGACACTCTCCAAAACTGATAAAGCCGATATTATTTGGCGCACTCTGTTCGTCGAAAACTCTCCCATCTCCGAAGCTACCCGCGGCGTGATCGCCATCCTGCAGGCTTTTCAATTGCCCACGGACCATTCATCTCTGTCCGAAGCCAGGATTTTCTTCGAAAATCAGAACAGGGAAGCGCATATCCAGCGAGTGCTCCAGATGGCAGGCATCAACACCGTCGTCATGACCAACGATCCGCTCGACGCTGACGAATCTCCGCTCTGGTTGAAGGGCGTCGCAGATCACAGCCAGTTTTACGCCGTTTTGCGCCTCGATCGCATCCTCTGCACTTGGCACGACCATTGGCAAGCCGTGGTCGCGCAAGGTTATTCCGTTGACGCGCAAGTCACTCGCAAATCGATCTCTGAAGTGCGCCGCTTCTTGATGGACTGGGCCAAGCGCATGAGCCCCGTGTACATGGCTTGTTCGCTGCCGGACACCTTCGAGTTTCCCAGCGACACAATCGGCGGCCGATTGCTTCAGGAAGTCGTTCTCCCCGCCTGCCGCGAACTAGGCTTGCCTCTCTCGCTGATGATCGGCGTCCGCAAGCAAGTCAACCCAAGGCTGCGCCTCGGCGGCGACGGCGTTGGCAGGGCAAACTTGCGCTGCCTGGAAAATCTCTGCCGCGGTTTTCCCTCCAACCGTTTCCTCGTCAGCGTGCTCAGCCGCGAAAATCAGCACGAACTCTGCGTCCTCGCGCGTAAGTTCAGCAACCTCATGCCTTTCGGCTGCTGGTGGTTCATGAACAACCCATCCATCGTCGAAGAGATCACTCGTGAGCGCATCGAAATGCTCGGGACAAGTTTCATCCCGCAACACTCAGACGCTCGCGTTCTCGAGCAAGTCATCTATAAGTGGGGCAATACGCGCAGGACTCTCGCGCCCATTCTTTCCGAGAACTATCGCCTATTGTCCGAGCACGGTCGTGGCGTCACGCGCGCGGACATTCAACGCGACGTTACTCGCCTTTTCCGAGGTAACGCCGAAACCTGGATGAACCTGCGGTCGCGTTCCTAACGCCAGTCGCGAACTTCTTCTCGCCGGCTCAGCTTCATGTTGAAATACTCTTTCCTCATCCGCGGAGGCCCGTTATGAGTCGTCTCGTTCGAATTGCCGCAGTCGCAAGCCCGCTCGCTCTGCTGGTTCTCACATTCCATTTTGCGAATCCAGCTTCGCAAGCCCAGAATGCGAACTTTCACAATGCGCCCGCTTCGGCGAAAGCCACAAAAAATCCTTACCAGGGCCAGCAACCGGAGGCCGCGAGGTCCACATACCAAACTCGCTGCGCCGCCTGCCACGGACCAAACGGTGAAGGCTCTGGAAACATTCCGGCTCTCGCGAGCGAAAAGGCTCAGGGCGCCAGCGATGGCGAACTTTTCTGGTACATCACCAAGGGCGATCTGAACAACGGCATGCCGGCGTGGGACAGTCTTCCCGAAAAAGATCGCTGGCAAATCATCAACTATCTTCGCGCTCTTGGGGGGTCGAAGCCCGGTTCCCCGCGCGTGCGTCTTTCTGCGGATGAAGCAGTCGAGACAGGCGCAAGTGCGCCGCCGCCCAAAGCGCCGTTCACCGATTACCGTTACGAAAAACCGGGCGTGAGCCGCAAAATTATGCTCGATGATTTGCCGTCCCCGTTCGCCACACCCTCAGCGGGCAATGGCCCTCAGCTTGTTCCGCGTCCCGAAAACGGGTGGCCGCAGGTCCCGCCAGGTTTCAAAGTCGAACTGTACGCTTCCGGTCTGGACGAGCCGCGTCTAATCCGCACGGCTCCCAACGGCGATTTCTTCGTGGCGGAAAGCCGCTCCGGCGAGATTCGTGTTTTCCGCGGAATCACTGCGGAAGGTAAACCGGAGCGAGCCGAAGTTTTTGCGACAGGCCTCAAGCGGCCCTTCGGCATCAATTTTTTCCCTCCTGGCCCTGATCCTCAGTGGATTTACGTCGGCAATACTGATTCTGTCGTTCGCTTTCCCTACAAAAACGGCGACCTAAAAGCACGAGGCCCAGCCGAGCACATTGCAAACGTGCCAGGCGGCGGCGGCCACTGGACTCGCGACATTCAGTTCACGCCTGACGGCAAAAAAATGTTTGTCTCCGTCGGTTCCGTTTCCAATGTGGATGACCCGGACACCACTCCCGCGGAAAAAAATCGCGCGGACGTTCTCGAATTCAATCCTGACGGCTCCGCGATGCGCGTGTATGCCTACGGCATTCGCAACTGCGTCGGCCTGGCGGTTAACGCAAAAACCGGTGAGCTATGGTGCTCGGTCAACGAACGCGACGCGCTCGGCGACAATCTCGTCCCTGACTACATCACACACGTGCAGGAGGGCGGCTTCTACGGCTGGCCCTGGTGGTATATGGGCGGCCATCAGGATCCGCGCCACGCGGGCAAACATCCCGAGCTCAAATCGAAGGTCATTACGCCGGACGTGATCCTTCATCCGCACAACGCTTCGCTAGAAATGGCTTTCTACGACGGCAAACAATTTCCTGCGGAATACAGCGGCGACATTTTCGCCGCCGAGCATGGCTCATGGAACAAATCCGTTCGCGTCGGTTACGAATTGATCCGCGTCCCGCTGCATCAAACCGGCCACGCCACCGGCGAATATGAAGACTTCATGACGGGATTCGTCGTGGACAACGGCCACGTTTGGGGACGCCCCGTGGGCGTAACCGTCGCCCAGGATGGCTCGCTGCTGGTTACCGACGACGGCTCGAAATCAATCTGGCGAATCAGCTATACAGGGAAGTGAACGTGCCGCGTTCTACGGCGTTACACGCAGCACCACAACGCCGTGCGCAGGAACGGTGACCGCATATTCTTTGCCATCGAACTTCACATCGCGATGTGCCCAAAGGTCTCTTCCGCTTTTCTGCACGGACTTCAGTCCAATTTCAGACCACTTCACGCTCATCTTTTCCGAAGCCGCACCGCGATTGAACATTCCAATCGCCAACCCGCCATCGAACAGCGGCTTTGTCCACACTTCCTGTTCTCCCGATTGTGAAACTCGCCGCCCCTGCTTGCCCGCCTTATCCTGATTGATCGCAATCACTTCGCGGTTCGTCAGGATTTCCAGAATTGCAGGCTTCATGTCGCGCAAATCATTTCCTGCGAGCAGCGGCGCCGCCAGAATCGCCCACAGACTCATGTGCGTCCGGTATTCGTCCTCGTTCATTCCGCCGTTCCCGATTTCCAGCATGTCCGGATCATTCCAGTATCCGGGCGCAGCCCACGGCGCCAATTCATCCTGCGCGAAACCAATTTTCGTCATCGAATCCCATGTATCGCGAATGTCGCCCGTAGTACGCCAAGCGTTTCCGCCCACGTCCGCGCCCCACTTCCACACATCGGCGCGGCCGTACTGGCACAAGCTGTACAAAATCGGCCGTCCCGCTTTCAAAAGTGCGTCGCCCATAATTTGATACACCACGCGCATCTCTTCGTCGCTGTAAAGATTTCGCGCACCGCACCAGTCGTATTTCAAGTAATCAATTCCCCACGCCGCGTACGTTTTGGCATCCTGTTCTTCGTGACCAAAGCTGCCTTCGTATCCCGCGCACGTATTTGGTCCAGGCGAAGAGTAAATCCCGATCTTCAATCCCTTGCTGTGCACATAGGCCGCGAGCGCTTTCATGTCCGGAAATTTCTTGTTCGTCGTGATGTTTCCGTGCTCGTCGCGCCCCGCTTCCCACGTGTCGTCAATGTTGATGTACTGATAGCCCGCTTCCTTCATTCCGTTCGTAGCCATCGCATCGGCCATTCCTCGCACCGCGGCGTCATCCACGCGCCCCGCAAATTTGTTCCAACTGTTCCATCCCATCGGGGGCGTTCGCGCGAGCCCGTTGTCCGCCACTCTGTGAATCGCCGGCAACGGCCGCCGCGCCGGATATGCGCCTTCGCCCTGTGGTGCGCGATGCGCGATCATCTCGACGAGCGGAGCATCCGGCCGCCCCCTCGTCGCCACGTGCAATTCCTCGCCGACCAACTTGCCTTCATATTTCACGCGCCGCTCGCTCGCGCCGTCCATCATGCTGCCAGTCAGCGTAAATCCGTCCGCTCCGCCCGTGCTCTCCAAGATCTTGTAATAAAACTGCGTCACGCGAATCGTTCCGCTGATTCGCTCGCCCTCTTGCTTCAAATCAAAATAAGTCGTGCGAAACGTCCCGTCGGGCAGGGAATCCTTCACAGCCCAATTCCCAGTCAAGTCCGCGGCAAAACACGGACTCCCGAGCGTCATCAGTAGAAATGCAAACAATGTTTTCATAGCCGACGCAGACTACAACAAAGAGAATTCACCCGCAAAATATTTCGTGCGTTTCATTCTTTGAAATTCTCTTGAAATTCTGTTTAGAACGGCTCCATGATGCGTTTGTGGAACTCCTGCTGTACGCTATCCCGGCGTTATGCAGAGCAATTCCATGCGCATCCCTTATGATGAACTCTTCTCCGTTCTTCTGGAAATCCTCGTCAATTTGGGTTTCGAGGAAGGCCGCGCCCGCCTTTGCGCACAACTCTTCGCTGAAACCACGCGCGACGGCGTCTATTCTCATGGCCTGAACCGCTTTCCCCAATTCGTGCGAATGACCAAAAGCGGCGTAATTATCGTCAACGCCCAGCCGCGGCTCGTCGCAAGTTTTGGCGCATTGGAACGATGGGATGGCAACAGCGGTCCCGGCAACTTGAACGCTTGGCACTGCATGGAAAGAGCGATCGCTCTCTCACGCGAGCAAGGAATCGGCTGCGTTGCCCTTGCGAACACAAATCACTGGATGCGCGGCGGCAGTTACGGTTGGCAAGCAGCCGAAGCCGGCGTCATCGGAATTTGCTGGACCAACACGCTTCCCAATTTGCCTCCATGGGGAACAAGAGATCCGCGCATCGGCAACAATCCCTTGATCATCGCCGTGCCGCGAGCCACGGGGCATGTCGTTCTCGATATGGCTATGTCGCAATTCTCGTACGGCGCTTTGGCGTCTTATCGAATGCGTGGTGAGCAATTGCCAGTGGAGGGCGGTTTTGATTCCGCGGGAAACCTTACACGCGATCCCGCGGCCATTGAAGCATCCAAACGCCCGTTGCCCATCGGTTATTGGAAAGGTTCTGGGCTTTCGCTCGTGTTGGATATGGTAGCCGCACTGCTCTCTGGCGGCCTCGCCACGCATGAAATCGCGCCAGAGCCTGAACGCGAAACAAAAATCTCGCAAGTATTTATCGCACTAGCTCCATCCACACTCGATAAGTCCGGCGCGTCGCGCAGCATCACGGATGAAATCATCGCGCATGTGCAATTGCCTCACTCCACGTCCGATGGGGAAGTGCGCTATCCAGGCGAGCGCGTGCTGCAAACACGAAAGCAAAATCTTGCCGAAGGAATTCCAATAGATCCGAACATCTGGAGCGAAGTCCAATCGCTAATCTGAACGAGCCCCACATTCCGAGCGTCCTTTGCTAGTATCCAAGTTTTTTGTCCACGATGTTTAACAGAGGCTCGCCTTTGCGATAACGCTCGAATTGTTCGACGAAAAGATTCATCGCGTTGTCCAGCCAATCCGGCGTGTGGTCGGCGCAATGCGATGAAAGCAGAACATTTTCTAAACTGTAAAACGGATGTCCCTGCGGCAGTGGTTCTTGATCAAAAACGTCCAACGCCGCGCCTTTGATTCGGCCTTCGGTAAGAGCGCGCACAATCGTTTTCTCGTCAATCACTGGCCCGCGGCCCACATTGATGACCACCGCCGTAGGCTTCATCGCCGCGAACTCCGCCTCACCAATCATTCCGCGCGTTTCTGCCGTCAGCGGAGTAGCGACCACGATGTAGTCAGTCCGCGAAATCATCTCCACGCGTTTTTCCGGCCCAAAAATTTCATCGACCAACGGATCTACGTGCGCGGTGTGTCTCTTCAGCGCGAGCACTTTCATTCCCAGCGGCCGCACTCTCGCCGTAACTGCCCGCCCAATGTCTCCATATCCAACGATGCCAACCGTCTTTCCTTCTGCCATCGTCACGTCAAACGTTTCCCACCTGCCCGCCATCTGGTTCCGAATCATTCGACGAAAATCTTTCGCGAAGTAAAGAATCGCGCCCACTGTGAATTCGCCGAGCGACGGGCTGAACACACCGCTTCCATTCGTGAGCTGCACGGAACTTTCACTCAGTTCCGGAAACAATGTTCTTTCGAGGCCCACAGACCGCGAGTGAATCCACTGCAAATTCGGACACATCGCAAACACTTTCCGAAACAACTCCAACGATCCCGACCAGTTACACAGAACCCTCGCGTTCGCGGCCACTCCCGCAAACGCTTCCGCGGAATTTCCCACAACAATTTTCGTTCCCACGAGTTTCTTCGCCAGGATTTCGAGCTGCGGCTCGTCCGGGTTCGCCAAAACCAATATCGTCTCGTCTTTCATAAACATTTCATTCGACGCCGCAATTACATCACACAAAATTTGACATCGCAAAAAATTCACTCTAAAAATATTCCGCTCTGCTACAGTCTCTGAGCGCAACAACGTAACGATGCCGCGAAAAGATCCCAACTCGCTCCGCAGTCACCGCTGGTATGGCCCCGATGACTTGCGCTCGTTCGGCCACCGTTCCCGCGCTGCTTCGATGGGCTGCGTCCAAGCCGACTACGCTGGAAAGCCCGTCATCGCGATTATCAACACCTGGGGCGACATCAATCCCTGCCACAGCCATCTGCGTGAACGAGCCGAAGATGTCAAGCGCGGCGTCTGGCAAGCTGGCGGTTTTCCAGTCGAGATGCCCGCGTTCACGCTCGGCGAAACATTTCAAAAACCCACCACCATGATGTACCGCAATCTCCTCGCGATGGAAACCGAGGAGCTCCTGCGCTCCTATCCGGCCGACGGTTGCGTTCTGATGGGAGGTTGCGACAAAACGACGCCCGCACTTCTGATGGGCGCCATCAGCATGAATTTGCCGGCAATTTACATTCCCGCCGGGCCGATGCTTCGCGGTAATTGGCGCGGTGAAATTCTCGGCAGCGGTTCGGACGTCGCAAAATATTGGGCGGAGCGTCGCGCCGGAAATATCGATCTGAAAGCTTGGACGGAAATCGAAAGCGGAATCGCTCGCTCCGCCGGCACTTGCATGGTGATGGGCACTGCTTCCACGATGACCAGCCTCACCGAAGTTCTCGGCTTTTCTCTTCCCGGCGCCAGTTCGATACCCGCCGTAGATTCCAATCACGCCAAGATGGCCAACTGTTCCGGCCGCCGCATCGTGGAAATGGTGTGGGAGGATTTGAAGCCACGCGATATTCTGCGCGGCGCTTCATTCCACAACGCGATTGCTTCCGTCTTCGCGCTCGGCGGCTCCACGAACGCTGTGATTCACCTCATCGCGCTGGCCGGGCGCGCGGGAATCAAAATTTCTCTCGACGATTTCGACACGCTCTCTAGAAAGACTCCCCTGCTCGCCAACATTCGTCCCAGCGGCAAATATCTCATGGAAGACTTCTATTACGCCGGTGGATTGTCCGCACTGCTTCGCACGTTGGCTCCGCATCTTGATGGTAATTGCCTGACCGTCACCGGAAAATCGCTCGGTGAAAATGTCTCTGCAGCGGAAATCTACAATTCCGATGTCATCCGCTCACTCGACAATCCGGTTTTATCGTCGGGCGGCTTGGCGATTTTGCACGGCAATCTTGCCCCGAACGGCGCCGTCATCAAAGCCTCTGCCGCCGAATCGCACCTGTTAAAACATTCCGGCCGCGCCATCGTCTTCGACAGCTTTGACGAAATGAACGCCCGTATGGACGATCCCGCGCTCGATGCCGATACGGACAGCGTGCTCGTGCTGCGCAACGCGGGCCCCAAAGGCGCCCCGGGCATGCCCGAATGGGGCAATCTCCCCATCCCGCAAAAGCTCTTGAAAGCCGGAATCCGCGACATGGTTCGCATCTCCGATGCGCGCATGAGCGGCACCAGTTACGGCGCGTGCGTTCTGCACGTTTCTCCCGAATCCTTTGTCGGCGGACCGCTTGCGCTCCTCAAGGAAGGCGACATCATTGAACTCGACGTTCCTGCGCGCCAATTAAATATGCGCGTCAGCGATGATGAAATCGCGCGCCGCCGTGCCGCGTGGAAACCGAAGCCGGGCATTTATCCGCGAGGTTACGGCAAACTTTTCATGGAGCACATCAAGCAAGCCGATGAAGGCTGCGACTTCGATTTTTTGGAAGGTACTGCTCCTATTCCGGAACCTGAAATTCATTGAAGGCGCAGCGCACACCGCAATCAAGCTGAACAAAACGTTCTCGCATACTGAGTTTCCCCGGCACGCGATGTGCGTTAGAGTAGCGCGCGCCGTAGAACTCAATTCCGAATTCAGGTGTGCATGAAAGCTCTTTTGCTGTCGCAATACAAGCGGCTCGAAATTGCCGATCTTCCGGAGCCTAAGCCCGGCCCAGGCGAAGTCCTAGTTCGCGTGGCTGCCTGTGGCATTTGCGGCAGCGATGTTCACGGTTACGACGGCTCCTCTGGTCGCCGCATTCCTCCCATTGTCATGGGTCACGAGGCTGCCGGAATTGTCGCTGCGCTCGGCGACGGAGTAACAAATCTTTCTGTAAACGATCGAGTCACTTTCGATTCTACGGTGTACTGCGGCGCGTGCCCACCCTGCCGCCGCGGCGAAGTTAATCTCTGCGACAATCGCCAGGTTCTTGGCGTCTCCTGTGCAGACTACCGCCGCGCGGGAGCGTTCGCCGAATATGTCGCCGTTCCGTCGCGCATCGTGTACCGCTTGCCGGACAACCTTTCGTTTGCGGAGGCTGCCATGCTGGAAGCAGTTGCCGTCGCAATACACGCCGTTTCTCTGGCGCAGATTTCTCCGGAGAGCAGCGCGCTCGTAGTCGGCGCGGGAATGATTGGACTCCTCACCGTTCAAGCTTTGCGCGCCGCCGGATGCTCGCGCGTTTTCGTTGCGGACATTGACAGCTCACGTCTGAGACTCGCACAAGACATGGGCGCGACCGCCGTTTTATCGGCCGAAACAGACGTAGTCGCGCAAGTTTTGCAACTCACTGGAGGTGCCGGGCTTGATGTTGCTGTCGAAGCTGTAGGTAGAACTGAGACGGTCACTGCGGCGGTCGAAAGCGTCCGCAAAGGCGGTACAGTCGTTTTGGTCGGCAACATTTCGCCCGAAATCACGCTCCCTCTCCAAAGAGTCGTCACGCGCCAAATTCGCCTGCAAGGATCCTGTGCCTCGTCCGGAGAGTATCCACGCGCGATGGAACTTCTCACAACGGGAAAGATTAAAGTGAAGCCGCTGATCACCGCTATCGCGCCACTCGCCGATGGTCCGCAATGGTTCGAGCGTCTGCACGCACGCGAGCCTAATCTTATGAAAGTCGTTCTGACACCAGGAGCAGTCTCGTGAGCGAAGCACTTTTTGATCTCACGGGCCGAGTCGCAATTGTCACGGGCACAAGCCGCGGTCTTGGCCAAAACTTCGCGCGCGCGCTTGCCAAAGCAGGTGCCGATCTTGTGCTTACCAGCCGAAATCGCTCCAGTTTGCTGCCGTTCGACTCTGAAATACTGGCGCTCGGCCGCCGCGCTATTTCTCTGGAGCTCGATGTCCGCAATCAGGAAAGCATCGAAAAAATGGTCGCGGCCGCCGAAAGCGAATTTGGACATCTGGACATCCTCGTCAACAACGCGGGCTGCAACGTGCGTAAACCGTCGCTCGACGTTACGTGGGACGACTGGAATCTGATTCTCGATACAAATTTGCGCGGCAGTTTTTTTGTCGCGCAAGCAGTTGCCCGCCGCATGATTCCGCGGCAGTACGGCCGCATCATCAACATCGGCTCCGTCACCAGCGTTTCCGGTTACGCAGGTCTCGCCCCTTATGGCGCGAGCCGCGGCGGCATCCGGCAATTGACGATGAGCCTCGCCGACGATTGGGGCAGGCACGGAATCACCGTGAATTGTCTCGCGCCCGGGTGGTTTCACACGGAACAGAACAAAGTTTTGTACGAGAACAAGGAGTGGGTTAACTACCTTGTTGACCGCATTCCCATGAAGCGCCCTGGGCAGCCGCACGACCTCGATAGCGCAATCGTGTTCCTCGCAGCGGAATCCAGTCGCTATATCACTGGCCAAACTTTGCTCGTGGACGGCGGCATTTCCACTGGCGCAACGCGCGCACTCGTATCAAACGTGCCGCCCAGTTCGGAGCAGTAAACCCCAGTGCGACTGATCGCCTGCATCTTCCTCGCCGCATTCTTTGCCGCGCCCGCGCAGGATTCTTCCCCAGCGCTCGCGGGAATCGCACACGTTGCGTTTCGCGTCAGTGATGTCGCCAAGTCGCGCGATTTTTATCGTGCTCTCGGTTTTGAACAGTCCTTCGAGTTTGACGATTCCGGCAAGCCGCCGGTCTCTTACATTAAAATCAACGACCGTCAATTCGTCGAACTTTACGGCCGCCCGGACAATTCTCAGCCTATCGGCCTGATGCATGTCTGCTATGAAGCGGCGGACATCGAATCGCTTTGGAACGAGTACACAAAACGCGGGTTGAAACCGCCGCCCGCGCGCAAGGCGCGCGCCGGCAATCTGCTTTTTCTTTTTCGCGATCCCGAAAACCAAATTATCGAGTACACGCAATATATGCCCGGTTCGCTGCATTTCGAGGATCGCGGTAAGCACCTCAGCGAGGGCAGCGTGGCTCATCATCTCAAACGCGCCTTGATGCTTGTCCGTGACTTGCCTGTAGAGCAAGATTTTTTCACATCGAAACTCGGTTTTGAAGAAATGGGCGGGAGCACAACCGTGCGCCGTCTGCGCCTCCCCGGTGGCTCCGGCGATGAAGTGGAATTCGACCTCGCCACGCCTGCAACAAAGCCGCGCATCGTGTTTTCCGTTACGAACCTCGCGGCCACCGCTGCCGACCTGCGGAAACGCTCTTTTGCGGTCACGGAGTCCGCCAATTCCGTTTCGATCAGCGATCTCGACGGCACTCGGATTGTTTTCGAGCTGGATAACGCCGCTCAAAAATCTTCGCCAACTTCAAAGGAGTAACGTCGCGATGGAAAAGTTGTCATTCAGAAAAAATGTTCATGTCGTCGCATCCACGCTTCTCTTCGCCGCGATTGTATTTCTGTCGCCCACTAGCGGCGCGCAGCAAAAGGAACTTTCAAAATGGCCGGCAGGAAAATCTCCAAAAGAAATCGGTAAGCGTGTGGCGGAGCGATTCGTGAAAACTCCTCACACGAATTTCAATCGCCCCACTCCGCCCGCGCACATCACCTATCCCGAAACGGTCGCGTGGTACGGCGCGCTGACGTTCGCGAAACTCAGCGGCGATTCTGATTTGACCACTCGCCTGATTCGCCGTTTCGATCCACTGTTCGCGGAGGAATCCAATCTCGTGCCCAATCCCGTCAACGTGGACAGCACGATCTTTGGCGCCGTTCCGCTCGAAATTTATATACAAACGAAACAGCAGAAATATTTGGACATGGGGCAGGGTCTTGCCGACAAGCAGTGGGAGGATCCGACTCCGGAAGGACTCACGAAACAAACGCGGTTCTGGATCGACGATATGTACATGATCACTATGGTTCAGTTGCAGGCCTATCGCGCCACGGGCGACGCGAAATACCTCGATCGCGCCGCGCTCGAAATGTCCACGTATCTCGACAAGTTGCAGCAGAGCAACGGACTTTTTTATCACGCGCCGGACGTGCCGTTTTTCTGGGGCCGTGGTAACGGCTGGGTCGCCGCGGGCATGGCGGAAATTCTGCGCTCGCTTCCTGAGAATCATCCACGGCGCGCGCGCATCCTTGAGGGCTATCGGAAGATGATGGAGTCACTTCTGAAATATCAAGGAAAGGACGGAATGTGGCGCCAATTGATTGACCATCCTGAATCCTGGCCTGAATCTTCGTGCACGGCCATGTTCACCTTCGCGATGATCACGGGAGTAAAGAACGGCTGGCTCGAGAAAAAAGCGTACGCCAAAGCGGCGCGCAAGGGCTGGCTTGCGCTTGTCAGTTACGTGGATGCGAACGCGGACCTGCGCGAAGTTTGTGAAGGCACGAATAAAAAAAATGATCTCGGCTATTACATGAACCGAGGCCGTAATGCAGGCGATCTTCACGGGCAAGCGCCGCTCCTTTGGTGCGCCTCGGCCCTGGTCCGTTAACGAAGCTCCGTTGAGCAAAACTGGGGAAGAATCGCCGCGGATTTAGTCCAGCTAAACCACTCCTTTAAATTTTCGGGATTGACATCATCTCGAAGCTGCTCCTAATGTCGCCTCACAGAGTTCTATCCAAGTATTCGATAGCGACTATCAGGCAATTCGATGGTGCACAGCTGCTCGTGCGTTTCGTTCAGGGTGCGAACGGGACGGTTGTGTTGTGAAGGTACGCGGTTGGCTTGTGAGGGGTTTGGACGGAGAACTCAGTTGGCCCTACGAAAGGGAAAAACGGAAATGAAGAAGAAACTACTCTTTGCTTTTTTCGCCCTTCTACTCGCTCCTTTGTTTTCTTATGCCCAGGGCTTGGGTAGTATCGCCGGCAGAGTCACGGATCCTGAGGGAAGCGCGGTGGCCGGCGCCCAGGTGACGGCGACACAGGAGGGCACCGGCTTTAATCGTTCGGCCCAGACGGATGCGGACGGGCTCTACGTCATTCCGTCGCTTCGGCCTGCAACTTACCGTCTGATGGTCGAGGCCAAGGGATTCAGAAGTTCAAGGCAGATGGACATTGTTTTGCTGGCGGATCAGACGCTCGCCCTGAATTTCGCACTGTCCTTAGGAACAACTACTGAAACGGTGACGGTGGTTGGCAATGCTTTGCAGGTGGACACGTCCACCTCCACGCTGAAGCAAGTGATCGAACAGCAGCGCATCTCCGAATTGCCGCTAAATGGTCGGAATGCCGCTCAACTGACCCTTTTGGTGGCGGGCGCCGTGAATTCTCCCAATGGCGGGGCCGACCAGGGTGCGACGAAGACTTTCCCGGGCGCGGTGACCTTCTCTGCAAATGGCGCACGGCAGAATTCGATCAGCTACCAATTGGACGGTGGAAACTACGTGGACGAATACACGAACGTGAACCAGCCGTTCCCATTCCCCGACGCGCTGCAGGAATTCAGCGTGCAGACGAGCAACTACAGCGCGGAGTATGGATCGAACGCGGGGGGCGTCGTCAACGTCATCACCAAGTCCGGCACGAACAGTTTTCACGGCGATGCTTTCGCGTTCAATAGAAACCCCGTATTCAACGCGCAAAACTTTTTCGCAACGCCAACGACGCAGGATCAGGTAAAACGCAATCAGTTTGGCGGCACCTTGGGAGGTCCCATCCGCAAGGACAAAACATTTTTCTTCGGCGGCTACCAGCGAACGGCCTTCCGCAATCTCGTTCTTGGCAGTCAAAATGTTCCCGGCCGAACCGACATTGCGAATTTCTTGTCGCCGAAGACGGCGGCGTGCCCGACTTGTGGAGCCCCGACAACGGCGGCAACTGGTCCGGCTGGCGTGATTGATCCAGCGGTGGCGACAATGCTGGGTATTGATCCCGCTACGGGGCAGGCGTTGTCTTCCCCTAAGTTCAGCCTGGCGGGCGGCACGATTCCTGCAGGCTTGAAGCCGACAGTTCCGTTTTCGAAGCCGGACATCGAAAACTTCGATTCCGCTATCGGCAGAATCGACCATTCGTTCAGAGAAAGTGACAAGCTCAGCGGGCGCTACGAATTCGATCGCTTCACGAAGGCTGCAGTGTTCAATCCATTGCAGCTGATTTCCTACACGGATGCCACGTTCGCAATCACGGCACAAAACTTTCTGGTGCACGAAACGCATATTTTTTCGCCGCGATTCGTCAACGATTTCCGGTTCAGCTATTCGCGTGAGGTTTCGCATCGAGGCCCCAGCCCGAGCGCCGCCAATGTCACGGCATTTGGCACGTCGATTCCGTTCCAGCCGACTCCTAACGCAATCCAGGGCGTCGGCGTGCAAGGCGGCTTCACCTTTGGCGACAATCCACCTGCGTTTTTCACACGGAACAACTACACGTTCGCGAACGATATGAGCTGGGAAAAGGGCAAGCACGACATCCATTTCGGAGTGTCCGTAGAGCGCAGCCTGGTGGATCTGGACAACCAATTTAACCAACCTGGAATCTTCGGTTTTGGTACACAGGACAACTACCTGTTTGGCGGTTCGAGTTTTGCGACGTATCAACTTTTTCTGGGAGGCATCCTCTCGGATGGAGCCGGAGTGGGCAATGGCTTTGCGCTGCAGCAAGGCGCGGGGGAGTTTAAGAATAATCGCGCGACGTTTCTCGGACTCTATGTTCAGGACAACTATCGGATTACGCGCCGACTGACGCTGAATCTCGGTCTGCGGTACGAACCGGCGTTTCCCTGGAGTGATACCGGTAACCGTTGGGCTCAAGTTAACCTAGCTGCTATGGCTGCGGGGACTATTTCCCGGGTCTATCCGAATGCACCCCCAGGAATCTTCTTTTCGGGCCAGAACGGTATCAAGAGCGATCCCGGCATGCCTGACAACGCATTGAGGACCAATTGGAGCGGCATTGCTCCGCGCGTGGGTTTTGCATACGACGTATTTGGCGACGGTAAAACGAGCCTTCGCGGCGGCGCCGGCATTTTCTACGACACCCGCGTGATGGGCATGCTTAGCAACCGATTCGTGGATGAGTGGCCGTTCAGTCCCCAATTCATTCTTTCAACGGCAAGCAGCAGTGGAGCGAACGCCAACTCCAGCCCCGGGTCTTTTAGCGATCCCCTTTGCACGCAGGCTGCCACGCAGGCCGCACTGCATTGCAGTGGTCTGCAGGCCTCGAGCTACCCGACGTTCCCAAGCCCATTTCCCGCACCCACGAACTTTGCTTACATTCCGCCATTCAACGAGATCGCAGTGAGCTACGATCCGAGCGGCGATTATCACGTTCCAACAACGTATGAGTGGAACCTGACGATAGAACGGCAATTGCCGGGAAGCATGCTGTTCCGAATCGTTTATGTGGGTTCACGCACGCTGCATATTCTCGAGACGGAATATTACAATCCGTCCTCGCCGAACGGGATCGCGGGCTGTGCCGGTTCGGCCGGTGCGCCGGGTAAGGCGGGAATCGGTTTGGCGAACTGCACGGTATTTCTGGGCAGCGGCGGTGCGTTCAAGACCAACACGTTTTCGTCCACCGTCCAGGCTGACATCACGGACGTGAACGCCAGCTACCATGCGCTGCAAACCTCAATCGAAAAGCGCATGTCTCACGGATTCACTTTCCTCGCGAACTACACATACTCGAAGAGCCTTGACGATCTTCCGTTCGGCGAAGGCGTATCCGGTTTCGATACCGGTTATTCAACGTTGCCGTTCAACAATCCGAACCGCCACAGAATGGACTACGGACCCTCGGGTTTTGACCACACGCATGTTTTCACTGGGTCGTACGTATGGCACTCGCCCACTATAAGAAATTCCAGCACGCTCGTTCGTTACCTTTTGGGAGATTACGAAATCGGTGGCATCGTTTCCGCCGCAAGCGGCCGCCCAATCACCGTTCTGCAAGGAACGGAAATTTCGAGCACTGGCATAGGCCAGGATCGCGGCACGTTCATTGCAGGCGTCGATCCTTATAGTTCGGCATCATGTACCGGCGTCACAGCTAAATGCGTTAGCTGGCTCAATCCCGCTGCGTTCATGTCCACTGCGGCGCTCAAAGCAGGATGCGGCCCGCCTATCACACCCGCTTGTGTGCTTCCCATACAGGGGAACGTCGGCAAGAACTTTCTGCGGCTGCCGAAGACTTCCAACTGGGATGTGCAAGTGTCCAAGTACTTCAACTTCACGGAACGCTGGAAGCTGCAGCTTCGCGCGGAATACTTTAACGTGCTGAACCATCCGAACTTCGCGCCGGAAAGCATCAGCACGGGCCCAGTGAATGGCACGGACCAGATCAGCGCATTCGACAAGCTGAATAATAACAATGCTTTCGGCACTTTCCGCGCGGGTCAAGTAGGCGATCCGCGTGTCGCGCAGCTTGCCGTAAAGCTGTTCTTTTGATTTCACCCGCAAAGTAACACCCCCATCGGGGCGTCATGGCAGGCGCCCCGATTTTTTGTTTGCCAGCGCAGCTGGCCGTATTAACATCCCTGGCCGCGTTGAAAAATTCGCTTATTGCTTGAGGTGAATTGAGATGAAAAAATTCTTGTTGTTATCGCTGATGGTGATTCCGTTTCTTGCGGTGAACTCGCAGGCGCCGGTCCCGGCGGGGTTTGAACATTGGACGACCGCGGATTTGCAGACGCTCAACAAATCGCTTGCCGAGAAGGCGGCGGGCGACGCGCATCACGCGGCGTCAAAAACAATTTCCGATTACCCGAATGACTTGTTCATGCTGGCGCACCGGGAAGCGGATGGGCAGGCCGAGCTGCACGAGACTCAAGCGGATGTGTTTTTTGTGGAGTCCGGGTCTGCAACACTTGTGGTGGGCGGAACGATGCCGAACGCGGAAACCACGGCGCCGCACGAGAAGCGCAGTGGGACGATTCAGGGCGGGACGCGGCAGAAACTATCGGCTGGGGACATTGTGCGTATACCGGTGAACACACCGCATCAGTTGGTGCTCGACGGAGCGAAAGAGTTTACGTACTTCGTGGTCAAAATTAAGGGCTACTAGAGCGCGTTAGAATTGTTGACGCTCTTCAGGCGCCTGCTACGCCTGGGCCGACAGCGACGACGAAGTAAGTTGCCGGTGCGGTGCCGACATTCTTGATGCCGTGCTCTTCGTTGGAGCGGACGAATCCCACTGAGCCCGGCCCCATCTGCGTGCTCTTGCCTTCCACAGTGAGCTCGACGGTTCCTTCACGGATCAGCCACATTTCAGAATGAATGTGACGGTGCGGGGGATGTGGCATTGCGGCTGGAGGAAGCGTTGTCTGGTGGACTTCGAGTGATTCGCCGGTTGCGAGTTTCCCCTTCAGCACGCTGCGAATCTCCGCGGCGTTCGACTTGTGCGGAGTGAGTTTCTCAAACGGATACATCGCGGATGGCAGAACATTATCTTCCGCGGCGGTTGCTTCCGACGGGAACGTTGCTGGAATCAATACTGCGGGAAGCATTGCGCACAATTCTCGTCGCGTTACGGACATGATTTTCTCCTTTGGCTGTCTCCACGCTACAGCAAGATCCACTTTCAGCAACCTTGCGGCGCGGCGGTAACAATCATATAGCACGGAGGGACCGCAGCGAAGTAGGGGACCCCTTCCAGTTTTTGCGTAAGTGTTGATTCTAAACGTGGTTAGGTTCTCGACCTGAGGGACTAAGCTGCCGGCTTCGATGTCGAGGAGGATGCGGTTGTAGGTAGCGGCTTGGATGAGGATTGTTCGAGGGTAAAGGAGGAGCGGATTGTTCTGCGCCAGGAATCGGCACCAAAGACGTTGCTGTACTCCTCTTGAGCCCGTTGCAGAGTTTGAGCGAGCGTATGACCTAGATAAGCCAGCGAGGAGGATTAGACAGAAACCACAGAGCCGGGCGTTTTGGCGGCTCGGTAGATGGTCTCGATGAGGGCGAGGCTCCGACGGGCTTCGTGGCCGTCACACAGGGGCGAGTGGTGGTGCTGGATGGAGTGGAGGAAGTCTTCGAGAATGGTTTGGTGGCCACGAAAATCGCTGACGGCAGCAGAAGAGGCGCTTTGATTTTGGTCGTGCGGGGATTCGACGACACTGGCCGTGGCGGCGGTGGTTTTGCGGAAATTCGCGGCGATGATGCGGTCGTGTTCGAGGATGACGGTGCCTTCGGTGCCGGTGATTTCGACGCGGCGCGGGTAGCCGGGATAGGCGGCTGTGGTGGCATGAAGAGTGCCGAGAGCACCATTTGCGAATTCAAGAATGGCGACGGCGGTGTCTTCAGCTTCGATTTTGTGAAGCAGGGTGGTGGTGCGGGCCTGGACTCGGACGGCATCCCCGAGAAGCCAGAGAAGTAAATCTACCGTGTGGACGCCTTGATTGATGAGAGCGCCGCCGCCGTCGAGGGCGAGAGTGCCGCGCCAGCGGGAATTGGCGTAATAGTCCGGCGGGCGATACCACTTCACGTTGGCGGCGACAAACAACACTTTGCCAAGGTGCCCTTGCTCGATCCAATTCTTGAGCTGGCGGATGTGGGGCTTGGTGCGGTCCTGAAAGATCACGCCGAGTTGGACATTGGATTGTTTTGCGGCGGCGATGAGAGCGTCGGCGCGTTCGGTGGAGATTTCGATGGGTTTTTCCGTGAGGACGTGGAGGTCTGCGCGGGCGGCGGCGATGCCTTGCGCGGCATGGAGGCCGGAGGGGCTGCCGAGGATAACGAGATCCATGGGGCGATGGCGGAGGAAAGCGTGGAAATCTTGATAAGGCGTTCCGCCGTGTTCGTGGCAAAGGTGGGCGATTTTTTCAGAATTGGTGCCGTGTATGGCGGAGATTTCTACGCCAGGGATAGTGCCCGCGGCGCAAGCGTGGGTTTCGGTGATGTTACCGCCGCCGATGAGGCCGATGTGGGTGGTCATTTGTTCCGAGCCGAATCACAAATTGAAGCGCGAGTGTACCGCGGTGACGCGATCGTTCAAAAAGAAAGTTAGCTAACGGTACGCGGCGGCGAAGTCTTTGTAGGCGGCTTCGGTGGCTTCCGGCGTAGCGATGGCGGAAGTGATGAGAATGCGGTACCGGAATGTGACGCTGGCTTGAGGTGTGAGGGAAAAATTCAGCTCTTCCTTGCCGTTGCTAAAGATTTTCTGGCCGAGCGGATTTACGGCGAAGAGACCGTAGCCGCGGGCGTGCCAATAGGTCGGGAAGCCAGGGTTCGATGGATGATCGAGGATGGTGATGGTGACAGGTTCGTTGCCGACCATGCCGCTGAGATTGCACCAACGGCCGCGCGTGCCCCAGGCGGCGTCGCCCTTCTTGCCTTCGCTGGTCAGGTAGGTCCCATTGACGCCGGTGTTGTCGAGCTTCGCGACGGTGGTAGGACGGCCGCTGGCGTCGGTGTACACCTCGGGTTTATCGGAGCGAATCTCCAAAGCGCGAATGACGCGGAGGCCGAGCATGCCATCTTTTGCATCGGGGAAATCCACTTTGGTGTCGAGTGCGCGGAGAGTGGTGATGCGGTCTACGCTGCGGACGCCAGGGCCGCCACGGAAGGCGAAGTGAGTGTGCTCGTTGAGAAGAACTTTCTTGTCGAAAGTGACCCAGTCGGTGTCAACGTCTAGCTCGCCCTCGTCACCGCTTTTTGTAGAAGTGATGGAACGATGGAGAATCGAGCCCATCTTCGGAGCCTGGTCGGGCTTGATGGCGTCGGAATTATTCCAGAAATCGAGGCCATTGACGTCTTCGTAGTTGAACCAAAGGCCGGCGTGATGCGGATGATCCACGCGCTCGCCCGGGCGCTGCTCCAGCGGATAGCCGCGCGTGACGATGGTGCCTTTGTCGGTGCGGAGAGGATAGAGAACTGGTTTTTTCAGAGTGGTGGGCCAGATGTAGGAGGTGAAGGGTTTACCGTCGATCGTGACGTCAACTCTGCGGTCACCTTCGTTGACGACCACGGAAACGTGATCGGCTGGACGAGGATGTGCGACGAGCAAAGATGCGAGTCCCGCAGCCGAAAGTACGAAGGCGACGGATGAAAACGCGATGGGAACGCGCATGTTAGCTGCGGCCTCCGATGACGACTTGTTGTTTGGCGTCGTCGAATGTGATTCGTTGTCCGGTTTGGATGGCGGCGACGTTCATACAGAGAGCGATGGAGTGGCTGTAGCCGGCGTCAATATTGGCATTGGTGGTCTTGCGGCTGCGGACGCACTCGAGCCAATTGCGTACGTTGGCTACGGTCATGTCGTCGGCGCCGGTGTCCGCGGAGGTGCTGGCTGCGGTGGATTTCGTTAGCGAGACGGTCGGAAGAAGATTCGCTTTCATGTCCATTTCGGCGGCGAGTTTTTCGGTGAGGCCGCCGTCGGAAGTGATTTCGTTTTTGTCGAGATCGAGCGTGCCGCCGTTCGAAAAATACAATTCCTTGACGCCGCCGGTGGCATTGGTCATGCGAGAAGAATAGATGACTTGAAAACCTTTGGAGGGGTCATCGAGCGGGCCGAAGTCGAAGACGGCGGTCATAGTGTCCCAATTTTTTCTACCGTCGTTCCATTTGTAAATGCCGCCGTTGGCGACGACGCTGCGCGGGTGTGGCAGACCTGTGAACCAATGGACGGTGTCAATTTGATGGACGAGCCACTGATCGGGAATGCCGGAGGAGAAAGGCCAGAAGAGGCGGAACTCGAGATATTTGCGAGCGTCGAACGGCTCGTGGGGATGATTGATGAGATAGCGCTTCCAATCCGTGTCGGCTTCGCGGAGTTGCGGAACGAGTTTGGGACGGCGCCAGCGGCCTGGCTGATTCACGTTCCAGGTCATTTCGACGGAGACGATATCGCCAAATTGGCCGGACTTGATGAATTCGTAGGCCCTTTGATAGGTGGCGGAACTGCGGCGCTGCGTTCCTACGGCGAAGATACGGTCGCTGTTTTTTACGGCGCTGCGGATGGCTAGCGCGTCTTCCATGGTGTGGGCAAGAGGTTTTTCGACGTAGGCGTCGCGGCCGCCGCGGATTGCTTCGACGCCATGGAAGGCGTGCTGGAAGTCAGCGGTGGCGACGATGACGGCTTCGACATTTTTGTTTTCATAGAGTTCGTCGTTGTTGCGCGCGAGGGTGATTTGTTTGCCGGTGAGTTTGTTGATGTAGGCGGCGCCTTCGTCGCGGCGACGGTTCCAGATGTCCGAGAGCGCGACGAATTCGAAATTGAGCCCGGGCGCGGATTTTAGGAAAGAGGGGATGAGGCTGCTGCGGCACCGGTCGGAAAAACCGACGATGCCAACTCCGACGCGATCGTTGGCGCCGAGAATTCTTGCGTAGCTGGATGCGGAGAGCGCAGTAGCGGCAACGCCGGCGCTGGAGAGTTTGAGAAATTCGCGGCGCGAGGAATTTTCTGCAGGCATGGGGCCTCCATCGAACACAGTAGGTCAGTCGGGTAGTTCAGGCTAATGGTAAGGCAAGAGCCGAAAATCCGGTGTTGAGAGTTGCTAAAGGAATCGTTTATCAGAGTTGATTTGACTCGTGTGGCGTGGGGCCATAAGACACTTGGTCGGCGGTGTGCGAACAGAACAAAGGATGGGCGATGAGGGATATCAAGAGCTGGAAATTTCTTGCTTACGTGATTTTGCTGGCGTGCGGGACCAGGACGTGTGCCCAGAATCAAGCGGCTAGCGTGGTGGAGACGATGGAATCTTCGGCGCTGCGTGTGGAATGGAATACGAGTCCGTATTCGTACCGCGTGCTGGAAAAATCCGGCGGGGAAGTTCTGCTGGCGGAGAGCGGAGCGATTACGTTTACGACGAATGGTTACACAGTAAGAAGCGCAACGGACGTGACGGGTGGCGGAGGGTGGATGAAGGCGGTGCTGCATCTGGAGGGAACGTCCGTGCCGGCGCAGGTGAGTTTCAAGTTTGTGAAGCCTGAAGTACTACAGGTGGCTTTAACGTTCAACAACGGAGTGGAAGCGGAGATTCGCGAAGAGTTTGCGGATCAGGGCGAGCATTATTACGGAATTTGGGAGATGCCGTTTGGTGGAAATATTGATAATCGCGGGGCGGATCACGACTTCATGGGCATGCGTCACCAGGTGGATGTGAATTATGCGAGCGCGCGGGCGCCGTTTTATGCGACTTCGAAGAAGTACGGCGTGTATGTGGAGACTACAGCCAAAGGGCGATTTGCGATTGCACAGGGCGGGAAGACGAGTTTTTCATTTTTTGACACGCAACTGAAGTACGACGTGATTTACGGCCCGTCGTATCGAGAGATTTTCGCGCGCTACAACGAAATGGCGGGACCGGCGATCATGCCGCCGACATGGGCGTTTGGAAGCATCTGGTGGCGGGATGATCATCATGCGGATTTGCGGCGCGCGAAGAACGCGCAGGAAAAAGTAATTGAAGACGCGGACAAACTGCGAGCGCTGCACATACCGGCGGGAGCGATTTGGCTGGACCGGCCCTTTGGAACGGGAGAAATGGGCTGGGGGAATATGGATTTTGACGAGTCGTTTCCCGATCCGCCGAAGATGATCGGCGACTTGCGCGAGCGAGGAATGAATTTGTTGATCTGGGTAGCGAACCGGGCGTGGAATCAATTGCAGACGGAGGGTTCAGCGCGGAGATATCTGTATTTTGGACGGGGGTCTGCGGCGGACATGAAGAATCCGTATGCCTATGTCTGGTTTAAGGACAAATTGAACGAGTATGTGCGGCTGGGAGTGAAGGGTTACAAGATTGATCGCGGCGAAGAAGATGAACTGCCGCTGGCGGACGAAAACATCAACGCGATTCTGTTTCCGAAGATGGCCGCGGAAGGGCTGCGGGACCTAAACGGCGACGGTTTTTTCAACTTCACGCGGAACGTGAACGATACGGCGCGGAGATATACGGCGGTGTGGAACGGGGATACACGAAGCACGTTCGCAGGACTGGAAGTTTCGATCAAGACCGGATTGCGGAGCGGAGCGATCAATTTTCCGATGTGGGGATCGGATACGGGTGGATACATCCGGGTGCCGGAGAAGGAGTTGTTTGCGCGGTGGCTGGAATTCAGCGCGTTCAGTCCGATGATGGAAATTTTGATTGGGCCCAAGCGAACGATTTGGGATGACTACGACGATGAGTTGGTGGGGATCGCGAAGACTTATGTCGGCGGGCATCACGATTTGATTCCGTACACGCGTTCGTACCTTTATCAGGCCACGCAGACGGGGATGCCTGTGATGCGGTCGCTGATCTTTGCTTATCCGGACGAAGTGAATTTCAGCGATACGTGGGACGAGTATCTCTATGGCAATGAAATTTTAGTGGCGCCAGTGACGACCGCGGGAGCCGTGAGCCGAAGTGTGACACTGCCGGCAGGCAAGTGGATAAATTACAACGACAAGAAGACGATGTATGACGGCGCGAAGAATGTGACGGTGCCTGCGCCGCTCGGGACGATACCGGTGTTTGTTCGCGAGGGAGCGATTATTCCTAGAGGTGACATTATAAAGCTGAATAACAATTGGGAGGCAAGTTGGAAAACGAAGCTGCGAATCGAGATTTTTCTACCGGCGAAGGCGGCGAATGAATTCAACTATTTCACTGGAACGGGAGTACAGAAGATTGCGGTGGCACCATCAGCAGATGGACTGACGATTGAGTTCGGCGATTTGGGGACGCCCGGAACACTAGAGATATATTGCCGAGGCGCAAAAGAAGTCGTAACGGGTGACGGAAGAAAGCTGCGCGAAGGGCGCGACTACAGCTACGACGCGAACTTGCAGAAGTTAACGGTGGCGTTTCAGGGGGCGACGAGGTTGAAAGTGAGAGGAGCAGCGAGTCTATTCAACTAGAAAATCGAAGGTGAAACTTTGTCAGCCATTGCGATCGACCAGGGAAGAGTGAAGGAAGCTTGCGATGGATTCGGTGAGTTTGCGAGGGCACTCGGTATTGCCCATGGCGAGAGCGAGGCTGCGAGTCAGACGATGGCCCGCCACGCGATATTTTTGAAAAAAGTGAGAGCGGCCTCTGAGAGCGTGCTCGGGAAGAATCGAATAGCCAAAACCGGATTCGACAAGTCGCTTGATGGCTTCCGTGTCGTCCGCTTCCATGACCACGCGAGGCGTGACGCCGATTTCTTCAAAATAGCGATCGATGACCAAGCGGACGTTGCTGCGTTTGGGATAGAGGAGAAAAGGCACGTCAGCGAGTTCCGAAGCGCTCATCGAACTTACATGGCCGCTGCCGATTTTGTTGGCGGAAGGGCGCACGATGAGCAGCTCTTCGTCAAAAAGCGGAATGAGTTTGAGGTTGGCTTCCGAAACGGGAAGAGAAATAAGAGCGAGGTCGAAGCGGCGATCGAGTAGACCAGCGACCATTTCTTCGGTGACGCCAACGGTGACGCGAATTTCGGCGTGCGGGTACTGCTTGCGGAGTTTGCGGAGCGGGCCGCCCAGCTGGTAAATCAACGTAGTGACGCCGGTGGCGAAATGGAAAGGGTGCACGTCTGTGGAGAGGTCATTCACAAAGGACTGTTGGATATGGCCCATCATCGTAACGACCTGCTTGGCGAGTTCGGCCAGGCGCACGGCGGCCGGAGTAGGGATAAGGCGCTTTCCGCGGCGCACAAAGAGCTCGGTGTGAAGTTCATCGGCGAGATTGTGAAGCTGCAAACTTACGGCGCCAGGGGAAAGATGAATTTTTTCCGCCGCGCGAGTCATGCTCGGTGAGTTCATTACCGCGAGGAAAAGTTCAAGTTGATGGATATCCATTCAGGAGTTCCCGTTCGGGCGAGCGTTTTGCCCGGGCGCGCTTGCGCCGGAGATTGTAATGCCGTTTCTGTGAGTCCGCGTGGAATCGCAACGCATTTTACACCATGAGGGTGTGGTCGCAGTAAGTTCGAGCATGACAGGAGGAGCGGCAGCTCATTGATTGACGCCGCTGGCTAGCATTCCACCGTCGACGACGAGCAGGTGTCCGGTGACGTAGCTTGCGGCATCTGAAGCCAGGAAGACCCCGGCACCAACGAGCTCTTCGAGATTGCCGAACCTGTGCATAGGCGTTCGCATCAGAAACTCGCGGCCACGCTCGGTTCCGTCGAGGAGGGCCGCGTTGAGATCCGTTCGAAACACGCCGGGAACAAGAGCGTTGACACAAATCCCGGACATCGCCCATTCGATGGCGAGCGATTTTGTGAGGGACGCGACAGCGGCCTTGCTTGCGCTGTAAGCGGCGACTTCGAAAAGGGACACGAGCGAAGAAATCGAAGCGATATTGACAATGCGGCCGTAACGGTTCGCGATCATGTGACGACCGAATATGCGGCAGGCGCGGAGGGTCCCGCTCAAGTTCGTTTCCATGATGGAATTCCACTCGGCTTCAGGGACATCGAGAGTTGGCGTGCGTTTGGTGCGGCCGGCGCAGTTCACAAGAATTTGGACGGTGCCGAATTCCTCGCAGACCGAGTGGAGGAGCTGCTCGACGCTTGCATTGTCGGTGACGTCGCAGGTTTGGGTGAGCGAGCGGCGGCCGAGGGCCACGACCTCAGCGGCAGCGCTGCGCACCTGTTCTTCGCGCCGACCGGTTGGCACAACGTCGGCACCAGCAAGCGCCAAACCTCGCGTGACCGCGAGACCGATGCCACTGGTTCCGCCGATGATGACTGCGGTCTTACCGGCCAAATCGAGAAGCGGATGACCCATGCCATGCCCTCCGAGTTGTTATTGTGAGGCAGCCGCTCCATTGTAAAGGCGGAGGAAAGCCGCGAGCATTGAGTATTGCTAAAATGAATGTTCATGAGTCCTGGCTTGACATGAGACGCTGGTCCGAAGGAAAGGTGTTAGTGGACGGATGAAACACGGGGAGTGAAATTGGGAGCAGCATTTTGACGATGACAGCGAGCCGAGTGTTGCAACTGAATCCGAAGGACAACGTTCTGGTTGCGCTCGCCGATTTGCGCCTTGGCGAACAGATTGATTTTGGCGGACGTACTTTCACGCTGAAGACTGATGTTCCCGCCAAGCATAAGTTCGCGACGGATGACATTGAACCGGGCGGAGCCGTAGTCATGTATGGCGTGCTGATTGGCAAAGCCATGGGGCTGATCCGCTCGGGCGAAAGATTGACAACGCGGAACACGCATCACGAAGCCGCCGCTTTTCACGAGAAAACAGAAGAGTACGGCTGGCATCCTCCTGATGTTACGAATTGGCGCGATAAGACCTTCCATGGATATTTCAGGAACGACGGCCAAGTTGGGACGCGGAATTATTGGCTGGTGGTGCCACTGGTCTTCTGCGAAAACCGAAATATTTCGGTGCTCAAGCAAGCTTTTGAGGAGGAGCTGGGATTTGCTTCGCCTCCGATTTACCGGCAGCAAGTGGCCGATCTGGTGCGCTCCTATCAAGGAGGAGAAAAGACAGCAGTTGCGAACGGTAAGAGTGCGGCAAGCAACACTTTGAACCAGCGCAAGCAAGTTTTCGAAAACATTGATGGAATAAAGTTCCTCCTGCACGAGGGAGGTTGCGGCGGCACACGTGAGGACGCCAACAATCTTTGCGGCTTGCTTGCGGGATACATTCACCATCCAAACGTAGCTGGCGCGACCGTTCTTAGCTTGGGATGCCAAAATGCGCAGACGGCAATCCTTCGCGAAGAGTTGAAAAAGCGCGACCGCAATTTCTCGAAGCCGCTCTTCGTGTTCGAACAACAACAAAGTGGATCGGAATTCGTAATGCTCTCGCAGGCGATTCGAAAAACATTCGACGGTCTGGTCGAAGCCAACAAGCTTGCGCGGCAACCCGCGCCTTTGTCCCAACTTTGCGTGGGTCTGAAGTGTGGAGGCTCCGACGGATTTTCAGGGATTTCAGCGAACCCGGCGATTGGACACACATCGGATCTCGTCGTCGCGCTGGGCGGAAGGACGATTCTTTCAGAGTTTCCGGAACTTTGTGGCGTGGAACAGGAACTGATCAATCGCAGCGCAGAAAGGGAAGTGGCTGACCGCTTCATTCAACTGATGCGCGATTACGCAGGGAGAGCGAAAGCGGTTCGCTCCGGGTTTGACATGAATCCATCGCCTGGGAACATTCGCGATGGGTTGATTACGGACGCGATGAAGTCCGCCGGCGCGGCAAAGAAGGGAGGCACGGCTCCCGTGAGTGCCGTGCTCGATTATCCGGAATATTCCACGCGGCCGGGGTTTCATTTGCAGTGCACACCAGGGAATGACGTGGAGTGTGTGACAGCGCAGGTGGGAGCAGGAGCGAATGTAGTGCTCTTCACGACTGGGCTGGGGACGCCGACAGGAAATCCAATCGCGCCGGTTGTGAAACTCTCCACGAATTCTGAGCTAAATACTAGGATGCCGGACATCATTGACATTGATACGGGTGAGGTGATTGCAGGTCGGCGGACGATTTCCCAAATGGGAGAAGAGATCTTGGATCGCGTCATTCAAATTGCGAGCGGAGAAACGAAGACGAAGGCGGAGCTTTTGAGCCAGAACGATTTCATTCCGTGGAAGAGAGGCGTTTCTCTCTGAAAACGCGGTTGTAAAGACTAGAAGCGGTCTCTCGCTGCCCACAAGCCGAGGCCGGGATTTTCGATGAAGTAGATTTCTTCCCCTTGCGCGCAATTCCAACCCTGCTGGAGCTTGGCCGGATCGTAGAGTTGCATCATTTTGCTTAGTTCACCGTAGTGGAAGCCTACGCCTTCCACTTCTTCGCGAGTCAGATGCCCGGGGCACCACGTGATTTGAAAGCGGCCTTCGGACGATCCATGAATCAGATGCGCCGCGGCGCTCAACTCGGCGGCTAGGTCCGCATTGTCTCTTACCATTTCGAGCGTGGCGTCGGTGCCGCGATAGCCGTATTTGCGAATCAATTTGTCTATTGCAGGGTCCTCACCGAAGGTGTCAACGCCTGGAGCCAGTACGATGAGCTCTCCATCATCGGCCAACGCCATACGCGTGCGGTAAACCGCTTTGTTGCCGAGCCACGTGCTGTGAAATTCTTGTCGGTCGAGATAAACGACGACCTTGCGCATCGGCTCGGGCATCAGGGCAAAGTTCACCTGAAAACTTAACTCTGCCGCGCGATGAAAGCATTCCGAATCGTCTCCGACGAAGAGGCCACGCACGACGGGGACTCCCGCAGCGTTCCGCGACACAACCGTCAAGGCATATACGATTGGCAGGCCAACGAGAAAGTGAGAGGCGGCGTAATTCAGCACGCGGCGGACCGGATTATCCGCGCGGCCCATGATGCGCTCCATACCGTACACGGCGCCAAGATAGTGGCTGCGATTGATGCTGTCGGGTCCGCCGGTGCCGACCAAAATATTCTTGTTGTAATTCGCCATGCCGATGACTTCGTGCGGAACAACTTGTCCGATGGATAGAATGAGATCGAATTGACCGCGAGAAACCAGACGGTTCACTTGAGCCGGCCATTCGTACTCGAGCTTTCCTTCGGATTGTTCGTGAATGAATTCTTTTGGAACGATCCCAATCGTTTCCACATCCTCACGCCATTTGTGGGCGTGAAAGAGAGCGCCCGGAATCTCGCCGAACATCGAAGAAAGCTGTTCCGGTGACATGGCTCTGTGCGTTCCGAGCGCAGGCATGACCATGCTCAGAGATGAGCCGTAGTATTTCCAGGCGTGGCGAGTTAATTCACCGGCTCTCGATGCCACGCGCGTATGGTCGGGCGGTATTGCGAGGACCTTATAGCGCTTGCCCAGCTTTTCCAGTGTTGCGAGGAATAGATCCCGCAACTCATCCGCAGAAAACTCGCGGTCCGGGCCGCCTTGTGCGCAGTGGAGACTCATTAGTGTTGAGTTCGGATTCCTGAGTCAGCCTAAGGTTCACTGCAGGCAGGCGTCAAGTTCATTCGATGCCGTGTGACCGTGCCCAAGAGGTGTTGAGCTTCGTTGGGACGCGGACGGGCGGCGTGGAGCGAGCGGCCCACTGCTCGCCCCGCTCGGGTCAGTTCACAGTGATGGACACTTGCGTTGTGTGCGTGACGTTTTGCGATGTGGCGGTCAAGTGGATCGTAAAAGTGCCCGCAGGCGTACCTTGCGTTTGTGGAGGTGGCGGCGGCGTCATACTGGAGCCACCTCCGCAAGACACGCAGAGAAATGCAAACAGCATCACAGAGAGTGCAACGAGTTTCCATGAAGAAGAATTAGCACGACGAATATTCCAGAGAAGGACTAGCACCGCCACGCACAGGAAGCATGTGTCCATCGTTAGCCATGCGGGCGAAGAGATACCCGGCAACAAGAGCGCGGAGGCAGAGGCGCGGGCCGTAGTTGTGATAGATACTGTGACATTGGCATTTGTGGAGCCATCGAGAGTGATGGAAGACGGCGAAACGGAACAAGTGGCGGCGGCAGGCGCACCAGCACAGGTCCACGTCACTGCTTTGTTGAATCCTCCGCTTGGGGAGAGGGAGACGGTGAAATTTGCTGTTTCGCCCGCCGCGATGGTTTTGCTGGCAGGACTCGCCGAGACGGCGAAGTCGGACGATGTGTTGGTCGGATGCACCGATTGCAGCGCCTGAACAACGTCCAAACGTCCGTTGCCCATGTCAGCGCCAATCACTTGCGCGCGAGAAATTGCCTGTGCAGCGTTAGTTTGGTCCCCGCCGGGTTGCAATTCGTGAAAGAGGGCGGACGTGCCGGAGACAAATGGAGCGCTGAAGGACGTGCCGGAGCCGGCTGCGTACGTGCTGAACGGGTACGTGGTAATGATTTGTTCGCCCGGGGCTGCGACCCAAACGATCGCATTGCCGTAATTTGAGAACGAGGAGCGCTTGTCCAGATCGTCCGTAGAGGCAACACCCATAACGTCATTCGCATACGCCGCCGGATAAACAATTTCCTGCGTGCCATCGTTGCCCGCGGAAGAGGCGCAGATAATGTTCAACTGGTTTGCGTAACTCAGAGCGTTCGATAGCTCCTGAGAATTGGTTTTCAAATCGAAGCTCATGTTGATGACGTTCGCGTTGTTTTGCGCCGCGTAGTAGATGGCGCGAAGGATGTCCGAGAGCTGCGCCGAACCGTCTGCATTGAAAGCCTTCAATGGCAGCAAATGGGCTTTCGGAGCGACGAGATGAATTACGCCCATCACCATGGTGCCGTGGCCGAACGCCGCGTATTGAACTTTGCCATCCAGAACGGCGGCTGTGGATTGGTCAAGTACAGCTGCCGTGGATTGGTTTACCTGGGCGGCGGCTGGCGGATTGCCTGAGGGAGGCGGCTGCGTGAAGTCTGTCATCTCAGAACCGTTGGGCTGGTTCCGAGTGAAATCGTATCCGGGAAGCAGCACACTTTGCAGAGCGGGATGATTTGGATCAACGCCCGTGTCTATATCGGCGACGATACCCATACCGGAGACTTGAAACGTGTTTTGAGCTTCTGCGACTCGGATAATCTGTGCAGCCGGTTGATTTGCGTATCCATGCCAAACCTGAGCGCCAAAATAAGTGACCGGAGTTGTGTCCGACAATCCAGCGGGAATCGTCGTGAGTTTATTCTGACCGCCGACAAGGGAAAGCAGTTGGTCCAACTCAGCGTTCAAAATGCCCGGTGTAGCGCTTAGAACACTGAGCAAGAGAGTTGGGTCAATTGCATCTGGAGCCGTGAGAAGAAAGACCTGGTTCAGAGTGCCATCCAACGCGCGAACCACCGTGCAGCCATGCAGCGCGCAGACCGTTGACAGCAACTGCTGACCGAGACTCGAACGGACGATGAAGCGATTCTCGGCAGCGGCCGGTTTGGCGGTCAGCAACGCCAGACATAGCAGCAAAAGCAATATTCGGCGTTTCATGGACGATTGAACCATTTTCTCCCCATCGGCCAGATTGAACTCAATCGCTGAGCGAAGCTTGCTCCTCTTTAACGGCTAACGAACGCTGGCCTGCGCGGATACCTTGTGGTTTTCCGCGGCATCGGTGCGAGGAGTCATGGAAATCACAAAGTATTCGCGTTCCTTATCTTCACTTTCGGGGACGCGAAGGATCATTTTGTCCTTGTGAATGCGAAATTCCGCCGATTCGCCCACGGGCAAAAGCACGGGATGCTTGTCGTCTTTCGGACGAATGCGATAGATCACGCGATCTGATTTCAGGATGTACTCCTGACAGAGCACTTCTTTCGTGTTCTTGTGCTGGCCGTCGGTGCCAAAGATTTGGCCTGCCACCGTCTTCCCGTCCTTTTCCGCATAACCGCAGGAAGAGGAGTCCATTTGTACGAGCACGCCCTTTTCGAACGTAGGCTTTTCTTTGGCTTGGGCAGCGACCGCTAGGAAGACAATCAGACTCGCTATAATAAGCCGTTTCATATGCAGTCCTTTCGCTAAAGGGTCGAGGAACTAGCTTCTCGCTGCATAAGGGGAGGCAGCCAATCGAAAAATACCATCCCGTAAGTCACTGAATATATTACAGATATAAGTACGGCGGCGTAGAATCATCGTCGGGGTGGGTACCGCGATTACTCTTAGTTCGCGGATCGCAAGGGCTTTCTTGTTCGGTTCCGGTTTCTGACCGAGCATGAATTGTCTGGCTCAGAGGAGCCCTATTCCGTTATGGAACCGCTTTTGGAGGTCCAAAACCTGAACGTTCGCTACCGCACGCGCGCCGGCGCAGACGTGTTTGCGCTCACTGAGGCCAGCCTCCGAATTGCGCCCGGCGAGATCGTGGGAGTCTTGGGCGAATCCGGTTCCGGCAAGAGCACACTGGCTACGTCTCTTCTTGCCATGCTTCCGGTCAACGCGGCAATTGATGACGGTACGGTTCTGCTGCAAGGAACAAACCTGCTGAAACTTGGGCGCGGCGAACTTACGCGCATCCGCGGAAGCCGCATCTCGCTGATTTATCAGGAGCCGAGCGTGGCGCTTCATCCGACGATGCGCGTTGGCGTGCAGATTGAAGAAATACTGAGAGCGCACAGCGTGGACAGCAGAGATGAGCGACGGCACAAAGTGCGTGAATTGCTCGATTCGATCTTTGTGGCTGACGCGGAACGAATTTATTCTTCTTACCCCCACCAATTGAGCGGAGGTCAAAGGCAGCGAATCGCCATTGCGCAGGCCATCGCGTGCAAACCAAATCTGCTGATTGCAGACGAGCCCACGGCATCTCTTGACCCCGTGACGCAGCGCGAAATTCTCGAGCTGCTCAAGAAGCTGCAGAGGGAAAGAAATCTCGCGATTCTTTTCATCACGCACTCATTGGAATTGCTGGACGGTTTCGCGGACCGCGTCGTTGTTATGTACGCAGGCAGGATTGTTGAAGACAGCGACGCCAGAGAAGTGCTGAGCTCGCCGCAACATCCCTACACGCAAGCGTTGCTGAAATGTCGGCCTCGTTTGGAACGAATCGAGAATGCTTTGAGCGATTCGCGGATACCAGTGATTCCCGGTGAACCACCGGTCTTGTCTAGCAGAGTGCAAGGTTGCGAGTTCGAGCCGCGATGCCCGGAAAGAATGCAGATTTGCCGCGAGCGCGTTCCCGAGTTTTCAAATAGTGAGAACGGCGGGAAAGTTCGCTGCTTCAAGTTCGGCGGCTGACGCCAGGTGGGCTGCTAAACATGGAAGTCTTGCTCTCCGCGGAAAATCTGGTGAAAGAATATTCTTCGCGCCATTTCAGCGGCGTGAAAGCATTGGTACGCGCCCTTGACCGAGTGAATCTAGCGATTCCACGCGGAGCGAGGATTGCAATTGTGGGTGCTTCCGGCTCGGGGAAATCTACGCTGGCTGTATGCCTCGCCTGTTTGGAAAAGCCGAGCTCCGGAACGATTCGATTTCAGAATCACGAATTAACATGTCTTTCTGTAGACGAGCTGCGAAGCATTCGTCCCCAAATCCAACTTGTGTTTCAAGACCCAGCGACGGCGTTCAATCCTAACTTCACTGTGCTGGAAGTTTTAGAGGAACCTTGGATTCTCCAGACGAAAATGAGCGCAGAGGAAAGGCGCGAGCGGGCCACCGAACTACTTGTGCGAGTGGGACTCGCGCGCAATATCCTTGGCCGAGGGTCCGCGGACCTGAGTGGGGGACAGCGCCAGCGATTGGCAATTGCACGCGCTTTGGCGCTCAAACCGAAAGTGCTGATTCTCGATGAAGCTCTTTCTGCTCTAGATTATTCGGTGCAAGCGCAAATCGCAAATTTGTTGTTGGACCTGAGCGATCGCGCGATTCCTTTGGCAGTAAGGCCGGCAATCGTTCTCATCACGCATGATTTGGTCATGGCAGCACGATTCGCGGACGAGATTGTGGTGATGCAAAGTGGTCGCATTGTGGAGAATGGTCCGGTGCAAAAAATCGTTGGGAATCCGGAGCATGCGGCGACGCAAGCCCTGCTTGCCTGCACGATGAATGGGGCTCCCATCTCCGAAAAAAGGCCGGCGGTTTGATGCGTTACCTGGCGCGCCGTTTCCTTCACGCCGTGCTGCTTTTGGCCGGCGCTACGGTGGTCACATTTCTATTTACGGCGCTGGCACCCGGAAATTATTTCGACGAGATGCGGCTCAATCCGCAGATTTCTCGGGAGACTCTCACCGCGCTGAAAGCTCACTACGATCTCGACAAGCCTCTCGGGGTTCGCTATTTGGTGTGGCTCAAATCGCTTGCACATGGGGAGATGGGCTATTCCTTTGCTTATAACTCGCCCGTTTCGCCGCTACTTGCCGTGCGCGCTCGAAACACGCTTCTGCTCACGATTACATCAACACTCCTCGCATGGTGCATTGCCTTGCCTTTAGGCGTGTGGAGCGCCGAATGCTCCGGGCGCTGGGTGGATCGGCTGGTGACCGGTGTATCGGCGGTTCTGCTCGTCATTCCGGATATTGCGCTCGCGCTGGGTCTTTTGACAATTTCTGTGCACACGCGATGGTTGCCCGCGGGAGGCATGGTCTCCATTGGCTCAGAGACTCTGCCCTTCGCAGCGCGCTTGTGGGATTTGGCGCGCCATATGCTTCTCCCCGCGGGGATTCTTGTCCTTGGCGCACAGCCGCTGCTGGTAAGGCACATTCGTTCCGCGGTTGCGGAGACTATTGGAGAAGGATTTGTTCGGGCGGCGGAAGCCCACGGAATTCCTCGGGGGCGCTTACTCTGGCGTTATGCGCTGCCGGCAGCCGCGAATCCGCTCATCTCGCTCTTTGGGTTCAGCATTGGCGCGCTGCTCAGCGGCTCTCTGTTGGTCGAGGTAGTCACCAGTTGGCCGGGCCTTGGCCCGTTTCTTTTGGAAGCCATCCTCGCGCGGGATTTGTATGTGGTCATTGGCGGCGTCCTCCTATCGGCACTTTTTCTTGTTGCAGGAAATTTCATCGCGGACGTGCTGCTCTTCTGGGCCGACCCGCGGATACGGACGGAGTGATTCGTGAAAATCACTTCGCATAAAACCGTAGCCCTGTTGATATTCCTGATTTTTCTTCATGCCTTCGTATTGGCTGCAGGTTTTATCGCTCCTTATGATCCAGTTCAACAGGACCGCGATCGCCCATACGCACCGCCCGCGGCGATTCATTTTGTGGATGCCGCCGGCAAATTTCACGTTCGGCCATTTGTTTACCAGCAACGCGTGCGCGAAGGTTCCTTCGATCAATACGAAGACGACCAGGCAACTCGAATTCCGTTGAAGTTCTTTGTGACGGGTGCCTCCTATCGCCTGCTTGGAGTAATCCCCGGGACGCTCCACCTTTTCGGAACCGAAGAGGGAAGCGTCAATTTGCTTGGCACGGACGGTTACGGCCGCGATCTCTTTTCTCGTATCCTCTATGGAGGTCAGATTTCGCTACTCGCAGGATTGCTTGCCGCTTCGGTCTCGTTGCTCATTGGCACTTTTGTCGGAGGCGCATCGGGATATTTCGGCGGCTGGACGGATTCGATCGTAATGCGTTTGGCGGAACTATGCCTTGCTTTGCCGTGGCTCTATTTGCTTTTTGGCGTACGCGCATTTTTGCCGTTGCTCGTAAACCCACTGAAAGCCTTTCTGACTGTCGTCGTTGTAATTGGAGCGCTTGGATGGGCGCGGCCCGCTCGTCTGGTGCGCGGCGTCGCCCTAAGCGCCAAAGAGCGCGATTTCGTCCGCGCAGCTAAGGGATTCGGCGCTTCGCATTTTTACATTTTGTGCAGGCACGTGCTTCCGCAAACGAGAAGCGTGATTCTGACGCAAGCCGCAATCCTGATCCCCCAATACATTCTGGCGGAGGTCACGCTTTCGTTTCTTGGACTTGGCATACCGGAGCCCACGCCCAGCTGGGGCAATCTGCTCAGCAGCCTCCAGCAATACAGCGTGCTGTCTTCCTATTGGTGGATGTACTTACCCGCCGTGGCAATGGTGCCGTTCTTTTTCGGGTACCTGGCACTCTCGAGTTCATTGCAGGACGGGCCCCGCGCAGACAAGATAGAATCGTAGGGACAGCGCCGTCTGGCAGGCCAATATGACGCAGAAGTGTTTGCAGCTGATTCGAAGAACAGCATGGCTTGGAGTGGCCGCGCTCCTGTGTTCCTTGCCTTCCGTATTGCGTGCCTCTCCGGATAGTGCAAGGGCTGCAAATACAGAGTTTCTGGTCAGCCGCGATCCCGTTGGCCAACGCGGCGGACGTCTGGTGCTCTCACTGCGCGCCGAGCCCAAAACATTGAACCCGATCATCGCCGCGGACGCGCCTTCCCGCGAAGTCATTGGAGTAATGCAGGCCGATCTGATACACATCAATCGTGGTTCGCAACTGACCGAGGCCGCGCTCGCCAAAAACTGCAAAGTTTCCAAGGATGGACTGGAATACTCGATCGAACTCCGTCGCGGGTTGCAATTTTCCGATGGGCATCCGCTGGACGCAGACGATGTTCTCTTCACGTTCCGTGTCTATCTGGACGAAGCGATTCACGCGCCGCAACGGGACCTTCTGATCGTCGGCGGAAAGCCCATCGAAGTACAGAAAATGGATGCGTACCACCTTGTGTTTCGCATGGCAAAGCCATACGGCGCCGGCGATCGGTTGTTTGATGGCCTCGCGATTCTTCCGCGCCATGTTCTGGAAAAACCATACGCCGAGGGCAAGCTCGCCCAATCCTGGTCGCTTTCCGTCTTGCCCAGTCAGTGGGCGGGCCTTGGGCCATTTCGCTTGAAAGAATATGTCGCGGGTCAGCGAATTGTGCTGGAGCGCAATCCTTATTATTGGAAGACCGATGCGAAAGGCGCGCGGCTGCCGTATCTAGACGAAATCGTTTTTCTATTTGTCTCCAGCGCCGATGCCCAGGTGCTGCGCTTCCAATCAGGCGAGACGGATGTTATTACGCGGCTAGGCGCGGAAAACTTCTCCGTTCTTTCCCGCCAGGCTCGCGGCTATGCAATGACAGACGCGGGTGCGGGGCTTGAGTACAATTTTATTTTTTTCAATTTGAATGAGCCGAGCGTGAAGACCTCCGCGGATGCTGCGCGAAGACAAGTATGGTTCCGCGATGTGAAGTTCCGGCAAGCGATTTCCGCCGCCGTGGACCGTCAGGCGATTGTGCGGCTCGTGTATCAGGGACGTGGCGCAGCGCTTTGGGGGCCGGTGACTCTCGGAAATAAACGCTGGGCAAACACGGAAATAAGACATCCGGCGCGATCGCTCGATCGAGCGCGCGATCTTTTGCGTCAGGCGGGTTTTTCCTGGAAGAACGGTTCGGGCGCGGAACAGATTTTGGTGGACCAAAAGGCCAATCCCGTTGAATTTTCAATCCTGACCAGCTCTTCGAACGCCGACCGCACAAAAATGGCGACCTTGATTGCGGACGACCTGAAACAGATTGGCATCAAGGCCCAGGTGGTTCCGCTCGAATTCCGTTCGTTGCTCGATCGAGTTACGCAGACCAAGGAATACGATGCCTGCGTGCTCGGGCTCGCGAGCTTTGACGCCGACCCGAACTCTGACATCAATGTCTGGCTTTCGAGCGGCGGGACGCATCTCTGGAATCCTTCGCAAGCTCATCCGGCGACTGCATGGGAAGCGGAAATAGACAAATTAATGGAGCAGCAACTCATCGCAAAGAGCTTTGAAGAGAGAAAGAAAAACTACGACCGTGTGCAACAGATTCTTGACGAAAATCAGCCATTCATTTTCCTTGCCACACCGGACATCTTGGTTGGCATCAAGAATAACGTGGGGAATTTTCAACCAGCGGTGCTCGAGCCATACGCGCTGTGGAATGTGGAGACGCTCTTTCTCCGCAATTCTTCGGAGGCAGCCGGCAAATGAGTCCCGTGACCACCGACAACGAGAAATCTTCCGTGCGGACCATATCGGACGCCACACTGGTGAAGCGGTGTCTCTCCGGACAGGAAGAGGCGTGGTCGCAACTCATTGATAAGTACAAAGCACTGATCTATTCGATCCCGGTGAAATACGGACTGCCGCAGCAGGAAGCCGCGGACGTGTTTCAGGGAACTTGCATGGAATTGTTGACACATCTGCGCGATTTGAGAGAACCACGCGCGCTGCCGAAATGGTTGATCCAGGTGGCGCATCACAAGTGTTATCACTGGAAGCGCCAGCAACAGCGGCTTGTCAGCCGCGATGGCGAGGCGGAGCTTCCCGAACCAGAAATACCTCCGGTGGCGGAAGAACTCGTCAGACAAACGCAAGAAGAGCAAATGCTGCGCGAAGCGATGGCGAGCCTCGCTCCCCGTTGCCGGAAATTAGTGGAGATGCTTTTTTTTGAATCACCCTCCCGTCCCTACAGTGAAGTCGCGAACGAATTGAATCTCGCCGTAGGTTCGATCGGACTTACAAGGCAGAAGTGCATCGAGAGTCTGCGCAAGCGCCTCGATGAATTGGGCTTCTCATGACCGCCGATCGGGAGGCAGCCACCTCCCGCGAAACGTTGATTGAGGAACTGGCCCGCACACAGAGCCAGACGGAACGTGAACAATTACTCGCCAACAACGGAACCCTGCTCGCAGCAGACGTTGTTTCCGAACTCGCCAAGAAAGTCGTTGAGCGAGTACGCGTGGATACGCATCAAACCCGTGCGCTTGCGGAATCCGCACTCCTTATAGCGAACAAATTGGGCGGCAAGGAAGAGATTGCGCTCGGGCTGCGTGCAAAAGCAAATGCTCTCTATGCAAGCGGGGACAGCAAGGAAGCGGTGCGCCACCACGACGAAGCGCTTCAAATCTATTCGCAACTTGGCAATCAGAAGGAAGCCGCGAGGACGCTTAGCAGTTCCATCCAGCCGCTGATTTTGATGGGCGAGTATGACCGCGCTTTTCAAGCTTCGGAGCGTGCCAGAGAAATTTTCACTCAACTTAAGGACCCCTGGCGAATCGCGCGCCTCGAGATCAATGCCGGCAATATTTTTCACCGGCAGGATCGTTTCGAAGAAGCCCTTGCCCACTACGAGCGCGCTTACGCGGGAATGATCGAGCATCGCGACATTGAGGGTATTGCGGTAGTCCTGAGCAATATGGCGGTTTGCCTCATCAGCTTGAATGATTTTCCGCGCGCTTTATCGTCGTATCAGCAAGCCCGGCGCGTTTGCGAAAAGGCCGGCATGCCTCTAATGGTTGCGCAGGCCGACTACAACGTGGCGTATCTATATTATTTGCGCGGCGAATATGGCAGTGCGATTGAAAGGCTGTACGCGGCGAGGCGTGCTTGCGAAGCAACCGGTGACGCGTATCACTTTGCGCTTTGCCACCTCGATCTTTCCGACGTTTATTTGGAGCTAAACCTCAGTGAAGAAGCGCGCAATATCGCGCACGAAGGCCACTTGCAATTTGAAGCGCAGGGAATGCGGTATGAGGCCGCAAAAACCCTGGCGAATGAAGCGACCGCGTACGGGCAGCAAGGGAAGACAGTACAGGCTCTCGAGCTTTTTGCGAAAGCCCGCGAGATGTTCGCGAAAGAAGCCAATCGCGTCTGGCCCAGGCTTCTGGATCTGTACCAAGCGTTGCTACTTTTTCACGAAGGCCGCCACTTTGAAGCAAGGCGGCTTTGTTTGGCGGCTGCCGGTTTTTTTGACGATGCGAGGCTTCGCAGTAAATCGGTTATCGCGCATCTCCTGCTGGCGCGGATTGCTTTGCAACTTGGGGATCTGACGGGGGCTGAGAAGCAGGCGGACGCTGCCGTGGAGCGCATGTCTTCCGTACAAACTCCGGTCCTCGACTATCAAGTTCACTTTTTTCTCGGCCAACTTGCTCATAAGAAAGGAGACCTTCAGGCCGCACGCGATTCCTACCAAACCGCACGGCAGGCGCTCGAATCTCTGCGAACGAGAATTCACACGGAAGAGCTGAAGATCTCTTTTGGGCGCAACCGTCTGCAAGTCTATGAAGCGCTCGTTGATATTTTTCTCGCCGGTGCCGCCGGCGAACAGTCCACGGCGGAAGCGTTTGCGTGCATTGAGGCGGCAAAGTCCCGCAGCATGAGCGAAATGATTTTTCGCAGCGGCCAGAGCTTGCCCATGGGCGAAACAGGCCAGAGTAATCTGGTGCGGCGCATCCGTGACCTGCGCGAAGACCTCAATTGGTATTACCACCGTATTGAGTTGGAGCAACTCGGCGCGGAGGACAATTCCGAGAACCGCATTGCGCTGCTCCACGAACAGGCTCAGGCCCATGAGAAGGAGTTGATCCGCACGCTCCGGGAACTGCCGGCTCACGAGCGTGAAAACGCGACACTCGAAGCGCCCACCGACTTTTCGCTGGATTATTTGCAAGCGTGCCTTCCCGCGCACGCGGCCCTCGTCGAATACTACTCAACGGGTGACAGGCTGATTGCCGTGGTCGTTACGCGAAGCAAGATGGAAGTAGTGCCCGTCAGCGTGCTTTCGCGCATTCAAAATTTTCTCCAGCTCTTGCGTTTCCAGCTTTCGAAGTTCCGCATGGGCTCCTCCTATACGCAGCGATTTGTCGAACCGATGCAGCGCGCGGCGGAATCCCACCTCGAATTGCTCTACAACGAATTGATCGCGCCGCTCCGCCCATTAATAGATCAGTGCAAGCATCTGGTCTTGGTACCCCACGGGCCGCTTCATTTTTTACCTTTTCATGCGCTTCGGCATTCCGGGAAGTATCTCTGTGACGATTTTTCGATTTCCTATGCGCCCAGTGCGACGATTTTTGCGCTGTGCCAACAAAAACAGTCGAACGCAAATTCTCGTCCAGTTGTGTTTGGCATCGCCGATCAAAATGCGCCGGAGATTGAGGCGGAGGTAAAGGCCGTGGCGGAAATGCTGCCAGGCTCTGAACTACTCGCTGGGGAACAAGCCACAGCCTCTGCTCTGCGCGAGCGAGGGCCTTCCATCGGACTTCTCCACATTGCGACTCACGGGATCTACCGCCAGGATAACCCAATGTTCTCCGGCATTCGTTTGGGAGACGGCTATCTTTATCTATACGACCTCTACCAAATGAGAATTCCCGCGCGGCTCGTCACGCTAAGCGGCTGCGCCACAGGAATGAACGTAGTGGCCGAGGGCGACGAACTACTTGGCCTGCAGCGCGGCCTCTTCTGTGCCGGCGCTTCCACTCTGCTTCTTTCCCTCTGGGATGTGCACGACGAAACGACCGCCGAGCTCATGAGTTCCTTCTACTCGCACTTCACCGCCTCCAATGACATGGCCGGTTCACTGCGATTCGCGATGCAGGAGATTCGGGCCAAGCATCCACACCCCTATTATTGGGCTCCGTTCCTTCTGACCGGCCAACTGGTTGATAACAAGCCTCTTAACTAAATTTCACGCTCAAGTATTTTTCAGCCTTCTTCCTACCCTTACTTGTGTACGGAGCCCCCGGCCCGCACCGGGGAAATACAGAGTCAGCATCTGAGGGGGAACGAGCTATGACGCACTATTCGACAGAACAATGGATCGATTTTGTGAACGGAGCCAGCGTGCAGTCTGCGCAACAGGATATGCAGAACCATTTGGATACAGGCTGCAAGCGCTGTAAGGGAATGGTTGCGATTTGGGAAAAGGTCCATCGCTCCGCAGCGCAGGAGGCCCGATTTGAGCCGCCCGCCGACAGGGTTCGCGTGGTCAAAGCGGCATTTGGGAATGCCGGATTCGAATCGAAGCCTGGATTTGCCGGGATCATTGCTCAAGTCATTTTCGACAGTTTTCGTACTCCTGCAGTAGCGGGCGCTCGCTCTGCTGGAATACAAAGCCGCCAAATGTTGTTTTCGGCGAATCCTTTCCAGATTGACGTGAACATCGAGGCCAAGCCTGGGGAGACTCGTTTGTCAGTGACCGGCCAGCTGATGGATACCTCGCAACCGGACTCCATTGCGCGAGGAATTCCAGTCACGCTTTCGAATCGCCGCGGGCAGACCGTCCAGACCGTAACGAACAACTTTGGCGAGTTTCATGGAGAAATTGAAAACCGCGGCGACCTGGAACTGACCTTTCTGGGGCATGCAGAAAAGACCATCATCGTTTCGCTGCGGGATGCGCTTTCGTACGTGCCTGGACCATCGCGCGGCGGCGATATAACGAATCGCGTTGACTGAGAATTTTCCTGGTACTTCTGTACCAGAAGCTATGCAACAAAGGAGCAGTCACTAGGAGCCACTCGTACCATAGGCGGATTTCAGGGATTTCGTGAGTCTAGAAGGGATCCTGAAATCTCAAAAAACGAGTGGCGGCAGCAAGGGACCAAAAACTATATGAGAAAACTGACCCTCAAACTCGCGATCATTCTCGCTCTGGCCGTGATGACATGCACAAGCGCATCGGCCGCCCAACAACGCTACATCGTTCGAACGACCGGTGGCCTATTGAGCGTTCTCAAGTTCTGCGGAGCCGCCGGATGCACGGTCCAGGGTTCGCTGGACGGAAGTGTCGGGCAGACGTATCTCGTCACTTCTTCTCAAAACCTTCTCGTGAACTTGCTGAATGGCATTACTGGGCTGCTTCAGGCGCTGCTGGGTATTCAAAGCGTCGAAGCCGATCTTGTTTTGCCACTCCCCCAGGTCGGCGTGCAGCAACCCGGCTACGGTTTGTCCGATACCGCGCCGGTCAATTACTACGGCTCCGTCGTTTGGCATGGTTACGCGGCGCAACCCGCGACGTACATTATCCGGCTTAGAGATGCCCAGGGTGGATTTGGCGTCACGGGCAAAGGCATCGTGGCCACAATTGATACAGGAGTGGACACGAACCATCCGGCCCTTGTCCCTGTTTTGCTTCAAGGCTATGACTTCACGCGCAATCAGCCGGGAGCGTCCGAATGGGCCGACATTGCGGGATTGGAAAATGGGCCCGTCGATCAGAGTTCGCAAGACCAGCAGCCTGCTGTTGTGCAGCAATCCACTGCCGCGGTGCTCGACCAGTCCACTGCCGCCGTTCTTGATGGCGGCCCTTACGTTGCGTTCGGCCACGGCACCATGACAGCCGGACTCATCCACCTGGTCGCTCCGAGGGCAAAGATTCTGCCGCTCAAAGCGTTCTCTTCGAACGGCACTGCCAATCTTTCGAACATCATTGCGGCGCTCTATTACGCCCAGCAGCATGGCGCAAATGTAATCAATATGAGCTTCGATCTTTCTGTGCCATCGGCCGCTCTTTCCAACGCTATTTCTCAGGTAAATCAATCAGGCGTCATACTTGTCGCTGCCGCCGGAAATGAAAACACCAGCGCGCGGGTGTATCCTGCAGCTCTGAACGGAAACGTCGTAGGTGTAGCCTCCACAACGGACTACGATGCGCGTTCCTCTTTCTCCAATTATGGTCCCGCGGACGTTTGGATCGCGGCGCCGGGCGAAAACATCATCAGCACGTATCCGGGCGGCACATATGGGAGCTCGTCGGGCACGTCGTTTAGCTCGCCCATCGTTGCTGGCACCGTGGCTCTGTGTCTCGAATTGAAGCCTGGTCTAAACCAGAGCAAAGCTGCGAGTGCGTTGTCCCACGGACGAAAGCTGACATCAGACCTCAACAATGGCCGCCTCGATGCGTACCAGGCCCTCTCGGCATGGTTTGTGAGCTGGTAGGTAACTTGAGCACCGGGGCCACGCTGTTGACACCTGCCAACGAGCCGTTGCTCTCGTTGCCGGAAGCTTTCCGAATCAAGCTTCTGGAAGAACAAGCCTCGGTGCTTCGCAATTCGGTGATCTGCGCCTTCAATCAGTTGCTGGACCTGAAGGATTTGAATACAGGTGTGCACAGCACGAGACTTGCGGAGTGGGGTCTGCGCGTTGGCCAGGAACTCGGCCTCGATGAAAACACCCTGCGCAATCTCGAAGTCGCGGCGCTGTTGCACGACATTGGGAAAGTTGGAATTCCCGACGCAATCCTTCGCAAGCCCGGCAAACTTGATGCAGACGAATACGCGCTCATCAAAAAACATCCGGAATATGGGTGGGCAGTCCTGCGCATGCTTCCCGGGTTTGAATCGGCCGCGCTGGACATTCTGCATCATCACGAAAGCGTGGATGGCTCGGGTTATCCCGCGGGGCTTCACAATTCGGAAATTCCCATCGTCTCTCGCATCGTTTGCGTTATAGACGCCTACGACGCAATGGTCTCCTCGCGTCCTTATCGGAAGGGCCTTCCGTTCGAAGAAGCTGCGAGACGATTGACTGCATGTAGCGGAACGCAGTTCGATACTGTCGTAGTGCGCTCTTTCCTTCCTATCGCCCACGCCGAGATGGACACGGTATTCGCCGCTGCGGGCACTGCGGTTGACTCAGCCCTCTGATTAATCCTGAATCCATACTGTTTGCCTAGCGCTGTTCCAATTCCTTGGGACATCACGCAATTGCGCCAGCATTGATCACGGCGTGACCGACCGCCAAATGTTTCTGCTGAGTTCGCACCTCGCTTGAGCTAACTCGGCACTCAGAGTCCGAAGTCTGTAGGTAGGTGGATACCCCAGCCTTGTAAGAAGCCTTGCCAGTTCGACGTTGTACGCTTCTGGCGATAGTGCGGTTGTCGTTCGAGCCAATTCCTCGATGCGGCGTCGCTCGAGCGCAGGGTCCGAGAACACCCTGATTTTAGGCCACAGGCGCGCACGCTCGTCCAGCTTGGCCTTGTCTTCAAAAAGCTTTGGCAGTTCTTTCATCCTGTTTCGCAGGAGAATGTATTCCTCATAGAGGCCCATCGGCTCCCTGGTCAAATGCTCTAGGATGCGAATGTTTTTGCAGTCGGCTTGGTATTTCTGATACCACTCTGCGGCCGCTCTTCGACTGGCAGCTGCCGAGGCTTCAGCTTCTTCATCCGTGCCGGGACGTTCACCTAAGGTGTCAACGTACATACTTTCCTCCACTTATGGCTCAGCGCAATCCATTCTCGCGAATCCGATGCCGCTAAATAACTTCCAATTTCTTTCGTAGTATCGACAACATCTCGTTTCGCGTGGCAGTAGCGATCTTGTAGCGAAAAAGGCGCGCCAAAGGATCATTGCCATCCATCAATCGGCCGAAGAGATCCTGCGCAAATGAATTTGGCACTGATTGAAACGCCTGCCGCAAGCGTCTCCTGCGGTCCAGAATTCCCGGCTCATCATCCTCTCTAAAATTGCGCTCTAGTTGACGCCGAATCTCTTCTTGGCTTGCAAGAAACCTCGCAGCGTCCAGCGGGTTCACCCTTGGACCACGGATGCCTGGATCCCCTGGAAACGTTGCGGGCGGACGTGTAGGCATGCCTGGATCCGGATTCCGAGGCGGAACTTGCCCTAAGCTCGTTTGCTGTCGATCAAAGATATACATGACCTTTGAAACTCCTAGTTTTTCAAAATGACTGCCACTCCAATTTCTAAATTGCCGGCTTCGACATACGTTTTTGCGCCAGGATAATCAGGCGGGGAGGGCATGTTGTGGCGGACCGGAGCGTTCGGGCGTCCAACACGACCCGGATGCGGAATCCTGCATTGAGCAGAGTAGATGCGATCTCATGTGGACTGTAGGGGCGTTCGCGGTGCAATTCCACCGAGGGCGGAAGAAAGCGCGAGTGTCGCCGGACGATGCGCACAAAGATGCTTCGGCTGCGCGGCTCCCACCGAAGATGCTGTTCGACCTCGCCGCTGTGCAACGGATGTCGAAGAACGACAGTTCGAGAACTCGGGAGCGGACTGCACGGCGTAATGGCATCGAAGAAAAAATGGCCGCCGGGATTGAGATTACCCGCGATGCTGCCGAACGCTTCGCGAAGATCAGGCTTGCAAAGAAGGTGATTGACCGTGTCAAAGTTTGCGGTGATCAAATCCACGGGACGCGGCAAGCGGAGACGCCGAATATCTTGCTGCAACAGGCAGACCGCAGCACCGGGGCAGATCCTCTCGGCTATGCGAAGCATGTCCGGAGAACGGTCAACAGCAAACACGGGGACGCGCCAACGTTGGCTCAAATAGCGGGCAAACAATCCCGTGCCACAGCCGACGTCCGCGGCCGAGGAAAAATGCAGATCCAATTTACGCGCGATGCGTTCAAACGCTCGCCGCGTTCGGCAAAAATTTTCCCGGCCAAGGGCTTCGTCATAGTGACGTGCCAGAAGCGAGTACGGCCGCCGGATTTGTCTCAATTGAAACAATGCTCGCATTGTGCCTTAAGGAGCCGAAGACTCAGCCAACTGGCGCGCGGTTTGCAACATCGCCTCCTTTTCGGAACCAGCGAATCCGGCGGCGCCTAGAAGGCTGCCAACGAGGCTGAAATTCTTTCCCCAAATTGCATCCCAGATTTTGTCTCGAACAAATTTTGGAACATGATGGTCGGCTAACTTCTGGTCAAACCATTTTTTCAAAGACTTGTGGTCCACGGGTTTCGGGATTGGTTTGTTGTAACGAGTCTCCTCGTCTCTTTCTATAATGCGTCTTTTTGTGTCGTCACCGGGAACGGGCGGAGGCGGTGGAGGCGGTGGAGGCGGAGGTGGCGCAATTGGTTCCGCTGGAGGCTCCGGTGGAGCGATGAAAACTTCCACGCGGCGATTGCGTGCCATGCCGGCCGCAGTGCGATTGTCTGCAATTGGTGAAGATTTCCCCGGACTCGGCTCAGTAACTATTGCTACGCGAACGCGCTTGCTCAAAATATCGTCCTTTAACAAGTTGTCCAAAAAGTCCTTCACTGCCTGTGCGCGTCGGTCTCCCAGACCAATGTTGAATCCCTCCGGTCCACTGCTGTCGGTATGACCGATGAGCCGGACCAAGCCGATTGGCTTCATCGTTTTCCAGCTTAGTCGTACGTGTTGTGCGAGCTGTGCGGCCATTTTCCTCAAACGAAGCGTCAAAACGGATTTACTAAGATCGAATTGATCCAATGTCATAAAACGAAGATATTGTTGAGTCGGCACGAGCCGTTGCTTCGTCTTCCACGCAGGTGTAAACCTCGAGGCTTGTCCAAGGCGGGGATGCACTCCGGAAGGATCGTTGTCGTAAAAATACATTATCTATTCTCCTGGCTGACTAAGAGGCGCACTTCTTTGCTCTCTCCCGTGCCCGTGCACAGCCCTCGCGCGCCATTTCACATTGCGGCTTCAATCGATCATCGTTCACTTCCTTCCAGAGCTTGCAGACCTCGTCGGCGAAGCAGCACTTGTGTTTCGCTGCGATGTCCGCGAGCCGGCAAACAGTGGAACGGATCTTTCCAGATCGCTCATGCTCCCCTAGCTGCGGATTGGGAGCCTGCCGGTCGACTATGTACATAAACTCTCCTTTGCTACCGCACGAACATGGGAGAACCCTACGCCCCCTCCTGATGTTGCCTCGCGTAAGCTTCCATAGACTTCAAACTAATTTCTCCGCTACAACTATGGGCACATGGAGCGAAGCTGTCGGACGCGATCGCCGAGCCTCATTTTGTTTCCTTCCAGATCGAATCTGGCCTTTAAACATGCATCAGAATTTTCCCCATTTAGTTTGCAGCTTTTTTCGACCGCGCTCTCAAGAAGCTTTACCATTTGACTAGAGTCTTCGATCAATTTTCTAAGCGCGTCGCACGCAAGCTTCACGTTCAACTTGGCCTTTTCTTCTTCTTGTTTCTGATCACTCGACTTCTTCTCCAAGATGCCTTGCATTGCCTGCTGTGTTGCGGGATGTAGTCTGTAACGAAACAATCTTGCCAGCGGGCCAGTGCCTTGTTTTAGCTCGTCGATAAGTGCTGAGGCAGAAGTCAGAGGTACTGAGTTGAAAGCTGCCTCGAGCCGCTGTCTTGGCACACTTCCTTTAACGTAGCCCCCAGCGGGGTCGAGTTTGAGAGCGGCTTCAATTGCGGCTAAGCTCGTTCCGACTGGCCCTGTATCCCTGGGTTCGGAAAAGCCGGCGAATCTCGAGCCTCCTCCGTAATCGGCAAAGTTGTCATGAAAATACATAGCCCCTCCAGGCCCGGCATGTCCCAACTATGGGCAAGGGAATCGTTGCCTGCGCAATTGCTCGCGAGATTCGAGAACGCCAGCTCTGAACTTCCGACACTGTTCAGAATCCTCTCCCGTTCGTCTGCAAAGTTCTTGAATCAAGGGCTCCTCCTTCCGCAAGGTCACGCACATTTGTTGGAGCATTTCTTGCATCTTCCGCGCGTCTTCTTCCTTCCGGCGAAGTATGTCTCTTTGTTGCTGTTGACAGACTTTTGCTTTTTCCGCCAGGATTTTCAGCAATGTCTGTTGAGTTGCGGGATCCAGTCTGTATCGAAACAACCTTTCCAGCGACCCCTGACCATTCAGCAGTTGCTGGGCGAGTTGCAGGGCGGAACAGACAGGCACAGAATTAATGGCGTCATCGAGCTGTTTGCGCGCTGCGCTCCCACGCACGTAGCCCCCAACCGGGTTGAGTTGCAGGGCTTTTAAGATTGCATCCCGGCTCGTTTGATCCTCGTCAGCGAACTGGCCTAGAGAAAACCCTCGTAGCCCGGCCTGTTGGGATCCCTCGTTTGGCGCCGAAAGAAAGTACATATACAAAACCCGCCTTACGCCACCATCGTGATGTCGCCTGGTTTCGGAACCCAGAGATTAGAAAAAGGTCCTTGCGGAATCGTGGCTACGATTGCGCCGTCCAAAAAAGCGCGATGAGACGGGAAGTGGCTGCCGGTAAGTCTAGTCGTGACTCTGACGCTTGAACCGCTGCAATCTAAAGTGCCTGAGATGGAATGCCAAATGAACCACGACGTGCGCGGGCAGACTAACTGGAATCCAGGCTCAGCCATCCGCGGCGGACGGCCCTTTGCCATCCAGAAAAAGCTGAAGGAGCTCGGGCTCGTTCTCGTGAGCGACGACGAAATCACGGTCATTGGTGGGGGGTGGAGACAGAGTGAACTACTGGGGATGCATTCAAGCCCCGTGTCTGTGTCGAGTGGGGGTGAAGAGACGCTTAAGATTTTTCCTCCACTGCAAACCACATGGAACGTACGCGTAGTGAAGAGACGATATTTCTTATCCTTTGCGTCAGTCAGTGGATTTTCGCTGAATGCCTTATCTGTGCCTGCGGCTAGCGCACTGAGCTTTAAAGCAGCGGTTGGGTCAAGTCTTGAGCAAACTGTAGCGCCATTGCGGCCAAGGATTGGCGCGATGTAACTCTTGGCCACGATCTTGACGTCACGAGTGGTTGTAGAAGGTGGCGGAGGCGGGGGAACGACCGAGCGTGGGATGAAAATCTCCACGCGACGACTGCGGGCTGGACTGCCCGGGCGTGGTTCGTCTTCTCCTCGAGTGTCTGCAACCAGTTTTATGCGGGAGCTCAGGCCAGGTTTCAGATCGTCAATTCTTTTTCTGAGCTGCGCTTGTACCGCGTGGGCTCGACGCAGTCCCAACGCTTTGTTGTATTGCGCCGGACCGACACTATCGGTGTGCCCGATCAGAGAAACAATGCCGATCGGATCGGATGAAGATTGACTAGATATGACAAGTCTGGCCACGCGGTCAATTTCCGGCAGGTGCGAGGGTTTCAGCGCTGAGCGATCGAAATCAAATTGGTCGAGAACCGCGACCGGAGCTGACGTAGGCGGCGTCGGGACCTGGCCGAACGGTTCTCCGGTGTGTAGATACATCTGTCGTCTCCTGCGTAGTCCAATCACCCAACGAACATCAGAAAGTTTCCCTCAGTCCGCGACCGCTCTACTTCGAACTGTGCGGACTCACGTTGAGCGCCACATTTCCGGTGCAACGTAAGTCGTAGTCGCGCTGTGGTTTTTTGTATGAAACCGCGCTAATGAACTTCGGATAATTGCCAAACAGCACGTTCACCTGAAGCTTGTCCGGAAACTTCACTTCGCAATACGGATCCACTCCGCTGCACCACACACTTGTCGGTTTCAGTGATTTCTTGAGTTCCGTGGCGACATAGTGCTGCGCTACTGAGGAAGCAAGGCTTTCGCGGTTCTTATCCCAAACACAGCAATCCGCGGGAATGGTGAACGCCCCCATACGGCCGTCATGCAGATACATCGAACCACCTCTCTCAGTCTCGCAAGCAGCGCCATTGCGCCACCAGCGTGTTCAGCATTTCTTCAGATGACGTCCCACGAAACGCGCAAATTCAGCAGCGGCTTCCGACACAGCGACAGGATCCGGCGCTGTTCGGCCGTGAATCGCCTTGAAAACGATGCTGAGATATTCGCGCGTCGCGGCAATCGCCGCCGAAGCTGCTGCTCGGCTTGAAGGGTTCGCAATCTTGTCGCGATCGTCCGAAGGCTTGCCGTGTTCAGCAGGAGCGCTTCCTCGGCCGTAATTCTTGATGTAGTAGATGCACCAGCCGGAACCCGATCGGCGATCCGTGTGAGCAGGGGAATACGAATCCTGAATTAAGTGCGTTGCCTGACCAATCCGGCGAAGGCGCGTCTTCGGATCCCGCTCGGCAAGAATTGCGGCATGCTGCGAACGGAGGGAATTGATCACGTCTGCCAGGGCGGCCGGAAGCGGCTGGCCAAAATTACGGCGCAAGGAATGCCGCTTCTGTTCGTCTTCACTGAAAGCAAAGAGAACGCCTGTGCCAACCCAGCCCAGGTCCACGCTTCGATTGCCTGCGACAATTTCGGCTTCTTCCGCGGCGGTTAATACGCGCGTAAGCGGCTTTCCAGCGACGCTAAATGGAATCGTGCGGCTCGCGCCGATTGCGGAGCGGGTTAATACCTCATGCCCTTCGGAGGAGAGCGGTGTTTTGACGGCCCATCCGTACTCGCCAAGTCGTGGACCAGGTAGACGCCCGTTCATTGAAGGTTGTGCAGTGCATCCGCACCCAAAACCATGCAAACCCCAACCGTTGAGATTTGGCGGAGGCGTTCCCGCAGACCGACCTCTCCGGTGCCCCGGTCTGCCCGGGCGGCGCCCGGGTGGCGCGGGTTCTGGAGTTGACGGAGGCGGCGGTGGTGCGGGGGCCGCGGCAGCAGGAGGCGGCGGAACGCGCTCCGGCTCCTCCTCTTCGTCATCGTCACGCACGTACCACTCGCCAAGCCCCGAATACTGCTTGCGGCAAGATCCACATCCGCAAGAGGGGCCACAACCACAGCTAAGTCCCGCCAGACCGCCACTCGCCTCTGGAATTCTCACGTACGCCATTTCGGACCCTCTACTGTCCCCACTTAGAAATTCAACTTTCTGCGCGTCATACGCCTTAATCCTTTTGCTCCGGCCTTTTTGCTTTCTTTCCCACCGCTTTCTTTCCACGGACTCGCTCTTCTGCGGTCTTCTTCAGCTCGTGAAGGAAATCCTCCGTATACACAATCGTCTTTCCAGGTGAGTCGTCGCTCGTCTTGGCTGCTCGCAAGAACTCGAGAAGTTCTTCGATTGCCTTCAGCAGAGTGGCTGCATCTCTTCTCGCGTACTCTTTGGCAAGGGCGGAAAATTCCTCTTCCGCCAGATCAAACGCCGCGAGCACGTCCGCGCGTCTTGCCTCGGCGGCCAATACAGATTGCTTCCACGTGAGAAGGGCCTCCGGCGCGACTGAGGTCTGAGATTGCGACGCAAAGCCGAGTACCAACTTCTCAAGATCCGATTCTTTTGTGAGCTTGAAATCTGCTTCAGCCTTTTTGAGATTGCCCAGAGCCGTTATTACTAGTTTGAAGTTGTCGGAGGGGCCGCTTTGCGCCAAGGCCCCCAACGATGCGGCAAGGTCTTCCCCTGCCGTCACAAATCTTCTGCCGCTGCGCCGAAACCGCCTAAGCCTTGCCATAAAGACCTCACCTTTCCGCAGTTAAACTCCCTTTCTGCGCCAGAAAACTTCCCATTCAAGAAGCATGCTTTGTGATTCGTAGCCCGCGAGTGCAAGAGTGGACCGCGCCCAATCTTTTATGGCACGCATTTCGAATGCATTCTGCGGAGGACGTACAGCCCAAAGCTGGTCATCCAGACTCTTGCCGTTGAGCAACGCTTGCCATTTCTGCAAGCCCTTTTCACTGGAAAATTTCTGTTTCAGCCAGCGTCCGATTTTCCGAAGCAAGCCTTGCGTCAGTACTGCGCGATTCATGTCATAAAGCGCTTCGTCGCGCGTGAAACGGAATTCCCACGGCTTCGAGTAGGTCTCGGGTATGGCTGTGCGCAGAGTTTGTTGTGGAACCGGTGCAATCGCGCTCTTGGTGGGAGCTTCGCTTTCGATTGTCTCCGTTGCCGAAGCCGTCTCGTTTGATGGATCCACGGACAACACGAGACGAAAGAAACGTTCATACGGCAGAACCATTCCCTGTTCGCGATGCATCGGACGCGGGATGCGTCCTTGTGCCGGCAGCAACTTTCCGAGATCGAGTTTCGCCGTGTTCGCTTCGCCGAGCGGCTGAAGCGGAACGGGGGAAGGATCTTCGTTTTGGATCGAGTTAAAGAATGCCGCGATCGGCTGTTTGTACGTGGCCTCATAGATACGCACCAAAGCTCTCACGCGATGCGAATCGCGCAGTCGGTCCGCGTTGGCGCACTGCGGCGCAAGCATGGAACGAAATTCGCCGAAGGTCACAACGCGTGTGACGCCTGGTTCCACAAAGAGCCGGCGAAATCCCCGGAACGCTGGCCGCGGCGCGCGCTCTGATTCGCTACTCCTTTGCGGATCAGCAGGGCGCATTTGCGGAGCCGCTTTCGAACGGATCTCTGTTTCCTGCTCTTCTTCATTTGTAGCGAGCTGCCTTTGCTCTTCAAACGCGCGAGGTTCGCCGCCCACCGGAAGAAGTTCCAGCAACTCGCCCTTTGGACTGCGCGCGATGCGTTGCAGCGGACGAAGATTCTGCCCGATGGATTCGTAAAACTGTCCATTCGCGTCGCGAACCACCAGTCCACGTAAAGGGCGAACCTGGAACGTGTCCGCAGCGTTCTGATTCTGCGGTTCGCGTGATTTTTCAAGAAACGGGGTGTCCCCGTAAGCCGGCATTGCCAGCTCTCTCTCTCGATCAATTCGTCCCAGCCCCGCCAGCTCCACCTCTTCCGGCTCGAAGTATTCTTGCGGCGAGATTCCGCCGTTCAGTGCGCTTCCCTGAATCGTCATCACGAACACCCGCCGCGCACCCATCATTGGGTTGATCTGAAATGCTGTCATTCTTGGGTAGGCCGAGTGCATTGCATCGGCGTGATGAAATAGGCGTGTCATGACTTCCTCCTCAACTTCAAACTATTTCGCTATATGAATGTGATCCCGATGAGCGCGAAGCAATCCGTTGCTGATGAGCGTCCACGGGCCCTCGCTCCGAGTCCACGGGCCAAAAAGCTGCACGGGATACCCGCAGGGCTGCGACCAGCGTCCATGGACCTGCAAAGCCTTATAGAGGCGCCAGCCCAGATTTTCTTTGCATTCTCTATCCATGATTGATTTAGCTTCTCCTCGATTCCTTTTGCGCAGCGCCTCATCGAGCGCCGCATCCCAACGCGCGTGCCATTTGTCCAAACCGTACCTGCCGACACCGTAAATATCTGCGGCGCGGCCGACTTTGTGGTGCCCCACAATGCCGGGACGAAATTCCAAATCAATCGGCAGCTGCTCGCAAAAGCCCGCTTCCCTTGCAAACCGCTCGAGCACGCGCTGCAACTCTTCCGCCAATTCTCGCGTCACGATTCCGTCGGACGCTGGCGACGAAACCCAGTACGCCTTCCCTGAAGGCACCGGAATCAGGCGTCCGCGAAATCTAAACTTTTCGCCGCACCACATCGCCATATGCGGAGTTGTACCAATAGCGTCCCACCAGCCTTCCGCCAACTTTCTTCACGCGATCCGTTCCGGCAGGGACGGACAATCCGCGCGCAATAAATTCCAACGTGACGCTTTCATCGAGACGCAAGCAAACCTGAAAACTTCCGTAGCCCCATGGATTGACGATCTGCTTCAAGCTCAAGTAGGGATCGAACGGGCGGCGGTTCGCCGAAATCCTCCACTCGATATCGGGCGTTTCGATGCGGGAGCAATCCTTGCCCCATACGTCGGTCCATTGCGAGAAGTACTCCAGAACTCCGCAGTATTCTGGCGTGAGCTCAAAACGCGCGAGAACCACTTCTGCTCCGGGATCCGGCGCAACCGAGATACTCGATTGATCGAAATACTTTGCGTCAAGCGGAGTTCCGCAACTCGCGCAAAGGTCCGAGCTAACGCATTCGGCGATGGGATGGACATTTCTCATCGACGACGCAACCTCCTCCGGCCGGTGCTCTCGGCAAGTCGGTGCCCGGTGGGCGTGCCTTCTCCGCCAAGAACCTTGTAACCATGCAATGCCACGTAAAGTTCGCCATGAAAGTCTGTCTGTGGAATGATGTCGAGCTGAATTGTGCTACGAGCCGAGAAAAGAATCGGAGTCGCAAAATGGCGAAATGGCCGGTCACCGTCACTGATTCCCAGCCCTGCAATGTTCAACAGCGGCTCGCTTTGGAACGCACGACCCGTTCCGTTGTCGTACAGCGCGTACAAAAATTGAATTCGTTCTGGCGGTGGTTCAAATGTTTGGAAAAGTTTGGCTAGTTCATCCGGTTTCAATCCTTGTCCGTCCTGCAGAGCGACAAGGAATCGCCTAGTTACATCGGGATTGATACGGAATCCCTGCAAGAGCGCAGCTTCCGTTTGCGGGCCGAGTGTTTGCGGTTGAACAAAATCCGCCACCTTAAGCTCGCCTGGGGGAGAGAAATCCAGTTTGCCTTCACCCAAGGAATCGGACAGGGAAGAAAGGATTTCGCCGAAGGAAAAATTCACCGGGGAGACTGGAGCTTTCGATTGGAAGCCGTAGATGATCTTTTGCACGCGCGGAACAAAGCCATATCCAATGGAAACCGCAACGAAAGCCGCTTCAACACTTATAGTCAAGGTCGACGTTATGACTTGATTTACAAAGATCTTCCGTTCGTCCTTTGGATCGAAGATGGGAACGTAGAACTGATAGTCGAACGGAACGGTACGGCGTTGCGGCGCCGCCGCTAATGCGGGACGTTGTTCTGCAAGCGCCTGGAGGCTCATGACTTACCTCCAGATCCGTACGCGCCCACGCGTTTGTAACCCTGAAACGCGATGAAAAGGACGCCGCGCCCGAACTGCTCCTTTACCGTTATGCGAAGAGTCGAGCGAGGCAAAAGCACAGCCGGCCTGCAAAGCTGCTTAAAGGGGCGCAGACCGTTTGCAATTCCCAGTCCTGCAATGTTGAAAAGTGGAAAGTTCTGCCACGCCTGGCCCGTACCCGCATCGTAAAATGTGTAGCGGAAATTCACATCATCGGACCGATTCAGTCGCTCGAATATAAGATCGGCAACATCGAGCTGAACCTTGGAAAGGGCTCCTCCGGGCTGAAGCGCAACGCGCAGGAAATCGGGTCGAATGCGGATGCCGTCAAGCAAACTGCTGGGCGGTAAAGCATTGAGCGGGATTTGATCCAAATGAACGAGCGTTTTGTCTCCTGCGTCAAGCGCACCGGCGTATTTGTCCCGATTGAACACCACGCTGTCATCTTCAACCGCCAGCCCGTAGCCGATTGCCGTCGCCACAAAAGCCCCTTCGGTTGTAATCGTGATTTCGTCTTCCAGTTCGTTACCCGCGCGGCCGGTCAGCGGGAATTTGGCGACGTAGTCGAATGGAATGGCGCGGTCACCAGCTAGATTCACAAGCGAGCCTTGCGCTGCAGCATTCGATGTCCATTGAGCGGAAGGTTCTGGGCAAGCGGATCCAACGAGAATCTTGTAGCCGTACAAAACAATGAAGAGTGTGCCGGAGACTCCGGATGTCTGTTCGATGACTTGCATGCGCACTGTGGAGCGCGGAAGAAACTGCAGCGGATTGGCAAGAGCGCGGAATGGGCGCTCGCCATTGCTTTTGCCGAGCCCCGCAAGATTGTGCACCGGCTCATCCATCAGCTCGCGGCCGGAACTGCTGTCCAGCATGCTGAATAAGAAAGTAATGTCCTTCAAAGGCTGTACTAGCTGAAATGTGCGGTTCAAGAGATCTTTGGAAACTGGTTGCAGAGAGAAATCCCCCGAGCTGCTAGCAGGACCGTTCGCGGGCAGCGGCTGAAACATCACGTTTTCAAAGTCGGGGTGCAAGCGAAAGCCCTCGATGAGGGCCGTAACGGGGAACGTGCCAAGCGTAAGTTCGGTGCCGGGGATCTTGCTGATCGGTGGAGTCGTAATATCGTCAAAAAGTTTTAGTGGCCCCGTGCGGTCCTGTTCGAAGCCGTAACCGATGGCCACTGCGATAAACACAGCGTCGGGACTGATGTTGATTATGTCCTGGACGATTCGTCCAGGCTCCCCCTTCAATTCGAATCGCGCCGTCGCGTCGAACGGCGTGAGAGCGCCCGGCTGAAGCTGCTGGGCTGCAGCTTCAGCGCGGGCACTGGATTGCGCTCTGTGATGAATTCTCCGCTGGGTTGCCAGCATGGATTCCCATCCCCTCGCATCGGTGTGCGGCGCTCAACTACTGGACATCGCGCGTCATGTAACCGTCGAGCACGACCCAGATGAACATTGGGCCGTAGGCTTTTTGCAGTTCCTTCAACGTGTCGGCATCAGGGACTTCGATCTCCACGCGAAAATTCTGCTGTTTGTCTATGAAGATCGGTTCCGCAAAACGAAAAGTTGCGGTTGGATTGGGTTCGCCGTGAGAGATGAACGTCACCCCCTCGGAGTAGGCGCCAGCCCCTGACGGGAAAAACCACGTCGGCATCTGTATCATGGTCTTCTCGCCAACGAACAACGACGTCACGGTGTTATAGATCAGCTTGCTGATCAGCGTTCCCGACCCATTGTTCGGAGTGATCTGCTCCTGCGGGGGCTGCTTCTTTTCATCGAGTGTTTGGATGAGTTTTTCCAGGTCCGGAACGGTGTAGGTGAAAGCACCGCCAGCTCCGGCTATTTTGTCGAGATTGTCGGGAGTCACATCCAGCTGGCCGGGTGATTGCGTGTCATGCAAATCGATTTTGATGCCGTCGTCATCGTCAACGGAGATGTCCACGGTGCCGTCTTTGCTGGCGCGAGCCTCCTTGAGGAGCCTCATCAAACGAATGAGGTCGATTTCAACATCCGCCACGACATCAGTCGCGGCACCGGCCGTAGGCGGTTTGGTTCCAGCGGTCCCGTCAGCCTTGAAGTGACCGCCGTCTGCATCGGTCACTTCGGCGCCATCATCAGTCACCTTCGGATCTTCGGGAAACTTCGGAGGCAAATCGCTGAAGACAACGCGCAGCGCGCGGGCCTCGAACGTGTTGTAGTGGGGCAAAAGACCGGCGGACTGCAAATTTGTTTCGAGCTTGGTCTTGCCCTGCACGTCGATGAAAAACTTCAGCGTGCTTGAGCGCTCGGCATCCCGGAGTTGCTCTTCCGGTTTAACCTTCAAGGAATCATAAATGGGGAGATGTACTTTCTCCTTGATACCCCTCACAACGGCCATGGCTTCTCCTCCTGCTGCTTAATCAATTGCGAAATTTCTACCAACGCTCTCCGCTCGGGTCCCTACCACAGAGGCCGAAACGTTTCCGGAACGGAAGGCGTCGGGCCCGGCTGCGGCACAAACTGTTCACAGGCAGGGCTCACGGGCCCAGGCTTCACGTAGCCTTCTACTTCGCCGAGACCGGAAACGTTCGTTGGCATCGGGCAGCCTGCGTTAAATCCGGGAGGAACGTCGCGGACGTACCCTGCTACGTCATGACCTGGCTCAGCATATTCGGCGTAATCGCCATACTCGCCGTAGTCACCATAGTCCGCGTAATCGCCGTAGTCACCGTAAGAGCCTTCACCGGCGTAGTAGCCAACAGGTTCGACAATGCCGTATCCCATGTGCGGGTCATGCTCGCCCCATCCGACTAGTTCCGGTCGATCCCCGTAATATCCAAGATCAGGATGCATGCCGTAGTAGCCGAGGTCAGGATGCATGCCGTAATCGCCAAGGTCGGGATGCATAGCGTATTCCGCAAGGTCGGGGTGCATGCCGTAGTAGCCGAGGTCAGGATGCATGCCGTAATCGCCAAGGTCGGGATGCATAGCGTATTCCGCAAGGTCGGGGTGCATGCCGTAGTAGCCGAGGTCAGGATGC